>Ga0114129_10017771_pt1 | contig 10126 bp, 9 predicted proteins | sample RhiMetdeltSRZDD1_FD_80071 | JGI IMG/M metagenome (GOLD analysis project Ga0114129, IMG submission 80071) | Populus rhizosphere microbial communities from Tennessee, USA - Rhizosphere MetaG P. deltoides SRZDD1 (version 2) (version 2) | ecosystem: Host-associated > Plants > Roots > Rhizosphere >...
GAAGAAGAAGCCGGCAAACGCGAGGCAATCATCCAGTGTGACGAGTCGCTCGCGGATCAAGGGCGTGACCTTGAGCAGCGTCTCTTCGTCGACGTTCAAACCAGCTCCCACAAAATAAGGCTTGATCCTGGCTGATAAATCTTCGATCGTCAGGAGACGGATGTGGGTCGCGTTGAAATGATCGAGCCGTTGGAAATTGATCGCGGCAGGAGAGGGCGTCAGCGTGTCGATGTTGAAGCGCCGAATCATCTGTTCCAGAGACATCACATCATCTTCGGCCACACCCCAACCCATTAAGGCAATCCAGTTCAAGACCCCTTCTGGGACATAGCCTACATCCTTCATGTCATCCACAAAGACGGTATGGCCATCCTGCATCGCCTGCGTGGATTCGCGTTTGCTCATCTTGCCCTTGCCGCTTGGCTTGAGAAATAGGGAGAGATGAATCCAGACGGGTTCCTCCCAGCCGAACGCGCGCACAATGTTCACATGCAGCGCAAATGTGGAAAGCCACTCGGAGCCGCGCAATACATGCGTGATCTGCATCTCATGGTCATCGACCATCGCGGCGAGATGATATGTGGGAAGGCCATCTGTTCTGACAATGATGTAATCGTCCAGATACTGGTTTTCCGTGACGATATCGCCGCGCAGATGGTCGTGTGCCGTTGTTGCGCCATCCTGTGGCATCTTAAAGCGAATCACATGCTTTTCACCCGCGGCCACGCGGCGAGCAGCCTCATCCGGGTCAATGGAGCGGCACAAACCATCATAGCGGACCCGGTCCACTTTGCGGGCTTCCTGCTCTTTGCGAGATTGATCTAGCCTTTCCGGTGTGCAGAAGCATGGATACGCAGCGCCCGTTTCCACGATCCGATGGGCGTAATGTTGATAGATATCGCGTCGTTCCGTCTGGCGATACGGGCCGAATTTGCCGCCGTGCACCGGGCTTTCATCGGGAGTGATGTGCAGCCAATCGAGGCTGCGCATGATCTCCTCTTCAGAGCCGGGCACAAAGCGCCGCTGGTCAGTATCTTCAAGGCGCAGAATGAACTGTCCGCCCGTTTGACGGGCGAGCAGATAATCAAATAACGCAGTGCGGGCGCTTCCCAAATGGAATTTTCCAGTTGGGGAGGGCGCCATACGCGTGCGAGCGGGTTTGTTGCTCAAACAATAGCCTCCAATTCATGTTGTAGGTGAAGCTAGAATTCCAACTGCCGGTGCCGCATCGCGACGCTTTCCACCAACCCAATCCCGAGCATCAACGATGTGAGACCGCTGCCGCCATAACTGATGAATGGCAAAGGTAATCCAGACACCGGCACGATATTTAGATTCACACCGATGTTCACCATGCCCTGAAAAAAGATCAACGTTGCCACGCCATAGGCAATGGACATGCCTGCCACATCCCGTGATTTTTGCGCGGCCCGTAAACAGCGATAGACCACAAATACAATGACACTAATTACGATCAGGGCGCCAACCAGACCAAACTCTTCTGAAACCGCCGAGAAGATAAAGTCGGTGTGACGCACTTTCAGGAATCGTAGCTGCGTCTGTGTGCCATGACCATAGCCTTTTCCAAACAAGCCACCTGAACCGATAGCGATCTTGGCCTGGTCGACGTTGTAGGTTTCGCCGAACGTTTCCTCTCGATTGGGCATGATAAAGTTTTCGATCCGCTGTTGCTGATAATCTCGCAGGAACGGGAGTCGAATTCCGAGAAAGGTCAATCCAAAGATTGCACCCAAAAAGACCGCACCTATCCCGCCGATGATCGCCACGTGCTTGATTTGGACACCGTTAAACCAGAGTAGAGATGCCAAAATAACCATCAAGACAACTACATTGCTTAAGTTTGGTTGAAGCAATATCCAGATGGCGATACCCCAGGCCCACAGCGCTGCATAGACCAGCCATCTCACATTTCGCGGTTGATTTTCATTCTTGTCGAAGTATCGTGCCAGCAGAAGGATAGCAGCAATTTTGGCAAACTCGGTGGGCTGCAGAAATAATACGCCAACCTGGAACCAGCGTTGTGCACCAAACGCTTCCAAACCCAGACTGGGAAGCGAAAGGGCCAGGAGAAACAAGGATATTACAATAAAGATGGGCCGATAGAGTGCCATCCAGTAGCGATAATCGATCGCGGCCACGATGAAGATGAGGACGATTCCGATCAGCGCAAAATAGATCTGACGGTTGATGAGCGGAAGCAGTTCTTCATTCCCCGCCACCGCCGAGCGGATCATGGTTGTTCCAAAGGCAATGGCCAGTACCACTGCGCCCAGCAGCAGGAAATCAAAGTACCGCCATGAAATATCACGCAACATAAGGGAGTGACTTGCAACACGCGCTTCGACTTCGGGGATGAAACTGCGCATCCCCTCCGCAGGGCAGCTTACGCCCACTTCGTTCAGCGCGGATGATTATTTATGCGTCCTTCTGGAGCGGCGACGAGTGACGGCTTTGAGAGGGATATCGGCGACGAGCCGCTGAGAGCGGCCATCGTGTTCTACATCGATCTGGACGTTGTGTTCGTCAATGGAAACGTGACGGCTGATCGTGGTGATCAAATCGTCTCGAAGCGATTCAAATTCCGCCGGCGTCAGATCCGTGCGGTCGTGGATGAGGACGAGCTGCAGGCGCTCCTTGGCGCTATCCGCACTGGCCTTGCGGCCTAGAAGTCTATCGAGGAAACTCATGTCACTTTCTCCCGGCCAGGCGCTGGAGGCGTTCCCAGAAGCCGCCCTGATTTTCCCAATCGATGAATGGAACCGTTTCGCCTTTCAAACGTCGTGCAATGTTACGGAATGCCTGACCGGCGCGGCTTTTTGGATCGAGGGCCACGGGCGCGCCGCGATTTGAGCCGACAATAACGTTTTCATCCTCGGGCACGATGCCGATCAGATCGATCGCGAGCAAATCGAGCACATCTTCGGGAGACAGCATATCCTTGCTTTTGACCAGTGTGGGGTTTAGGCGATTGATAATCAGCGTGGCCGGACCTTTGCCTTCCGCTTCCAGAATGCCGATCACTCGGTCGGCATCGCGGACTGCACTGACCTCTGGATTGGTGACCACGATGACACGGTCTGCGCCTGCGATCGCATTTTTGAAGCCGCGTTCGATTCCGGCTGGCGAATCGATCAGAACAAATTCGCATGCACTCCGCAAATCTTTGACGACACGAATCATATCGCTGGCCGATACGGCATTTTTATCCCGCGTCTGCGCGGCCGGAATAAGATACAAGTCCGTCAACTTTTTATCACGGATCATGGCCTGCTTCAATCGACAGCGGCCTTCGATCACATCCACGATATCGTACACAATCCGGTTTTCCAGGCCAAGGATCACATCCAGGTTGCGGAGGCCGATATCGCCATCAATGCAAACTACCTTTGAGCCGCTCGATGCCAGCGCAACGGCGAGATTGGCCACAGCGGTAGTTTTGCCAACGCCGCCTTTTCCGGAGGTGAGTGTGATGACTTGTGCGGGCATAAGTGTGAGTGTCCTGATTTGCGAGATTATTTCAAGGTATCTTCGTGATGATCACCCGATGGACCAGAATTCGGCTTGCAGCTTTCCGATTGCGTTAAACCGCGCAAACTCGGGCTTTGGATTCTGTTGCGGTTTTAGAACCGCTGAAGTTTCATTTGCAATTCGCAGCTGCGTCGGGGAAAGATCGAGGGCGCAAATCACTGCCTGCTGATTGCCCTTTGAACCGGCGTGGACCATGCCGCGCAAGCGTCCCCAAATGATGACATTTCCTTCGGCGACGATCTCGGCGCCCGGGTTGACATCACCCAGCACAACCACGTGGCCGGAAAATTCGATTCGTGTGCCGGAGCGCAACGTCCGATTCAGAAACAGGGCGGTCTCTTCACCCAAATCCTCGACCGAAAATTTGCGTGTTTCTTCCGGGCGCGGTTTGGAGATGCGCGTCGCAAGCCCCAGCAGCTGGGCGGTCTTCTCTGTCGTCGGCGATTCGCTCAACACGGCCCAAAGAAAAATGCCGCGTTCCGAAAGTTGATCCCTTAATTCCGACAGATCATGGACATTCAGGACCTGGCTGGCAACATCCAGGGCCAGGCGGGCGCCCTTGAAGAATGCGGGCTCCGAATCCACTTGCCCGAGAAAGGCCGCGCGCTGCTCTTCCCACGGCGCATCATCCAGTGTCACGAGCAAGCCATCCCGCAAACCTTTGATTTGGATCAACGAGTTTGTCTCAGCCATGAATCATTATCCAAGCGTCGACAAATTATAGCATGAGTAACAGAGCGATTTATCCGCCACTCTTGGCAAGGTCAACAGCTTTGAGTTCAAAGTAGGCCTGCATCACCCGTGCCACGATCGGGGCGGCCACCGTCCCACCCTCCCCGCCGTTATAGGCGAAGGCCAGGATGATGATTTCAGGATCATCGAACGGAGCGTAGGCGAGCGTCCAGGCGTGAGTGGGCCACAGACCGAATGTGCAGCGATTTGCCTGACGTGCAACATCGTCACAATACTCGGCTGTGCCCGTCTTACCGGCCACCGCGATCGAGATGGGATAGTCCTTATTAAAAATCTTGAACAAAGTCCCCAACGGATCTTCGGTAACAGCCAGACGCGTACCGGTTCGAACAGCTTCGATCGTGGCAGGCTTAATCACCTTGTACTGCCCGGTCGGATCACAGTAACCAACTTCACAGTTATAGATCTGGATCTTTGGATCCGTGGTCACATCCCATTTCAGATTCGGTACGAACGGCGAGATTTGATAACTTCCTTTCGGCAGCTCGTCTACACTGACGCTGGGCCTGGCCGGGTTTACCCAAACATCTTTTCTGCGCCCGTTCTTGTCTTCCGTTTGCTTCAGTTCATACAGGGAAAAATCAGAGGGATCGAACCAGACCGGAATGACGTGCCTTTCACTATCCCGAATTTCACGTATGATGGTTGGCTGCATCAGTTTCCCGCGATTGGCGATCGTCGCGCCAGACATCAACACCTGCAGCGGTGTGCCTAATACCAGCCCCTGACCCACGCTGGCGATGTATGTATCACCTGTGGACCAATTCTCACCTTGATTGATACGCTTCCACTGCGGGGTGGGAATCAACCCATCTTCTTCACCGGGAAGTTCAATCCCGGACCGTGCACCATACCCCAGCGCGCGAGCATATTCTCCGAGGCGGAAGATGCCCAAACCTTCCTCGATTTCATCTTTGAAGCCGCCGCCCAATTTGTAAAAACAAACGTTACTGGAATACGCGATGCAATGAAAAAAGTCGAGCGCGCCGAAACCGGTTTCGTTGATGACACCACCGCGATCATAGATCCAATCCACGAACGGGCGTGAATTTCGATCCGTGCATGGATCCGTTGGCCGAAAGCGCTCACATAAAACAAGCTTACCGGGTGTCTGGACGATATCGCCGGGTTTCACCACACCTTCGTTGAACGCGCCGGTTGCCGTGGATAATTTGAAAGTGGACCCGGGCGGAAACTCAGCCGAGATGGCGTTATTGACCAGCGGACGCCGGGGATCCTGGCTGAGCTGCTCGTAATAATATCCCGGAATGAATCGCGCCATGCGGTTATTCTCGTAGGTCGGATAAGTAACCATCGCAAGAATTTCACCGGTCTTCGGGTTCATTGCAATGACCACGCCGCTGGAGATACGGAGATAGTTATAGTACCGGTTGTTCCAATAATCGATCTCGTCGAGTAGAACGGCTTCGGCAGCCTGTTGAAGACGCGTATCGATCGTCAGCACAACGTTATTTCCGGCAACTGGCTGAGTGGGGGCTTCGATGTTGCGTAATACCTGTCCAGCCACGTCCACCTGCACAACGCGTGAGCCGTTCTGCCCGAGCAGGATATCATCCATCGACGTCTCAACGCCCGCGTAGCCGACCTTATCCCGGTTAACGACGAAGTCACGATCCTCGTAGTCCTTTTGAAATATCGCGGGAATCGGTCCCAAAAAGCCGATGATGTTTGCGGTCTGCGATCCAGTCGGATAATCGCGAATGGGTTCGATCTCCACAGCAACGCCGGGCCAGTCTACCGATTTTTCGCGAATCACACGCGCTAATTCCTCATTGATATTGCAGCTAATCTTCACAGCAGTATAAGGAGCAATCGAATCACCCAGTGCCACCATATCTGCGATGCTGGGACCGGGCACACAGGCGGAAAACAGTTTTGCGACTTCCAATGTTTGATCGGTTACAGGGCCACCTGCCGGAACACCAGTCAATGCAGAGACTTCGCGGTAAATTCGCTGGATATCTCCCTCATCGTCGGGCAGGGCAGCCGGCGTGATGACCACATTGTACGACGCAACATTCCGGGCGAGGATATAACCGTTGCGATCGTAAATAATCCCGCGCGAGGCCGGGTCACTGATCTCGAGCGTGAAATTATCGACTGCCTGATCGGCCCAAGTGGTCTCTTCTGCAATCTGCAAGGAAAACAGGCGATAGATCAACAGGCTAACGACGCCAAAGATGAGACCATACACGATGAGGATTCGCCAAAGTGGAACTTGATACTTACTAATTGATTCGGAATTCATTCAACCTCCGGTGCCGGATACACCCAGCGCGCCAGGTCTCGCATCACCGCGTACACAGGAATTGCCAAGAGCATGTTGAGCAGAATGCCCGGCAATGCCAGCTGGCCCAACACTTCTACGAGCGGCAAGGATACCCCGGCGAGACTCAATACCATTAAGGAACTTGCATATAAGACGATCGTGCCAAGAAACGTGACACTGAACATGGCAAGCAACGGAGCCTGCCAAACCCGTCGTTGAAACGCCTGTGCCAGGGTTACGACGATAAGATAACTCAACACGGGCACGAGCCAGTGCATTCCGGAAAAGAAACCTACCAAAGCTCCGGCTGCAACTGCCCATTGCCAGGCTGTGTCTACTTCCTCCTGCAGTGCCCAGGCCGCAAGCATCACGAGCGGAAGATCGGCGATGCCCGAGAGCAATTTTATGCTGCCAATGACCGTCGATTGCAGGATGACAGCCAGAATAATTACCGGTACCGCGATTAAATTGCGCATACGATCTCAGGGGGCAGGCTCCAGCGGAGCGATATCGACAGGTTTGAAATTGACAATCACAAGCACAATCTTGAGCTGGTTGAAATCTACGACAGGTTGGACGGTGGCCTGTTTGAACAAGTCAAAGTCCCGCGAGCGGACGTCTTGCACCTGGCCCACGATCAGATCCGGCGGATAGCCACCTCCCAGGCCTGAGGTCAAGACCAGGTCGCCGCGCTGAAGGCTCGCGTCCTGAGGAATAAGCTCGAGCGTTAGGTCGCCGGTAACCGAGCCAACCAGAGAGGCCTCCTCCTCTGCGTTCTGGAGGCGGATATTGACATTTGCAGTCGGATCCGTGATCAGCTGGACTCGGGCTGCATCCGCGATGACCGCGTCCACGCGCCCGACCAGGCCTTGATCCGTCACGACGGGCATGCCGCGCAGGATCCCGTCGTTCGAGCCGCGATTAATGATCACGTATTGCAGGAACGGACTGGGGTCGCGTCCGATAACTGCCGCGGCCCGATATTGATTTTCAGGATTGGCGCGCGAGAAATCAACCAGCGCCGCCAGGATCTGGGTTTCACCCACTTCCTGCTGCAATTGAATCACCTGCGCCTGAAGTTCCGCCACCTCTGCTTCCAGTTCGGTGTTGCGCTGACGTAACGAAGCAATATCGCGCGGCGCGGTAAGGAAATCTTGCAGGGCAATGAACCGCGAAGAAAACCAGGTTTGCACAGTGATCAGGGATGTTGCAAAAATATTCGAGCCACTCGTGAAGTAACCTCCCAGAGCGAGCGCCATGATTCCCCCGACGATCAGAAAAATGATCGTTGTTTGAAGCGTACGTGAAAATATGTTTTTCATGTTAAGAGTGCCACGGGATCATACAAAAGTGCGGCTTGCATTTTAGCTTGCAGGATAATTCAAAACGTTTACTCATCGCTTAGGCAAACAATAAACTGGCTTCCAGTTTTGTTGGATGCGGCCAGACGACGAAGATCAGGAAAGCGTGTGACGCGTGCTGCCGCGTTCCAGGCCAACCAGATATCGGCTCAAATTATCAAAATCTTCAAAGACCATACCTGCGCCGCGCGCCACGCAGGTCAGCGGATCTTCAGCGACCCAAACGCGAAGTTTCAGTTCATCGGTCAGGCGGTCGGCCAGGCCCTGTAATAAACCGCCGCCACCTGCCAGACAAATGCCAACATCCATCAGGTCTGCGACAATTTCCGGTGGAATTTCGTCGAGAGCGTCGCGAATCGTATCGACAATGACTTGCACGGAACCGGACAGCGCCTCACGGATTTCCACGGACGAAACTTCGATGCTCTCGGGCAAACCGGTGACGAGATTCCGCCCGCGCACTTCCATTGTTTTCTCCGGCTGAAGTGAGTAGGCAGAGCCGATCTTCCATTTGATTTGTTCGGCAATCCCTTCGCCTACGAGTAGATTGTATTTATTCCTCAAATATTGGACGATATCCTGATCCATTTCATCGCCCGCCACGCGCAGTGAACGGGATGCGACGACACCGCTCATGGACATCACCGCTACTTCCGTCGTACCGCCGCCGATGTCCACGACCATGCTCCCTTTAATTTGATTGACTGGAAGCCCCGCACCCAGCGCAGCCGCAATTGGCTCCTCGATCAAATACGCGGACCGCGCACCGGATGCCATCACTGCATCATACACGGCGCGTTTCTCCACTTCCGTGACGCCGGTTGGAATCCCCACCACAACCCGCGGACGGGGCAGCGGCACCACACTTTGCTCATGGACTCGACCGATAAAATATTCCAACATCACCTGTGTAATATCGAATTCAGAGATCACACCGTCACGCAGCGGCCGGATAACGGCCACATTGCCTGGCGTGCGACCCAACATTTCCTTGGCTTCCAGGCCGATGGCCAATGGTTGTCGCAATCGTTTATCGATCGTCACCCACGATGGTTCGTTGATGACGATCCCCTTGCCGCGTACGTTTACGAGTGTATTCGCGGTCCCCAAATCGATTGCAATATCCAATGAAAACAGGCCCAATAGCCAATTAATCGGGTTAAACGCCAAAGTAGGCTCCTCGATGAGGTTTCAAAGCAGCAAAACCATCAGGATTATTATACCTAACAATTCGTATCCCCGTGGCTTGCAATGGGGTTAATACAGACAAGATTTCAAGGATTTCAGCCAAAATTGAGGAGGAAGTATGTCGAAAGTTGCGGTTGTAACCGATAGCACGTCATATATTCCGAAAGAAGTCAGGGAAAAATATCCAATTACAGTTGTGCCTCAGGTGGTGATTTGGGAGGGTGTATCCTACGAAGACGATGTGACGATTACGACAGACCAATTCTATAGCCGGCTGCGAACAGCGAAAGTAATGCCGACGACCTCCCAGGTCTCGGTCATTAATATGCAGAAAGCCTTCAGCACGCTTGTTGAACAAGGATATGAAGTTCTGGCAATGTTTGTATCTTCAAAGCTTTCGGGCACGTATCAATCGGGTGTTCTGGGAAAGGATCAGCTGACCAGCGGAAAAGAAAAAGTGGAAATCGTTGATTCTGAAACGACTGCCATGGGCCTCGGCTTCCAGGCCTTGAGTGTGGCGCGAGCGGCATTGGATGGCGCGTCCCTGGCTGAGTGCAAGGCTCTTGCCGAAAAATCGCGCGGTTACACCGGCGTGTACCTGACCGTAGAAACGCTGGAATTTCTGCATCGTGGCGGGCGCATCGGTGGAGCGCAGCGATTTCTGGGAACGGCGCTCAACCTCAAACCGATTTTGGCGGTGGAAGGCGGGCGCGTCGAGCCTGTCGAACGGGTTCGCACCAGAACGAAAGCGCTCGATCGCGTGGTTGAAGTCGTGGCTGAAAAGTGCGCCGGCAAATCCCCAGTCCGCATTGCGACGCTGCATGCCGATTCACCCAAAGATGCAAAGTACATGCTGGATAAGATCGTGCCCTTGCTCAACCCGATCGAAACCATCTTTGCCGCCGTCAGCCCCGCGGTGGGAGCGAACGCCGGACCTGGCACAGTCGGTCTGGCTTATATGGCGGGCATGTAGATAATGGATCCC
>Ga0114129_10017772_pt1 | contig 10126 bp, 9 predicted proteins | sample RhiMetdeltSRZDD1_FD_80071 | JGI IMG/M metagenome (GOLD analysis project Ga0114129, IMG submission 80071) | Populus rhizosphere microbial communities from Tennessee, USA - Rhizosphere MetaG P. deltoides SRZDD1 (version 2) (version 2) | ecosystem: Host-associated > Plants > Roots > Rhizosphere >...
CGTGATGGTGCGCGAGACGCTCGCGCCGGATGCGGTCATGGGCATGATGTTCATCAGCGCGTCGTCGGGCAGCGCGTTCCATCAGCGGCTGTCGACCGGCGCGGCGCGGGTGAGCACGACGGGGACGGCCGTCGCGGCGCCGTACTGGGTCCGGCTGGAACGGCGCGGCACGACGCTGACGGCGTCGCAATCGGCCGACGGGACGGCGTGGACGCCGATCGGCACGATGACCGTGTCGGCGTCGACGATCTATGTCGGCCTGGCGGAGGCGAGCGCCGACGCCGCTCAATTGGCCACGGGAGTGTTCGATAACGTCCTGGTGACGACGCCGGCGGTGAATCAGCCGCCGACGGTCTCGCTGACGAGTCCGGCCAATGGAGCAACATACACCGCACCCGCGACTGTGGCGATCAGTGCCACGGCCAGCGACGCCGACGGCACGATCGCCAAGGTCGACTTCTTCGCGGGGACGACGCTCGTCGGCACCGACACGACCAGCCCCTACAGCATCACGTGGAACAACGTTGGCGCCGGCACGTATTCCCTGACGGCTGTCGCCACCGATAACGGCGGGGCCACCAGTACGTCCGCCGCCGTCAGCATCACGGTCAACGGGCCACCGAATCAGGCACCGGCGGTGTCGCTGACGGCGCCGGCCAACGGCGCGACGTTCACGGCGCCCGCCTCGATCACGGTGTCGGCATCGGCGAGCGACGCCGACGGGACGATCAGCAAGGTCGATTTCTTCGCGGGGACGACGCTCGTCGGCACCGACACGACCAGCCCCTACAGCATCACGTGGAACAACGTTGGGGCCGGCACGTACTCCCTGACGGCGGTCGCCACCGACAACGGAGGTGCGATGACCACGTCAGCCGCGCGAACCGTCACGGTGAATGCCCCGCCTCCCGCTGGGGCGCACGCGCTCTTCACGGCGTCGGTCGATGACAGCACGCTGGTGACGAACTACGTGCTGGACATCTTCGCGTCGGGCGCCGATCCGAACACCGCCACGCCCATCGCGACCCAGGATCTCGGCAAGCCGCCGGTCGTCAATGGGGATTGCGACGTGGACATCGCTCAGACGTACAACGCGTTGGCGGCGGGCTCGTATAACGCCACCGTGAGCGCGGTGGGTACAGGCGGGTCCTCGCGAAGCATCGCGACGCCGTTCACGAAGTAGCCGGCGCGCCGCAGGGAGCTACAACACCGACGGCGACGGATTCAACGCCGCCGCCGGTGCCGGCGGGATGATGAACCACGCGACGAGATACGCGACGATGCCGAAGACGACCGCGCCGACGACGACCGACAGGACCACCCAGGAGACGCGCATGATGGTCGGGTCGACTTCGAAATACTCGGCGAGCCCCCCGCAGATACCGGCGATGCGCTTGTCGGTGCGCGAGCGCACGAGGCGCGGCTGCACCGTCACAGCAGGGCTCGCCCCTTCGGCCCGCGGCATGATCAGCCACGCGGCGAGGTAGGCAATCACCCCGAGCACGATGGCGCCCGGCCAGATGGACAGGATGACCCACGCCGCCCGCACCAGCGCCACGTCGGCGTCGAAGTAGTCCGCCAGGCCGGCGCAGACGCCGCCAATCTTCCCTTCGGCGGGGCGCCGCGTGAGGCGGCGTTTCGGGCCAGTTCCTTCGAATTCAGTCATCGTTCTCTCCACTCACCCAGCAATACGGACCCGGCGCGCCGATGGTTTCAGTAGGGTAGACTGGCGCCTTGCGGCGAACCTCTCCAGGCCGGGAGGAGGATCGATGGCAGCCACGCACACCTACGAGGAACTGAAGAAAAAGACGGTCGCCGAACTCAGAGATATCGCGAAAGGGTTGCAGCACGAGGCCGTACAAGGCTACACGCAGATGAACAAGGACCATCTGCTCCCCGCCCTCTGCAAGGCGCTCGGCATCGAGATCGGCCACCATCACGTCGAGGAAGGGTTCGACAAGTCGAAGATCAAGGCGCGCATGAAGTCGCTCCGCGCGGAACGCGAGAAGGCGCTCGAGGCGCACGACTCGAAGAAGCTGAAGGCGGTCCGCAGTGAGCTGCACACGTTGAACCATCGCCTGCGCGAGCACATGGTCTAGGGCACCCCATCGCGTACGCGTCGCGATACCGCCTAATCTGGTGGCGGCGGCACCAGTCCGCCGAGAATGTCTTTCAGCCGCCGCTGAACCTCGTTCCGCAGCCCGCGGCGAACCGCGGCGCCGGCGTCGATGGTGACGCGCGGCGCGTCGAGCGTTCCGCTGACGACGGCCGGCAGCACAACGCGATTGTCTTCGCGGGTGAACCGCGCCAGGTCTGTGCCCGCCTGCGCCGACAGCGCCTCCGACAACGACAGATCCATGTGGCCATCCAGCGCCTTGGTGGGGACCGTCAGCGTCCCCTGCCCGACGAGATCGAGGTCGGCCGAGTGCAGCGACAGGGCCGAGGCCGCGAGCACCTGGTGAATCAGGGCAAAGCTGGCGTCGATGCGGTCGAAGTGGTCGCTCGATGCCCCCGCCTCCGACGCGGGCCTGCCGAAGAACAGCACGACGGTCCGTACCAGGCCAAGGCGCTCGAGCTCGCCATTCGTTATCGTCGCGTTTCCCTCCCCTGCCGCGGCGGCGACAGCGTCGCCCAGCGTGGCGCCGCGGCCGTTGAACGTCCCCGTGCCCGAGAGCCGGCCGCTGATCGTATCGGGGACGTCGCCGAACGACGCGAGCTGCGCGACGTCGAGGTCGTTGACCTGTGCCCGCACGGTCGCGCGCAGCGCGCCGACTTCCGCGTCGATGTCGAGCGCGCCCTGGTATCTGCCGCCAAACAACTGGAAGCTTACCGGCGACAGCGTGATGCGATTTCCCTGCGCCACGAGCGTCGTCGCGAATTGCCGGACGTCCACGCCGCTTGCGCGCGCGGTCTCCGCGCTGACGCGCGCCACGATGCGTCCGGGAAGCAGCGCCGTGGTCGAGGGCGCGCGCTTCGGCGTGCGCGGCGCGAAGGCATCGGCAAGCGCGATGAGATCGTCCAGGTCGACGTGACCCCCTTTGACCTGCAGCTGCGCGTCGAGCCGCGGTGACAGCTGAACGAGTCCGCTCGCCTCTAGCGACGTCGTCCCGGATGTCGCCGTAAAGCCTTCGAGGTTCAGGTGGGCGCTCGACAGCGACGAGTCCGCTGAGATTTTGATCTCGCGGCCGCGGCTGGCGACCATGACGTTCCGCAGCGTGATCGCGCGGATGGAGACCACCTGCACGGCTGGTGTCGAGGCGGGCGCCGCGGGGCCGGCGCCGGGTGCCGGCAACGTGAACGGCAGCGGCATGTCGATGCGGCTGTCGGACACGGCGACCTCGGCATCCTCGATGCGGCGCGACCACAGCGGTTTCAGCCCGGCCGAAAGCCTGACTTCGGAGAGCATCACGCGTACGGGATCGCCGGCGCGCACATCGCGCAGTGCGATGGAAGGCCTCGGAAAGATGGTCGGCTTCGCCGAGCCAATCGTGACGCGCTGGCCGAGCCACCTCGTCGCCTGGCGCTCGAGCGCGACGCGGACGCCGTCGCCGCCGAGGAACCAGTAGGTCGCGGCCGCCATCGCGACGACGAGCACGACAATGACGCCGAGGGCCAGGAGGATGAGGCGCCGGGTCATGAAACCGGCTTTCATTTTCAAGCCGATCCCCGAAAATTGAACGGGGTTTCTTCGACGTGCCCGAGCTTCCCGATATCCTCCTGTACCTGCGTGCGCTCGAGCCGAGAATCGTCGGCAAGCGGGCAACCGGCGCGCGCCTCGCCAGCCCGTTCCTGCTGCGCTCGGTGGCTCCGCCGCTCCAGGCCGTCGAAGGCCGGACGATCGTCGGCCTCCGCCGCCTCGGCAAACGCGTTGTCATCGAAGCCGAGGACGAGCTCTATCTCGTCATCCACCTGATGATCGCCGGCCGTTTTCGCTGGAAGCCGCCACGCGCGGCGATTCCGGGCAAGGTCGGGCTCTTCGCGCTCGACTTCGAACACGGCTCGCTGATCCTGACCGAAGCCGGTTCGAAGCGGCAGGCGTCGCTCTACGTCGTCCAGGGCGAAGATGCGCTCGCGCGGCACAACCCCGGCGGACTCGAGGTGATGGAGGCCGACTTGCCGTCGTTTGCCGAGGCGCTGCAGCGCGACAACCACACGTTGAAGCGGGCGCTCACGGATCCGCACCTGTTCAGCGGGATCGGCAACGCGTATTCGGACGAGATCCTTCACGCCGCGCGCCTGTCGCCGTTCAAGCAGACCGGCAACATGACCGACGAGGAAGTGCGGCGATTGTACAAGGCTGTACGCACGACGCTGGCCGGGTGGACCGCGAAGCTGCAGCGCGAGACCGGCGACGACTTTCCGGAGAAAGTGACGGCGTTCAGAGAAGGCATGGCGGTGCACGGCCGATATCGCCAGCCGTGTCCCGACTGCGGTGCGCCCGTCCAGCGCGTCGTCTACGCGGCGAACGAAGCGAACTACTGCGCCAACTGCCAGACGGGAGGACGGCTGCTGGCGGATCGATCGCTGTCGCGGCTGCTCAAGGACGACTGGCCTCGCACACTCGAGGAGCTTGAGCGGAAGAGAGGCGGGTAGGGCGGGCACAGTGTAGGCGCAACTCTGATTCCAATATGCGGACGCATCGCGAGAATGAGTGCAGATCTGCATGCAATATCGCGTCGTCGCCGCCGATACGTTCTCGACGCAGCGGCAGTTGCTGTGGGATCTCTGCTACCGCGTCACTGGTACGGTCGAAGACGCGGATACGGTGGTGCGCGACTGCTTTGCCAAAGCGGTCGAGGGGTCGCAGGGCGTGTCCGAGTCGCGCCCTCCCCCGGTGCGTGCCGCCACGACGCTCGCCATCGATGCTCTGCGCAACCGCAAACGGCGGAAGTACGTCGGGTCCTGGCTGCCCGCACTCATCGAGACCGGCACCGCCGCATCCCCCGGACCGCGGCCCGACGCCAGCAGCGGCGTGCGGTACGACATGGTCGAGAGTGCCACCATCGCGTTTCTCAGGGCGCTCGAGGCGCTCGATCCGCGCGAGCGCGTCGTCTTCGTGATGAGCGACGCCTTCGGGTTTCAACTGCCGGACACCGCAGCCACGCTCGACTTCACGACCGCGACGACCAGGACGCTGCTGCAGAACGCGCGGCGAAAGATGGGGGCCTACGACTCGACCCATATGCCGCCAACCCCCGAGGTGCAGGCGCACGCCATGGATTGCACGCGTGATTGCCTGTCGCATCTCCAGCGCCTGGACACCGGCCGACTGGAGAAGACGCTTGCGGTGGATGCGCACGCCATTTTCGACAGCGGCGGCGAGTTCGTCGCGCCGCCGGGCAGCGTCTTCGGCGCCCCCACGATCGCGAAGCTTCTGACGAAGTTTGCCGGGGGAACCGGCGCCATCAGCCTGGTCTACCGGATGCTGAACGGAATGCCGGCGGGCGTGGCGCAAGCACCGGGGCGTCCGCGATGGGCGCGGCGCTTCGTCGTCCGGGTCGAGCTCCGCGAAGATCTCGTCTCCGAGCTGGAGCTGACCATGGCGACCGCGAAGCTCACCGCCGTCCGCTTCGATCCGATCTGAACCTCGGAAGGGGAAACGGAACTGGTTACAGGTGACGTGGAACCCTGTAACCTGTTCCCTGTTCCCTGTGACCTTCCGTCTCACTGCCCTCGCGTGTCTGGCGCTGCTCGCGCCGCGCGCCGTGCTCGCGCAGCAGCCCATCGAGTTGCGCTGGGGTGGCGATGCCGAGGGAGGCGCGCCCTATGTCGAAGCCGATCCGGCCGACCCGTCACGCGTGGTCGGTTTCGACGTGGAGATCGCGCAGCTGCTGGCCGGGGGACTCGGGCGCACCGCTCGCTTCGTCCAGGTCGGCTTCACGAGCATCGACGCGGCCGCCGCGCGCGGTGACTTCGACGTCGGCCTCAGCGGCATCGAGGACAGCGCCCCCCGGCGTTCGCGCCTCGTGGTGACGATTCCCTACTACGAGTTTCGCGAGGTGCTCACGGTCCGTTCCGCGGACGCGCAGAAATATCGCTCGCTCGCCGACCTGCGCGGCCGCAGCGTCGCGACGCTCGGCGCAACGCTCGCCTACGACCTGCTCGTCGAGGCGCAGGCGCGCGACGGCATCGTTCCCGTCACGTACGAAGACGACGTCCATCCGTACAGCGACCTGGTGCTCGGCCGCGTCGACGCGGTGGTGCTCGACGCGATCCTCGCGCAGCGCGGCGTGCGGCGGAACGCGGGGCTGACGAACCAATCCGCGCCGCTCGCCATCGGGCACTACGTCGGCATCCTTGCGCCGGAGGCGACCGCCGTGCGCGACCGGATGAACGTTGTCCTTCGAGATGCGATGCGTGACGGGCGCCTCGAAGCCATCTTCAAACGGTGGGGCGTGTGGAATGAAGATCAGCCGAGGCTGTACGCCCGTGTGCTCGCCGACCCCTCTCAATATCCGGTTGCCGCCTCGAGCCTCTCGCCCTCGTCCGACGCGACGCAGACCCTGTCAGCTCCGCGGACCTGGGACGCGGCACGCCGCTACCTGCCCGCGCTGCTGCGGGCGGCGGTCATCACCATCGTGTTGTCGTGCCTCTCGATGGCGCTCGCGATCGCCGCGGGGGCGCTCATCGCGAGCGGCCGCATCTACGGCGCCGCCCCGCTGCGCATCGCGCTCACCGGCTACGTGGAGATCATCCGGGGGACGCCGCTGCTCCTGCAGCTGTTCGTGCTCTACTTCGGCCTCGCGGCGTTCATCCAGCTGCCGGCCTTTGTCGCGGCGCTCCTCGGTCTCGGCCTCAACTACGCGGCGTACGAGAGCGAGATCTATCGCGGCGCGCTCGAAGCGGTGCCGGCGGGGCAGCTCGAGTCCGCCCGGACGCTCGGCTTCACGGAGCGGCAGATCCTCGTCCTGGTTCGGGCGCCGCAGGCGTTCAGGCTCGCACTCGCGCCGATGACGAACGACTTCGTCGCGCTCCTGAAGGACAGCTCGCTCGTGTCGGTGATCACCGTCGTCGAGCTGACGAAGGAGACGTCGATTTTCGCGGCCAACATCGGCAGCTGGGTGCTGCCGGGCCTCATGTGCGCCGCGATCTACCTCGCGATGTCGCTGCCGCTGGCGCGCGTGGCGCGCCGCATCGAGCGCGGGTGGCGGCACGCATGACCGTCCTCGACGTGCGGTCGCTCGAGGTCCGGCGCGGCGGCCGGACGATCGTGGCCGGCGTGTCGTTTGCCGCGTCGCCGGGCGATGTCGTCGCCCTGATGGGCGCGTCGGGTGCGGGAAAGAGCACGATCCTGCGCGCGATCGCCGGCCTCGATCCGATCGTCGCTGGCACGGTCGCGATACCGCGGCCCGTCGGCATGGTGTTCCAGTTCCATCACCTGTTCGCGAACATGACCGCGCACAGAAACGTCTGGCTCGCTCCGGTGCATGTCTTCAGGCATCCGCGCGCGGAAGCTGAGCGGCGCGCACAGGAACTGCTGGTGTCGCTCGGGGTCGGGGATCGCGCGTCTGCAATGCCGCACGAGCTGTCGGGGGGAGAAGCGCAGCGCGTGGCCATCGCGCGCGCGCTCGCCATCGAACCTCCCGTGCTGCTGATGGATGAGCCGACCGCGTCGCTGGACCCTGCCCGTCGTGGTGACCTGGCGGCAACGCTTCGGCGGCTGGCGGCCGACGGCCGGACGATTGTCGTGGCGACCCACGACGCCGAATTCGCACGAGCCTGCGCACACCGGGTGCTCGCTGTCGAGGGCGGCCGGATGCGTGATGTATCGTAGAGGCCCACGGATCCCGGATCCCGCATCCCGCCCCGGATCCCGCCAAACATGATGTTAGAGACCGATGCCATCTATATCGAGCGCGATACCGACCGCAAAATCCGCCATCGAAACAAGCTTTACTACCGGCTCAATCACTGGCCGATCTGGATTTTTGTTTTCTTCATCGCTCCCGGACCGCTGACCTTCGATCTGTTCGAACGCGGTTTCGATCGCCGGCTCGTGACCTGGCTCGCCATTGTGCTCGTCGGAACCGCGATTGCGGGCCTGCGCGGCCGTCTGCCCGGCTGCGAACCGCGCCCCTACATCATCCGCTTCACCGAGGATCGCCCGAACCCGCTCTATCGGCGCATCTGCTACACGACGGCGTGGGGTGAGGTCGTCGCCTTCGCGGCGCTGAACGTCGCGGGCCTCGTCTGGGCGCTGATCAGCGGGATGTGGCGGCTGAAGCAGATGTACGCATCCGCGTACTTTCCGATCGCGGGAACGATCTGGCTGCTCGGAGCCCTGGGGTGGTTGCCGCGTGTGAAGCCGTCAACACAAGGCGAAGGACACGAGCGCCGCTACTTCTACGGATCGGTCTGGGCGGTGGCGTGCGCCCAGCCGGTTCTCTTGATCCTCTGGAAGCTCCTGCCCGAGTCGCGCGCCACCGACGTGGTCAAGCTCGTCGTGTTCCTCGGCATCCTCGCGATCGTCGGCTACATGTCGCGGCTCGGTCTGTTGCCTCGGACGCGTCCGATTGTTCCGGGCGAGCTCGCGATCTCGGACTAGCGGTGACAACGCCCAACATCCAACTCCCAACTCCCAAGGAGTGTGTGTGACCGCGAAGCAGGGCTACGAGGGCTGGGACGACTACGCCCCGTTCTACGACTGGGAGAATGCGCGGACGCTCGGCCGGCGTGACGTTCCGTTCTGGCGCACGCTGGCGTTGCAGTCGGAAGGGCCGGTGCTCGAGCTCGGGTGCGGCACCGGCCGCATCTCCATTCCACTTGCGCGCGCCGGCGTGTCGCTCGTCGGCGTCGATCGATCGGACGCGATGCTCGCGCGCGCGCGCCGGCGCATCAGGCGCGGCCGCCTCGCCTCGCGCGCCCGGCTGATCCGCGGCGACATCCGATCGCTTCCCTTCCGTCCGTCGACGTTTCCGCTCGTCATGGCGCCCTACGGCGTGCTCCAATCGCTGCTGCGCGAACGGGATCTCGCCGCGACGCTCCAGGCGGTGGCGCGCGTGCTGAAGCCGCGCGCGACGTTCGGCATCGAGCTCGTCGCCGATCTCCCGTCATGGGACGAGTACCGGAAGCGCGTGAGCCTGTCGGGATGGCGAGGCGGACGCCGGGGCGCGCACGTCACGCTGGTCGAAACCGTGCGGCAGGATCGTGCACGGCGCCTGACCATCTTCGACCAGCAGTTCGTCGAACGCCGCGGCTCGCAGCGTCGGACGCACGACTTTTCGCTGACCTTCCGAACGCTGACGGTCCCGCAGATGGCGCGCCGCCTCGAAAGGGCCGGCTTTGAGATCTCGGCGCTGCTGGGTGATTATCGCGGTGGCCCCTGGGATCCGCGTGCGGACGTCTGGATGATCCTGGCGCGCCGGTGCTAGAATCAGCGGTCGCTTTTCCCTCGTGTTTTGTGGAGTTTACGCATGTCTGGCCATTCCAAGTGGCACACAATCAAGCATAAGAAGGGCGCCGCGGATGCCAAGCGCGGCAAAGTCTTCACCCGCCTCATCAAGGAACTGACGGTGGCCGCCCGCAACGGAGGCGGCGACGTCAACATGAACCCGCGGCTCCGGACGATCGTCGCCGACGCGAAGGCGCAGAACATGCCTCGCGAGAACATCGAGCGCGCGATCCGACGCGGGACGGGTGAAGAGCCTGGCGTCTCCTACGAGGACGTGACGTACGAGGGCTACGGGCCCGGCGGCGTCGCCCTGATGATCGAGACGCTCACCGACAACAAGAACAGGACGGTCGGTGAGATCCGCCATCTGCTCGCCAAGCACGCCGGCAACCTCGCGGCTGAGAACAGCGTCGCGTGGATGTTCCACCGCAAGGGACAGATCGTGGTCGAGAAAGGCAAGGCCGACGAGGAGAAGCTCCTCACGGCGGCGCTCGACGCGGGCGCCGACGACATGAACGACGACGAGAGCGGCTGGGAGATCGTGTGCACGCCCGAGAACTTCGAGAAGGTGCGCGACGCGGTCAAGGCGCTCGGCGTCGAGCCGGCCAGCGCCGAGGTCGCGATGATCCCCCAGAACTACGTGAAGCTCACCGGCAAGGAAGCCCAGCAGATGCTGAAGCTGATGGAGGTCATCGAAGAGCACGACGACGTGCAGCACGTCTGGGCGAACTTCGA
>Ga0114129_10017774_pt1 | contig 10126 bp, 7 predicted proteins | sample RhiMetdeltSRZDD1_FD_80071 | JGI IMG/M metagenome (GOLD analysis project Ga0114129, IMG submission 80071) | Populus rhizosphere microbial communities from Tennessee, USA - Rhizosphere MetaG P. deltoides SRZDD1 (version 2) (version 2) | ecosystem: Host-associated > Plants > Roots > Rhizosphere >...
CCCCGGCGCACGACAGCTCAGTGCGACGGACGCGGAAGCCGCGGTCGGGTCGCTGGTCCGCGACACGCTCGGCGCGCTCAAGCGACGCGACGGCCCGGCGCTCGCTGCGGTGGCGCATCCCTCGGAAGGCGTGCGGTTCTCGCCTTACGCCTACCTGGGGCCGGGGAATGTCAGGTTGTCGGTGGCCCAGCTTGGGAGCGCCTTCACGGATCCCACGAACCGGACCTGGGGCATCACCGACGGACGGGGTGACCCGATCGTGATGACCTTCGCGGACTACACCAGGACCTACATCTACGCTCGCGACTTCATGGCCGCGTCGCAGACCGCGTACAACCGGACCATCGGGGCCGGCAACACGATCGACAACACCGCGGACACGTATCCGGACGCCATCTTGTTCGAGGCGTACGACCCCGGTCCCGATCCCGCGCTGAAGGACGTCCAGTGGCAATGCGTGCGGCTGCTGTTCGAGCGCAGCGGCGCGCGCTGGTACCTGGTCGCCGTCGTGCACGGCGAGTGGACGATCTGACGCGGCGAGCTGTTCGCGTCGTGGCGATCGCGGCGATCGCCAGTTGCGTCGCGATCCTCCTGTTTCCGGTATTCCTCTCGATCCGCGCAGGAGGCACGAAGATGTTCGAGCCGGAGCGCTTCGACGATGCGCTCCTCGGCGTCGCGATCTTCGCTGTCGTCGCGGGCGTCCAGGTCGTGCCGTGGCGGCGGGCGCCGTACATCGGGTTGCTCGCGACGCTGGCGAGCGCATCCCTGCTGTTCGGCGTGCTCGCCGCGTTATCCATCGGCATCGCGTTCTTGCCTGCGGGCATCGTCCTTCTTGTCCTGCTTTATCGCGCGATCGCTCGACGACAGCGAACGGTCGCGAGGCCCGCGGCTCTCGGTGGCGCGCTCATCGGCTATGCCGCTGTTCTCCTCTATCTCGCGCAGGGCGTCCCGGCCACGGCCGAGTGCTTTCCGAATGGAGCCGGCACGTCGAGCCGTCGTTGGCCCGGCAGCGCGCAGCTGCAGCTGAGCAGCGGTGGCGGGGGTGGGATCGGCGGAAAGGAGGGTGTCTTCACCGGCCGCAGCGAGTTCGCAGATTCCATCGTCACCTTCCGCTGCGAGAACGGCCGGCTGGTCGAGTTCCAGCGCACGCCGCGCTGACTACGCTGTTCGAGGCTCCGCCTTCTTCGGATCGATCCCGAGATCCGCGATCGCCTTCGCGACGTCCTGCGGCGTGTACTGCTCGCACAGCGCCAGCGCGTTGAGCGAAGCGACGGCGATGTTCTCAGCGTCGACCTCGAAGTGACGGCGTAATGCCTCGCGCGTGTCACTGCGCCCGAAGCCGTCGGTGCCGAGCGGGACGAAGGGCTGCGACATCCAGCGCGAGATCTGGTCCGGGACGGCCTTCATGAAGTCGCTCGCGGCGATGATGGGCGTCGCGCCGCCGAGGACCTGCACGACGTAGGGCACCTTCGCCGTCTCCGTCGGATGCAGGCGGTTCCATCGCTCGACCTCGAGCGCTTCGTTGCGAAGCTGCTGGTAGCTCGTGACGCTGTACACGTCCGCCGCGACGTCGTACTTCTCCTGGAGGAGCTCCTGCGTGCGCAGGACCTGCATCAGGATCGGGCCGGAGCCGAGGAGCGTGACGCGACGCCGACCCTCCTCGCCCCTCCGGAAGAGGTAGATGCCGCGCAGGATGCCGTCTTCCACGCCCGGCGGCATCGGCGGCATCGGGTAGTTCTCGTTGTAGAGGGTCAGGTAGTAGAAGACGTCCTCGTTGTTCACGAACATCCGGCGGATGCCGTCGCGCACGATGACCGCGGTCTCGTACGCGAAGGCGGGGTCGTACGCACGCACGTTGGGCACCGCGGAGGCGAGGAGATGGCTGTGTCCGTCCTCGTGCTGCAGGCCCTCGCCGTTGAGCGTCGTGCGACCGGCGGTCGCGCCCAGGAGGAATCCGCGCCCGCGCGCGTCGCCGAAGGCCCAGATCTGGTCCATCGTCCGCTGGAAGCCGAACATCGAATAGAAGATGTAGAAGGGCAGCATCGGCTCGCTGTGTGTCGCGTAGCTGGTGCCGGCGGCGGTGAAGCTCGCCATCGATCCCGCTTCGGTGATGCCCTCTTCGAGCACCTGTCCGTTCGTCGCCTCGCGATAGGGAAGCAGCGTCTCGGCGTCGACCGGCTCGTATGTCTGGCCGAGGGATGAGTAGATGCCCACCTCTTTGAAGAGCGGGTCCATGCCAAAGGTGCGCGCCTCGTCGGGGATGATCGGCACGACGCGTGCGCCGATCGCCGCGTCGCGCAGCAGGTTTCGCAGGAGGCGCGTGAACGCCATGGTCGTGGACGCCGCCGCTTTGCCCGAGCCCTTCGGGAATTCGGCGAACGCCGTATCCGCGGGCGTCGGGAGCGGCTTCCCGCGAACCACCCGCTTGGGCACGAGGCCACCGAGCGCACGCCGGCGTTCGAGCATGTAGCGCACCTCGGGGCTGTCCATCCCGGGGTGGTAGTACGGCGGATCCTCCTCGAGCTGCTTGTCCGTGATCGGCAGGTCGAGCCGGTCGCGGAACGTCTTGAGCTCCTCGAACGACAGCTTCTTCGCCTGATGCGTGATGTTGCGCGCCTCGACGTTCGGGCCGAGGGCCCAGCCCTTCACCGTCTGCGCCAGGATCGCCGTCGGCGCCGCGGTGTGGCGCACCGCCTCGTAGTACGCCGCGTAGACCTTGCGGTAGTCGTGACCGCCGCGGCGCAGCTTCATGAGGTCCGCGTCAGCCAGGTGCTCGACGAGCTTGCGCAGGCGCGGGTCGGGTCCGAAGAAGTGCTCGCGGATGTACGCGCCATCCGACACGGTCATGCGCTGCGACTGGCCGTCTGTCCACTCGTTCATCTTGTTCACGAGCACGCCGTCGACGTCGCGCGCGAGCAGGTCGTCCCACTCGCGTCCCCAGATGACCTTGACGACGTTCCAGCCCGAGCCACGGAAGACCGCCTCGAGCTCCTGGATGATCTTGCCGTTGCCCCGCACCGGACCATCGAGGCGCTGCAGGTTGCAGTTCACGACGAAGGTCAGGTTGTCGAGCCCCTCGCGTGCCGCGAGATGAAGCGCGCCGAGCGACTCGGGCTCGTCGCACTCGCCATCACCGAGGAAGCCCCACACGCGCTGCGCGCTCGTGTCCTTGATCCCGCGGTTCTTCAGGTAGCGGTTGAAGCGCGCCTGGTAGATCGCGGTGATCGGCCCGAGACCCATCGAGACCGTCGGGAACTCCCAGTAGTCGGGCATGAGGCGCGGGTGTGGATAGGAGGAAAGACCCTCGCCGGGCTTGGTTTCGCGACGGAAGTGATCGAGCTGGCTTTCGGTCAGACGACCTTCGAGGAACGCGCGGGCGTAAATGCCCGGTGACGCGTGCCCCTGGTAATAGACCTGATCCCCGTCGCCACCGTCGTCCTTCCCGTGGAAGAAGTGGTTGAAGCCGACCTCGTAGAGCGTCGCCGACGACGCGTAGGTCGCGAGGTGGCCGCCGATGCCTTCGTGGTGGTGGTTGGCGCGGACGACCATGGCGACCGCGTTCCAGCGGATGAACTGGCGGATGCGGTGCTCCATCTCCTCGTCGCCCGGGAACTCGGGCTCCTGCTCCGGGGAGATCGTGTTGATGTACCGCGTCTGCGTGAGTGGCGGGAGGCCCACCTGGAGCATGCGCGCCCGCTTCAGGAGCTTGTAGAGGACGAAGCGAGCGCGCTCGGGACCGGCCTGCTTGACCAGCGCGTCGAGCGACTCGATCCACTCATCGGTCTCCGCCGGGTCGATATCGGGGAGCTGTCGCTTGAACTCGTCGAAGACTTCGTGCATCCGAGATGAAAGTGTACCGGCGTGCCACACTGAACGAATGCCGGACGAGCCTCGATCACCGCGGCGCCGATCGCGCGGCGGACGACGCCGCGGTGGGCATCCTCAACAAGCACCGGCGCAGCCCGAACGCGCACCGGCCCTTCGCGATCCGCGGCGCGCACCACCGCGTGATGCGCGCGCGGAGCGCCGACCCGGGCGACGCGGCGGTGCCCGGGCGCGACCGGCGCGCGGCGTCGACGAGATACGACCCGGCACGCCGTGCGTCATCCTGCTCGACTGCCGCGAAGGCGAGCCCGATCGAACGGGACAGTCGGCGAGCTTCGAGGGCTTCTTCGACTTCGAGACGGGCGAGCTCCGTCGCTCCGGCAGCGGCATCCCGCGGCTGCGGGTCGGCGAAGAGCGCCTCTGGGGCTTCGAGTGCTGGTGGCGCCTCGATCCGCCGCGGACCGGTCTGACCGAGACGGATCGCACGGACCTCGAAGAGAGCAAACGAATGCTGCGCGGCCTGATGCGCGACGCACGCCGCTCGCAGCGCATCCCGCGCTGACGCCGGAGCGTCATCTCCCCCGATACGGGTACTAGTCCCTTTCCGGTACCTATGGTTTATCAGGACCTGACTTCCCGACGTGTGTCTGCGCGCCCACAGTGCCCGGAGGCGGTGGGCCCACTGAGGGGCGTCTTGCGGTGAGATCAGGGGGGCGAACATGGCGTTCCTAAGGATCCGTTTCTGGCAGAAGGTTCTCGGTGCGCTGCTCTGCGTCGGCATCGTGCCCGTCGCGCTCGTGAGCATGGTCTCGGTCCAGACGACTCGACAGGATCTCACCACCCTCGGCGTCACCAACATCCAGCAGCGCTCGACATCCACCGCGGGTGCGATCGATGCGTATCTCCAGAGCCGACTCGGAGACATCGTTCTCGTCGGCAAGCTCCCGGACATCGTTCGCTTCGGTCAGAACCTGAAAGATCCCGGTGCGAAGGCGGCCGCGCGCGTGGCTCTCTCCGCCGCGGCCGCCCGCTCGCCCGAATACGAATCGGTCGCGGTCGTCGATCCCGATGGGACGATCGCCGCGGCGTCGATCCTCACCGACGAAGGCACGAGCGTGAAGTTCCGCGAGTACTTCACGACGGCGCTCAAAGGAACGCCGTACATCAGCGACCCGAGCTACTCGGTCATCACGAACAAGCCGGCGCTCTTCTTCTCCGCGCCGGTCCGCGATGGCGATAAGGTGCTCGCGGTCGTCCGCACTCGGGTGAACATGGCCGCGATCTGGGACGTCGTCGAGGGCGATCTTGGCGCGGTCGGCGATGGCGCGCATGGGTTCCTGGTGGATGACTACGGCATCCGGCTCGCCGTGTCCGAGACGAAGGGGCATCGCGACATCGCGGAGTCACTGATCTACAAGCCGATCGCCGTGATCGACGACGAGACGGTGAAGAAGCTGGTCGCGGACAAGCGCTTCGGTCAGAAGACGCCGGAGCAGCTCGTCGTCGATCCGCTGCCGACCCTCAAGAGCGCGCTCGACAAGCTTCCCCGCGGCATCACGACGACCGCCCAGTTCTCGTACGGCAGCGCGTCGTCCGAGCAGCGTGGCGTCGTGACCCGCCTCACGGCCAAGCCGTGGGCGTACATCCTCGCGGTGCCCATCGCCACGTATACCAAAGCTGCCGACGACGCGACGCTGAACGCGATGAGCATGGTCATCGTCGGCCTGCTCCTCTCCTTCGTCATCGGCGTGCTGCTCACGCGTTCGCTGGTGCGACCGCTGCGCCGCCTCGTGGGCGAGGCGACGATGGTCTCGACCGGTGACGTCGACCTGCGCTTCGCGAAGTTCGACACGCGCTCCGGCGACGACATCACGCGGGAGGTCGCATCCGCCTTCGATCGGATGCTGAACGCCCTTCGCTTCTACGCGCTCTCCGACGACGCGACCTCGGGCGAAGATTGAACGCGTTCGCGCAGCAGCTGCTCGGTGTGGCCAAGGGCTACCTCGGGCCCGCGGCGCAAACGCTGCTGTCCACCGAGCTCCACGCGATCGGCGTCAACGCGAACACGGTCACCCCGGCCCAGCTCGACGCCCTCGTCGCGCGCGTGCGCGCGAAGGCGGCGCGTGCGATGGGCGACGAGCGCGCGGCCGAGCTCGCGTCGGCGCTGGCCGCATGCGGCGTCCCGCAGAAGCCGACCGACGGCGGCCATCGTCTGGCGAGCGACGCGGCGGCCAAGCTCCTCGCGAACGGTCGTGCCCGTCACGCGGAGATCGCGTACCGCGAGCTCGTCGACAAGCATGGCGACATCGAGTCGTACTGCGGCCTCGCGCGCGCCCAGGCGGGTCAACAGGACGTCGGCGCCGCGCTGACGACGCTGCGTGACGCGGCCGCGCGGTTCGCGCAGGCCGGCGATCGCGCGAGCGCGGTCGGACTGCTGCTCGAGGCCGTGGCCATCGCTCCCTCGGACCTCGCGGCGCACCGCCGTCTCGCCGCGGCGCTCGCGAATCAGGGTGACCTCCCGAGCGCGATCCGCGAGTACGCGCGCTTCGTCGACATGGCGCTCGCCGAGAAGGACACCCGGCGCGCCTGGCTCGAGCTCGCGTACGGACGCGAGACGCTCGGCGACCTCCCGGGTCTCCGGGCGATCGTCGATCGCGTCGCGGTCGCAACCGGCGGAGCGGCCGGCCCGGCGCCCCGGAGCGCCGACGTCCCGCCGATCATCGCGCGGTCCGAGCTCGCACCGCGCACCCCGGCCGCGGCGAGGCCGACGCACATCCCGTCGCCGGTCGCGATGTCGCGTCCGGCGGCGCTCCTCCAGAAGCAGGAACCGCCGGCGCTGCGCCCCGAACCGCCGGCGCTGCGCCCCGAACCGCCCGCCTTGCGCCCCGAACCGCGCGCTCTGCGACCCGAGCCCCCGGCTCTGCGGCCCGAGGCGGCCGCGCTGCGCACCCAGTCCCCCACGCCACGTGACGCGGCCGCGGTCAAGAGCCACCCGCTCGGCGAGCGCCTGCATGCGACCCAGCCGCGGACGAGACCGTCGGCATCGCACACGACCGTGGTGCTGAACGGCGCGAGCACGGTCACGCATGCCGAGCAGGTGGATCTCGGCGGCCCCATGGATCTGCTGGCACGGGCTGGCCTCTCACCAAACGGCCACAAGCCGGAGTCCGTCGCGGAGCCGGTGCGCGCCGCACGCCCACCGCGGCCACCGCTCGACATGGAGCTCGAGATCAAGGCGCTCGTGCCCAAGGGCAACGATCTCGAGGCCGCGAACACCGCGGCAACGAAAGCGACGCTCCTCATCGGTATGCGCGACAAGCGCGCCAACGAGGCGACGCTCGACGCGGCGCGGCGGCTGCTCACGCTTGGGAAGCTGGTCCCGGCTTCTGACCTGCTCCTCGACTACATCGCGCACGGCTTCACCGATCGCGAAGCACAGCGGCTCCTCATCGAGATCGACTGCGCGATCGGCCGGCGCGACACCGCGAAGGAGAAGTGCCACCTGCTGTCCTATGCCTATCGCCTCGACGGCCGCACCGATGTCGCCGAGGATGTGGAGCGCATCGCCCGCATCCTCTAGCGCCCGGCCGCTGACGCGCGGCTATGCCGTCGCGAACGGTTGCGTCGGCCCGCGGCCGGCGGCGCGCAGCAGGAACGCGAGCACCAAGCCGGCGACGAATCCACCGATGTGCGCGAAGTACGCGACGCCGCCGGTCTGATCCGTCACGGCGATCGAGCCGATGCCCGAGATGAACTGGATCAGGAACCAGAGGCCGATCATCAGCAGCGCTGGGACCTCGGTGACGAAGCGGAAGCCGACGAGGACGCGCACCCGGTTCTGCGGGAAGTAGACGAGGTAGGCGGCGAGCACGCCGCTGATCGCGCCCGATGCGCCGAGGCTCGGGATGACCGAGTTCACGTCGGTGGCGATCTGCGCCGCCGACGCGATGACGCCGCACACAACGTAGAAGGCGACGTACAGGAGCGATCCCAGACGCCGCTCGACGTTGTCGCCGAAGATGAACAGGAACAACATGTTGCCGCCGAGGTGGGCCCAGCCTCCGTGCATGAACATCGACGTGAACAGCGTCAGCCAGATGGGGCTGGGACCCGGAGCTTCGACGATGGTCTCGACGCTGCCGTCCGGAAGCATGACCTGCACCGGGCCGACGAGGTCGACGCCGGTCGTGATCTCCTTGGGGATCGTGCTGAAGCCCATCGTGAACGCGTCGCTGGGGAGTTGGAGCAGCACGAAGACGAGGACGTTGATCGCGATGATCGCGATGTTGACGACCGGCAGCCCGCCCGGCTCGTCCTGGTCGCCGATGGGAAGCATGCGGCGGCAGTATGCACGTCGCCTGCCTCGGTCGAGTTTCGCCGGTAACCTCCGCTTACGGCTCCGGCTTTCAGGAGCGGCTCCGCCGCTCCATCGGTAAACTTGGGCGACCCGACGGCGACGTATCGCTCTACGTCGCCCGTCGTCGGCCGCCTCGGCGAGCAAGCTCGCCGGGTCGACCTCCTCAGGCGACGTAGCCAAGTGGTAAGGCAGAGGTCTGCAAAACCTTCATCGCGGGTTCGATTCCCGCCGTCGCCTCAGAAGCCAGCAAATTCGCTCATCGCCGAGTCAGGAGGCAAGGGTCCACGAAGACCAAGGTCATGCGTTTGATCGCTGTTGCTGCATCAACGAGCGATCTGGGGCAAGGGTCTCTCCTTTAAGGACAAGGTCTTCGGGGCGAGGGTCTTCGGGTCTCGGCCTCGAGCTCGGTCTCAGACAGATTGTCGCCCACGCTGTAGATGTGGCGGCGTGCACAAAGCTCGCTCAGGCGCTGGCTGAGAGTGGGACAGGTTAGGCCGGCACCACCACGCGCATTGCGATCCTCAACGGCTTCGGGCTCTAGGAGGGTGGTCGATCCCGCGAAAGCAGCCACGGACGTGGTCGTTGACCACGCCGACGTTCTGCATGAACGCGTATACGCTCGTGGGCCCGACGAAGCGGTAGCCCTGCGACTTCAAACGCTTCGCAAACGCCTCGGCCTCCCGGGTTGACTTGGGTAGGTCGGCCACGGACAGCGGCGCCCGTGTCCGCGTGATCTCGTACGATTTCGCGAGCGCCGCGAGGCTCGGTGATGTGGAGAGCATCGCGCGGGCGTTGTCGATGGTGGCCTGGATCTTGGCCCGGTTACGGATGATCGCCGCGTCCTGCATCAGCCGCTCGACATCTCGCGCGGTCATAGTGGCGACCTGGGCGGGGGCGAAGCCCCGAAAAACCTTTCTGAACGCGTCGCGCTTGCCGAACACGGTCGACCAGCTCAGCCCGACCTCGAACACACCAAGGGTGAGCGCTTCGAACATCGCGGACTCGTCGTACGTGCGGGTACCCCACACTTCGTCGTGGTAGCGGCCGAGGGCGGTATCGCCCGTGCCGGCCCAGGCGCAGCGTGGCTTTCCGTCGTGGCCGATGATCACCTCGCTAGGCATTCAGTCAGCCCGCGCTCTGTCGCTCCTTCAGCTTCGCGATCTGAGCCCGGGCAAGTGCGACGAGCTCGTCATTCGTATTCGCGTGCCCGGCGAGGCCCCAGCCGCCATCAGGCGCCTCCGTCAGGAGCACCCACGTCCGCTCTTTGAGCGAGGGGTCGCCTGCGGCCGAGGCGATCACATTGGTCAGCTGCTCGACGACGGCGAGCTGTTTCGTCCGGTCGAGCGCGCCGGCGTTGGTCAAGACCTGCACCCGCACGTAGGTGCTGTCCCCATCGACGTTCGACAGGACCTTCGCCGCTAGCTCGTGGACGAAAGCGGCAGTGTTCTTTCGGAACATCGGGATGTTCGGTACCTGCTCGATCGTCATCAGGGTGGTCGCGAGCTGCTGCGCGAGGCCGTGGGGGTCGCGGAAGGTTCCGGCGGCGGCGTAGACATCGATCATCGGCATGGCGGTGGTTGTCCTTTCAGCGAGTTGTCGCGGCGCTGGTGCGCGTTTCCCGGTCTTCATCGACTGCCGCGATCGCGGATTCGATGAGCGCGACCACGTCGTTCGGGTGGGAGACCATCGCAAGGTGACTCGACGGCACCTCCACGGTGCGCGCGCCCATGCGCTTGGCGAACATGCGCTGCGCATCCGGCGGGAGCGCTTCGTCATTCGTCGCCACGAGGTAGGCGGTCGGGAATGACCTCCACGCAGGCGTTCCCATGACGTCTTCGAACGTGCTCATCGAGAGACCCTGCTGAACGGCATGTAGGACGCGCGCGGTCTGCGGATCAACGTCGGACGCAAAGTGGCCGACGAAGTCTTCCTCGGGGAGCCAGC
>Ga0114129_10017775_pt1 | contig 10125 bp, 9 predicted proteins | sample RhiMetdeltSRZDD1_FD_80071 | JGI IMG/M metagenome (GOLD analysis project Ga0114129, IMG submission 80071) | Populus rhizosphere microbial communities from Tennessee, USA - Rhizosphere MetaG P. deltoides SRZDD1 (version 2) (version 2) | ecosystem: Host-associated > Plants > Roots > Rhizosphere >...
CCTCGGAGCATCCGATTCGTCGATCGATTGCGGCAGACGCGCCGGCGCAATGCTGGCCGCGGCGCGTCAGGACACTAATGCGGGGAACCGAACGAAGTCAATTGGAATGGCGGCGTGTGCGAGTGTCTTCTTCGTGACTTCGCGTCTTCGTGGCCTGCATCGACGCGCGTCTCGAGCTGTCGCGGCTGCTTACGGCACGGCCGGCCGTAGCGCCGCGCGATACGTGATTGTCCGGCCGGGTTCCACGTAGACCTCGAAGTTCACCGTCTGAAAGCCCGCCGCGCGGACCTCGATGCGGTGCGGGCCAGGCTCGAGATTCAGCTGCTGCAGCGGACCGTCGAAGCTGTCGACGTTCCCTACGAAGTAACCGTCCGCGTACACTTCAGCGTCTTTCTGTGGAAGGTCGATGCGAACGCCGCCGTAAGACTGGCCGTAGCCGTATCCGTACCCGTTTCCGTAGCCGCCGTAACCGTACACCGGGTACGGATAGCGGTAGTACGGTGCGTAGAAGCCCGGGTATCCGTAATAGCCGAAGCCCAGGCTGAGCGTCGACCCGTATGGATAGTAGTAATAAGGATAAGTTCGATACGGCACGACGCGAACGCCGGGCCGGACGACGCGCGGCGGCGGTCCAGTGCGGACCACAGCACGGCCGGGAACGACCCGGCTCCGGACCTGGGCGCCGGCGACCGACGGCATCGAGACGAGAAGGGCGGCGGCGCTGACAGCGGTAAAGATTCTCGTTGGGGTCATAGTAGTCTCCGCTCGACTGTTTGCATCAATGTTGCCAGAGAACAGCGCCGATTTTTCAGCGGATTTCCGTCGAGACCCGACTGCTGGCGTCGGTCGCACGTCCATCTCGGCGGTCATTCGTCGTGCGAGGAGGACAGCGTGGGACTGCTGACGGATCGGGTGGCTATCGTCACCGGAGCCAGCAAAGGGATTGGACGAGTTACCAGCCACGTCTTCGCGAGCGAGGGCGCCCGGGTCATTTGCGCCGCACGCTCCAGGGCGCTCGTCGAGGAGACGGCAGCCGCGATTCGGCAGGGCGGCGGGAAGGCGATTGCCGTGGTCGTCGATCTGACGAAGGAAGCCGAGGTGGACGCGCTCGTCGGGACCGCAGTGAAGCAGTTCGGCAGCGTCGACTGTCTCGTGAACAATGCAGGCGACGGCGGCCCGACGAAAGCGGTCCAGGAGTACCCGCTCCAGGACTGGTTCGACACAATCAATTCGTGTTTGACGACGACGTTCCTCTGCACGCGGTTTGCGGTGCCGGCGATGATTGCGGCCGGCCGCGGCGCCATCGTGAACATCGCGTCGATGGCGGCGAAGCGGGGCCTCCCGTATCGCGCCGGCTACTGTGCGGCAAAGGGCGGCCAGCTCGGGATGACGGTCGGCCTGGCCCTCGAACTCGGACGTCACAACATCACGATCAACGCCGTCGCGCCCGGCGCCGTCGAAGGCGATCGGATCGATCGTGTGATTGCGGCGCAGGCCGGCATGCGCGGCATCACGGTCGAGCAGCAGCGAAAGGCATTCGTGGATCGCGCGCCGCTCAAGCGGATGACGCGGCCCGAGGACATTGCGTGGATGGCGGCGTTTCTCTGCAGCGATCATGCGCGGAATATTTCGGGGCAGTGCATTGCGGTGAATGCAGGGGAGCCGACGTAACGAGGCCGGGTGGGTCAGGTGGGTCGGGTAAGTCGGGTGGGGCAGGCGGGGCAGGCGGGGCAGGAGGGGCAGGAAGGGCAGGAGGGGCAGGATGGGTGGGACGGCAGACGCAGGTACTGGTCCAGCCGAGCGCGAGAGTCTACGCTCGAGCGCGAGGTCTTCGTGCGAGCGGGGGTGGGGCCCCGCGAGCCTAAAAAAATGAAAGCCATCCTCTGTAAACAGTACGGCCCGCCGGAGTCGCTCGTCTACGAGGACCTGCCGTCTCCAGTCGCCGCGGCGGGCGAGATCGTGATCGCGACGAAGGCCGCGAGCGTGAATTTTCCGGACGTTCTGATCATCCAGAACAAATACCAGGTGAAGCCCCCGCTGCCGTTCTCACCGGGCAGCGAGCTGTCGGGCGTCGTGAAGACAATCGGCGAGGGCGTGAACGGATGGAAGCCGGGCGACCGCGTGATGGCGGTCACCGGGTACGGGGCGTTCGCCGAAGAGGTGAAGACCGAGGCGCGGCGGGTCGTGCGCATTCCGGAGACGATGGACTTTCCGACGGCTGCGGCGTTCCTGCTGACCTACGCCACTGCAGATCATGCGCTCGTCGATCGCGGGCAGATGCGTCCCGGCGAAACGCTGCTCGTGCTCGGCGCCAGCGGCGGCGTCGGCCTGGCCGCGATCGAGATCGGAAAGGCGATCGGCGCGCGGGTGATCGCCTGCGCGTCAACCGACGAAAAACTCGACGTCTGCCGGCAGCACGGCGCCGATGCGACGATTAACTACGCGACCGCGGATCTGCGCGAGAGAATCAGGCAGACGACCGGCGGTGAAGGTCCGGACGTGATTTTCGACGCGGTCGGCGGACAGTACACGGAGCCCGCTCTCCGGTCGATCGGCTGGCGCGGTCGACTGCTGGTCGTCGGCTTCGCGGCGGGCGAGATTCCGAAGATCCCGCTGAACCTGACGCTGTTGAAGGGCTGCTCGATCGTCGGCGTGTTCTGGGGTGACTTCGCGCGGCGGGAGCCCGACGTGTTTGCGCGCCGCGTCGAACAGCTCGGCGCCTGGTTCCGCGAAGGAAAGCTCAGACCGCACGTGTCGGAGACGCTGCCGCTCGAACGAGCAGCCGAGGCGCTCACGCGCATGGCGGAGCGGAAGGTTATTGGAAAGATTGTGCTGCGAAACGAACGCCCGACCTGAAGGTCTTTTTTACACCGCTCGATTTGGGGGCCCCACCCCCAAATCGCGCTCCGGACCTCGCGCTCGAGCGTAGACTCTCGCGCTCGGCTGATGGCTGATGGAGTTCAAGCGCGCTCAAATAAGGCCGCGCCGCCCTGGCCTCCCCCCACACACATAGTCACGATTCCGTACCGCGCTTTTCGACGGGCCATCTCGTTGGCAATCGTGCCGACCAGACGCGAGCCGGTCATGCCGAACGGGTGGCCGATCGCAATCGATCCGCCGTTGACGTTGTAGCGCTCCATCGGAATCCGCAGCTGGTCGCGGCAGTAGATGGTCTGCGACGCGAACGCTTCGTTCAGCTCCCAGAGATCGATATCTTCGACGCGCAGCCCCTGCCGCTTGAGGAGCTTCGGCACCGCGAACACCGGACCGATGCCCATCTCGTCGGGCTCGCAGCCGGCGACCGCGTAGCCGCGGAAGACCAGCAGCGGCCGGATCCCGAGCGTCCGCGCGCGATCGCTGGACATGACGAGCGTCGCCGACGCGCCGTCCGAGAGCTGCGACGAGTTGCCGGCCGTGACGCTGCCTTTCCCCGTTGTGTCGAAGACCGGTGGAAGCTTGGCCAGCCCCTCGAGCGTCGTGTCGGGACGGTTGCATTCGTCGCGATCGACGCAGGCGTCTTCCTCGCCGGTCTTCTGGCCGCTCTTCTTGTCGAGAATCGCGCGGCGAACCTGCATCGGCGCGAGCTCGTCCTTGAAAAACCCGTCCTGCTGCGCGCGGGCGATCCGCTGCTGGCTGACCAGCGAGTACTCGTCCTGCGCCTGCCGGCTGATGTGATAGCGCTTGGCCACCACTTCCGCAGTCTCGCCCATCGCCATGTAGAGCTCGGGCTTGTGTTCGAGCAGCCACGGGTTCGGCGAGTCGTCGCGGCCCATCATGGTGATCGACTCCACGCCGCCGCCAATCGCCGCTTCGACGCCTTCGTGGATCACCATGTGCGCGGCCTGCACGATGGCCTGGAGTCCCGAGTTGCAGTAGCGGTTGACGGTGACAGCGGCCGTCGAGACCGGCAGCCCGGCGCGGAGCGTCGCCACGCGCGCGACGTTGTGGCCGGCCGGCCCGTGCGGCTGGCCGCAGCCGAGCACGACCTCTTCGATCTCCCCGGTCTCGAGATCCGGTATCTTGCTGAGCACGTGGCGAATGCAGTGCGCCGCCAGGTCGTCCGGCCGCGTCATGTTGAACGACCCGCGATGCGACTTGGCCAGCGGCGTTCTGGAGCTGGCGACGATGACGGCTTCCCTCATACAGAATGCTGGAATTTGAGGATGTGAGGATCTGAGGATTTGAGAATATATTTGAGAATCGGCTGCGTCAGGTCAATCTACAAATATATTCTCACATCCTCAAATCCTCAAATCCTCACATTTTACCCATCACCCTCGGCTTCTGGTCGGCAAAGCTGTCGGTGATCGCCTGCGACACGACGTTGGAGTAGCGCGGCCGGATCTCCGAGCGGGTGTACGGATTGAGCTGCACCATCAGCAGCGCGACGAGATCCTCCTGCGGGTCGATGTAGAACAGCGTGCCGTCGGCGCCGCCCCAGGTCCACGTGCCAATCGAGAGGCCGTCGGCCGACTTCGCGGGATCGGTCAGCACGCCGGCGCCGAGCCCGAAGCCAAAGCCCTCGCCGCGGACGTAGACCACCTTGCCCGATCCGATGTGATTGCTGAACATCAGGTCGACGGTCATCCGGCCGAGCAGCCGCTGGCCGTTGTACTCGCCACCGTTCAGGAGCATCTGGCAGAAACGGAAATAGTCGGCTGCCGTTCCATTCAAACCAGCGACGCCCGGAAAATACGTCGTCGGCTCGCGGAACTCGGGTTTCCTGAGGAGCGTGATCTTCTGATCGGTGCCGGGGCGATAAACGGCCGCGACGCGTCCGACTTTTTCGCGCGGAATGTTGTAGTAGGTGTCGGTCATGCCGAGCGGCTGGAAGATCCGCTCGCGGACGAACTGATCGATTGTCATCCCGGACATTTTTTCGACCAGCACGGCGACGAAGTCCGTCGACGATCCGTATTGCCATTGGCTGCCCGGCTGGAAGTTGAGCGGCAGCGGCGCTGCGCGCTCGATTGCTTCCGCCAGCGTCGCGGGCCGGCGCGGCGCGCCCGCTCCGCCGGCCGGCGCCTGTCCGCGGCCGCGGCCTCCCTCGGCGGCAGTGGGTGGAGGATTGACGACGTTCTCCGGGCTCGGCGTCTGGTTCGCCGTCAGCGTCAGCCCCGACGTGTGCGTGAGGATGTGACGAACCGTGACCGGCTTCGCTTTCACCAGCTTGCCGTCTTCCATCACCATCTTGTTCGCGTAAGAGGGCAGCCAGTTCGAAATCGGATCATCGAGCAGGAACCTTCCTTCTTCCCACAACATCATCAGCGCCGTCGAGACGATCGGCTTGGTCATCGACTGCAGCGAGAAGATCGTGTCCTTCGTCATCGGCGCGTTTTCTTCCTTGTAACGGAAGCCCTGCGCGTCGAAGTGGACCACCTTGCCGCGGCGCGCGACGAGCGTCACCGCGCCGGCGATCTCGCCGCGATCCATGTAGCCCTGGATGTACTGGTGAATCCTGTCGAGCCGCTTCGACGACATGCCGACGCTCTCCGCCTTGGCGATCGGCAGATCGGTCTGGGCGATCGGGTGAGTCGAGGTCAGTGCACAGACTCCGACCAAAAGGACGACGATCCGTGATGGCTTCATCGTAGTGGGCCTCCCGTGCGGTGGATTTTAGGACAAATCGGTGGATTCCTTCGGAAATCGTCGAGAGGCAGCGAAAATGTTGGAGAAATCGCAGCGGCACCGGCCGCTCGAGCGTGCAGATCCTTACATCAACAAATCACTCGTCTGTCAGTCTTCGAACACGCGGCGCGCCTCGAACTCGAGTCCCGCCAATGTCGCTGAGCGAACGTGATCCCGCGCGGTCGAGACAGTCACTCTTCGAAGATGCGGTGCACGTCGAACGTGAGGCCGTTCAATGTCGGCGAAGACACGTGCTGGTGCTCCCGGTATGCGCCCGTCAAGGCATAGTGGCGTTCCTTCAGCGCGTAGACTTCCAGAACGTGGCAACTTGGATCGGCGATCCAGTACTCGGGGACACCGGACCGGGCCAGCAGCTCCATTTTTCGACCACGATCCCGCCGCTCGGTACTCCGCGACAATACTTCGACCGCCAGATCCGGCGGCACTCGCGTCGCCTCGGACATGTCAACCAGGTGTCGCCTCTCCGCACGGAAGAAAACGACGTCCGGCTGCACGACGTCGTATTCGGTGAGCACGATATCGATTGGAGCGTGCAGCATCAGACCGCCTGTGGCTAACTCGTACTCGGTCAGGAGCCGCTCCACGTTGATGCCGACACGCTGATGCCGCGGGATGGGAGCAGGGACCACAATCGCCTCGCCGTCGTACAGCTCGTAGCGGCGCCCATCGTCGGGCCACTGCTGCAGCTCGGCGAAGCTGACTCGTGGATCCGCGGCTTTCACGAGCGCCATTTTACAACCTGGAGTCCACGGAGCGTGCCGCGCCGATTCGTTTGGAAATTCGTGGATGGTGCTGAAAACGTCGCAGAAATTGCCAGGGCGCACACGGATCGCGTACGCAAATCCTGACATCACCAACCAGTGATCGGAGGTGCAAGCCGCTGTCAGTTCTCGAAGACCCGGCTCGCCTCGAATCTGAGGCCTTTCAAGGTTGGAGAGGAAACCTGCGCATTCTGGTCGTATGTGCCTGTCAAGAGGTAGCAGCCATCCTTCAGTTCGTAGATTTCCAGGACGTTCCGAACCGGATCGGCAATCCAGTACTCGGGAACGCCGGACCGGGCCAGCAGGTCCATTTTTCGGCCGCGATCGCGCCGTTCGGTGCTCCTCGACAACACTTCGACCGCCAGATCGGGCGGCACCCGCGTCGCCTCCCAATCCTTGAGCAGATGCCGACGCTCGGCTCGGAAAAAGACGATGTCGGGTTGGATCACATCGTACTCCGTGAGCACGATGTCGAGGGGCGCGTGGAGCATCATGCCGCCGGTCGCCTTCTCGTACTCACGAAGGAGACTCTCGATATTACTGCCGACCCGCTGATGCCGCAGGAAAGGAGACGGGACCACGATCAGCTCGCCGTCGTACAGCTCGTAGCGGCGCCCGTCGTCGGGCCACTGCTGCAGCTCGGCGAAGCTGACTCGTGGATCCGCGGCCTTCACGAGCGCCATTTTACAACGCGAGTTGCACGGCACCTGCCGCGTGGATTTGTTCGAGAATCCGTGAACGGCGCAGAAAATGTTGCAGAAATTGCAACGCGTTCGCAGTCGCAGGCGTTGACTTCATGTGCGCGGAGAACGCCGACACGATGGGTAGTTCGAGGTGTGACGGGTAGACGTTACCCGGCTTTCGAAACGAGCATCACACAAATCCTCAATGAATCGCACGGCCGATGATTTGCAAGGCGCGCTCGCGTGCTCGTTGGCCACACGCGTCTGAATGACGTGACCGGCGCCATCCTGGCGGCTGCGATTGAAGTGCATCGCGTATTGGGCCCGGGTCTCCTGGAATCCATCTACTCTCGCTGCCTTCAGTACGAGCTCACGCCGCGCGGCCTTCGCTTCGTGACGCAGCAGCCGCTGCCAGTCGTCTACAAGTCGGCTCGCCTGGAAGGCATGTACCGAGTCGATCTCGTCGTCGAGGATCTGGTCGTCGTCGAGATCAAGTGCGTGGACGCGCTGACCCCGGTGCACCGCGCTCAGATGCTGACGTACTTGAAACTGTCGAAGTGTCAGGGAGGACTGCTGATCAACTTCAATGTTCCGCGGTTGATGGATGGCGTGAAGCGCGTGCTGAACGACGGCGGAGGTCACCGAGATCGCGGAGGCAACGGATAAACCACGGAGACACGGCGACACGAAGAACGCACGGAGAAGTCTGGGCGTGCGACGGCCGGCCGGAACGGCCGGCCTGCGATGAGATGAAGGTCCGTTGAAAATGCAAACGTGTGATCGTTGGAGTTTGCATTCAGTTCTTATTCACGTAGTACCTGACGATCCACTCGACGACGCAGACCGGCTTGTCTGATCCCTCGCGCTCGATCGTGATTCCCCAGATGACCTGCGTGGCGGGACCGGTTTCTTCGACGGCGGTCGGGACGAACCGCGCACGAACGCGCGCATTCACAGGGACCGGCGCGATGAAGCGGACCTTGTTGACGCCGTAGTTGATCGCCATCCGCAGCTTCGGGAGATTGAACGTCTGGCGCACCAGGACGCTGACGAGCGACATCGTGAGGAAGCCGTGCGCGATCGTCGAGCGAAACGGCGATTCGACCGCCGCGCGCGCCGGGTCGGTGTGAATCCATTGGCGGTCTTCGGTCGCCTCGGCGAACTGATTGATTCGCTCCTGCGTGATCTCGAACCAGTCGCTGACGCCGAGCTCCTGGCCGAGTTGGTTCCTGAGAGCGGAGAGATCCTGGATCTCGATCATCAAACGCCCGAGCTCACGTCAGTCGCCATAAAAACTTCGGCCCTCCGCGACGAGTTGTTCGAGCAGCGGGGCCGGCTGCCAGTAATCCCCAAAACGTCGGCGGTAGGCCTTCACACGATCGAGGACCACCGGGAGCCCGACCGTGTCGGCATAGAACATCGGCCCGCCGCGATGCCGCGGAAATCCAAAGCCGTAGCAGTACACCACGTCGATGTCGCCGGCGCGCAACGCGTAGCCCTCTTCGAGCACTTTCGCGCCCTCGTTGGCCAAGGCGGTCATCACGCGAGCGAGGATCTCGTCATCCTTGACCGGCCCCCGCGTGATCCCTCGCTTCGCGGCCGCTTCGGCGGCGAGCTGTTCGATCAACGGATCGGGAATCCGTTCGCGGCTGCCGCTCTCATATTTGTACCAGCCGGCGCCGGTTTTCTGGCCGTAGCGGCCCATCGCGAAGAGCCGATCGGGCACTTCAGACTGCGGCCCCTCGGCGCGCGTCTTGCCAATTGACGCCAGATACTGGCGGATGCGCGCGCCGACGTCGATGCCGGCGATGTCCTGCATGCCGTACGGACCGACCGGCAGCCCGAAGTCCGTGAGCACCTTGTCGATTTGCGGCACGCTCGCGCCTTCTTCGAGCAGCAGATACGCCTCGCGCATGTAGTACGCGAGCATCCGGTTGGCCACGAAGCCAAAGCAGTTGCCGACCACCACAGGGACCTTGGCGAGGCGCTTGCCGAGTTTCACCGAGGTCGCGATCACCGACTTGCTGGTCTCGCGGCCGCGCACGATCTCGAGCAGCTTCATGATGTTCGCCGGGCTGAAGAAGTGATGTCCGATCACCTGCGCCGGCCGGCCGCTGGCGTTCGCGAACTCGTCGATGTCGAGCGTCGACGTGTTCGACGCGAGGACACAGTCAGGACGCGTGACGCGTCCGAGCTCCGCGAACGTCGTCTTCTTGAGATCCATGTTCTCGAACACCGCTTCGACCACGATGTCGACAGTATCGAAGCCGTCATACCTGGTCGTGGGCGTGATGAGGGCCATCGTTCGATCGAGTGCGTCTCTGCTCATCTTCCCTTTCGCGACGCTGGACTCGTAATTCTTCCGGATGGTCGACAGCCCGCGCTGAAGAGCCGCATCGTCGACTTCCTTGAGCAGCACCGGGATGCCGGCGTTGGCGTACGACATCGCAATGCCACCGCCCATCGTGCCCGCGCCGACGACCGCGGCGCGCCGGATGTCGGCGGCCGGCGTGTCCTTCGACACGTCGGGCACCTTGGCCGCCTCGCGCTCGGCGAAAAAGAGATGGCGCAGCGCGCGCGATTCGGTCGAAACAACGCAGGCCGCAAATAACTCGCGCTCGTACCGCGATCCGTCGTCAAACGACCGGGTCAGCGCGCCTTCAATCGCATCGACGGCGGCGTATGGTGCGCGGGCGCCCTTGGCGGTTTTTCCAAGGCCCGCGCGCGTTGCCTGGACGGCAGCGACGCCGGCTGTTTTCTGATCCGGTGCGATGGGAATGTCGCGCGTCTTGCGCCGCTCGCGTGCGGCGGCACGCGCCTTCGCAAACCGTATCGCCCCTTCCAACAAACCGCTGGCCCCGAGCGAAGTCGATGGCTCGATCACCTGGTCGACGATGCCCGCCGCTTGCGCTTTGGGCGCCGGCACCGGTTTGCCGTCCGTGCACATCTCGAGCGCGAGAGCAGCGCCGGCCAGACGAGGCAGCCGTTGCGTGCCGCCCGCGCCAGGAATGATTCCGAGGAGCACTTCGGGC
>Ga0114129_10017777_pt1 | contig 10125 bp, 7 predicted proteins | sample RhiMetdeltSRZDD1_FD_80071 | JGI IMG/M metagenome (GOLD analysis project Ga0114129, IMG submission 80071) | Populus rhizosphere microbial communities from Tennessee, USA - Rhizosphere MetaG P. deltoides SRZDD1 (version 2) (version 2) | ecosystem: Host-associated > Plants > Roots > Rhizosphere >...
AACAACGGTGTCCTGGCCTCTCGGGGCGCGCCAAGCCCGGCGCGGCTGGTTTGGATCGACCGGGCCGGCCGGGAGACGAGTTCCGTCGCCCCGGCAGCGGGATTCGAATCGCTGCGGCTCTCTCCAGACTCCCGAAGAGTCGTCGTCAGCCGTGCCAGCCCCCGTACCGGCTTGAAGGAACTGTTGATCGGTGACCTGTATCGAGGCGTACTCACGCGGCTGGATCTCGACTCAGATTCCGACCATGGGCAACCCATCTGGTCGCCGGACGGTACGCGCATCGCCTTTGGCATTCGATCGCCGGATGATCCTCGAATCCTGCACTGGCTTGCGCTGCGCGGGCCGGCATCCCCGCAGCCGATCCTTCCGCCGGGGGGAATCCAGCGCACCGAGGACTGGTCGCCCGACGGCCGTTTCCTCCTCTACTTCGGTGCTCGTACCGAGGGCGGCAGCGGGCTCTGGGTCGTGAATCTCGAGGGCGAGCCCAAGCCCCGCAAGATCCTCTCGGGGACGACCGATCCGGCTTACGCCCAGTTCTCTCCCGACGGCCGCTGGATCGCGTACTGCTCCCCGGAGTCCGGCCGCTCGGAGGTGTACCTCACCTCTTTTCCGGAGACGGGAGAGCGAATCCGCGTATCGGTGTCCGGCGGGTCGCGGCCCCGCTGGAAGCGGGATGGCCGCGAGATCTATTTCATGTCCGCGGACAACGAGATGATTGCGACTCCCGTCCGGCTGGCCGCAAACGTCGAGATCGGCCAGCCACGGCCTCTCTTTCGAATCGATCCGGCAGGCTGGAGGGACTACGACGTGACGCCCGACGGGGAGCGCTTTCTCGCCGTCGCCGTCGTTCCGGTCCAGGACGCGGACGCGATCGCCGTGACCGCCAACTGGCTTTCGCTGCTTCCGCGCTGACCAGCGACACCGGCGGGCGACGGCGCTCTAGAACCGCACGAACCCGGTCAGCGTCGCCGAAATCCCCGGCGCGAGCGCCGAGGCATCCATCGGGCTGTTGAAGTACGTCTTGTTCAAGACGTTGCGCACGTAGGCCTGGAACTCGAAGTGTTCGGAAAAGCTGTAGCCTCCACCCAGATCCAGCAGACCGTAGCCAGGTCGGGCGATCTCCGTCAGCCCCGGGTTGTCGTCGCCGGCGTAAACGACCCAGCGGGCCTGGGCGAAGGCGGGACCAAAGCTCTTGCGCACCTGGAGGTTCAACGACTCCGGCGGGATGTCGTCGATCGGCTTGTCGTCGTCGACCGTCACTCCACGCTCGATCTGCCCCGCCACCGCCACCGCGAATCCGGCGGGAAGAGCCACCTGCGCTTCGAGCTCCAGGCCCTGGAGCTTCGCCCCTGCCGAGCGATTGCGCAGGAGAAAGTGGCGAACAGGCTTCTCATGGTAGGCCGGGTCCGGATAGATCTCGATCAGATTCTTGATGTGGTAGTCGTACATGTAGAACGCAACACGGAACCCGGCGTTCGTGTAGCGCAGGGCGATGTCGTACTGGTTGCTCGTCTCCAACTCGAGGTCCGGGTTGCCCTTGATGAAACCGCGACCGACGAGCCCGCTGTAGTACCGATCCGAGAGGATGGGATCGCGGAAGCCGTGCGCATACTGGGCGGTGACGGAGAAGCCGCCGAAAGATCCCGCCGTCAGAGCCACATTTCCGGCGACCTCGTTGTTGGATGTGGACTGGTCCCCCAGGTCGCCGCCCTCGTTCGCCGTCCTCATGAAGTCGCCGCGCACGCCGCCCTGCAAGGCGAGCTGCGGCAGGAGCGGCGCCTCGGCCGTCAGGTACACCCCGAGGTCGGTGCGATGCGCGTCGACCACCGAGGTCTTCACGTTTCCGTTCGTATTGTCGACGGCGTTCAGACCGTAACGGCCGTTGAGATCCAGGCCGACGTCCACCCGGACCGGGCCGACGAACCGCTCGGCGAACGTGCGGACCTGAAAGTCCTTCGCCGAAAAGTCGACGCGCTCGGTCAAGGCGGGCGCGACGAGGGCCGTGCTCGCGTCGTTGGAGCCGATGAATCCGAGGAATGCGATGCGCGAAAAGCCGCCGACCGGCTGCGTTTCGTACGCGAGCGTGAAACGGCTCGAGTTCTCCTGGGGAAGAGACATGCGCGTGGTCTGCGCTGGCGGCGACGGCAGGCCGATGTCACGCGCGTAATCCCCCTCCCAGCCCGCCTTCAGCGTGCCGGGGCCGAGGTTGTACGCCGCGCTCAGGAGGACGCCGCTGTCCCGGTAGCCCGAGTTGGGCACCTCGCCGTCGGGGCTGTCGTAGTTTCCGTAGGACCGGTAGTGGCCGGCGACGAGGATGCCTCCCTCCTGGCCGATGGGACCTGTCACCTCGACTCCCACGCGTCCGCCGGGAATCCCGAGGCCGTAGTCGCCGATGGCCTCCACCTCGAGCGGAGATCCCGGGGCGACGTCGCGCGTCCGCGCGGAGATGACGCCGCCGAAAGCGTCCGAGCCATACGCGACCGAGCCCGGGCCGCGCGAAACCTCGACGCCGCCGAGAACGAAGGGGTCGAGGTACCTGGCGCCCGGCCCGGCGCGCTGCTCCGAGCTTGTGCGGGCTCCGTCGATCAGAATCACGCTGCGCCCGTGCGCAAGGCCGCGAATGGCCGGAATCGCGTTCTGGGCCGCGGCAACTCGCGAGAGGCCCGCGACGTTCTCGACGGTCTCTGCGAGATTGGAGGGCTGGCGCGACTCGATGTCGCCCTTCGGCACGATCGTCGTCCCGTTAGCCGGCGGCGACTCGATCGAAGGGGCGGCCCCCGCCGTGACGGTGACGCTCTCCTCCGCGATCGGCCGGACGTTGATCGCCACCACCCCGTCGCCGGGAACCGACGTCACCAGAAAGGGCTTCATGTACTGGCCGCCCGGCAGCACGATCAGCACCTCGAATGGCGGGACCGGATCCGGAAGCCACAGGAAGCGGCCGTCGGTGTCGGTGCGCTGCGCGCCGGTTGAGCCGAGCACCGAGACTTCCGCTCCCGCGATGGGGGCCCCGGTCGCCTCCATCATCACCCGCCCCTGCAAGCCCGGAGCAGAGTCGGCGGCCAGGAAGAGAGCAACGGCCGCAATGGAGACCGAGGCCAGGCGGGGAATTACCAAGCCGGTAGTCGTCGATGTGCTCCTGGACGAGCCAGTCTAATGCTGGGGCTCGTGACAGTCCGGCGGACAAGTTTCAGGAATGGTGGGAGGTGAGGGTTTCGAACCCCCGACATCCTGCGTGTAAAGCAGGCGCTCTACCGCTGAGCTAACCTCCCGTTCGCCGAATCTTACGTCCGCCGCCTCCGGGCACCGAATCCGCCAATCGAGAGAAACGCTCAATCTCTCTCCTACGTATCATCGGACCGGAGGACAGGATGGTCGGCCGGTTTCGAACACGGTTGCGCCGGCTCCCGAAAGGTAGCCGGAAACGCCTCTCCTCGGCCAAACCTCCGGTGTTGTCCAACTCGGTCGATCCCTATACCCAGCGGCTTTTGTGGCGTACAGCGGGACTCCCTCCGGATCGGCCTCTTAGCGTGTACATGGATCAGAACAACCGCTGCAATCTCAAGTGCCTGATGTGTGGGTTCAACGACGCGCGCGTCACGGCCCTTCGGAAGTACGACATGCCGCGCCCTCTCTATGACTCAATCGCCGCTCAGATCTTTCCCCGAACGAGCTTTCTCGTTCTATCGATCCTGACCGAACCCTTCATGACCCGAGATTTCCCAGACCGCCTCGAGGCGGTCCGACGCTTCGGCGTCCCCTACAGCGAGATCATCACCAACGGAACTCTGCTCGACGAGCGAGCCATCGAAAAGCTCCTCGATGCGGCCATCACGTGCCTGACTGTTTCGATCGACGGAGCCCCGAAGCGGGTTTACGAAAGCATCCGGATCGGCGCGAACTTCGAGAAAGTGCTCGGCAACGTCGACCTCTTCCTGCAGCGCCGCAGACAACGCGGTCTCACCTTGCCTCAACTTCGAATCAACCATGTGCTCTCCGAGCCCAACATCGACCACTTTGCTGAATTCCTGGCGCTGGTGGAAAGGATTCGGCCGGAGAAGATCGGCGTTCGTACCGTCTCGCGCATGAGCGAAGCGGCGATCCAGGAGACGGCCGATCCGGAATTCTGGGCGAGAGTCAGGGAAGCACGATTGCGGCTCGCCGAGTTCTGCCGGCGCACCGGAATCGAAGACGCCGGCTATCTGCGAGACACACCCGCACGGATCGATCTCTACGACCCGTTCGGCCGAGAGCACATCTGCCGGGCGCCCTGGGAAAACGTCGCCATCCACGCCAACGGCGACGTCTACCCATGCATGGCATGGACGCGTCCCGCCGCCGGAAACTTGTTCAGGCAATCTTTCGACGAGATCTGGAACGGGCCTGACTTCGCGGCGCTCCGACGGGATTTCGAAGAGATGCGCCCCGGGATGGACTGTCTTCACTGTCGCATTCGCCGCGACTTCGACGCGGACCCGGACGACGATTTCTTCTACCGGAAGGTCGCCAAGCCGTTGCCAGGCGCCGACGCTCCCGCGTGATAGTCCTCCCAGCCATTAGACCGAGTGCCGGCTAGATCGCGATCGAGGCGAAGCGCTCGATGTCGCCGATCGGCATCGGCCGGGCGAGAGGAACCCCTGGCCGTAGGGCACGCCGAGCGACTGCAGGACGCGAAGTTCCTCGCGCGTCTCGATGCCTTCGGCGATGACCCTGGTGTGCATCTTGCGCGCGAAGCTCATGAGCGCCTCGAGCATGCCCTGCCTGACCTGGCTGGCCGCCCCGGATACGCCTTTAGTCGAACGCGTGTCGATGGACTCTCGCCGGGCTCAGACCAATTCCGCTCAATCCTCCGAAAATACCTGGAAAGAACCTTCCAGGAGAACCTCGTTGAAGACAAGGTGAGGGGAACCCTCTGTCGTAAGGACCGCGGTAGCTCCAGGCCCACCTTTTCTAGCCACGAATGTGAAGGGCACATTTGTGCCCGCCCCCAAACCGGTAATCGTGGCCGTACCGGTTAAGGTTGCTTCATCTCCGTTCACGACGGCACCGTTGACAATCCCGGTAACGTACATGACGTTGACGGTAAACTGAGCGCTACCACTTCCCGTCGCTGCCTCGGGCGCACGTGCGAGGCACTCAAAGTCGCCCGTGACAACGTGATCTGTCCTTTTTGCGTGGAAGCCTATCGTCGTGAGAACCGGAATGAACCCTCCGGCTTGCCCCGTACCTCCCTGAATGATGGTTGTTCCACCGCCACTGGCGACACGCCTTCCACTCGATGTTGTGGACCCTCCCAGGGCAGTCAAAGACAATCCCATGACGGCCGCCAGTGCCAGTGCACAAACAGCCCAAGGCCAGAAAGAGTTGAAAATGATTGGCCTTCGCATCTTTCCTTCTCCTCTCTGAAGCGACCCCGTTAAGAGCACACGCTCTGGCCCCCGATCAGAATCTCGGCGGGTGAGACGGCCTCACGGGAATCCCCGACGCGGGCAGTTCCCGTGAGGTGCTTCCATAATCGACCTAGTCGTCGTCCCCACCCTCTCCTGGAACGATGTGGAAGAGATTTCGGTTCGCGTCCACGAATGGGGGCGCGCTGTTCGGCGCCTCGCGGTTCCAGAAGTCCACGAAGCCCTTGCTAGCCGTGATGCCTTCGAAGACCGAGTCCGGCGTTCCCACCAGGTGGCAACTGATGACCAGGATCCCCTTGCTCCCGTCGTCGTACTTGATGCGCAGGACGAGGAGTCCCGCCGATGCCTGGGACGCGTCGCCGATCAGGTCAGTGTTCGCCGGGTTGGGCACTCCCGGCGCCGGAATGAACAGAACCACTCCCTTTGCCTTGTACGTCCCGCTGGCGGAGCCAATCGTCCAGTCGCCACCGCCCGTCACATTCTCAAACTCTCCATCTTCGATCTTGAATGTCCCGGAACCGGTGACCGTAATCTCCGTACCGTCGTTGGCCAGGGCCGACGAGATTCCCCCGGCGGAAACGTTGAACCCGCCGCCAACCTTGGGTGCAAGGCTGATGATGTCCCACCGGACCGTGGTTTCGTCCGAGGCTCGTGCAACCGAGCTGCTGCCAAGCACGATGAGGACAACGGTGGCGATCCCAAGCGACCTGAGCGCTTTGGTGCTCACAAATGGAAAGAATCTCTTCATTGTCTCCATGAGTTGTCTCCATTCAACTTCCTGAGTGTCTGTCGCCATGGACTTGTCCTTTCTCGCAGCACCACGAAGCGGTGTTCGCGTCGGAGGACCCACGCACACCGCGACGGGCTATGTTCGGACGAGGAGGAGAACGGCAGGAAATCCCCGAGACGGAGCAGAACACTCGGTTTCCTCTGCCTTCCTCGGGGGCAAGCACCGGCAGACGGGAACCCGAGACACCGAGAGACATCGGAAACCTGCCTCGTAACCTATCACCGATGTTAAGGATTGTCGCCGGAATCCGACGGTGAGAAGCCGGCGCTCGCCCACGGGCGGGGACGGTCCGACCACCAGCGGACAACCCCCGGCGGCAGGAGGCGCCGTCCGCAGGGCGGGCGATAATCCCCCGCCCCTATTTCCGTGGACGCTAGAACTTGGCGGTGTACTTCTTTCCCTCCATGCAGGCGCTGAAGGCTTTCTTGAACGCGTCCATCTGTTGCGCTGTGGCCTGTTGGACATTGGACTGAGCCTGCTGCTCCGCGGCGCGGCCCCGCATGCGGCCGCCCACGAAACCGGCAGCGGCGCCGATCGCCGCGCCCTTGCCGGCATCGCCGCCGATGGCCCCGAAGAGGGCGCCACCCGCCGCGCCTCGGGCCGCGCCTCGAGCTCCCGAACCCGCCGGAGCCCCGGCGGCGCTCTGCGACTGGATGGCCTGCGACTGGGCCTGCGCCTGCTTGGAGAGCTCGAAGGGATCGACTCCCGTATTTTGAACGGCCCACGTGTAGCAGGCCCCCTCGTCCTTGGACTGCTGGCTCGAGGACTGGCCGGCTGTCGGGAAAACGTAAACGCCCATCGTGGCGGCGAGCGATTTCTGCTGCGTGGTCGTGGTGGTCTTGGTCGTGGTCTGCGCGTTCGTAGCGACCTGCGCGGCGAGAACGAGAAGCGCCGACGAACTCAGAATTCTTTTCATGGATAGCCCCTTACTTGGTTGGCATCGGCGACGGCATTGGCGTGCAGGCGCCGAAGACACCGACGGATTTGCCGTCTCTCGCGACGGCGGCGGAGAGCATGCCGGACGATTCGTTGATCACGAGGCTGAAGGCGCGGCCGTTCTCGAGCCCTTGAAGGTAAATGGCATCGGCGTCGCGCTCGACGGTGCGGAGCGGAGACGAGCGCTCCTCGCCGCTCGCTTTCGTGGTGGAGACTTTCTTGGCCTTCAGGTCGACCTCGAGAAACTGCGGGATGTTGAAGGCCCAGGGATTGTCCACGACGCAATCTCCGTCCTCGGTGCACACCATCGCCTGGACGGCGGTGCAGAGAATAGCGTCGGCGCCCTTCAAATCGTCCGCGGCCGCCGCCGCCGACAGCGACGCCGCGAGGAGAACCAGGAGCCCGATCGCGACACGTTTTCGCATCCCCAACCTCCTCCGAATGGTCATCGCCGGCGCCCGCCGCCCCCACCCCGGAAGCCGCCGCCGCCGCGCGAAGAGTTGCTGCCGCTGCGCGAAGAGTTGCTGTAGCTGCTGGCTCGCTCCGAACCGCGCTGCCGCGCGCCGGCGTCGCGGTTGAGATCCCGCGTCACGTCCGAAGACGAGGAACCCAGGTTCCGCGTGCCCCCGTCGCCGCGCGCCTGGCCGGACCCCTGCGGCTGGTCCACCGAATTCCAGCTTCCGTTGTCGTACTTGCTCCAGTTCCCGGTGGAATCCTTGCGGTAGACGTTGCCGTCCTTGCCCGCATATACGTTGTTGTTGGCGTCCTGGCCGACGCGCACCGTTCCCTGATCGGTGCGGACCTTCGTCATCGATCCGCTCTCCGACGTCGTCGTGTGGCGGACGGTGCCCTGCGAGTTGGACACGCGATTGGAGACGGCCCAGTCGTTGCCCCGCTGGATCGCGCTCGATCCCCACGAGCCGTACGGGCTCCATCCGCCGGTGCGGCCCGTCGCGACGCCGGTATAGGGGTTGTAGCTGCCCGACACCGTGCGGCCGCCCCAAGGCGTCTGCACCGTCGCCGCGCGTCCGTAGCGTCCGGTCGACGGGTTGTACCAGCCGGCGCCGCCCGCCATGCCGTAGGGACCGTAGACCGCCGACGCGTATCCGTACCGGCCGGTCGCCGAGTTGTACCAGGCGCCGTAACCGTAGGCGTACGGATAAGACCAGTAGATCGGATATGGATACGGCCCCCACCAGACGTACGGAGGGTAGTACCAGCCCGTCCCGTACACCACGCACATGCCGACGCTCATCCCGACCACGAATGACCCCGTGTATCCGTCCGTGTAACTCGTCGTGACGGTCGTCGCCGTGGGGTTGGAGACCGTGACGTACGTCGTGTTGTACACGGGCGACGAAGACGGAATCGTGTAGATCTCCTTGGGCACCGAATCGCACGTCTTCCAGGGGCCCGACGGCGTCGTCGACATGAACCACACGCCCTGGAAGCAGAGGTAGTAGAGGTCGCCGACCTTGATGACCTTGTCCTGCGTGTTGGTCGCGTAGGACATCTCGGTGGGTTCGATCGGCGCGAACTTCGGCTCGCCGGCGTATTTCACCGAGACCGCCTTCTCGGCTTCCTCCTTGTTGACGACGGCCGTCGTCGGAACCTGCGCGAGCAGAACGGCGTCCGCCGCCTCCTGCGTGCCGGGCACGGACGCGAGGACGTTGCCCTTGGGTCCCTTGCGCGGGATCTGCGAGAAATCCTTGGGAAGATCCGCGCTGGCGTAGGTCCAAGGCCCGTCGAAGGACTTCGCCCGGAACCAGCGCCCCGAGACCAGGAAGTAAAACTGGTTCTCGTCCTGCTGCAGGAACACGTCGCTGCGCGTGTTCTTCGCGTACGAGAGCTGCGTGCCCGGAATCTCGACCCAGGCCGCCGGCCCTTCGAAGCTGATGAGCTCCGCCGGCGCGCTGCTGAAGAAGACCTTGTGGGGTTTCGCGTCCGTGGCCGGCGCCGGCACGAACTTCTTCACGTCGTCGAAATTCTGGCCCGCCGGCAGTTTCTCCATGTCGCGGGGCAGGTTCTTCGTCGCCGTCCAGGTGCCGTCGAGCGAATCGGCGGTCATCCAGATCGGGTCGTCGAGGAGATAGAACCGCGCCGTCGCTTCGTTCTTGAAGAGGTCCCAGTTCGTGTTGACGACGAACTTCAGATTCGTTCCCTCGATGGGCGCGAGGATCGGCTCGCTGTCGACGAACAGCAGGATCGCGGGAGTCTCGCTGACGAAGATGCGCGGCGGCTCGTTCTTCAGGTTCGTGGCCGGAGCCGCCGGTCGCTGGTCGGGCAGCGCGGCGAGAAGTCGATCGAGCGAGACGGTCATGCCTTTCAGCGGGAAGAGAGCCCGGATGCGGTCGCCGGCGCGCTTCTCCGTGGCCTCGTCGAGCGAAGGGAATCGAATGTCCTGGAAATGCATGTCCTTGAGGACCACGGTGCGGGCATCCTTGTCTACGACCGTCGTCGCGCGGATCGAGGCGATGCCCGGGACCGACTTGTCGGCGCCCTTGCGAGTCACGGCGAAGGCGACGCGAAACGCGAGCTCCTGGTAGTCCTTCCACTCGTCGACCTGCGGCTGGTAGTAGACGAGCTTGCCTTCTTCGCGCTCGATCACGCGCGGCCAGCCCGGGTCCGCGGCCACGGGAGGCGCCGCGCTCGATGACGCCGGGCCGGCCGGCAGCGTACCGGCCGCGCAAACTCCGGCGAGGATCGCCGCGATTGCGGATCGGGCGGCGCGACGCCACGGGAGGAAGGCGGTCATCGAGTCACGGTTTCCGGCGCCATGCTATACCGCGGGCGCGCTTTCATGCGCGCGCCGCGGCGCGACGATTTATTTAGATGTTGATCGTCGCGAAGCGCTCGATCTCGCCGACCGGCATCGGGCGGGCCAGCAGGAAGCCCTGCCCGTAGGGGACGCCTAGAGACTGCAGGACGCGAAGCTCCTCGCGCGTCTCGATGCCCTCGGCGATGACCTTGGTGTGCATCTTCCGCGCGAAG
>Ga0114129_10017778_pt1 | contig 10124 bp, 12 predicted proteins | sample RhiMetdeltSRZDD1_FD_80071 | JGI IMG/M metagenome (GOLD analysis project Ga0114129, IMG submission 80071) | Populus rhizosphere microbial communities from Tennessee, USA - Rhizosphere MetaG P. deltoides SRZDD1 (version 2) (version 2) | ecosystem: Host-associated > Plants > Roots > Rhizosphere >...
CGCAGCGGTGCCCGCCGGTCGTGGTTGCCGGGGCAGACCAGCGCGCCTGCGGGCAGCAGCGCGGCGAGCTCGGCATACTCCGCCGCGGCGCCGTGGTCGGCGAGGTCCCCGGTCATCACCAGCACGTCGACGGGTCGCGAAAGCGAGCGCAGGTACGCCGTGACGCGCTCCAGCCGTTCGTGGGCGTCGGGTGTTCCGTCCAGGTGCGGGTCACTGAGATGGGCGATGACGATCACCCGCAGAACCCTATGCGAGCCCGGCGACAGCAGATGTCGATCCGGCGACGACCGGTTCGACGCCCTGGTGAGTGAGACGACCGACACGATAGGGAGTGACCTCATGACCACCGTCACGTCGAACGACGGGACCACGATCGCCTACACCCGGATCGGCGCGGGCCCGGCCGTGGTGCTCGTCGACGGAGCACTCTGCCACCGCACGTTCGGGCCGAACGAGTCGCTGGCCGAGCAGCTCGCGCAGCAGTTCACCGTGTACACCTACGACCGGCGTGGCCGCGGCGACAGCGGCGACACCGGGCCGTACGCGGTCGAGCGGGAGTTCGAGGATCTTGGTGCGATGGTGAAGGAGGCCGGCGGGTCCGCGCACGTGTACGGGATCTCGTCCGGCGGCGCGCTTGCGCTGGCGGCGGCGAACGCCGGGTTGCCGGTGGACCGGCTGGCGGTGTTCGAGGTGCCGTTCGTGACCGACCACAGCCGGCCGCCGATCCCGGTCGACCTGAAGGACCGGACCCGCGAGCTGGTTGCCGCCGGCAAGCGTGGCGGTGCGGTCGCGGCGTTCATGCGCGAGGGCGTCAACCTCCCGGCGCCGGTGGTCGCGATGATGCGGCTGATGCCGGCCTGGCGCGGGCTGAAGCGGCTCGCGCACACGCTGCCGTACGACCTGACGCTGCTGGGCGACGACACCGGCTCCGGCGACCCGCTGCCGCGGCAGCGCTGGGCGCAGATCACCGCACCGACCCTGGTCATCGCCGGCGGCAAGAGCCCGCAGCCGATGCAGAACGCGATGCGGGCTCTGACCGACGCGGCACCGGGCGCGCAGCACCACACCCTCGAGGGCCAGACCCACATCGTCAAGGCCACCGCGCTGGCGCCCGTCCTCACGGAGTTCTTCACGGCCTGACGTGACCCGGACGTGGCAAGGTGGGACGCATGGCTGAACAGGTTCCCGAACATGTGGATGTCGTCGTTGTCGGTCTCGGGGTCGGTGGCGAGGAGGTCGCCGGGCGGCTCGCACAGGCAGGCCTGAAGGTCGCCGGCCTCGACCATGGTCTGGTCGGTGGCGAGTGCCCGTACTGGGGCTGCGTTCCGAGCAAGATGATGATCCGGGCCGCGAATCTCATCGCCGAGACCCGCCGGGTGGACGGCATGGCCGGTACGGCGAGCGTCACGCCGGACTGGACGCCGGTGGCGAAGCGGATCCGCGAGGAGGCCACCGACTCCTGGGACGACAAGGTCGCGGTGGACCGGCTGGTCGGCAAGGGCGTGGTGTTCGCCCGCGAAAGCGGCCGGCTCACCGGACCGCGGACCGTCGCCGCCGGCGACACCGAGTACGAGGCGCGGAAGGGGATCGTGATCGCCACTGGCACGGTGCCGTCGATCCCGCCGATCGACGGGCTGCAGGAGACGCCGTACTGGACCAACCGCGAGGCGATCGAGACCGAGACGCTGCCCGCCAGCCTGGTGCTGCTCGGCGGCGGCGCGATCGGGCTCGAGCTGGCCCAGGTGTTCGCCCGGTTCGGCGTCACCGTCACCGTGGTCGAGGCGATCGAACGGGTGCTGGCGATGGAGGAGCCGGAGTCCAGCGACCTGGCCCAGCAGGCGCTCGAGCGCGACGGCATCACCTTCGAGGTCGGCGCCCGGGCCGAGCACGTCAGCCACGACGGCAAGGAGTTCACCGTCACGCTGGGGAGCGGCGCCACCGTGACCGGCGAGAAGCTGCTGGTGGCGACCGGCCGCAGGGTCGACACCGCGAGGCTCGGCCTGGACAGCGCCGGGCTGGACCCGTCGGCGCGGTCGATCGGGACCGATGAGCGGATGCGCGCCGGCGACGGGCTGTGGGCGGTCGGCGACGTCACCGGGCACGGCGCGTTCACGCACATGGCGATGTACGAGGCGAACATCGCGGTGCACGACATCCTCGGCACCGAGGACGCTCCGGTCGCGGACTACCGGGCGGTGCCGCGGGTGACGTTCACCGACCCGGAGATCGGTGCCGTCGGGATGACCGAGCAGCAGGCCCGGGACGCGGGTCTGGACATCCGCACCGGCACCGCGCAGATCCCGTCCTCGACGCGCGGGTGGATCCACAAGGCCGGCAACGACGGCTTCATCAAGCTGGTCGTCGACTCGGGCCGCGACGTCCTGGTGGGCGCCACCTCCGCCGGTCCGACCGGTGGCGAGGTGCTCGGCGCCCTCGCCGTCGCGGTGAAGGCCGAGGTACCGCTCGCGACGCTGCGCGAGACGATCTACGCGTACCCGACCTTCCACCGCGCCCTCGGTGACGCCCTCCGGGAGGTGTGATCAGGCCGGCGCGTTGCTGGAGACCAGGCCGATCCGCAGGCCGCTCGGGTCGGCGAACAGCGCGTACCAGCCGTACTCCTCGCTGATCAGCGTGCGCTTCTCCAGTACCGAGCCGCCGTTCGTGGTGATCGCGTCCAGGGTCTGCTCCAGGTCGTCCACCTGCACATAGACCCGGACGCCGCGTCCGGCCGGCTGCTCGCCCTTGCCGGCGGCGCTGTCCAGGCCGCCGACCGGCGTGCCGTCGGGCAGGCTGGCCATCTCGAAACCCTCGCCGAACGGCTGGAAGACCCAGCCGAACACCGTGCCGTAGAAGCGCTTGGCCGTTTCCAGGTCGTCCACCTGCAGCTCCCACCACGTGACCGTGTTGGGCGTCTGGGCGGGTGCCTCGCTCATCGTCGTACTCCCTCCGTGGGTCGGTGTCGAACACCCACCTGACGAACGGACGGCGCGCGGATCGACAGCCCTGCAGGAGAATCTGCTGGCACGTTACTGACAGGCGTCGTGAAATTCTCACCGGAAGCCTTGTCTTGTTACTGAGGGGTCGGTCATGGTGACTCGGAGTGCGGTCCCTATCACGACAAGTGCAAGGGCGGTCGAGTATGAGCACCCATCCCGTACGACGGTCGTTCCACCACGCAGCGGCCGGCATCCTGACCGCGGCGGCCACGATCGCCGGCGTCGTGCTCGGCACCGGGTCGGCCCAGGCGGCCGCGTCCGACTACGTCGCACTCGGCGACTCCTACGCCTCCGGCGTCGGCACCCGGTCCTACCTCCCGGACAGCGGCAGCTGCCAGCGGTCCACCTACGCCTACCCGTACATCGACGCCGGGCGGATCGGCGCCAACTTGAAGTTCCAGGCCTGCTCCGGCGCCCGGGTCGCGGATGTCTCGAACAACCAGCTGGGCCCGCTGAACAGCGGCATCGAGCTGGTCACCGTGCAGGTCGGCGGCAACGACGCGGGCTTCTCGTCGGTGATCACCGAGTGCGCCAAGCCGTCCTGGCTCAGCAACTGCGACGGCGCGATCAACAACGCCCAGAACATCATCAACAACACGCTGCCCGGCCGGCTGAACGCGCTGTACAGCACGATCCGCAGCCGGGCCAGCGCGGCCCGGGTCACCGTGGTCGGCTACCCGCGGCTGTTCAACGGCGAGGACTGCAACGCCGGCACCTTCTTCAGCGGTGCCGAGATGACCCGGCTGAACGCCACCGCGGACCTGCTGAACTCGAAGATCGCGGCCCGCGCGAGCGCTGCCGGCTTCGCCTTCGTGAACCCGACGTCGGCCTTCATCGGCCACGCCGTGTGCGGCGACCCGGAGTGGATCAACGGGCTGTCCAGCCCGGTCTCCGAGTCGTACCACCCGAACCGCACCGGTCAGACGGCCTACGCGAACCTGGTAGACGACCACCTCTGAGGCTCCGGCACGTCCGTGCGGCGCGGTAGCGTCCCGCCGCATGGACGTGCTCACCGATGATCAGGTACGGCGCACCCGGGCGGCCGCCAACGGTCTCGACCGGCCCTTCACCGGTGCCGGCCCGGACGCGGTCACCGACGTCGTACGACGCGTGGCCGGCGTGCAGGCCCAGACCTGGACGGCGGCGGCGCTCGCGGTCCGCGCCCGCAGTAGCGCGACGGTGTGGAGCGATGTGGACCAGGCCCGGGTGGCGGACCGGTCGGTGGTGCGCGGGTGGTATCAGCGCGGCACCCTGCACCTGGTCGCGGTCGACGACCTGCCCTGGCTGCTGGTGGCGCTGCGCCCCGCGGTCGAGGCGCTGCTGCGCCGGCAGCGCTTCGCCGAGCTGGGCCTGGACGGCGAGACCCGCGCCGCGGGCCGCAAGCGGCTGCTGTCCGAGCTGTCCGGTCGCGGACCGCTGACCCGGGCCGAGATCGGTACGTCGCTGGCCGCGGCCGGGTTGCTTGCGGCATCGACCGGGCAGGCGGTGATCCACCTGATCCGGGACGCCGCGCTGCACCAGGAGGTCTGCTACGGCCCGGACCGGGACGGGAAGGAGACCTGGGTGGCGGCGGCGGACTGGCTCGGCCCGGTCGGGACCACCGGCCGGGAGACCGCACTCGCCGAGCTGGCCGGGCGGTACCTGGCGGCGTACGGGCCGGCCACCGCCGAGGACCTCGCCGCCTGGTCCGGTCTGCCGAAGCCGGAGGCGCGCGAGGCCTTCACGCTGCGCCGCGACCTGGTCGAGGTGAGCACGCCGGGCGGTCCGATGGCGATGCTGGCCGGGCAGGAGACCGAGGTCCGGCCCGGTGAGCCGCGGCTGATCGGGGAGTACGACACCTACCTGCTCGGTCACGCCGGTCGCGGGCTGGTGCTGGACGAGCGGTTCCGGCGTCGGATCCATCCCGGTGGTGGGTTGCTACGGCCCGCGGTGGTCGGCCCCGACGGCCGGGTCGCCGGCGGCTGGCGGTTCGACCGGCGCCGTGGTGCGGTCGACCTCGAGCCGTTCACGGGTGGGGCGTTCACGGGTGGGGCCCTGGATGCCGAGGTTGCAGACGTGACGCGGTTCTGTGAGCTGTAGGGAGTATGCCCTTGTGAGCATATAACTGGATTGGTATATTCGGGCCATGACGTTCGAGGTGTTGGCCGACCCGACCCGGCGGCGGATCCTGGACCTGCTCCGGGAGCGCCCGCGGCTGGTCGGTGAGCTGACCGAGGCGCTCGGGCTCAGCCAGCCCGGTACGTCGAAGCAGCTCCGGGTGCTGCGCGAGGCCGGGCTGGTCGTGGTCCGGCCGGATGCGCAGCGCCGCTGGTACGAGCTTCGGCCCGAGCCGCTGGCCGAGATCGATGCCTGGCTGGCGCCGTACCGGGCCTTCTGGAACGAGCGGCTGGACGCGCTGGAGCGTCGCCTCGACGCCATGCCCGATTCCGACTGACATCGATCGAGGGAGTGCCATGACATCGCAGACCCGGACCGGGTTGGCCACCAAGGACACCGTTGACGGCCGGCCGGTGCTCCGCTTCGAGCGGCGGCTGCCGCACCCGCCGGAGAAGGTCTGGCGGGCGGTGACCGACCCGGCCGAGCAGAAGCACTGGTTCCCGGCCGCTATCGAGACCGACGGCGGGCTCGCGGCCGGTGCCGCCGTGCGATTCGTGATGGAACAGCCGGGCGTGGACGACAGCACCGGCGAGGTGCTCGAACACGACCCGCCGAAGGTACTGGTGCTGCGCTGGGACACCGACGTACTGCGGTTCGAGATCGTGCCCGACGGCGACGGCTCCCGGCTCTACTTCAGCCACACACTCGGTGGTGGCGGGACGTGGGGCGACGAGCGGTTCGCCGCGCAGCACGCCGCCGGCTGGGACAGCTGCCTGGACCATCTCGAGGCGCGGCTGGACGGCGCGGAACCGCCGCCTGACCACTGGTTCGAGTACAACGAGCTGTACGTCGACGAGTTCGGCCTGGCCGAGGGCGCGATCGCGGACGGCGGCAAGATCCTGCGGTTCGAGCGCGTGCTGGTGCAGCCGCTCGACGAGGTCTGGTCGGTGCTCAGCGGCGATGGCACGCTCGCCGTCGGCGTCCCGCCGCCCGCGGCGTTGACCATTACGGAGGTTGCCGCCGGCAACGTCACCGCGGTGGAGGCGGACCGCTGGATCGAGTACGCCTGGCTGCGCGACGGCCACCCTGCCGGACATGTCGGCTGGGAGCTGTCCCCGCTGCCGTTCGGCTGCCGGCTGGTGCTGACCCAGGTGCTGCCGTCCGGGGAGACCGCGTCGGCCGCCCGGTCATTGGCCGCCTGGCAGGTGCACCTGGAACTGCTGGTCGCACGGCTGCACGGTATCGACCGTCCGTGGCCGGACGACCGGGTCGACGAGCTCACCGCGATGTACGCCGGCCGGGTGAGCTGACCGTTCCACCCGGTCACCGGTCCGCTCGACCCCGTGACACGGCGCCGCGGCAGTCGTAGGTTCGGCCGCATCGACGAGGGAGGGAGCAGCGCGATGTGCACCGAACACAGCAGGCAGCTGACGTCGAAGGTCACCCGGCGAACAGCGATGACCGGTGCCGCGGCGGTGGCGGCCACGGCGGCCCTGGGCGGTACGGCGGAGGCGACCGACCGCGGTCACGCGTTCGGCGGGAAGCACCGCCGGCTGCGGGACCTGACGTATCCGCTGACGACGTCGTTCCCGGCGTTCGTGCCCGGCGAGGAGGCGGTCCGGCGTACCACGGTGACGATCGAGAACGACGGCTACTACCTGCAGGAGTGGCGCATCATCGAGCACATCGGGACCCATCTCGACGCGCCGGGCCACTTCACCGCCGGCGGCCGGCTCGCGACCGAGCTGGAGCTGTCCGAGCTGATCGTGCCGGCCGTGGTCGTCGACATCTCGCACCGCGCCGACGGCGACGCCGACGCGGTGGTGACCGTGGACGACCTGCGCCGGTTCGAGCGCCGCCACGGCCGGATCCCGCGCGACTCGGCCGTGCTGATGTTCTCCGGCTGGGGTGAGCGGGTCGGGGACGCCGACGCGTACCGCAACGCCGACGCGGCCGGCACGCTGCACTTCCCGGGCTTCTCCGCGGACGCCTGCGACTGGCTGCTGCGGCGCCGCGGGATCCGCGCGCTCGGGGTGGACACGCTGAGCACCGACCCGGGCAACTCCACGACGTTCGAGACGCACCTGGTGCTCAGTGCGGCCGACCGCTACGGCTTGGAGAACCTCGCCAACCTGGACCGGATCCCGCCGACCGGTACGACGGTCGTCGTCGGGCTGATCCCGTACCAGGAAGGCTCCGGCGGCCAGGCGCGGGTGTTCGCCACCTGGTGACGGCCGGCTAGATCCGGCGGCTCACGTCGGCCAGCAGCCGTTGCAGCTGGCCGGCCAGCACGCTGCGCTGCCTGGGGGAGAGCGACGAGAGCAGCTCGGACTCGCGGGTCAGCACCGCGTCGACGGTGGTCTCCACCAGGTCGTGGCCCTTTCCGGTCAGGCTGACCACCACCGCGCGGCTACGGTCCCGGGCGGTACGGCGGGTGACCAGGCCGGCGGCTTCGGCACGCGCGACCCGCTGCGAGATCGCACCCGCGGTGACCAGGGTCCGGCGGGTCAGCTCACGGGTGGTCAGCTCGTACGGCGACCCGCTGCGACGCAGCACACTGAGCAGGTCCAGCGTCGCGGGGTCGACCTTGACCTCGGCCAGCAGCCGGCGCCGGTCGTCGGCGAACAGCTTGGCCAGCCGCCACAGGGGAGTGACCACACCGATCGAGTCCACAGGCGTGCCTGGGCGCTCGCGTTCCCATGCCGCGGCGATCTCGCCGACCGCGTAGGGGGTCGGTGTGTCCAGCGGGTATCCGTCCGGCTGTGGCATCGAGTCCTCCTGCACCAGATGGTACGTTTAGACCTCAACGTTTAGGACTAAACAGTGCCGGGAGTGTCGTGGACAGCAGGACGGTCGTGGTCACCGGAGGCTCCAGCGGGATCGGCCGCGCGGTGGCGGCGCGGTTCGTCGCCGACGGTGCGGAGGTGGTGATCACCGGACGGCGTGCCGACGTGCTGAAGGCGGTCGCGGACGAGATCGGCGCCAGGGGAGTGGTGTGCGACGGGACGGATCCGGTGGCGGTCGAGCAGGCGCTGACCCAGTTCCCGGAGCGGATCGACGTGCTGGTGAACAACGCCGGCGGCAACACCGACCTCGTCCAGCCCGAGCCGCACGATCTGAGCCGGCTGGCCGCGAACTGGCAGGCGAACCTGGCGGCGAACGTGCTGACCGCGGTGCTCACCACCACCGCACTGTCGGACCGGCTGGCCGACGGCGGGACCGTCGTACTGCTCGGGTCGATCGCGGCCGACCGCGGGTCCGGCGGCGGTTCCTACGGCGCGGCCAAGGCGGCGCTGGGTACCTGGAACCTGGATCTGTCCGCCGAGCTCGGCGCGCGGGGGATCACCTCGAACGTGATCTCGCCGGGGTACGTCGCGGAGACCGAGTTCTTCGGAGACCGGATGACCGACGAGCGACGCGCATCGTTGCTGGCGGCAACCAGGAACAAGCGGGAGGGGAGTCCGGCCGACATCGCCGAGACGGTGTTCTTCCTCGCCTCGCCTGGCGCCCGGCACATCACCGGGCAGGTACTCAACGTGAACGGCGGCGCGGTCACCACCCGCTGAAAGGGATTTGCGACTCCGGCTGTCGTCGGGCACGATCGGACGCCGTGCCCACAGAACGCATCGGTCCGCCCGTCATCGCACCGGAACGCGAGATGCTGCGCGCGTTCCTGGACTACCACCGGGCCACGCTCGCGATGAAGTGTGACGACCTGTCCGACGAGGACCTGCGCCGGCGGTCGATGCCGCCGTCGACGCTGTCGCTGCTCGGCCTGGTCCGGCACATGGCCGAGGTCGAGCGGCACTGGTTCCGCCGGGTGGTGGGTGGCGAGAAGCTCCCGATGGTGTGGTCGGACCAGCCGTGGGACTTCCAGTCCGCGTACGACGCCAGCGGCTCCAGCCGGGCCGAGGCCTTCGCCGGCTGGCAGAACGAGGTCGAGCATGCACGCCGGATCGAGCAGGACGCCGAGTCGCTGGACGTCACTGCCTACAACCCTCGGTCCGACGAGACCGTGTCGCTGCGGCTGGTGATGCTGCACCTGATCCACGAGTACGCCCGGCACAACGGCCACGCCGACTTCCTGCGCGAGGGGATCGATGGCACTGTCGGCGCCTGAGCACCCCTAGTCGTTGTCCGCGCCCGGCTGGTCGCTCTCGAGCACGTCCACCAGGCGTTGCATCGTCGCCAGCGTCGCACGCAGTTCGTCGGCACCCACCTCGGCCGCGATCCGGTCCGACCAAGGGTGCGTCACCATCGCGATCCGGCGGATGGCCCAGTAGCCGGCCTGGGTACACGCCAGCAGCTTCGCCCGCCGGTGCGCCGGGTTGGGCCGGTACTGAGCGAGCTCCTGCTCGACGAGCAGGTCCGCGATCCGTCGTACCCCTTGCCGGCTGACACCCATCCGGCGGCCGATCTCGGCCACGGTGCGCGGCTGGTCTAGCACGCCGCCGAGCACCTGCCACCAGGCCGCGGTCATGCCGCCCTCTGCCGCGAGCACCTGGGCAGCGTCCATCAGCCGGGCGTTGAGCCGGAACGTGGTGAGGATCACTTCGGTCAGCAACTCCCCGGCCTCGGTCCGCGCCGGCGGCTCCGGCCAGTCCCGGCGGGGCGGAACCGTTCCGCCCCGCGTCTCCCGAGCAGTGCTCATGCGAGCGGCTCACCCGCGGTCGGCACAGCCTCCATCAGCACCGGGTAGGCGGCCGGATCGGCGCGGTGGAAGACGCCCTCGTAGGCGTCCAGCGCGCGCTCCGACGCCAGCCCGAGACGACTCAGCGTCGCCCGGGCGAAGTGCACCGGGGACTGTGGTCCGGCTGTGATCAGGTCGCCGTCGACGACAGCTCGCTCGTCGACATAGTGGTCGCCACCCGGATACCCGGTCCCGTGCTGCAGGTACATCGGGTCGGCACTCGTGTGCTTCCGCGCGTCGAGCAGACCCGCCCGGGCCAGTCCGGCGGTCGCGCCGCAGATCGCCGCCACCGGCACACCGGCGTCCAGGAAGCGCTCGGCCAGTTCGGCGAACGCGCTGCC
>Ga0114129_10017780_pt1 | contig 10124 bp, 13 predicted proteins | sample RhiMetdeltSRZDD1_FD_80071 | JGI IMG/M metagenome (GOLD analysis project Ga0114129, IMG submission 80071) | Populus rhizosphere microbial communities from Tennessee, USA - Rhizosphere MetaG P. deltoides SRZDD1 (version 2) (version 2) | ecosystem: Host-associated > Plants > Roots > Rhizosphere >...
CCGGCGAGTTCATCGAGGTGTTCGTCGACACGCCGCTGGCCGTCGCCGAAGGTCGCGATCCGAAGGGGCTGTACAAGAAAGCCAGGCGCGGCGAGCTGAAGAACTTCACGGGAATCGATTCCCCTTACGAGGAGCCTGAATCGCCGGAGATCAGAATCGACACGACACGCCTGAGCGCCGAAGAGGCCGCAGAGGCCATCCTTAAACATCTCCGGAACGCGGGGATGATCGACGCCGTGTAGCCAACGCGCAGATGGCCGTTGCCGTCGACCGCGATCCGAATGTCGTAAGCGTCCTTAAAAGATTGCGCCCGGCCCACCTTCGCAGGTTGTGCTTCGGCGGGCACAAACACTCTCGCACCATCCTGGAACCGCTCGCGTGTCGTCGCCTGCGAGCGGCGGAGGATGGTGCGCCCGGCAGGATTCGAACCTGCGGCCTACAGCTCCGGAGGCTGTCGCTCTATCCAGCTGAGCTACGGGCGCGTGCGTGAGGGCGTCACTGCGACTAACCGATCGTCTGACGACTCATGACTGACGACTCATGACTGACGACTCATGACTGACGACTCATGACTGACGGCCGATGACTGACGACCGATGACTGACGACCGATGACTGACGACCGATGACTGACGACCGATGACTGACGACTGAGTGATGTGCGCCCGGAGGGAATCGAACCCCCGGCCTACAGGTTCGAAGCCTGTCGCTCTATCCATCTGAGCTACGGGCGCGTGCATCGGTCGCGTCTGACGAGTGTAGTCCACGGTGAACGGGCGGCACAACCGGATCGGTGTGTTAGAATCCGGTGTTCGGCTCGACGCGGTTTTCTGCGCCGATCTGCTCCACGATTCCCTCCGGGCCGGTAGCTCAATTGGCAGAGCAGCAGACTCTTAATCTGCGGGTTGTGGGTTCGATTCCCACCCGGCTCACCACGTTTGCTGAATGATTTGCATCGATCGTCAGGCGGTGACAATGGCCTGACGCCCTGTTCGCAACAGTACGGCGCAGAGATCGCCGCCGACGACAGCGACCGCGACTTCATTCGTGACAAGGCACACCGGCCGCGGGAATGACCCAGCTGTCCCGGCGTGCGCTAGGATCCTCGGCATGAGCGTCGATTCGCGCCACCGCAGCCTCCACCACAGCGACCGCCCCGCGAAGTGCTCTTCGAGTTTCACGCGGCTCACAAGTTCTATCGCGCCGAGCTACTCGATCGCGGCAAGTGGGGCGTAGAAGCCCAAATCATCGAAGCGCCCGACGATCTCCGGATTGGCAGCCATCGGTTCGACCCATCGCGATCCAGCCGTTGCCTGGGCGCCACCGTTTGCCGAGTCAGGCCGTGACCCACTCGATAGCTTCGCGTAACGTCGTGAACACCCCGACCGCCGATCCGCCCTCCTGACGTTCGAACAGCGTGCCGTACATGCGGAAGAGGCCCAAGATCGCACGGTCGGTCGCGACGATCGCGCGCCGTGCCGACGGGGCCAGTACGGTCGTCGCGGCGAGATGGCGGATCTCCTCGCTGGAGAGGTCGACCTGGACGGCGCCCCCCGCATCGAAGACGTGCCCCCAGGCCGGATCGAACTCCGGCCGCGCCGCGAGTTCTTGTCGGTACGCGCGCAGATCATCCAGCGTGATATGGCCCCAGGCGCGCGTGATCGTCAGCCGCCACGAAGGATGGAAGCTAGTCTCGAACGGCATGATGCATTCACGGGCTCAACGCCGGCGTCCCACGGTGCCGTAGAGGAGCAGGGCCACGGCTTGCCGCGGACTCTACGTCGCCCCAGTAGGCAGCCAGCGCCTCGACGATCACTTGCCATTGCGGGCGCCCCACGGCGCGGCAACGATTCGGGCTGTTGTGCTTCTATCTGCTGCCCTCACACGATCCAGCGGCTGGCACGGCTCCACCCCTTCGATAGCAGTTCGTCCTCGATCTCCAATTGCCGTTTGGCCAATTCCGCCGCGTCTGTGAAATGTTCGACATGTTCTACGTCATCGACACCGATGACGCGCAATTCATAGTCTCCGGCAGACAGCTGGAGCACTTCCATCCTGACTTTGCGGCCTTCGCATTCAAACCACCACAACATCCGAGTCACCCTCTAGTCGTGTGAGGCGTCGACTGTTCGACAGTGCGGTGTATGTGGTGATATTCATGTCTCCTGCATCACAGCTGGATGCGACCGAATAGCAGGAGTGAAACCGCCTCCAACAGGCCGTCGATGCCAGCAGGCTTGTCCAGAAACGCTTCATTCGGCGAAAGGAAGACGCTGTCTTTGAAGAGTCCGTCGCTATACCCAGTGAAGTACAGAATCTTCACGTCCGGCTCCGCACGGCGAAGGAGTCTAGCCAGGTCGTCGCCGTTCATCGCCGGCATCCGCAAGTCGATCACGCAGAGATCGAATGGACCTTGCTGCTCCGCGATTTCGAGAGCTTCGGGACCATCAGCGGCCAGGGCGACGTCGTAACCTCCGCCGATGAGAGCTCTGGCGGCGAAATCACGGATCGATTCCTCGTCGTCCACGACCATAATCCGAACTCGTTTCTGTTTTGCTGGTCGTTCCACCGTAGGATTCAGTCAATCGAGTTGTGGCAACTTGCGAGCCACGAAATGCCCGGTTCCACCGTGCTCCTGAGGGTGGCGCCTCCAACGGGTTCTGAGCGCCGTGAATATAGCCCAAAATGGGCTAGTATCCAACTCGTCCATTACTTTCTTTCTTTCCTTGAAGGTCGGCAGTGATTGCCAGACAATCTGGGCCGTCACACCGAGAGACTCCAACGTCGTACCGTTTAGCTAGCGAGGGCGTTGATTCTGCGGCGCGCAGATGTTCGACTACTCAAAGTGGGTCAATGAAAATGGACCGCACACCCGACCGATGAGCCTACTGACCTACCGCACCTCGCGTCTCTGGCGAGATCTCGTTACCTGTTCCTCTCTTGCGGGCGTCTATGTGATGGCGGGGAAACTCGGTTTGTCGCTCGCCTTCGTGAATGCCAGCGCCACCGCGGTCTGGCCTCCAACAGGCATTGCGCTGGCTGCCATCCTGGTTTTCGGGCCGCGTGTCTGGCCGGGCATCTTCGTCGGGGCATTCCTCGTCAACGAAACGACAGCAGGAACACTCTCGACGTCATTGGCAATCGCAGCGGGCAATACCATCGAGGGACTGATAGGCGCGTATGGCGTGAACCGATTCGCCGGCGGTCGGTCGGCCCCGAGCTGTCCAGGAGGTCTCGCGCTGTTCGTGACGATTGCTGCCCTCATGAGCTCCACCATCAGTGCAACGGTCGGTGTCACGAGTTTGTGGTCGGCCGGGTTTGCGCCGCGCACCGAATATGGACGCATTTGGTTGACGTGGTGGCTCGGCGATGTCGTGGGCGCGATTGTGGTGGCGCCTACTCTCGTGCTCTGGGCAGCGAATTGGCGCATCAAATGGTCGCGTCCGCAGCTTACTGAACTTTCTCTCGTCCTCTTATCGCTGATCGGCGTCGGATGGGTGGTGTTTGTCGCCTGGGACTACCCGTTAGAGTTCCTGACGATCCCGGTTTGTCTTTGGGCAGCGTTTCGATTCGGCCCGCGCGAGGCCGCCACCGCCACCTGCGCCCTATCGGTGCTTGCGACGTGGGCCACGGTACACGGCCACGGCTCTTTCGCGACGACGCAATCTCCGAACGCGGCACTTCTTGAACTGCAGCTGTTCATGGCGGTGACGAACATCGTCGGCATCGCCGTCAGCGGGGCGGTCGCTGGCCGGCGCCAGGCGGAGGATGCTCTTCGACGATCCTACGCGGAACTGGAATCAGAGGTCGAGTCGAGAACTCGCGAAGCGCAATCGGCTCTCGAGAAACTGCGTTCCAGCGATGTGCGCTTTGTCGAAGCGCAACAGCTTGCCCACATTGGCAGCTGGGAATGGAACATCCGAGACAACAGTGATACCTGGTCCGACGAATTATTTCGCATCTGCGGTTTCGATCTTCATGCTTTTGCGCCGAGCTTTAAGAGGTTCGTTGAAGTCGTTCACCTGGACGATCGCGAGCACTTCTCCGAGGTCATTCACCGGGCCTTGCACACCCATGAGCCATTCGAATTCGAACACCGCATCGTTCGACCGGATGGCGAAGTGCGCACGCTTCGCGCTCATGGACGCGTCGTGGTGGACGAGCACGAAGAGGTGGTGCGAATCTTGGGAACGGCACAAGACATTACTTCCCGGAAGGAGGCAGAGGAAACCGTGCGGCGCAGCGAGCGTCGATTGCAGACCATCGTTGATGCGGAGCCTGCCTGCGTGAAGCTGGTCTCTCCCGATGGTCTGCTGCTGGACATGAACCCCGCCGGCCTCCAGATGATTGGCGCCGACAGTCTCACACAGGTTGTCGGCCGACCGGTCATCGACCTGGTCCACCCGGCGGATCGCAACCAGTATGAGGAAATGCACCGCGCAGCCAGCGGCGGCTCGCCAGCCCGATGGGAATTTCGGATCGTGGGACTGAATGGAGGAGAGCGATGGGTTGACTCCCACATGGTGCCGTTTGAGACATCCGCCAATGGCCAACGGACAGCGCCGGCGGTCCTCGGAGTGACCAGCGACGTCACCGAACGAAAGCGACTCGAAGACCAGCTCCGGCAGTCCCAAAAAATGGATGCGCTGGGCCGGTTGGCCGGAGGCATCACCCACGATTTCAACAATTTTCTGACCGCGCTCATTGGCTACACGGAGCTCGCCCTGAGACAGATCGGCGACGACGAGACGGTGTATCCCGATTTGAAGAACGATCTTCGGGAGGTGCTCAGAATCGGCGGTCGGGCTGCGGCCCTCACCCGGCAGCTCTTGATTTTCAGCCGCAGTCCGATGCTCGAACCGGCGCAGGCCGTCAGCTTCGACGCCGTCATCGCTCCGCTCGATGGGATGCTCAAGCAACTGGCCGGCGTGAATATTCAGGTTCAGACCTCTCTACGTAGCGGCGACACTCGAGTGAGGATCGATGCCAGACACTTGGAGCAGCTTGTGGTGAATCTCGCGACGAATGCGCGGGACGCCATGCGGCAGGGCGGCGTGCTGAATATCGAGACCTCGGTCGTTCAACTCGACGATGCGTACGCTGCCGGTAAACCGGCGCATCCGCTAACGGGGTGGTACGTCCAGCTCGCGGTCAGCGATACCGGCGTTGGCATGGACGACAACGTAAAGGCGCATCTGTTCGAACCGTTCTTTACAACGAAGACAGCTGGCGAGGGCACCGGGCTGGGGCTCGCGACGGTCTACGGGATCGTGAAGCAGAGCAACGGCTACATCTGGGTATACAGCGAACCTGGTCGCGGAACCACTTTCAAGTTGTACTTCCCGCTCATGCCGGAGCCGGAGCCTCTGCGCTCACAGAGTGAGCCAGGCTCGGCCGCAGCAGACGAGAACGCACAAGAGACCATACTCGTCGTGGATGACGACGAGAATGTGCGGGCCGTCGCGCGCGACGTGCTTCGTGAAAACGGCTATCGCGTGTTGGAAGCACGCACGGGAGAAGAAGCGGAGGATCTCGCTGCCAGATACGCCGGCGCTATCCACCTCCTGGTCACAGATGTGATCATGCCGGGAATGACCGGCCGCGAGCTGGTCGTCCGTCTGCGTCGGACCAGATCACAAGTGCGAACGCTGTTCATGTCCGGATACGGACACGGTGCGATCGCTCACCACGGTGTGCTCGAACCGAACGCGATACTGCTAGAAAAGCCCTTCACGTCGGATCAACTTCTGACGCTCGTTCGTTCGTCGCTGGAGAGCGCCGGTCAGGCGAGCCACTAGTAAGCGCAACACGCGAGTGCTGCGACCGATTTTCGGTGTGGGACCCAAGTCATCGGGGTTCGGCTATTGATATGGCAACTGGAATCACCCATGAGGAGGAATTGGTTCGGATCCTTGGCCGGATTGGCCTTGGACCATTCGAGCTGCTCGCGAGCATCCGCGATGAGATCATCGTGCTCGACCGCAACCACCGGGTCGTTGTCGTGTTGAGCGATCGGTCCAGCGAATCGCCGCGGCGATCGGAGAAACCGGCCGGAAAAACACTGGACGATCTGTTCGGCGCGCACGCAGCCGCTATCTATCACGGGGCCTGCATCCGCGCTCTTACAGGCGACTGCCTGACCCACGTCTGGACGAGACGGAAGGGTCGACGATTGGAGCGACTGTCAACGACTGCCTCCCCGCTTCGAGACTCATCGGCGGCTATCGTCGGCACTGTGCTCGTGACGCGAGATGTTACGTCTGTGGGATTCGAGGAAAAGGGTTTCGATCCATCGACCACCGCGCAACGTACAAAAGGACTACTGGAGCTCGAAGAGAAGATTCAGCGGTTGGCGGGTGCGATTGAGAATTACCGCAAGACCGAACAGTCATCGCAGGAGTGGCGCCGCGACAGCCCACTGAATCAACTCTCATCTCGGGAACGCCAAGTTCTCGCGTTGCTCGGACAAGGGTACCGGCCGCGATCGATCGCCGAAAAACTCGGCGTGAGTCCCGATACCGTACGCAATCATCTCAAGGCCATGTTCAAGAAGACCGGGACTCACTCGCAAGAACAGTTGACCGAAATGCTGCGGTCTTCGAGTTAACCGCTCCTTATTTCACCGGAATTCGTCGGTGAGTTGTTTGATGCGGTCCAGTCGCGCGAGTAGGGCGGCGTCGGGTACGTCATCGAACGTCGAGCCGAGCAGCGATGTGATCGAGTTGGGCCTGGATCGCGGCGATGCGCTTGAACTGGAGATCGATCAACTCCTGCATGTCACGGATCGCCATTTCAACGGCCGACAGTCGGTCCGGCGTCGGCTTGTCGTGATTGGCGTGCCCCCGGGGTTCTCGCGTGGACCGTTGGCGCTTCACGTGCGCGATTATCGGCACACGCGGTGCGGTTGTCACGAGGAACAAAGGCCGAGGTTATGTAACGTCCGCGAGAGTGGGAACTACTGGCCGTGGGTGGTGGGGAAACGTGCCTTCGTAATTATTGCTGGCAACATTAGCAAGATCGTGAACGCCAGCGCCACATCGGCCCGGTGCGAGCGCAGCATTCTCAGACGGTGACACGTTTCCTGCCTTCCCTCTTGATTTCATACCAAAGTGATCGTATCTGTTTCCTCTCGGAACGAGCCGTCGATGCCGTGGAAGTGTCCGGCCTGCCAAAACCAAATCCGCCACACTGGCGACCTGCCAGAGCTACAGCAGGTGTATCGCTGCCACGTTTGCCGGATAGAGCTTGTCCTCGATCCATCGACCCGCAAACTGACCGCGATCGCCCTTGTCGCGGAGGTGACGGATCGGCGGAAGACACCCCGCGAGCGGTGACGACTTATCGTCCGACTGTGCCGACGTGTCCGCGCTGTCGCCGCGTGACCGGTGTTGAAGAGGACGAGAGCACCGGTAGTTCGCTGCGCTGGTTTGTCTGCCGACTATGCGGTCATGGGTGGTCCGTCGCACCGAAAGCAGCCCGTTAGCCCCCATCACTCTCGACCGCGGTCGAACCGGTTCGAAGCAGATCCTCCTTGGCGGCGTCGGACACGTATCGCGCGAGGCGTTCGTTGTCGCAGTGACGCGAGAACAGCAGTTCCCCATCCTCAAGCAGCATGAACGTCCCAGCCGGAACCAGCCTTCGAGTTGTCCCGCAACTCGCAGGACTGCACGCGTCCGGTCTCGTTGTCGCGCAGGCGCCAGACTTCCAGTCCCGGCTACGGTTGTCGCGAGGGCGGCGCGTGCCGGCCTGGATGCGGCTTATACCAATCGGCGTCGCGCACGGGGGGATCTTACGATCGCTCGTGACGGATTAGGACCGACACCTTGCACGCTGTCGATTCGTCGTTGGTTGGCTGGAGTGGCCAAGGAACTGGCCAGTGCGGCCAACCAATGACGCCACCCTAGTTTTCCACCCCCTAACGGCGCCGTTCGCTATTACACTCAACGCCTCCGCCGCTAGAAGGCATTGCACATGCTGTCGTCGCTATTACAGTGGGCTGTCGGTTTGATCGCCCGCATGTTGTCGTTCGTTCTCGAGCGAGTCGCCCGAGAGATTCGTACCGCTGCGGCCGCGGTATATCACGATGCCTACGAGGCTGTGCTCGAGGAATCTCGTCGCCAGTGGGACCGTCTCAAGAAGCGCCTCACACCAGAGCTTCCAGAGTGGTTAAGGTTTCACTGGCTTGGCGCGAATACAGAACAGCGAGCCGCGGCGGCACATGACCGGCTCGACAAGATCCTTGCACGAGAAGAACAGGGGAGTGAACTTACGTTTGAAGAGCTACACCGTCGGGTTCATCCACCCTCGCCCATTTGGCTCGCGCTTGCTGCGACAGAACGGTTAGCGCGGGGTCATCTCCACGAAATATTTCGGGTGAGATCCCCATATTCCGCGTTTGTTCAGAACTTCAATCGCCTCGAAGATCTGCCAATCGATTTGGTCGACCCGATTGTGAGAGAGGCATTTACGGTGACGCCCAGCCTCGTCACTATGGTCCTCAAGAGCGAGTGATGGCGTACCCGCTCACGTTCACCGAGGAGCGCGCCGAGAAATGGCTTTTGCAACTTCGGAACGAGCTAGACCAGCTTCCGGCGACGACGCAGATGGCTGTCATGATGAAGCGCCTTCGCGCACTTCCGGAACCGCCGCGTGAAGCATACAAGTTCATGTATCTTTCTGGAGCACAAATGAGCGCGCTGACCCAAGCACAATGGCAACGATCCGATCGACGTTATGCGATGGCGTTCGGTGTAGGAACTGTGGTGTTCTTGGCGATTGTGGCGCTGATGGTCCCGGAGCCGCGACCCTTCCCGATGTTCATCTTTCGTCTGATAGCCTCATTAGGTGCGGGCGCTGTAGGGGCGTTTATCCCAGGGTCCCTCACGACATCTATCAAGCGGCCGTCATTCACGATCCGAGCCGGCGGCGCGCTTGCTCTCGCCGTGATCGTTTATCTGATTAATCCTCCGGCCCTGGCATCCGCGCCTTAGCTTGCGTATCGCAGCACCGAAGCGTTCCTGCTTTTGGTTCGGTGGCATGACCGGCAAGACATCTTTGAGAACTGGGGCGAATGGCGGGGCGCTGACGAACGCCCCGCCCCAACTGGATAAGCTACTGGGGACGGCGGTAGCGCCGGAGGCCCGCACCGATCAAGCCGGTGCTGAGCAAAAGGATCGAGGTCGGTTCGGGAACCGCTGCTACTTGCTGATTGACCACGATATTGTCGATTGCCACGGCCTCCGGATTGAACGCCGTGGCTCCACCCACGGCGCTGAACGTGCATTTGCGGGGATTGGTCGCTGGCGCCGATGTGGGTCTCGCTGGCCTGAGCGCAAAGCTCGGATGGGCGGACCTTCGGCCATACGACGCCGGTCTGTCTGGCTATTCCCTGGAAGTCGTGCTTGTCCGACCGCTAGGTGTCGACTCTAGATTCGATAAAGATGTGCCCTACCTAGGCCCTGAAGGCTCGTACTATTTCTTCTGTTTTCGTTTCTCGGGAGCCCTGCTCTTTGCGACCGGAACGGCTCGTCGGGCGGTGGTACCGGCGGCGACAGCGGCATTCGTCGTGCCGCTGCGGTTCTGATCTCATGTGGAGCAACGCCAGAATCCGGATTAGGTATCTGTTGAAAGCCCATCCGCCTACTCCGTGAACGGTGCGTTTGTCTGGCCGGTGGTGAACGGCTCGTCTGGCGCAGCAGGTCGAGGCGACACACGCCGCGATTTCCTCGTCCAATGAAGATTTAGTCGCTGCGGAGGGGCGCCTCAGGTCGACGCGGTCGGCCCGACGGTACGCGCGTGGTTCAGTTGCGCGGAGAGCTTGTCCCAGCCGCTCACTTCGAGACGCTCCGTGACGCCTCGAAGTGAACTCACCGTTCTCACCGCCGGCTTCGGGATCTTCACTGTTCGCCGGACGACGGTCGCTTGTCGTCGGCGCCACGGCCGGGCGTGTCTAGAGGGAAACCCGGCGTATTCACAATCCCAGAGCTGCCGCGCTATGGACAGGTGGCGGCGATCATCTTCAGTGAGTTCACGCTCAGATACGCCATTCCGACGGTGTCGCCCTTCATCGTCGACTTGGTGCGAGTTTCCTGATCATCGCCGTGCTTGACCTTGGTCTTCGTCTTC
>Ga0114129_10017781_pt1 | contig 10123 bp, 3 predicted proteins | sample RhiMetdeltSRZDD1_FD_80071 | JGI IMG/M metagenome (GOLD analysis project Ga0114129, IMG submission 80071) | Populus rhizosphere microbial communities from Tennessee, USA - Rhizosphere MetaG P. deltoides SRZDD1 (version 2) (version 2) | ecosystem: Host-associated > Plants > Roots > Rhizosphere >...
ACAATGTGCACCTCGCATTGGTGCTCGGGGATCGTGAAGCGTGAAGCGTCCCAGGCGAGTCCATACATCCGCGCCCCGTCCGTGATCGGAAGCCCGGCGTAGTTAGCAAGCTCCGGTCCGGGGCCTCGCTCGTGAGCGTCTTCATGAAACACCGGACCCCAGTTTCCCGCCAAATCGACTCCCGGGCCGATCGGATTGTAGCCGCCGGGACCTTGCGCAAGCGCGGAGCAGGCCAGCATGAAGAGGACGAGGGTTATGAGGCAACAGCGATAGTGCATGGTTTCCTCCGGCAAGATTATACGCGCGGGATTCAACATGATCCCCTTCGAAGGCACTCGTCCAAATTAGATTTCGCGTAAAGCGGATCCGAGCAGACGCTCCGCGGCTCAATAAGGACGCGGCCGCGCCGCGATATCTTTGAAGTGACGAATTAGTTCTGACACGATGCGCACACTCTTACCGATACTTCGGCAGCATTCGCAGTGCATTCTCGCGATCGATGCCGCGAAGCTCATCGGAAGTCAAGCCGACCTTCTGCAGTGCAGCCGCAATATTGGCGCTGTTGCCAAATGGATGGTCTGTGCCGAAAACAATTTGCGATGTGCCGACCAGCATCTTCAGCGACTGCATGTTCACCGGGTTCGTCGAAGCGGCTGTGTCGTAGTAGAACCGACGCAAATGGTACAGCTTCGAATTGAGCGGCGGGGTTCCGGCGAGATTTTCCGATGTCGCCTCATTACCCAGGAATCGTCCGGTGAGTGCGGTAATGGTGCCACCGCCGTGCGAGAGGATATAGCGAATATCGGGCGTACGATCGGCGGTGCCGCTGGAAATCAGACTCACAATCGTCCGGCTGACGTCGGTGTTGTATTCGATCGTTGTCTCCGGGACGTTCGGAACAAAGGTTCCTCCGCAGCAACCCGGTGCGGCGCCGTGCGTGTAGACGATCGCTTTGCGGCGATTGAGTTCATCGAGAACCGGTTTGAACGATGACTCACCAAGCCACTTGTTTCCCCAGTTGCTCAAGAGCCCGACACCTTCGGCCTTCAGAGTGTCGTACGCGTATTCGATTTCACGCAGACTCGCATCGACATCGGGGAGCGGCAATACGGCGAATAGTCCAAAGCGGCCCTTGTGATCGGAAACCATTCGCGCCCCATATTCGTTTTCCTGACGCGCGAGGCGTCGCGTCTCTTCCATGTTTCCGAACCAGATACCCGGAGTGGTAATCGATATCATTGCAGTCGCGACCCCGCCCCGGTCCATGTCTTCAATTGCACGTGCCGGTGTGTAGGGTTGCCAGGTTTGATACCCCTGCGTCTTCTTCGTATTCACCATCGAGATGAATGCGGGTGAGCCGAAATGGTGATGAACATCGATTCGGCCGGGCTTGTTTTGAAAGAGAGAGCTGACTCCCAAACCCGCAATGCCGGCGAGAAACTCTCGGCGTGATGGACGATGATTCATGTGCCCTCCGTGCTGTCAAAACATGTACTTCAGCGCAAACTGCAGTATTCTCGGGCCGCCGGCACTGGTGTTGATGACGCCGAAGGTGTTTGCGTTGCTGAAAGTCGTTCCAGGATTTCCCCGCCTCAGACTGTTCGTGACATTGAACGCCTCCGCGCGGAACTCCAGCATCTGGTTTTCACGAACTCTGAATTGCCGCGACACTGCCTCGTCCCATTCCCAGAATTGTGGACCGATGACGCTGAACGCCCCGACGTTGCCATAGGTGCCGCCGGAGGGCATCGCGAAGGCTGCCTTATTGAAGTAATTGTTCAAGGACTTTCGGTCTCCATAAACGTTGTTATCCACTTGATTGGGCCGCTGCGTTCCGGTATTTCCCTGGAAACCATTCAACGCGACATCCGAACCAATAATGATGCTCAGCGGTGCGCCGGTCCTCTGAGTGTAGATCGTCGAGAAGGACCAATTCGATGCGACCAGGTCCACCAGATGATTTGCAAAGTTCGGAGTCTTGGCAACAATGGTCGCGTTGAAAATCTGACGCCGGTCACCGGCACAATTGCCGACGTCCTCGTTGCGATCCTGCGAGCCGTTGTTCTGGAATGGCTGATGCACATGGTTTTGACCGGGATTCAGCAACGTAATGGCATCCAGGCCGATGCAGTGCGACCATGTGTAGTTCGCATTGAGGTTCAGGTTTCGGCCCCGGCGCCAATTCGTATTGAGTAAAAGGCCGTTATACCCCTGCGTGCCGCCCGTATCGTATGAAGTCAGGTAGCCCAGGTTGACCTGCGGGTGCGCCAGGTTGAGCAACCGTCTCTGATTCACGTTTCCTCCGGTAGAGCAAGGGCCCGGAGCGAGAAGGCCGTACTGTCCGGCGACACAATTGCCTGGGATGTATTGTGCAGGATTCAATTCCAGCGCGTTCTGGATATGGATGATGTGCATGCCCACATACGTCGCCGCGAGAAATAGATCCGGCGTCACCTGACGCTGGATGCCGGCGTTCCACGAATATTGCGTGGTAGTCTTCATGTCCGCCGGTATCGGGAGGTAAGTCCCGTAAGGCGTGAAGACCGGATTGTTCTTGTCATAGTTGAACGGGAATGGATTTCCGCCGGGGTAATTCCTCCACGGATCATCGAGCGACACCGAAGTACTTACGACTGTCAAACGGAAAGGCGAGACCGTTGACGTGTTCTGGTGCAGATCCTGCCGGATGAAATCATGTGCGATCCCAGCGCCCACACGAATCGCCATCTTGCCGTTACCTGAAGGATCCCAGGCGAGCGCAACGCGCGGATCCACATTTTTGTAATTGTTCGGCATGCCGGAATCCCCATGGAATCCGGGGTCACCGGGATAAGTGAAGCCCGGAGGCGCATTCGGAATGACAGTGCTCCGCCGGCCCGCATAGAATCCGTCAAGACTGAAGCTGTAAACATCCTTCTGTTTGAACTGCATTGCGAAGAACGGTTCCCATCGAATGCCGTAGGTCATGGTGAGCTTAGGAGTGACTTTCCATGTGTCCTGCCCGTAAATGCCGAAAAAATTTTCATAGATGTTGATCGGATTCGGATTCGCTTGCCGAAGCTGAGACACCTGTCCCAGGAGAAAATCTGCAAGGCCGGCTCCAGTAGAGGCGCCGTTAATGGTGACCACTGGATTGGCAAATGTATTCGAAAGGGTCCACAGAACAGATCGCATCACATTTGCACCAAACGAGAACTGATGGGCGCCGTGCACGATGCTCAAATCGTCGTTGAAGCCAAAATTTGTCGAGTGGCCGAACGGATCGGGGCCGCCGGCGATCGCTCCCAGAGTGAATCCGCCGCTCACCGGCATCGAGAGATACTTCGGCACGTGGGTGTAGACCTTGATTCCGACGTCGTCCGGACCAAAATACTTCGCCCCCGGCTCGAAATTGCTGACGCGATTTCCGTAAATCCGGAAGGAGTTGACTACCTGCGGGCTGAATAAATAAGTATCGCCGAGCGTCAGCGAATTCGCAGTGATGTCGGCGCCCTTCGGCTGAGTCGTGAGCACATTGTCTGGTGCCAGATCAAACGGCGTCATCTGTTCGATCCGATTCAGCAGATAGCGCGCGAAAAGAGTCTGCTTGCTGCTCCATTGGTAATCTGCACGGATCGGGATTTGCAGGTCGTTTTCGTGAGTGATATTGCCGAACAGAACTCGACCGCATGGATCCGTGGTCTTCGGCAATCTGGACGTGATGTTGAGTGCGGCCGGACTGAACAACGCTGGACTGACGGTGTTGTTGACGAGCGCGCCCCTCAACATGATCTGCCGGCCGCCGTTGCAAGAAGGAGAGGCGAAGGCGGTGAAGTCTCCGCTCAACATCTGTGAGGTGGGAACAAAGGCAGTGGTACTCGCCGGAGTCTGGCGTATGGTTGTGCCCTGGTATCCAGCGAAGAAAAACAACCTGTCTTTCCGAATCGGACCACCGATAGTGCCGCCAAATTGATGCCGCTTCAGACCATCATTCTTAACTGCGAAGAAATCGCGAGCATTGAATGCATTGTTGCGCACGAATTCGAACGCGTCGCCATGGAGTGCATTGGTTCCGGACTTTACGACGCCGTTGACCGCTGCTCCCGAATGCATTCCGTTCGAAGCGTCCTGTGCGCTGGTGGTCAAGCGGAATTCCTGCAGCGCATCCGGAAACGGTAACGGCATGCTCGTACCGTCGTAGTTGTTGATGTGCGGAGCGCCGTCCAGCGAATACTGGACACCATAACTGTTACTCCCGGCAACGGTGATATTGACGCCTGATCTCGAATGTCCTCCACCGGTGCCCGTTTGCACAGCCATACCCGAAAGCGTGATGAGGTCTGTGACGTTCCGGCCGTTCAACGGCAAATCCAAAATCCGCTGGTTTTCGATAACCGTGCCAACTCCCGAGCTTCGCGTTTCGACTTGCCCTGCATTGGCCTGAACTTCGACCTGCTCGCTCACCTGTCCGATCTCCAGAACCGGATTGATAACGGAACTCGCATTGACCTGCAGCACGATTCCAGTCTGAACAAAACTCCGGAAACCCGGTAATGCCGCTTCGAGCCGGTAAGGACCCGTCACAAGGTTCGGCAAGACATAGCTGCCCGTCTCGTTCGTGACGGTTGTTCTGACAATTCCGGTGGCCGTTTGAATAGCGCTGACCTCGACTCCCGGCAACACAGCGCCACTTTGATCTTTAACTGTGCCGCTGATCTGAGCTGTCGCCTGGGCCCATGCGCGCGGGCAACTAAAAACAGCCGTGATCATAATGGCTGCTAAGACAAGGCAGGTCTGCTTCATGTTGTCTCTCCTACTGTAGGGGCGGTCTATGACCGCGCCGGGCGGTCATAGACCGCCCCTGCAGTGCGCAAGGAACGATGCATCAAGCGATCTCCCCGTGATGCGGGGAGTACGCCGCCGCTTGTTACCTTGTCAAGAAATTCTTGGATTATCGCTGCGGCGGAAGGTCGCGATGTGCTCGGGTCTCGAGGGCATCGAGCTGTTGCGGACAGATAGTTTCCCAATTTCAGCTCTAACGTGGTTTTGTTCAGTGTGGGCGAGTCCTTCTCCCTTTGGGGGCTTTGCACATAAAGTCGGCCGTCTGCGACTTTACGTGCAAAGCCCCCTTTGAGAGAGGGCCCTCGATCCTCTACAGGCTTGCTGCTATCGTCGCGCGATGCTTACCTTCATTCCCGGCGCCCAGTTCTTGTATTCGTCGGTGTAGTAGAGGTACGCGCGACTGGCGGGACCGGTGTAAGAGCCCGGAACAGCGGCAACGAGACTGAGCGGGAGATCGAACTTGTCTTTGGCCTTCAGATGCCGCCAATAGAGGACGACTTCACGGCCGATGACTTCGTACGCGTCGATCCTGCCGGACTTGACCAGTTCTTTGAGTTGATCCTGCCGGACCTCCAGGCCGCCGGGGATTCCCACGATCGCCACTGGAGTAGGCAACACTTGATCGCTCTTGTTGGCAATCGAGACTGTAGCCTCGGTGACGCCTCCCTCCTGAATTTGTTGATCCCGAAGGACGACCTGAATTCCAACCTGGGCTTGCTCGGCGCTTTCGGGCAAGAGGCTGTGATACTTCACGCTTATCGAGAAGGGCATAGTCGAGCCATCTTCCATCTTGAGGGCGACGCTGTGTTTACCAGAGCCGAGTTCAGTTGCGAATTCCGGCAGAACGAGCGCTCCCTGAGTGCTCGCCGTGAATGCCAGTGGAGCGCCGATAGCGTTTCCGTCGAGGGTAAGAACGATGCGGCCCGGTGTTTTCGGCCGGGCATGGGCAGCGTCGTAGGCGACGATGGACCGCAGCGCAAGAATGGTGGATTGCGTGGAGCCGAAGCGGCCGCTCTTGTTTGATTCCACGATCCACTTCAAACCCTTCTCGACATTCACCGCATAAGCGGGTTCACGCATCCAGGCCAACACGGAAAGGGCTGTGGTCTCAATCGTGAGCGCGTCGCCTCCGGATCGCGTGATGCTCGTGGTTGCGCCTTTAACGTTGCCGGCAGTTTCCTGGTTTTTCGCGAGTTTCTCCATCAATGGACGCGCACCGGCTTGATCGCCGGTGGCGTGCAGGATGTTGGCGGCGAGAGCAACGATATAGCTATCCTGGCTGGAATTGGCGGAGACTTTGACGGCGGCGATTTCTTTGTCGAGACCCTTCTCTCCCGATTCGATCAGGGCCCACACAATATAGGCATTGGTTGTATCCGCGGGAGCGCCGCCGAAGCTGTCGAGAGCTCTGGGATTCCGGCTGAAGCTCCCTTTACCGTCACGACGTGAAAGGAGCCACGCTCGTGTGCGATCCAGCATTTCTTTATCAACGCCTCGTACACGAGACATGTCCGTGAACTGCATCAGGCCGTAGGCCGTGAGGGCCTCGTGGCCGGGGTCGGCGCCGAACCATTCGTAGCCGCGTGTGTGGGATTCAAAGCCGGTGAGCTTCTTATAGGAATCTTCCAGAAGATTTCGAGCCTTTTCGATGAGAGCGGGATCGACGCCCCGGTGCGTGAGGAAATACTGCTGAGCCATCACGAGTGGATAACTCGTGGAACTGGTTTGCTCGAAACATCCGTAAGGCTCGCGAAGCAGCGACTGCAGCGCGTCGGTCATGCTGGCAAGCGGAGAGGGATACACCGTAACGCTCGATGAGACGCTTCCGCGAACAATATCGCCCGGAAGCGTGAACTCAAAAGATTTCGCCCCGTTTCTCTCGAGCAATCCTCCGGTGGAGATTTCATGTGGGAAACCCAGTGGCTGAACATCGAGCGTTCGGCCAACGCTATCGCGATAGGGGCCCGCCTTGGCATCAAGCGTGAGATTGGCAAGACCGGCAAATTCGCGGCCGATGTCGAGCTGCACGAATCGGCGTGTCCGCTCTTTGGCGTGGAGTGAGGCCGGATTGTTACCGAGCATGGTGAACTTGATGCCGGTGGGGCCTTTGGCAATAAGTTCCGTACTGCGGAGTTCCCGGTTCAGGCCGTTGATGAAGCCAATGGGAAGTTCAATCACATCGCCGCTGGTGATCTGAAGCGGGATTTTGGGCTCGATGGAGAACGGCTTCACCGATTCGATCTCGCCGGTGCCCGAGCCGAGCGTGCCATCCAGCGCAAAGGCGTCCGCCAAAACCCGGAATGAGGTCACCGAATCGCTAAGATTGAACGAGACGGTGGCGAGTCCCGTGGAGTTGTCGGTCTTGATGCCGGCGTTCCAGTAAACGGTTTCGGTGAAGTCGATGCGCGAGCCTTCGGTGTAGTTCGGGCGCAGCGTGTGAGCGTACTCTCGGACTGTTACGATGTTCGCGACGGCTTCCTTGCGGAAGAAGTTCTCGCGCTCTCGGATGGCTTGCCCTTGTTGCCGTTTGTTGTCCAAGAATCCGTCTTTCCGAGCGTCCGGACTACCGACTGCATCAATCTCATCGTTGGGGGCGAACTGCAAATCCCCGACGCGCTGTTGGTCCAGCAGGATCGGAAAGTTCGCGCCCACAGGGGCAGCAGCAGGGACTCTGAATTTGGCTGCGGCGATTTCGACCATCTCCATCACCGGAGCAATCTGGAGTCGTAAGTCCTGGCGCACGGAGCTGTTGAATGGGACTCGCAAGCTGGTCACGGTTCCCATTTGATAGCCGGGTAACGACGCGTTCATCCGGTATGTCCCCGCGGTGATACCAGGAAACGTATACACACCGCGCTCATTCGTCACTGCCGTGAAAACGGAGCCCGTGAAAGTGTTCACCGCTCGAACCGTGACGCGAGGAATAAGCGCGTTGCTCAAATCCGTTACGGCACCGTTGAGTGATCCCATTCCGGCGGTGGCGAACCTGCGCCAGCCCTGGGTGCCGAGCAGAAGGTCCGTGGCCAGCGGCGCCTTGGGATTCGTCTCGTCGAGGTAGACATGGGCATCCGCCAGATCGTGGACTTCGTTTTCGAGCAGAACCATGACGGGTAGACGCGGGGCTTGCTCGCGCTTGTCGATCATTTCTAAAACACTGGAGTCCGTCACGGTGAGACCGACAACGGCGCCGAGCGGCTTGCCCGTATCATCGGTCGTCGTGATGCGGAGAGTAACCTTGTCGCCGGGAACATAGTCGGCACGATCTGCGGCAATCTTCACCCTGACGTTGTGTTCAGGCTGACGGAAGAGCAAGCGCTCGGCCTTCGGAGTCTTGCGGTCGTCGTAAACCGTGGCGACGATCACGCCATCTAAAGACTTGGGAACAGTGAAAGCGACCTCCGCAGGTTTGTCTGCCCTGAGCGCGATTCGTTTGAAGGAGAACTCTTTCCCGCGCTGACTGAGAGCAACGCCATAAGTACCGTCCACCGTGGCAGCGACACGGACCACGACGTCTTCTTCTTTAGGAGTGACATCGGCAATCGAAGAAATGACGACGCCGGATTCTTTCACTGCCGGCAAGGGAAAGACGGTTTTGATTCCCGCGGGCTCGCTGACGCGCAGCGAATACCGTTCGCCTTTCGCCGGAACGAAGGAGAGTCGGCCCCGACCTTCGTGTTCGGTTCGAAACTTGGCCACCTCTTTCCCGGCGGCATTGACGATGACGCCGGCGATATCCGCAGGCTTTTTGGATGGCGTTCGACCTTCTATATATACGCGGTTCGGCAAGCCGGCGATGAGATCGCCTCCTTCGGGATATATCGCCAGGTCCAGCGTCTGCAGAAGAATGGGAATGGTTTTAGTAGCCGTCTCGAGGGTGCCGCCCTCCTCGATGACCATCGCAATGACGCCTTCGCCGCGGGCGATAGCGGCCGGCAGCTTGAAGCCGGCGCTCGCATTACCGGATCCATCGACTGTGGTTGAACCTTTCCATGTTTCTTCGCCGTCGACGCGGGCGCTGACCGAGACTTTCGCTCCGGCCGGAACGCCGCCTTCGGCGCGTTCAACGTGGAGGTTGGCGTTCACCGTGTCGCCGGGACCGTAACCGTCCCGTACAAAAACAATCTGACTCTTCAGGCGGGGGGCACGGTAGGCACGGATGTCGAACTTGCGCTCGGCCGGTGCGTCGCCTCCGGGAAGAAATACTCGAACGGTATATTCTCCGCCGGCCTGGCTTGATGGGATGTCCCAGCCAAATCCCACGACGCTGTCGATAATCGCAGACACACCGGAAGCGACCGTGTCGCCTTTGGGACCCTTGATTTCGAAGGAAGCTGTGCCGGTGCCGGTCGAACCCTGAGGACTGGCGATGGGGGAATGGCCATCCGCTCGAAGGACGACGCCGCGAACATAAAGCTTTTCGCCGGTTCGGTAGATCGGTTTGTCCGTGGCGATGTGCGCCAGATAGCGCTCCCCGGCCGGGAGATCGCCGGTTATTTGTGGCGTTACAGGGCGGGCAACTGGGCCACCTAGCATGAACCCGGCGGCGATAAAGAAGCTCGCGACGGCGGTGCCGGCGACGGCCCGGAATATGTCATTGAAGTTAAAGATGAAAGCGTCGTTCGGGTTCAGACCGATGACTTTAAACAACCATCCCTTCAGGCTAAAACGTCGTCATGATCGATAACTTTTCCGGTCGGCCATTTCTTAGGCTGCTGTGCAATCTTTTTACGGTGGTGTCAGGCTGTGGTCACGGGTTACCGAACCGCCGCGAGGTTAAGCCCCCAACAGCGCGAGTTTTCGTCGATGTTGTTTCGCTAAACCGGCTTATTCTTGTTCTCTATGTTCTCCAGTGAAGTCCCCGTCTTGATCGTGGGCGGCGGCGCAGTCGGGTGCGTGTTGTCCATGGAGCTAGCGCGGCGCGGCGTGGAGTATCGATGTATCGAACGCATGCCAGGACCAGGCCGCGAGTCGCGGGCTATCGCGATGCACGCACGCACGGTCGAACTGTTCGATCTCGTAGACAAAGAACTAAGCGCGCGTATCCTCGAGCGCGATCTGTGGTGCAAAGGGTACGTGATGCACTTCCTGCGTGACGGCGAGCGAACGGAAATCCGGCCCGGTCTCGACTACACCACCGTCGATTCCCGATACAACTGCATCTTCGCGCACAGCCAGAGCGAGACCGAAGCGTTCGTGCGCGATTACACGCGCTCCCGGTTCGGCAAGACCATCGAATACAACGCGGCCTTTCAAGACCTGACCTTGGAGGCGGACGGCGTCACCGCGCGCATCACGCATGCCG
>Ga0114129_10017782_pt1 | contig 10123 bp, 9 predicted proteins | sample RhiMetdeltSRZDD1_FD_80071 | JGI IMG/M metagenome (GOLD analysis project Ga0114129, IMG submission 80071) | Populus rhizosphere microbial communities from Tennessee, USA - Rhizosphere MetaG P. deltoides SRZDD1 (version 2) (version 2) | ecosystem: Host-associated > Plants > Roots > Rhizosphere >...
GGAGCACGAGGACGTGCTCCGCTTCTGGTTCGACCGCGGCGTCGCCGGCGTGCGAATCGACTCCGCAGCACTCCTCTTCAAGGACGGCGCGCTGCCCGACTTCGACGCCGCCGCCGCGCCGTTCCCGCATCCGTTCAGCGATCGCGACGAGCTGCACGAGGTCTACCGGTCGTGGCGCGCCCTCGCCGACGGCTATCCCGGAGAGCGCATCCTCATCGGCGAGATCTGGCTGCAGGACGTGGAGCGCTTCGCGCGGTACCTGCGCCCCGACGAGATGCACACGGCGTTCAACTTCGAGTTCCTCGCGTGTCCCTGGGACGCAGGGCGGCTCCGAGTTTGCATCGATTCGACGCTCGCAGCACATAAGCCGGTCGGCGCACCTGCGACGTGGGTGCTCTCGAACCACGACGTGACGCGCCACGTGACGCGCTACGGCCGAGCGGACACCACGTTCGAGTTCGCGGCGAAGACACGCGACATCCCGCAGGTCGATCTCAGGCTCGGCACGCGCCGCGCACGGGCAGCGGCGCTGCTCACGCTCGCCTTGCCGGGCGCGGTCTACATCTACCAGGGCGAGGAGCTCGGCCTGCCGGAGGTCGAGGACCTACCCGACGACGTCCTGCAGGATCCGATGTTCTTCCGGTCCGGGGGACACGATCCCGGGCGCGACGGCTGTCGCGTGCCTCTTCCCTGGGCGGGTGACGAGCCGACGTTCGGCTTCAGCGCCGGGCCCGTGACCGGCTCACCATGGCTCCCGCAGCCGGCCGACTGGCACGTCTACACCGCCGAGCTCCAGGAGCAGCTGTCCGACTCGATGCTCGCCCTGTATCGGCAGGCGCTGCGTATCCGACGGGCCAAGCAGGGTCTCGGTGACGGCTCGATGACGTGGCTCGAGGCGGCGCCGGGGGTGCTCGCCTTCGCGCGCGGTTCCCGCTTCGCATGCGTGGTGAATCTGTCGGCGGCGGCAGTTGAGCTACCGCCGCACGAGCGCATCCTGCTGGCGAGCGGCCCAGTGGACGACGGCTTTCTGGCGCCCGACACGGCCGTCTGGCTGGCACTTACTGGCAATAGTCGTAAATCTGCAAGGATCAGTTAGGTGATTTGCAAAATTTTGTCGAACATGAGATGCTTGGCGGCGTGATGCGTGCCGGAATCACGGCAAGCGCCTTCAGCCGCCGGAACGGCAGTGGCCGGCCGGAGCCGGGGAGACCTCGGAAAGGAAGGACGATGAAGTCCATTTTCAGGGCGATGACGCTCGCCGTCGTTGTGACGGCGATGCTTCTCGTCGTCGGCGCGGGCTCGATGGCGACGGCGGGACAGCAGGCGAAGGTGACGATCAGCGTCGCCGCGCTCCGTCCGGGCAGCTCGGACGAAGCGAAGAAGCAGTTCAACGACAACGTCGCGCTGTTCGAGAAGCAGCATCCGAACATCGACGTCAAGGCGACGGAGTACGCGTGGAACGGCGCGACGTTTGCGGCGCAACTCGCTGCGGGACGCTTGCCGACCGTCTTCACCGTCCCGTTCACCGATGCCCGGACGCTTGGCGAGCATCGGCAAGTCGCCGACATCACGGCCGCCGTCAAGAAGTGGCCGTACTACAAGAAGTTTCAGAAGACGATCATCGCCGAGGCGACAACTGGCAAGGGTCGGATCATCGGCGTGCCGTACGCAGCCTACGCCCAGGCGCTGCATTACAACCGCGACCTGTTCAGGCAGGCCGGCCTCGACCCCAACAAGCCGCCGACCACATGGGCACAGCTGCGGAAGTACGCGAAGCAGATCTCGCAGCGAACCGGGCAGGCCGGCTACGCGCAAATGGGCCTGAACGACAACACCGCCGGCTGGATCCTCACGACCGTCGCATACACGCTCGGCGGCCGGATGGAGACGGGCCGCGGCACCGCGGCGACCGCGACGCTCAACAACAAGTACACCGTCCAGGCGCTGCAGCTGCTCAAGCAGATGCGCTGGACTGACAACTCGATGGGCGCCACCTACGACTACACGTGGCCGACGATCAACCAGGCCTTTGCGGCCGGGAAGATCGGTATGTTCGTCAACGGCTCGGACATCTACACCTTCCTCGTCCAGGCCGCGAACCTCGATCCGAAGATCTACGGCATTGCGCCGCTCCCGCTTGCGAAGAACAAGACGGCGGGCGTCCTCGGCGGCGGCTCGATCGCAGTCGTTCGGCCCGACACGAAGGGCGCGAAGCTCGACGCGGCGATGAAGTGGATCGACTTCTTCTACATGGAGAAGCTCGTGAAGAAGACGGCCGCACTGCGCGACGCGCGGATTCTGGTTGCCAACCAGCAGCCGGTCGGCGTCCCGGCGTTCCCGATCTTCAACAAGAAGCAGTACGACCTCGCCAACACGTGGATCAAGCCGTACATCAACGTGCCGCTCAAGCAGATGAATCCGTTCCTGAAGGGGATCTTCAAGCAGAACCTCTATCCGGAGCCCGCCGCCTCGACGCAGAGCGTGTATCACGCGCTCGACCCGGTCGTGCAGTCGGTGTTCACGGATAGAAATGCGAACATCAGCGACCTGCTCGCGCAAGCGAACGAGGTAGCGCAGAAGGCAATCAGGGACGGCAAGTAACAGCTGATCGACGGACCCGTCTGTGGGGGAGCCGGATGCGAATGCGGCTCCCCCGTCGGACTAAGGTGACGCAGTGAGCGCGACGGCTCGCGACGTGTCGGTGGCCGCGGTTGCAAACGCACGGCGCCGTGATCGGTATTCACCGATCGGTTGGGCGCGCGGCGGCGGGCTCGCGGCGCTCCTGTTCGCGCTGCCGATGCTCGCGATCTTCGGGGCGTTCTCTTGGTATCCGATCGTGCGGCTCGTCGTGCTCTCGTTCCAGCACACGAACCTGATCGACCCGCCGACCTGGGCTGGGTTGCAGAACTTCCGCGACGTGATCGAGGACCCCCTGTTCACAACGGCGGTCCGGAACACGGCGTACTTCGCCGGTCTCGCACTGCTGTTCGGCTATCCGATCCCGCTCATGGCCGCTGTGTTGATCAGCGAGTCGCGGCGTCTCCGCGGCATCTACAGCGCGCTTGCGTACTTGCCGGTCGTGATTCCTCCGGTCGTCGGGGTGATGCTGTGGAAGTACGTCTTCTACGAGCCGAGCAGTGTCGGCTTGTTCAACACCGTGCTCGGCTGGTTCGGGTTCGGCCCGTACGGCTGGTTGCAGTCGCCTGGGACTGCGATGCCGTCGCTCGTCGTCGAGTCGACGTGGGCGAATGCCGGCACGACGGTGATCATCTACCTCGCTGCACTGACGTCAGTCGACAGAGACCTCTACGACGCGGCGTCCGTCGACGGGGCCGGCCTGTGGCGGAAGATCTGGCACATCACGCTGCCGCAAATGCGCGGTGTGCTGCTCGTCACGTTCATGCTGCAGATCATCGGGACGGTGCAAGTCTTTCTCGAGCCGTTCCTCTTCACGTCCGGTGGGCCTGCGAACGCGACGCTCACGCTGCTGCTCCTGGTCTATCAGTACGCGTTCGGGAACTCTGTCGGCGTTGGCTTCGGCCAGGCCGCGGCATTGAGCCTGATGGTCGCCGTGTTCCTCGCGCTCTTCTCGGTGGTGTTCATGCGGCTGACGCGGTCCTGGAGTACGACGTGAGCCCTGAAGAGTCGACCGGCGGGCTGCTTTCCCACAACGAGTGGGCGCGCCGCGACATCAGGTGGTTCTTCGGCTCAGGGCAGGTCCTGCTCTTCGTACTGCTCGTTCTGATCGGGCTTGGGCCGATCCTCTGGCTGGCTAAGGGTGCGATCACGCCGACTATCGACACGCTGCGCAATCCGCTCGCACTGTTCCCGCACGGAGTCGCGTGGAGCAATCTCAGCGAAGCCTGGTCGCACGTAAACGTCGGTCGGTACTTCTGGAACACGATCGTGCTCGCGTTCGGCTCGTGGCTGTGCCAGATCGTTGTCGCGACGACCGGTGCCTACGTGCTGTCGGTGCTGCGGCCGGCATGGAGCCGCTTCGTGTACGCATTGTTGCTCGGCACGCTCTTCGTGCCGTGGATCGTGCTTGTCGTGCCGTTGTACATCGAGGTTGTCGACCCGCCGCTGATCCATCACTCGTTTGCGGAGAGCTACTGGGCAATCTGGCTGCCGGCAGGCGCGAGCGCATTCAACGTCGTGCTGATGAAGCGCTTCTTCGACAACCTGCCGCGCGAGCTCTTCGAGGCCGCGCGGATGGATGGAGCCGGGCCGGTGCGGCTCTTCTTCTCGATCGTGCTGCCGCTCTCGAAGCCGATTCTCGGCGTCGTCTCGATCTTCGCGATTCTCGCCGAGTGGAAGAACTTCCTCTGGCCGTTCCTCATCCTCACCAACAGCCCCGATCGGCAGCCGTTGTCGGTGCGGCTGCCCGCCATTCAGGCGCAGACGCAGATCGGCGTCCTGCTCGCGTCGATGCTGATCGCCGCGCTCGTGCCTCTACTCGGGTTTCTCATCTTCCAGAGGACGTTCCTTCGCGGCACTGGGCTCGGCGGTGCGTTGAAAGGCTGAGTCGGCCCGCACATAGGGGGCGTCCGGGGCAATTTCAGCGCATTCTCACGTTGCTTTCATGGCCGTCTTAATGCCTGCCGCTGAGATTTCGGAGGGACCGGAGCACAACAGGGAGTAGCCGATGATGCAGATGACGCAATCACCATTCGAGGCGCTTGACGATCTCGTGCTGCGCTTGAAGGGTCTCGTGCTTGTGCGGGAGCTGAGAGAGCGTGGACAAGCCAATGGGGACGAGCTCGCGCTTTACGACGCGGAGATCCTGACAGTGCGCGATCAGCTCGCAGAGCTCGTGAGGAGCGGCGTCGGCAGTGTGGCCTAACCGGCCGACGAGAATGCCTTTCCCTTGACGGCGGCGCCCGTGCCGCCGGCAAGTGCGCTCCGCAGCTCTCGTCGTGAGCGAATCCCTAGCTTGTTATACGACTTGCGCAGATGCCATTCGACGGTGCGAGGGCTGAGGAAGAGTTGCGTGCCGATCTCCTGGTTCGTTCGTCCGTCTGATGCGAGTTGCGCGATCTGCGTTTCCTGGGGTGTGAGTTGCTCTCGCGTGTCGTATGCCCGCCTGCGCGCGTGCTCGCCCGTCGCGATCAGCTCCCGACGGGCGCGCTCGGCGCACGCCTCCATCCCGATCGTCCCAAGCATCTCGTGGGCCGTCCGCAGGTGTTTGCGCGCATCGACGCGTCTCCCCTCGCGGCGCAGCCACTCCCCGTAGAGCAGATGCGCACGCGCAAGCTCCGGCCGGAGCTGTGTCCGGTCCAACCGGTCGATCGCCTCGCGGTACAACTCGTCCGCGACTGCCCCGTGGCTGACTAGCGCGCGGCAACGTGCCTCGATGCCGAGGGCGAAGTCCGTTCCGCAAGGCTGCGTCGCATCTTCCAGTCGCGTGAGCGCATCAAGAGCGAGCGTCGCGTCCCCGGTACGTGCAGTCGCCTCGACGAGCTCGGGCAGCGCCCACATCGACGCCCACGGCTCGAAGACGCTTGACGCCGCTTCGCGGGCGGCGTCTGCCGCCGCGTCGTAACGGGCGAGCCCGTTGTACAGGACTGCAGCCGCCCAGTGTGCCCAGATGCCGGCGAGCTGCTGACCCCCGGCCGCAGCCTCCTCGATGGCGCTCGCTATCGCTGTCGAAGCCTTGGCTTCATCGCCCTGCAGTGCGCGAAGCCTCAGCGACAGGTAGGGCGCGATTGGGCTACCGGTCGCCGCCGCGACGCCGTCGCTCTCCGCGATCAGTGCCTGGGCTCCTTCGAAGTCTCCGCGCCACGCCTTCGCGAGGCCCAGGGCCGCCAGGTGGATCGGAAGCTCCGCTAGCGCACCCGCACTGCGCACGAGCCCAACCTGACGCTCGGCGATCGTGTGTGTGCCGTCGCAATCCCAAACCGCGTCGCTTGCACCCGTGGCCGCCCAGCCCCAGCGAATGACGTCCTCGACGGGGATGTCGACGAGCGCCTTGACTGCGCGCTGGAGCGACGCCGCCGCGGCGGCACGTCCTTCGGTGGCGAGGAGAGCGACACCGTCAAGGAGCAGATCGAGGGGAGGGCGCGCACCTCGATGTCGAGGAAGGGCTCGAACCGCACGGCAGATCTCGAGGACGACGTCGTCTCCTGCTGCTCCGGCGAAGAGCGCCGCACCCCACGCGGTCAGATACGTCTCGCGCGCGAGCCCCACGTCGAGGGGCTCGAGTGTCCGGGCAGCGCGGAGCAGTAGACGCGGGGCATCGCTGCTCATGCCCGACGCGAACGCGACGTGCCCGCGGAGAAGATCGACCTTCGCGCACTGGATCTTGTCGAGTGGCCCGGCTTCGGCCATCGCCAGCATTCGGTGCGTCGCGTCGAACTCGCCCGCTTGAAGACTGACTTCCGCCGCCGCCAGCGCCCGCTCGGCACGCTTCACCGGATCCTGCGTCAGGGCAACCGAGCGCTGCAGGAACGCGGCCGCTGCGGCCAGTCCTCCGCGAGCTTGCGCCCTCCCTGCCGACCGCGCCAGCTCCGCCGCGACGTCCTCGTCCGGCCCGATGGCTGCCGACGCGCGATGCCATGCACGACGGTCCGGGTCGACCGCTGGGTCGGTCGCGTCCGCGAGCGCACGGTGGACGGCCACGCGCTCCTGCGTCGAGGCCGCTCGATACACCGCCGAGCGCACGAGCGGATGGCGGAACCGAACCTGCCCACCGAGAGCGATCAGCCCGGCCGCTTCGGCCGGAGCGGCGTCATCCGCCGTGATCCCGAGCAGCCCGAGGGCGCGCCACAACAAGATCGAGTCGCCGACCGGCTCGGCCGCCGCGGTGAGTACGAGCCGCCGAGCGTCGGTGCTCAGCGCCTGGAGACGTGTGAGGAAGCCCTTCTCGATCGTTCCTGTGAGCGCCGCTGCGTCGGGTCGTCCGAACCCACCTGCCAGCTCCGTCGGTGTCAGTCCGCGCGTTAGCTCGAGCAGCGCAAGTGGGTTTCCGTGGGTCTCCGCGACGATTCGTTCGCACACCTGCTCGTCGACCCGGCCGGCGAGAGCCGAGTCCAAAAGCGCACGTGCGTCTTCGTCTCCGAGTCCGTGCACGACGAGCTCCGGAAGATCGCCGAACTCGTTGTCGGTCGCTTCACGCACGCCAAAGACCAACGCAACCCGCTCCGCGAGCAGCCGCCGACTGACGAACGCGAGCGTCTGTGCCGAGATCTGGTCGAGCCAGTGCGCGTCGTCGACGATGCAGACCAGCGGCTTCTCGTCAGCGTTGTCGGCCAGCAAGGTGAGGACAGCGATGCCGACGAGGAACCGGCCGGGCGGTGCTCCCGCGTCGAGGCCGAACGCCGTCGAGAGCGCGGCGGCCTGTGGATCGGGAAGGCGCTCGAGGCGGTCGATAAGCGGCGCGCAAAGCTGGTGCAATCCGGCGAACGGAAGCTCCATTTCGGATTCGACGCCAGCGGCGCGCGCGACACGACAACCCCCCGCACGCTCGGCGAGGTAGTCGAGAAGCGCAGTCTTGCCGACGCCCGGCTCGCCGCGGACGACGAGCACCTGGCTCTGCCCCGCCTGCACCGTCGTCAGCAGCCGGTCGAGCACGGCACATTCGGCTGTCCGGCCGCGCAGCACGGGTCAGCCGCCGAGGGCGCTGATGGAAGACCCCTCGCGTCTGCGGATGGAGATAGCCACCACCACCCAGTAGCGGGGAAGGACGGACGCAGAGAGCCTAGCTCGGAAGCCGCGGCTTGAGCCAGGGCTCGGACCAGGGGCCACCACGGGCGCGAGGTCGTTTGGCGTCGAGCGATCCTCGCTCAGTGAGGCTGAGGAAAGGAGTCCGCATCACGGTCTCGCGGCCCCAGGTGGTGACTCGCGGTACTCGCATGAGCGGATCGGTCGGTGCGCTCCGACAGATCGACGCGGGAGTCCTCGATGTCGGCTACGTCGATGCCGGCCCGAACAACGGCCCCGTGGCCATGTTGTTGCACGGGTGGCCGTACGACATCCACAGTTTCGACGAGGTCGTCCCGCTCCTTGCAGGCGCGGGCTATCGCGTGGTCGTTCCCTATCTGCGCGGCTACGGGACGACGCGCTTCCGGTCGGAGGACACGCCGCGCAACGGTGAGCAAGCGGTGCTCGCCGTCGACGCGATCGCGCTGATGGACGCACTCGAAATCGAGCAGGCCATCGTGGCCGGATTCGACTGGGGGGCGCGGACGGCTGACATCGTCGCGGCGATCTGGCCGGAGCGCTGCCGAGGGCTCGTGTCGGTGAGCGGTTATCTGATCGGGAGCCGGGAAGCCGGCAAGCAGCCGTTGCCGCCCGAAGTCGAGCTGCAGTGGTGGTACCAGTACTACTTCGCCACCGAGCGCGGCCGGGCAGGCTACGCCAAGTACCGGCGCGAGTTCGCGAAGCTCATTTGGCGGACCGCCTCGCCCAAGTGGGACTTCGATGACGCAACGTTCAACCGCAGCGCGGCGTCCTTTGACAATCCGGATCACGTCCCGATCGTGATCCACAACTATCGCTGGCGAATCGGGCTCGCCGAAGGCGAGGCCGGATACGACGAGCTGGAGAAGCGGCTCGCCGAAGCTCCGGTCATCACCGTTCCCTCAATCACGCTCGAGGGCGACGCCAACGGTGCGCCACATCCGGATCCGAGCTCCTATGCCGGGAAGTTCTCGGGCAAGTACTCCCACCGGACGATCGAGGGCGGAATCGGACACAACCTGCCGCAGGAAGCGCCAGATGCTTTTGCCCAGGCCATCTTCGACGTCGACCCCGCATGAAGGGGCCGGCCGTGCGCGTCGTCAGCCTCGCGCGCGGCGCGAGCGCGACGGCGGTGCTGAAAATCGCCGCGGCCGCTTCACGGAAGGGGCCTATCTACTTGAGCGTGGCAGCGGTGAAGAAGGCGCAGTGAACTAGGGGCAGCCTGCCGGCTGCGGCTGGTCGATCCTGATGCCGCTGTTCGGCGTGCCCGTCGGCAAGACGTACATCGTGTAGATCACAAGAGTTCCCGAGCCTGCGTTGCGGCCGTTGTGGACCTCCGTCGGCATCTGTCCGAACCCGGAGCCGGCGCTGTACTTCTCGGAGTGACACGCTCCGCCTATGGCGTGGTCATAGGTGATCTCGCCCTGGCCGATGCCAACGAACGTCGCGCCTGGATGCGTATGCCAGCCAGACGAGCCACCCGGCGGAACCGTCGCCTGTTGAAAGGCGGTGTCGCAGCCGTTGGTGCAGTCGATTGCCATGTCGATCGAAGGGACTTTGAACTTGACTGTCCTTCTGAAGACGCCGGCCTTCGTCCTGATGGTGATCTTCCGCGTGACCGTCGCCGTCGTCGGCTTGCCGAAGATGAAACCGCTAACAGTGCCGCGGCCGAGCACAGTCGTATTGAAGTTCACACCCGGCGTCGCGTAAGCCGGCTTCCCGGAGAGCAGCTTCGGTGCGCCGTACGCGATCAGCGCTCCTGCGAACAGGCCTACACATGTTGCGACAACGAATCGCGTTTTCATGGATGCCACCTCTCTATTCGCACGACGCGCCAGGACCTGAGGATCTTCCTCAGGGCATCATCGGTGTGTCGGTCTTCATGTGGTTCGGCTTGTCAGTCATGACGATTGGAGCCATGACGGCCGCGACGACTCCGGCCAGCGCCACTAGTAGTGCGACAGCGCGGAGGTACCGTCGCGATGCTCGGCGCAGCAGCACCAGAGCCAGCACGACGACGCCGACGTCGATGAGCGTGCTGACCCACCACGGCCACCACCAGTTGTCACGCATCATCCCAACCACGCGACGATTGTCGCGCGATTGCACGCTCTTGACTAGAGCACGCTTGAATCCACCGTATGGAACCGTTGCCAAACGGGGTCGCGCCCATGAGCTCGCGCTGGATCGCCATCCTCCGTGGCGAGAGCGCGCTGGCCTTGACGCCTCGCGTGGGCCGTCGGATCTTCGGCCTGATGCCCAGCGCTGCCCGGTGCAAGTTCTGCAACGCACCGTTCAAGGGTCGGTACGCGGGCGCGGTTAAGACGATCGGCTACACGCCGTCGCGGAAGAACCCGAGCATCTGCGCCCGCTGCATCGAGCGTGCGCCGGAGGGTGGAGCGGTCGTGCCGGTCGCGGTCCTCTTTGCGGATGTTCGCGGTTACAC
>Ga0114129_10017786_pt1 | contig 10122 bp, 11 predicted proteins | sample RhiMetdeltSRZDD1_FD_80071 | JGI IMG/M metagenome (GOLD analysis project Ga0114129, IMG submission 80071) | Populus rhizosphere microbial communities from Tennessee, USA - Rhizosphere MetaG P. deltoides SRZDD1 (version 2) (version 2) | ecosystem: Host-associated > Plants > Roots > Rhizosphere >...
AAGAACGGATCGCCGAGATACTTGTTGCCCTGATATTTCCCGGGATACGGATAGCTGCTCATGAAGGTGACGCCGTCGGCCTTCAGCGTGTCGAAGGCGTACTCGATTTCCTTCAGCGAGCCGTCCACGTCGGGCAGCGGCAGGATGGCGAACAGCCCGAAGCGGCCGCGGTACTTCTGCATCAGCGTGACGCCGTACTCGTTGCAGTCCCTCGCCAGCGCGCGTGCCTTCGCGTCGTCCCCGAAGTGAACACCCGGCTCGCTGATCGACAGCATCGAGACCGCGACGCCGTAGCGGTCCATGTCTTCCACCGCCTTGACGTCGTTCCATTCGATGATCGGGGTCTGCCCGGTGCCCATCGGACGCAGCACCTCGCGGTACATCGGCGATGAGTAGTGATAGTGGACGTCGATGATTCGCCGGCCCGGCGTGGGCGGCGGCAGCGGTGCCTGCTGACCCTGCAGCACATCAGGAACGAGCGCGACCGCCCCGGCCGCAGTGAGGCTCGAGAGGAACGCGCGGCGGCTGACAGGCATGTTCATGGATGGCAGACTATACACAAGTTTCGAGGGATGCGAATGCCGTTCACGCGCACGTGCCTCACGATGGTCGCGCCATGTCTCCTGCTCGCGGGCATGGCGAGACCCGCTTCCGCACAGATGTTCATCACGACGGGACGCGACACGCTGCGCGGCCTGCCCGGGATCGAGGTGATGGTCGAACCGCTGGAGCCGGAGCTCGAACGGACCGGCCTGGTCGGCGCGGCGATTCAGTCCGAGGCCGTCCAACGTCTGCGCACCGCGGGCATCACGGTCTACGCCTCGCAGAACGAAAACCCGAGCGAGGCGAAGCCGTATCTCTACGTGGACGTGACCGGCGTCAGGCTCGGCGGACAGAACCTCTACGCGATCGCGGTGCAGGTGCAGGTGCGGCAGACGCTTCGATCCCCGGTCACGTCGTCCAACATCGTCGACGCGATGACCTGGGACGCGCGCACGGTGCTCGCCGTTCCGAGGAGCGATCTCGGGAGCGTACGCACGATCATCCAGGAATACGTCGACCACTTCATCGAGGATTGGAAGGCGGTCCATCGATGAGCGCGGTGCGCTAGCCAGTGACGCGATGCTCGACAATCGGGAGCGTGAACGTCCGATCGCCGAGCACGAGGTAGACCTCGCCGTGGGTGACTGACATCGACAGCGACGTCCGCCGGTCGATCGCCGCGGCGATCTCGGCAATCGTCCCGCGATCGAACGCGCGGATGGGGATGTCGCCCGCGCGATGGATCTTCTCGCCGGACAACTGCGCGAGCAGCTGCCGCGCGTCGCGGTGCGTATAGACGGCCACGCGACCGGCGTGCTTGCTGGCGCGGTGCAGGCGCGCCGCGTCGGGCATCCCCACCTCGATCCACGCGGTCACCCGCCCGGTCAAGTCACGCACGAGCAGCGCCGGTTCGTCACCCGATGACACTCCCTCCGTGAGCGTGATGCCTTCCTCGTATTCGAGGCAGTACGCGAGAACGCGGACGACCATGTACTCCGCCGTCTCCGACGGATGCCGGGCCACGCGAAGCCCGAGCGTCTCGTAGACACCGCGGTCGATGTCGGAGAGATCGATCGAGAAGTTGTAGATGGTTGCGGTTTCCGCCACTCGCGATCGATGCTACGCGAGTACTATGTTTCCACGATGAGAGCATCCGATTGCATCCTGTTCAGCGGCGGCGCGCCGGGCGCCGAAGCGGCGTTCGGCGCGTGCGCCGAGCGTCATGGCGTCGAAGAAGTCAACTTCACGTTCGAGGGGCACAACATCGATCGCCGCCGCGGCGTCCGCGTCCTCAACCACGAGGAGCTGCTCGCCGGCGACGTCAGCCTCGAGTACGTGTCCCGGTTGATGCACCGGCGCTACACCGAGAGCCCGACCCTGCGGCGCGTCCTGCAGACGCTGTGGTACCAGGTCAACAACGGGCAGGAAATCTACGTCATCGGCGCCATCCAGGACGATGGGACCGTGCGCGGCGGAACCGGGTGGGGCGCCGAGTTCGCGAAGCTGTGTAACAAGCCGTTGTTCGCCTTCGACCAGACGGCCGATCGCTGGTGCCGCTGGACGGGCTCCGCGTGGGAGACGCTGACCGCGGCGAAGCTGCCCATCATCGCTCATCCTCATTTCACCGGGACGGGCACGAGGACGATCCAGGACAACGGCAGGAAGGCGATCGACGCGTTGTTCGCTCGCTCGTTCGGATCCTGAGCCGGACGGATGGAGCGGCCGGATGTCACCGGATTCGATCGTTCAGTGGACGTGGGGCCTCTGGCTGATTTCCTGGTTCGCTGCGGCCGGGTGGAGCAGTCGCACCGCGCGCAGGCCGAACGCGGTGAGCGAGAAGGTGTACAGGGTCGTGACCGCAGCGGGCGCGGTTCTGCTGTTCGGGCCTCCGAATTGGCGCTGGGTGTCGGCCACCCTGTGGCACCCGGGAAACGCCACCCGGTGGGCGCTGGTCGTCGTGACGATGAGCGGGCTGGTCTTCACGTGGTGGGCGCGCATCGTCCTGGGCCGCCTCTGGTCGAGCGGCGTGACGCGAAAGGTGGATCACGAGGTCATCATGGCCGGGCCGTACAGGTTCGTGCGGCATCCGATCTACTCGGGGATCATCCTGTCGGTGCTCGCCACCATGGCCATGCGGGGCACCGAGGCCGCGATGCTGGGCGCCGTGTTGATCGTGCTCGGGACGTTCATGAAGGCGCGCGTGGAGGAGAACTTCCTCAGGCGTGAGCTCGGTGAGGACCGCTACGACGCCTATGCCCGCCGCGTGCCGATGTTCGTCCCCTTCACGCGCTAGGGCGCGACATTGGCAGTGGCGCCCGGTTTCTGTCACTATTGCGTGCTCCGGAGGAACACCGAAAAATGCGCGTCACCGCTTTGGTTCTGGCGTCGGTTCTTTGTGTCTGCGGCCCCGCGTTCGCGCAGGAGTTCGAGCTCTACACGAACAACGAAGATGGCTTCAAGGTCGATTTCCCTGGCACGCCGAAAGTGACCCAGACGACCTACAAGTCGGAATATGGGGCGGATCTGCCCTCCCGGGTCTACACCGCGGCCAGAGGGGCGGAGAAGTATTCGGTGACGGTCGTGGATTACCGCGAGGCGCCGAGGCTGCTGGACGAGAAAGCCAAGCTGACGTGCCCGACGGATTTTCCCGACGAGCGCGCGTGCGGGTTGACGCTGGCCGGCCGCGGCTACTGGAAGGAAGACATGGCTGGCGCGACACTCCATGCGACCTATCAGTTCATCCAGCGCAACGCGAAAGTCACGCACCTGGCGTTCGCGTGGCAGGACCTGGTCTCGGGCCACGAGCTGTCACTGTTGAACGCCGACGGCTCGCGTACCTTCGCGTTCATCGCGATGCACACCGATCGCCTCTACATCCTCGAAGGGACCGTGCCGAAGGGCTATCCGCCGCCGGCGTTGTTCCAGCAGTCGCTCGGCTACGTCGACCGGAACGGCAACGGCATGCGCTACACCGCGATCTACTCGAACATGCAGGCGGAGCATCCGGAGGCGTTTCCCGCGAAGCCGCCGCTGACGGGACAGGGACGGGGCGGCGGCGCGGCCGCGCCGCAGAACGCGCAGCCTCCGGGCCGGTGACCGCGGCCGCCGCATCGCACGGTTTGGCGGGGTCCGGCGAAAGTATTACTCGTACCGGTAGGCCGGCCGCGATGCGGGCCGGGCGCGCGGCCGCGCGCTCATCGAACACATGCGTGGCCGGGGGACCCGCCGCCTGACGACCGATCAAATCATGCGCCTGATGCGCCGCTGATCGCGGACTTCTACGTCGGCGCCCACACAGCCGTATCGGGCCTGACGCTGCTGACGCGCGATGCGCGGCGCTATCGAGGCTACTTCCCAACGCTTCGCATCATCGCGCCATGATAGATTCCGTTTCATCCCCAGGAGGACCGATGACCAGGATGACCTGCGTCGCGGCGTTGCTGGTCGCCACGAGCGCGTACGCGCAGACGCCTCCCGCCAGGCTCGCCGATGTGACGATGTCGCCGGAGGCAACCAAACGGGCGCACTTCCAGGAGATCAACCTCGAGACGGCGCGCAAGCTCGCCGACGCGTGCGTCGCGTTCTCGCGCGCGGCCAATCCGAACGGCGGCGCCACGGTCGTCGTCGTCGGGCCGTCGGGCAACATCGTCTATGCGGCGCGTTCGGACGGACAGATTCCCAACAACTTCGACTCCGCGTTCGAAAAGGCAAAGATGGCGCTCTACATGCGGGCGCCGACGCGCTCGATGGTGAACCGGTGGGGCGGCGCGGAAGCCGCGCTCGCGCGCGCGCCGCTGAACCTGTACCTCGTCGAAGGCGGCTACCCGATCATCGTGGAAGACATGATGATTGGCGCGCTTGGCGTCGGCGGCGCGTCGGGCGGTGACGAAGAGTGCGGGCATGCGGCGCTGACGAAGGTGCTCGGGCCGCAGCCGCCCATCGTGCCGCCGGTTCGTCCGAATCCCGTCGGTCCGGCAGCACCGCCGGCCGAGCGGCAAGGGAGATAGCGATGCAGGCGCGAGCCTCTCAATCACCCGTGGGGTCCGGCTTCAGCCGGACCCTTGTCGTGCTCGTCCTCCTCCTGCTGTGCGCGCGCCTCGCCGCGGCGGCGACCATCAACTGGATGGTCGATGGCGTCGAGCGGTTCGCCATCATCTATGTTCCCAAGGCGCCGCCGCCGGGCAAGCTCCCGCTGATCCTGTCCTTCCACGGTCATGGCGACAACATGGAGAACTTCCAGTTCGTCGGCCTCCAGGCGGCGTGGCCCGACGCGATCGTCGTCTACTTCCAGGGGCTGCCGAGCCGGGATGGCTATGCGGGATGGCAGGTGGAACCGGGTGAATACGGCGACCGCGATCTGAAGCTCGTGGACACCGCGCTTGCGGCGTTGAAGGCGAAGTACAACGTCGACGAGAGCCGCATCTACGCGACCGGGTTCTCGAACGGCGCGCACTTCACCTATTTGCTCTGGGCGACGCGGCCGAACCTGTTTGCGGCGTACGCGCCGGTTGCCGGACGCATCCGCGCGGCGGGGATGCCCAAGGAGCCGCGGCCGATCGTGATCATCGGCGGTGCCCGCGACGCACAGGTCGCCTTCGCGGATCAGCGGCAGGCGATGGGCATTGCGATGCGCGTCAACGCTGTCGAAGGCAACGGAAAGCCCTGCGGCGACGGCTGCACGCTGTACGGCGGCGGAACGGCCGCGCCGGTCATGACCTGGATACACCCTGGCGGGCATGAGTATCCGCGACCCACGTCGGGCAAGATCGTCGAGTTTTTCCACGAGCACGCAAAGGCCGATTGATTCCTTGTAGTATTAGCGCCGCTAGGGGGACACGTCATGCGCGTAGCCGCAATTTTCGTTTCGGTGATGCTGCTGGTCGCCGGGACGGCCGCCGCCCAGGAGTGGGAGGAGTTCGTCAGCAAGGAAGACGGCTTCAAGGTGGACTTTCCGGGCAAGCCAACCGTGACCGACATGACCTGGAAGTCGCAGCTGGACTACATCCTTCCGGGCAAGGTGTACAGCGTCGACAAGGGCAGGGAGCGCTACTCGATGACGGTCGTCGACTACCGGCCCATCGAGCAGCAGGGAATCGAGCGCGCCAAGACGTGCGAGGAAGGCAACCAGCAGTGCCGCCAGAACGCCGGCATCATGGGGCCGGGCTACTGGAAGCACGACGAGCGCGGCGCGGTCATGTACGGGACCTTCAAGATGATCCAGAAGGCCAGGCAGGTGACCAGCCTTGCGTGGGAATGGCAGGACATGGTCGAAGGCAACTTCGTCCAGCTGACCAACGCGGACGACTCGCGCACGTTCGCGTACGTCGCGATGCACGAGAACAAGCTGTACATCCTCGAGGGGACCGTGCCGAAGGGCTATCCCCAGCCGGGTCTCTTCCAGCAGTCGATGGGATTCGTGGATGCGAACGGCAACGGCATCCGCTACCAGGGGATCGTCTACTCGAACGCGTACCACGGCATGGGCGTCTATCCGAAACCGTCGCCTGGAGGCGGCTTCCAGGGCCAGGGTGGTCAGGGTCAGGGTCAGGGCGCCGGAGGTGGTCGCGGGCAGGGTGCCGGCAGGTAAGAGGAGCAACATCATGCGCGTGACCGCAATCGTCTTCGCAGCGGGGCTCCTGGTCGCTGGCTCTGCGTCCGCGCAGGAATGGGAGCAGTACGTCAGCACGAAGGACGGCTTCAAGATCGATTTCCCGGGCCAGCCGAAAGTCGCCGAGACGACCTGGAAGTCCGAGTACGGCTACATGCTGCCCGCGCGCGTCTACACGGTGGACAAGGGCAAGGAGCACTACTCGATGACCGTTGTCGACTACAACGGCATCCAGAAGCAGGGCCTGGAGCGGCAGGCCAACTGCCCGGCCGGCGCCGAGCCGTGTCAGGGGCAGCGCGGCGGGGCCCTCTCGACGATCGGCCCCGGGTATTCGGTCCAGGACATTCGGGGCGCGCTCATCTACGCGTCGTTCCAGTTCATCAAGCGCGACGCGACGATCACGCATTACCTCTATAACTGGCAGGATCTGGTCGAAGGGCACGAGATCCATCTGACGAACCGCGCCGACCAGTCGCGGACGATGGCGTTTGTCGCCATGCGCGAGAACAGGCTGTACATGCTCGAGGGGACGATGCCGAAGGGATATCCGGAGCCCGGCCTGTTCTACCAGTCGCTCGGATGGGTGGACAAGGACGGCAACGGCATCCGGTATCAGCTGATCTACGTCAACGAGATTTACGGGCTCGGCCTGTATCCGGAGCCTGGCCATAATCAGGGCGGGCAGTTCCAGGGCGGGGGTGCCGGACGGGGCGGGGCTGCGCCGGGACAGGGACGATAGCAGGATTTGGAGCTTGGGATTTGCGATTTGGGATTTGGGATTTGGGATTTTCCAGAGAGGTCGCCATGAAAAGGACGCTCACACTCGTCATCGCGGCCACTGCGGTTCTTGCTCTCCACGCGGCCGCACAGCAGAACGCAGCGCCCGATGCCGGCGCCGTGATCAACGCCGTCACCACCGCGATGGGCACGGGAAAGCTGCGCTCGGTGCAGTACACCGGCACCGGTTCGATTAATCCGACGGGTCAGGCGTACACGACCGGCGGCGCCTGGCCGAAATATACGGTCACGAAATACACGATGTCGGTGGACTACTCGGTGCCGGCGATGCGACAGGAGCTGGTGCGCATCGACGATGCCAAAGTGCCGCGCGGCGGCGGGGCAGGCGGATACAACCCGCAGACGTTCCAGGGTGGCATCCGGCCGATTCCCGGCGACATCATCCAGAACAACACGATCAACGCGCGCAACAACGAGAATGCGATGATCCAGTTCTTGCTGACGCCGCACGGCTTCCTGAAGGGGATTGCCGCGAACATGGCGACCGCCAAGACCGGTACCGTTCGCGGGAAGAAGACGCTGTCGTTCATGGCGGCCGGCAAGTTCCCGATGACGGCGACGATAGACGACCGCAATGTGATCGAGAAGGTCGAAGCGCTGGTCGACATTCCGTTCACCGGCGACACGGTGCTCGACGGCACCTACACCGACTATCGCGATCTCGACGGCATCCGCTTCCCGATGCACATCGTCATGCGTGAAGGGGGATGGCCGACGCTGGAGATCGCGGTAGCGCAGGTGCGTCCGAACTCGCCCGACGCGGTTGACGCAGTCTCGCGCGCGATGTCGGCCGCACCCGCCGCCCCGCCTGCGGCGGCGGCGCCACGAGCGGAACCGGAACCGACGAAGCTGGCCGATGGCGTCTGGCAACTGACGCCGAACGGCGAGGGAAGCATCCTGGTCGAGTTCAAGGACTATGTCGTGATGGTCGAAGCGCCCGGTGGCGACGCCGTCACGATGGCGTCAATTGCCGCGGCGCAGCGGCTGGCGCCGGGCAAGCCGATCAAGTACGTCATCAACTCACATCATCATGCCGACCACGCGGGCGGCATGCGTGCGTATGTCGCAGAAGGGATTCCGATCATCACGCACGAGTCGCACAAGAAGTACTACGAGGAGCAGATCTTCAAGAACCCGCACACGATTAACCCCGATCGCCTCGCGCGGATGCCGCGCGCGCCGATGCTCGAGTTCGTCAAGGACAAGCGCGTGTTGGCCGACACCAGCCAGACGCTCGAGATCTACTTGATGAAGGATCAGCCGCACAGCGAAGGGCTGCTCATGGTGTATCTGCCGAAGTCGAAGCAGCTGATTCAGGCGGATGCGTACGTCCCGCGGCCGGGTGCGCCGCCGCTGCCCGCGCCGAGCCCGTACACGACGAACCTGGTGGACAACGTCTCGCGCCTCAAGCTCGATGTCGCGCGCGTCGTGCAGATCCATGGAGGTGTCGTTCCGTACAGCGACGTGCTGGCGGCCGCCCGCCGGCCGGCCTCGACGAATTAGATCGTGTCCGGCGGGTCCGCGACGGCGGCTTCGGCAGCATCGCGGGACCCGCTCCGCATTCGGGCCTCACTGGGGCAATCCGGCTCGCAACATGTCGTGAGTGGGGCGGAATGGCTCCGGATTTCCCGGCAGAAACGCCTTGACGCCCATGGAACCGGAATTGCGGCTTCTGGCGATGATGGCACACGCCCCTTCGATCCGCGCGGTTCCGTTCGATCACACGTGGCCCGCTGGCCTGGCCGCCGAGCTCCTGACAGACCAGCAGCGCCGGCATCTTGCGGACATCGCGACGGTGCGCTTCGTCCCCGCGCGCACGATCCTCTTCAGGGAAGGTGACCCCGCCGACTCGGTGTTCATCGTTTCGCGCGGCGTCATGAAGGCGTATCGCGAGCTGCGAAGCGGCAAGCAGCGCGTGGTGGCGTTCCTGTTTCCGTCCGACGTGCTCGGTCTCGCCGAGGGCGGCTGCTACGTCAACAACGCGCAGGCGCTGGCGGCCGCGACGCTCTACAGCATCCGCGTGGAGACGCTGAAGGAATCATTCCGCAACGACTACGCGTTGCAGTTCCACTTCCTGTGCAAGGTGACGCACGAGCTCCGCGAGTCGCAGCGTCAGGCGATCGGCATCGCGCGGCGCGACGCGTCGGGCAAGCTGGCGACGTTCATCGAAATGCTGCAGCGCAACGCGGCGATGCGCGAGGACCCCGCGTCCGGCTCGATATGGCTTCCCATGAGCCGCGCCGACATCGCGAGCTATCTCGGGCTGACGCAGGAGACGCTGAGCCGCGCGGCCGCGCGCCTTGCGCGCACCGGCATCGTGAAGTTTCCCGACCGGCGCCACGTGCTGATCACCGATCGCGGGCGGCTCCACGCGCTCGCCGACCCGCTCTGACCTGGCGCGACCGAGTGAACGCGCCCCGCTTGAAGGCGCTTGTCGCGCGCGCCCTCGCGTGGATGCGGGGACCGATCCGAGCGCGCGACGATCACACGAACAACGAATCGCGCCGGCCGTCCGGACTCGATCTGGACGAGGTGATGGCCCTGACCGAGGATCTCCGGAACCTGCTGGCGGTCATCACCGCGTGCGCGGATGCGATGCGCCGGAATGCCGCCCGGAGGCTGTCCGTCGACGGTGATCGCCGCGATCTCGACGTTGCGTGCGATCGAAGCACTCGCGTCCTCGACCGCCTCGCGCGCATCGAGCAGCCGCCCGCCGCGCGGCAGCCGATCAACGTCAATCTGGCCGTATTCGACGGCAGCGAGATGCTCGTGCGGGCGCTCGGCGATCGCATCGACCTGAACGTCCGGCTGGCGCCGAGCCTCGATCCGGTGCTGGCGGCATCCATGGAGATCGATCGCATCCTGATGAACCTCACCGTGAACGGCAGGCACGCCATGCCCGACGGCGGCGTGCTCACCATCGAAACCACTTTGGTGAAGGAAGCGCCGGCCGGCCTGCGATCGCCAGACGTGCGGGCGCGCTCGTACGTCCGCCTCACCGTCTTCGACACCGGCCCGGGGATGCCGTCCCAAACCAGGTTGCGCGTGCTCGGCGGAACACCGCTGCGCGACCACGCGGCCGCCGAGGTGGGGCTGGCTGCGGTCGCCCACACCGTTCGCGCCCTCGGTGGCACGCTGCGCATCGAAGGCGATGATGGGCAGGGGGGACGGAT
>Ga0114129_10017787_pt1 | contig 10122 bp, 8 predicted proteins | sample RhiMetdeltSRZDD1_FD_80071 | JGI IMG/M metagenome (GOLD analysis project Ga0114129, IMG submission 80071) | Populus rhizosphere microbial communities from Tennessee, USA - Rhizosphere MetaG P. deltoides SRZDD1 (version 2) (version 2) | ecosystem: Host-associated > Plants > Roots > Rhizosphere >...
CGGTGCGCCGGTCGGCTGTTCTACGCCGGCAGCGTTGCTTTGGGCAATAACCGCGAACCAGGTATCCGTGTCCGGCACTGCCAGCGTCGGCATGCGACCATAAGGACCGCCGCCGATGTCGGCACTGAAGCCATAACTATAGGCCACCTCGACGCGCTCCGGTGCAGCAGGGCCGGCGAATGCGAGCCGGCCCACGCGCACATCCACGGCTACCGTCTTGTCCTGAGGTAGACGCGTGTCGTCCCAGCGTTCCCAATCGTGCAAATCGGCGCTCGTGACCTCGAACGGCGGGACGGGCACACCATTCTTGAAAATAGACAGGCCACGACCCAACCCATAGTAGTCACTAGCAGCCGGCCGCTGCTCTGGTGGCAGGTGGGCGTAGCGCACCTGGTACGCCTGCAGGTCAGCAGCAAATGCCTGCGGGGTGAATGGGATGGGCAGGTTGATCGCCGTGGCCACCTGGGCCAGATCTGTCTGGGTCTGCGGCCGATTGAACAGGGGGACGTCGTAACTGAACGGATCGCAGTAATAGCGCCCGCCGCCGCCGGGCAGTGCGCTGAGCGTAATGGGATAGCTCTGCAAGCGCCACACAAACAGCCCGATGTTGGGCGTGTTATGTCGACCGCGGTTCGTGGCAATACGGCGCAGGTCAGGCCGGTAGGCGGTGGCATCGAACGGGCCGCCCAACTGCTCGAGGGCAACGCGGTCGCGTAGATCGACGGTGCCGCCCTTGCCACGCCGCACGTGTTGCACATGCTGGGTAGCGCCCACCAGCTCAAAGAATTCGACCACGCGTGCATACCAACCGGTGGCATCATGCACCGCGTGCTCCAGGATAGCAGGAATGCCCTTGCGCCGACGGTAGCCAATAGTGTTGGCAACGCGAGCGCGCTGGCTGAAGACGAGATGTTGCGCGTTGCTCAGGCTGCGAATACCCAGCAGGTCGCCAATGTAGGGCACGACCCATTCCGCACAGGTCTCAATGAACCCATTGTCGTAGAGCGCATCGATGTCGGCTTCCAGGGTCTGCAGCTCGCCCTCGATGACAGCGAGCAGGGCGCGCAGCAACTCGCCCTGGGGCGTGTCGCGTTGGCGGTAAATCGCTGGTAGCAGGTTGTAGAGGCGTTCAGTTGTCGGCGCGTTCATAGTGGACCTCGCTACCTCATACCGTGTGCTTACACCGGTAGGCCCGTGATGGTGATGCCGGCACTGTCGGTCGTGTTGATCAACAGCAACTCAGCCGGCTGTATCTGCAGGTTGCCCCTTGCATCCCTGGTTACCTGTGCCATCTGCGCCTCCAGGCGCGTGTTCAGCCTGTTCTCTGCGTCGGTGCTGCGGTAGAGCGCATCCAGGTCGACGGCCACTATACCAGGGACGCGCTGGAGGACGGTGATCACCTCTGCGGCGGTCACATCCTGACCGAAGGCCCGCTGTGCGAAGGCGAACGCTGCTACGACGGCCTCCCTGGCCATAGCCACAACCGTATTGCGGTCGTAGCGCGCATCGACCCAAAGATGGGCGGCTAGATTGAACAGGCGACGGACATACGAGTCGACCTGGACCCCCTGCAGCGGGTTGCCGACCGTCTGGATGGCTCCGACCAGGGCGGTATACAGATCTGACGGGCAATCTCCCAGATTCCCGGCGGCGTCGGCGATAGTCAGATGGAGCAGGCGGGTTGTGCCAGTCCACAGCAGGGCAGCCTGGGCCTTGCCGATCCCAGCGAAGCTGTGGGCGAAGTCTTCGTAGTCCTGCTGTGTGACGATGCGTTCGAGTGTCAACACAGCCCGCGGCACGTGGTCGCGCGCTGACGCCAGTGTCTCCGGGGGGGCCCCGCCGGTTGCCGGCAGCGGATTGACGACGGCGCGGATGCCGAGGGGGCGCGTCTGCAAGAGCGAGAGAGCCCCGGCCCCCACGTTACCGTCCAGCCCAATGCCGCTGCGGTAGCTAGCAATGATATTCTCCTGACCGGTGGGCAGCCGCGCGCCGTTACTGCCGTCGCCAAAGATCACCAAGGTGTTTCCGGCGTCGTCATGGCGTACACTGTAGACCTGGTCGCGGGGTGAGAGCCCATACAGGGCTGGGACCTCGTACCACTGCACGCCGTTCACGCGCACAGTTAGCGTGCTTGTGGCACCACTGGCGGTCGGCGCCGGCACGTAGGTCGGCGGTGGCCGGCTCAGTCTGAAGCGCTGGTTCGCCTGTGCGCCGTTGCCACTGCCCACTGCCTCGTTGGCCACGGTCTCACCATGGGTGGCGCGGACGATATTCGCGCTGATGGTGACCGTCGCGCGGTCGTAGCTACCACGCAGCGGGTCACGCAGTATGATAGTACTGCGCGCCGTGTCGGCAGTCGTGCTGGCGACAACCGCCACCTCGCTGACGACTGGATCAGTGTCAGCAGACGGCAGAAGGGCAATCTGGCTCGCTGGAGCCTGCACCGTCCCGACCGTGCCTGTACGGGTGCGCACCTTCCAGACGATCAGGGCCGGCGCGGCTAGCGGCTGTAACAGCCGTATTAACTCCTCCGCCGACAGCGCACGCGCCGTGTTGCTTCCCTCAGCCCACAGGGCCGGCGGCTCGAGCACTTCGAGGACGTCGCCCAGCTTGAGCTGATGCGGACTGCCGTCCTCGGCTGTCAGGGTCAGGCTACCCGCGTCTGTGGCAATGCGAGCGCGGGTACGCCTGCCGCTGACAATGAGCATCCGGCCCGGTGGCAGTGCAAGCACCACGTGGTCGAGTGTGAGCGTATCTCCCTGCACAGGCGTCGCCAGTGGCTGCTCGGCCAACTCCAGTTCCTCGCTCTGGACATAGGCGGTGGTCTTACGGACTTTCAAGGCCTCTGGCTTGCTCAGGGCTGTCTCCCCGTCAGTCGGTTTCAACTTCAGCCCAGTCACTCTGGCGCTGGTGGCGTAATCGACGCGGGCGACCTCGGTGACCGCCTCCACCTGATAGGCCTGTGTGGTCTGCGTTGCAGGGCACGCCAAGACCACCCAACTGCTGGAGACGACTTCCGGCACGCTGCGTTCGAGGTATACGTCACTCTCAGTGTAGGGCCTGCCCTGCGAGTCGGTCCAGATGGAGTGCCCGTCATTGGCATCCCAATCGCCAGGATAGGCGCTCGGGAGCGCTATGGTCACCCGCGCCGACAGCGCCACAGCTACCCTGGCGCGCTCCTCCGCTGTGAGTTGGGTCAGCTCTGCCAGATCGGCACCGTTATAGAGAACGTTGAAGTTACGAGCGAGCTGCTCAGCATTCAGGCCTGCTTTGGTGAGCAGACCGCTGCCGGCCTGGGTGAAGGCGTTGATCACCTGATAGTTGGTGTACTGACGCAGGCTCACGGCAGTCCCTGGCGGGGCACTCACTGCCGTTGTAGTTACCAGGCTCGCATAGAGTGGCGCGTTATGGCCGAAAAAGCCAGCCCGCGCGCGCAAGGCCAACACCTGTGGCGACGTGCCCGCCAGTGCGGGTAGCGGCGCGTCCGCGAGTTCCACACACGTGACCAATGCCTGTGTATCAATCGTGACGCGCTGAATATGCACAGTCTGGGAGGTCTGGCCAGCGCGGAGCAGCAGCACGTCGCCGGACTTCAGGTTCAGGGTGCTGCCGCGCAGGGAAAGTGTGCGTGTATCAGCGCCAATCTGCTGCGGTTGCTGCAGTTGTGGCCGTAGGGCATTCCACTCAGCGTGCGCAACGAACTCGGCACTCGTCTCGAACGTCTGAGGGAGTTGCCCCTGGCTCGGAATGCTTTGCAGCTTCGTCCCTTGTGGCACGGTGACTGCAGCCGGGGCACCAGGTGCGTCCTCGACAGTGAAGGCCAGGAAGGCACTGGCTGCCATACCGGGGGTGAGCTCGTAGCCGACCATGCGGGCCAGCTCCAGCACCGAGCGGCGCTCCGTGGCAGTACGCAGGTAGGCCTCGTTGGCGATGCGTTCCTGATAGAAAGTGATGACGTCGGCCACCATCGCCCAGGCGTCGAGTAGCGCAATGGCCGGATCATCGGGATCGCGGGTGGTGAGTGCCGCCAGTGGCTGCGCGCCTTGGTGCGGGCCGCTAGGGAGGGTCTGGGCACGCAGGCGGTCTAGCAGCCGGCGCCAGAAGGTGGCGTGTGTGCCGATCCGGTAGGCGAGCACTGACTGCCCAGGCGGGTTGGTCGGGGTCAGTGCGGCAGGGGTGATATCGGCTGCGTCAACGAGTGGATCCATCTAGCGGCCACCTTCTAGAAAGAATGCCAGTGTGCCATTCTGCGGGGCGGCGGCGGCGTTATCCAGGCGGGCAATCTCCAGGGGGTCGACCGCGATCTGGCCGGCGCGTAGCTCACCTCGCGCCGGTCGTCCCCAGCGTTGAAAGCGCAGCGGCTGACCACTCGCAGCGATGTCGACCCGCACCACACCGGGGACTTGCATCGCAGCCGTCACGATCTGGCTCAGGTACACTGGCTGGCCAAAGCCAAAATTGTCCGGATGGAAGAACCCACGCCGGCCACCGGCCAGCTCCACGGCGCTGAAGGTTTCGCGGAGTGCCTGCCTGACCGTGGTGCGGAACGCGTCGGGGGCCACTGTTATCGGCAGGGCAATGTCGAGGGGGACATAGCGCGGCGCACAGATTTCAAGATCGTAGCCGGCCAAGCGCAAGCGCTCCAGGAACGCCAGTAATGCGTCTCGAAAACGCTCGTCCACCGGCTGGCCGCCACGCCGGGTCACGGCGACGAAGGCGGTGTACCAACTACCGGTCCAGCGCAACACGGCCGCCGCCTGCAGCACTTCCGGGTGGCGCCTGGCGGCGCTGGCATAGTCCTCAGCCGTGACGCAACGCTCCTGGATGTGAAAGGCCGCAGGGGCCGCCAGGCGCACCTGCTCGAGCGACTCCGGAGCGCTACCACCCTGGGCTGCCAGTGGGTTGCGCACGCCAATAATGCGCGCATCAGCTATAACCACATGGCTGATCGCCTCGTGCCCGACGTTGCCCAGCGGCCCATTGCCAACGCGATAGCGAGCGTGCAGGCGTATGTCACCGGTCAGCCGCCGGCCCCGCACGCCATCACCGAAGCGCAGCGTTGCCCGTCCGTCGTTCTCCATTTCCACCACAAATTCACGGGCGAAGCGATCACTGGCTAAGAAATCGCGCCGCGGGAGCCAACTGGTGCCCGTATGCAGTAACTGCGTCTCTGACGGGTAGAGCGGCAGTGCCTGGGGCGTCCGCCCCTCGCCTGACTCGTACAGCGTCACGGCCGGGACTGCCTCCCGGGGATCCTGCACCATCGCCAGCGTCGCTGGCTGGCTGCGGGCCCGTGCGTCGTTGTAGGGAACACTGTAGGTGAGGTTCCCGTACTGTAACTGTGGCTGATAGCGGCCGGTCTTCGGCACTGCCGGCAGCTCTTCTGTAGCAACCGTGCGGCCGTGGTCGGCGAGCACAATGTTCCCACGCGCCACACTCATGTTTGTGCTGGCGACATCCTCGCGGTAAGCGGCGAGCTGTAAAGGAAAGGGCAGCGCATCGGCGGGCTCCCACTCGATCTCGACCACGGGCACCTCCCCTGGACTCTCGGGGTTGAGCAACTGCCCTCCCAATGGGTCCTTGCCTGGGGTCACCCTGGTCAGGCGCACAGCATGGCGATAGGCTGGGTCGGCGTCAGTAGCGCTATCCGTCCCCGGCTCCTTCACCTGCTCGAAGATCAGGACATCACCGCGCTGCAGGGCCAGTCCTGCGGCGCGCAGGGTCGCCTGGGTGGCACCTTGGGGCAGTACGCATGCGTGCGCACCCCAGGTGTAGAAGTGCAGCTCGTTGTGCGCCCGGTACAGGGTAGCCGGGTGCATCGTCTCAAACACCTGCGCGCCCGCTGCCAGCGCCTGGTCGTAGGCATCGGGCGCAAGGATTGCGGCAGCACCGCAGCGGGTGAGCAGTGGCGTGCCAGACGGGAGCGACACACCATCATCGTTGACCTGCACCTGCACCCAGACACGGGCGTTGCAGCCCTCGTGCATAGCATAATCGACCAGCCGCGCGTGGCGGCGCACCGAGATGCGCCGCCGTGCCGTGCCCAGGTACGCCTCCGTTGCTACGGCGTCCTGGTAGTAGCTCAACTGGTCGGCGGCGTAGGCCAGCACCTCAACGAGCGCCACGCCCAGGTCGGCGGGGTGACGCTCCTGCCACTGCGGCATCAGCAGCTCCAGGCGATTGAGCATGAGCTGGCGGAAGCTGGCATAGTCTCGCGCCAGGTAGTCGATCACCGGCTCATCAACGGGCATGGTCGGCGGAGCTGGCATCGCTTGTGGATCGAGGTCGCCCGGTGTGTTGGCCCGCAGCGAGAAGCTGACCTGGGCAAAGAAGGGGTCCAGGTTGTCCACACCGGCCAGCTCCAGCGTATAGGTGGCGAAGGCACTCGCCTCCTGCGCTGCCCCTGGATCGAAGCGCACGGTGATGGTGAGGACATCAGCACCTGGGCCAGCCACAGGGGAGGCTATCACCTGCATAGTCGTAGCCAGCGCGCCAGTGCCACTGGTGATACGCACATTGGCGCGGGGAATCTGCTCCGGCTGCCTGGGGATGGCGGATTTCCCTGGGATGGACGCCGGCACAAAATGCAGACGCAGCAGCCACTGCAACGGCACCGCAGGGTCTGGTGCCACTTCAATATAGTCGATACCAATCTGGTCGGGATGTGCACTGAGGGCGGCGCGCCGTTCGTTGCGAAATATGGCGTCAGTCTGGATCGTTGCTGCCATACTAACGCTCGAAGCTCGCCACCTGGCGTTGCTGGGTGCGCCGCACCAGATACTGCACCGTCACCTGCAACGTGGCGTCCTCGTTCTCTACCTGCACGGCCTCTACCTGAATCAGGTCGCCAAGCCATTGTTGCAGTGCGCCCTGCACCAGAAACTGGGTGGCGGTGACGAGTTCGGCACTGTTGGGGGCAAAGACCAGTTGCATGACACCCGTGCCGAAGTCAGGGCGGTTGACCCGCTCACCGGGCATGGTGAAGAGCACTTGCTCGATCATCTGGCGGATGTGCTCGTCGTGGCCCGCGTCAGCTACGCGGCCACGACTATCGATATGCAAAGGATAGGCAATCTCCGTCATCACATCCCTTTCACGCGCACCTGCGTCACGACGATGTTCAGCGGTGTGCTATTCGGTGTGCAAGAGGCCTGGCTGTCTTGCAACAGCACCGGCTGCCCCATCACTCTGACCCGCACTGCTGCCGTTACCCACTGTGCCGTGACGCAGGGCTGAGGCGTCGGAACCGGCGTCTGAAATGGGCAGCCGGCAACCATGTACGGCATGGCCTGGGTGACCACCGGTTGGCCGCTCACCCGCACGCGCGGGTTGGGCACGGTCGGTTGCGCCTGCCCGCCGTGCGCACATAGGACCGTGGCGCCGAGATGGAGCAGATAGCCAGGCATAAACACCTCCAAACGCTCACATTACCTCCAAGGCGCCGTTATTGATCGACACACTGGCTGGTGTGAGCTTGACGCTCGCCGCACCGATGGTCAGCTCGATGCCTGATGGCGCTAGCTTGACCACTGCTGGCGTGCTGGTCAGTTCCATCCCCTGGGCATTCAAGACCAGTTTCAGGGGCATTGGCACGGCTGGCGGGTTGACCTCAAGAGTAAAACCGCCACCGCCGGGCAGGTCATTCAGGGTGAGCGTAACGCCGTCAGTTTTGAAGACTTTTGTCTCTGCCAGAGCCGGTTTGGCAGGAACCTGCCCTGTCCCCCAGAAGCAGCCGCTCCAGATCGGGTAGTCCGGGTCACCGCCTTCGAACTCCACCCAGACGTTGGCACCTATGGGCGGGATAGCGAAGAAGCCGACACCTGGCCCGGCGTAGGGCACGCAGGGCATTGCCCAGCTCAGACGGCCGCCGCCCAGTACCGCCGGGCAGCTCACCTGGAGGCGGCCCTGCTGGAGAGGGTCGAGATTGTTCTCGACCTTGCCACGATACTTGCCGTAAAACTCGCTCATGGCCGCACCACCGGTAGCAGCGCACCCAACCCGTCGCGGGCCAGGGTGAAGCGCTGGGTGTATGACCCACGGCTGATGGTGTGGGTGACCCGTTTCACATAGTAGGTACCATTGTAACTGTAGCCGGCCCCACGCAGGCCCACCAGCCCGCGGGCACGCAAGATATCCCCGTAGCGCAGCGCATCCAGCTCGCCCTCGGCAGTAACAACGTCGCTGTTGGCATCGGTCATGCCCTGGGCACGGGCGAATGCTTCGGTAATGCTGAGACCAGCAGCGCGGAACTGGGTGCGGCGCAGGTTGGCGCGGTGCGTCAGCCAGGCCGGCTGGCTCGCCAGCGGTACACGCGTGCTGGCGAAGGTCTTCACTGGCACCCGCTGGTTGGTGCGGCGGTCCTGCACCTCGGCCTCCACCAGGCTGGCTGTCAGGGCGTTATTCTGGAAGTTGAGCGCCGCCACGTTGGTGTCGGCACTCATATTCACAGAGAGCGCTCGCTGTGGCAGGCCCAGGCGCTTCGGTGGCCCCCAATAGGCAACGTTGGTGAAGGGTGCTGGCCCCGGTGTGATATAGAAAACGTAGGCAAAGCGCGCCGCCATTGCCTCAAGATAGGCCAGGTCGGTGCCCTGCTGCACTGGGACGCGCTCGATCGGCAGCGCCAGGTCGACGGCTGCAGGAGGGATGACTTCCGGGATCAGGCCATAACGGGCATAGCTCAGGATGATCTTGGCAGCGATCATCGCCTCATTCTGAGCCGGGTGCTCCACCGACTTCTCCTCCAGGCCCAGCATCAGGCTCACATCCTCGCCGGTGACGGTCAGGATTGCCGCGCCAGGCTCACTGCCGGGGTCGAGCTGCTGGTGTGTGATGATGCCGTCCATGAGGACGCGTGGCGTGGCGTTGAATGTCACGATCAGGATGACCCGGTTAAACGGCCGCAGCAACGGGCTACTGAGCAGCGGGTAGTCTGCCAGTCCGAGGGACCCGCCCCGCCCCGCCTGGAAGGTAATCTGGAAGCCGGAGCGGCCCTCATCGCTGTGGGTGACCTCGACGCGCTGCAGCGCTTCCGTGAGCAGCGGCGGCGCCGGCACGGCAACGGTCGGGCCGATCAGCAGGGTCAGATGGATGCCGAGTAGACTCACGCTCCCCCCTCTGTTGGACTCGTCCCTAGCCCGCTCAGCCATGCAGGGCGCAGCGCCGCTTGCTCAGCCTCGATCTGTGGCACTGGCACACGCAGCCGTTGGCCGAGCGTTGCTGTGAGGGCCGCCGGGTTCATGGCGTTGTTGGCGTCACACACCCGCCAGTACTGCTCCGGGTCGCCCAGCGTGCGCGCGGTGATCAGATCAAGGCGGTCGCCCGCAGTGACGGTGACCTCGACAAGGAGAGGCATGCCCTCGCCCTGCGGGAGGAAGCGCCGCCGTTTGTAGGCGATATGGCGACCGTCCGGCGTCGTCAGAGTAGCGGTCTCGATGGCATAATAGCGACTGGTTGGCTCAAACATGGTACCCCTCACAGTGGGAGTCTGAGATTACTGCCGATCACCGCCCCCAGGCTGTTGCTGACCCCAACGGTGGCGAGCGTCTCCTTGATGACCTGATGGGCCATGAACAAATGATAACCGGGGTGAGTCAGCGGCAGATCGTTGTAACTCAACACCCGTAGACCCAGCGAGACTTTGGCGAGGATTGGGTTCAGATTTACGTCGAACCCCTCCTCAGTGATGCTGAAGCTAGTCAGGCGCACCGGCAGCACCCGTTTCGACCCCCAGATGAACAGGGTCAGCGGTGCCATGGGCGGTGCGACCTCGATGGTGCCAAGGGCCAGCAGCGCGGTGTTGGCAATCACCAGCGCGCTCTTCGGGTAGATCAGCATCTCCAGCGCCGCAAGCTGCGGGTAGATTCCTTGGCTGATGGCGAGACTACTGCCGGTCTCCAACTGGTCAGTGGCGTCGATCTCGACTTCCAGGTTAATCGTCTCGACCGGTGCACCCTTCAGGCGCAGCACCTCGGAGCGGTCACCGCCCTCGCCACCCATCATCTGAGAGCCTGTCTGAAAAGTCTTCGTGGGTTGTGTAGAATGGAAATATGAATGAACAAACATATCCAAGCGACCTGACCGACGAAGAATGGGAGTGGATCAAAGAGCTGATCCCCGCCGCCA
>Ga0114129_10017789_pt1 | contig 10122 bp, 9 predicted proteins | sample RhiMetdeltSRZDD1_FD_80071 | JGI IMG/M metagenome (GOLD analysis project Ga0114129, IMG submission 80071) | Populus rhizosphere microbial communities from Tennessee, USA - Rhizosphere MetaG P. deltoides SRZDD1 (version 2) (version 2) | ecosystem: Host-associated > Plants > Roots > Rhizosphere >...
AAATCAGTTTTGTGAGAAATCAGAAAAAAATCCGCCAGTGAAGAATGAATAGTGTTCTGACCTATATTGCCAACGATAAGGCCGGCTCTCACAACGCCGCTGAAGCTCGGGCATTGATAGGCCGCGTCGCCTCTGAGCGCGGTTGGGAGGCGCGCTTTCTGCTGTCTTCGACCGGTGCCGATCTCCCGCGGCTGGCCGAACAGGCTGGCGCCGCTGGCGGGCTGGTCGTAAGCGGCGGCGGGGACGGGACCATCGCGGCGGTGGCGGCAGCGCTGGTCGGCAAGGACGCCGTTCTCGGCGTGCTGCCGATGGGGACTCTCAACCATTTCGCCAAGGACCTGGGTATCCCGCTTGAACTCAAGAAGGCGGTGCAAACATTGTTCACCGGCAAAGTCGCTTGCGTAGATGTCGGTGAAGTGAACGGGCGCATCTTCCTGAACAATTCCAGCATCGGCTTCTATCCGCGCATCGTTCAGGAGCGCGAACGCCAACAGCGGCGCGGCCGCGGCAAGTGGCTCGCCTCGGTGCACGCGCTCACGCACGTGTTCCAGCGGTCCCGCACGTTGCAGGTGGAACTGGCCGGCGGTCATGGTGCTCATCAGTCGTATGACACGCCTTTCGTGTTTGTCGGCAACAACCGTTACACCGTGGCAGGCCTGGAGATCGGCACGGGGCGACTCTAGACGGCGGCAAGTTGTGGGTCTGCACAGCGCCTTCGACCGGTCGCTGGAAGCTGCTGGTGTTGGCAACTGAGGCGCTGTTGGGGTTTGTTCGTGATACGGATCTCGCAGCGTTTGAAACCGACCAGACCGAGGTGCGCGTGCTTCGAGCCCAAGTGCAGGTGGCGACAGATGGTGAGGTCAGTTTGATGCAAACGCCTCTGCACTATAGCATTCGACCTGGCGCACTGCGCGTCATCGTACCAGCTTCTGAATGAGTTCGCAGGGAACTGGGCAGTGCGCGTCATAGCCCATCTCTCAGATCTGCATTTTGGCCGTATCGATCCGGCGGTCCTTCCGGCTTTGGCCCACGCTGTGGTGGAAACCGCGCCGGACCTCGTCGTCATTTCGGGCGATCTTACCCAACGGGCCCGTGTGTCGGAGTTCAAAGCGGCTGCGCTATTTGTAAGGACGTTGCCGTCTCCGCAGCTCATCGTGCCCGGTAACCACGACGTGCCGCTCTACAACATCATCCAGCGATGGCTGTCGCCGCTCGGCCGCTATCGGCGCTACATCAGCAACGATCTCGCGCCCTTTTACGAGGACGCCGAAATCGCAGCGCTGGGAATCAATACGGCGCGGGCGTTGACGTTCAAGGATGGTCGCATCAATCGGGCGCAGATCGAAGCCGGAATGGAACGCTTGGCACAATGTGGGAAGGATGTGACCCGCATTGTCGTCACGCACCATGCGTTCGATACCCCTGACCCGGCGCCCGGGGCCGAAGTCTCGCATAACGTCGTCGGAAGAGCCGAGATGGCCATGGCCGCTTTTGTCCGAGCAAACCTCGATATGATCCTGTCAGGCCACCTTCATACGACGGGTGTCGGTGAAACCACGAAGCGTTACCGGCTCCCCGGCCGAGCGGTGCTGCTGATCCGGGCCGGGACTGCCACATCGACGCGTCAGCGTGGCGAGGTGAATGCCTTCAATGTCATACGGATCGCTCGGCTCGATGTGAGAATAGACTGCATGGTTTGGCGTCCCGAGGAGAGACAGTTCGTGGCCGCGAGCACGGAGCAGTTCAGGCGGACAGAGGTGGGATGGTCGCGCCTGGTGCCTGCATAGAGACCGTAAACCGCCGAACATGGCGCAGGACGAGCAATCGCTTCCGAGGCTGTATGACCAGACTTCCTTTGGAAACAGCACAGCGGGAGATCAGTGCAGGGTCGTGACGCCGTTCCTTCAGGTCATTGAAGATTTTGTTCGTCGATCAGTTTGGCCCTCCAACATTTGGAGGCAAACGTCCAACCACGAACTGAGAGCAAGGCGGCTGCCGATTGCCATCAGGTCCATGGGTGTTTTGCGACGAATGAGGTCATTCGTCGTCATCAAAGCGGCGGGTATCATTGCGTAGGACCAATCAAACCGCAATTTCTTTCCCCGATCATGAGCGCAGCACGAAGTCGGCAGGTCTGCTCTTCGACAGGACGTAACGCCCGTTGTGAAGATCGTTGCCTTCGACTTTGGCCTTGATCTCCTGCGAAGTGAGACCGTAACCCTGCCATCGCTCAATAAGCCTTTGTCGCAGGATGTCCTCAGGCGCATCGACCGCGACCGTCATGTCGAACATGGCGCGCAACCTGGACCAAGGCGCCTCATCCAGCAACAAGTAGTTGCCCTCGACGATTAGAGCGCGAACGGCGCGCGGTATCGTGCGCGCGCCTGCGCGCGAAATTTCGAGATCGCGGTCAAACACAGGGACCGCGATCTCATCCTCGTGGTTGCGCTTGAGGCGATCGAGCATGTGGAACAGGCCGAGCACGTCGAAGGTTTCGGGAGCCCCCTTGCGGGAACGCGAACCGCGCTCGATCAAGATGCAGTCGTCGTAATGATACCCGTCCATTGACAGCAGCGCTGCGGAACCCTCCGCGCCCTCATTCAGGCGAGCTACAAGCCGTTCCGCCAACGTCGACTTTCCGGACCCCGGCGCCCCGGCGATCGCGACGATCCGGCGCCGTCCATTCGATTCGGCGATCAGGCGCACGAGTTCCTCGAATCCAATGGGCCTGCTGTTCGTCGTCAGCGATCGTTTCTCCAGCTCCGATGTCGATCTCACCATCGAACAGCCTAACCTGCTGAAGCCATTCACGCCGTTTTCGCTGCGGTCCGGGCCTGCGGCTCGGCGCGTTCGGCCCTCTGCGCATCGTCAGGCCACGGCAGCCGACTGCGTTCCGCCTGCTTCTGAGCTTCGCGCGCCGCCTTGAGCTGGGCGCGCGTGTACATCAGGGCGTGCTCGGCGAGGTCGCGGCTGTCTTCCCATAGGTTCCGCCAGATGCCTAGAATCCCCTCGAGCGGCTGACCAACGACACGCGACGAAAACGACTCGAAGGTGATCGGCCCCTGGTAACCCGACCTCAGCAGTGCGCGGAACACGCCGGTAAGATCGATCGAGCCCGAGCATATGTAGCCACGATGAGAATCGCCGGTGTGGAAATAGCCGAGATAGTCACCCGTCTCGAGGATCGCCTGCTGGATGTCGGATTCCTCGATGTTCATGTGATAGACGTCAAGGTGCGCCTTGACATTGGGGGCGCCGATCCGCTTGCACATTTCGACGGCCTGCGAAGCGGTGTTGAGCACATTGGATTCGTATCGGTTCACTACCTCGAGCCCGAGGATGATGTTGCTTTTCGCCGCAACCTCCGCCACGTGCTGCAAGACTTCAACCGAGCGCTTCACGCCTTCAGGCGTTGTCGGCTTGGAGTATTTCTGGAATGCGGATTCGAGGATACCGCAAACATGCGTGGCGCCGACATCACGCGCCATCGCGATCGCCCGCTCGAGCTTCGCTTGCCCGCGCTTCTCGTTCTCGCGGTCGTTGCTCGAGATGTCTTCATGAGCCTCGAGCCCCAGCGAGGCGGTGCAACCGATCCGCGCCTTTTCGAGCTGGCGGCGGGTAAAATCCACGTCGATCGATTTCGGGTCGAGAGCCGCGATTTCGATCAGATCGAAACCCACCTCGGCCGTGTTGCCGATCGCGCGGGCGCATTCCTCGTTGCTCCAACCTTTCACCCATACGAAGGCGTGTACGCCTAGCTTATTCATGCGGTCTCTCCTCCAATCGAAGGCTTGTCGCCTCTTTCCCTTCGTCCTCGCCTTGTCGACCTCGCGTCACGTCAATACGCCGGGCGATCATCATCTGCAGAACACGGCTGGCCCAGACCCACCGCGCGACCATCACGGCGACCAGGAACAGGCCCCAGACCGCAGTGGCCAGATGCTGATTGGCGCCGAGCAAATTGAGGCCTGACGACAGCGTCTGCAGAATGAGAAGCGATACGAACACCGGCGCGACCCGACCGAATCCGCCAAACGGATCGACGCCGCCGAGGAAGCACGCGAGCACAGTCACCAGAAGTAGCGCTTCGCCGTGCCCGACGCGCACCGAGTTGAAGCGCGTCAGCATTACGATGCCCGCGAGCGCGCACATGACGCCCGAGAGAGCGTAGACCAGCGTAAGCGAGCGCCTGACGGGAATTCCCGAATATTCGCTCGCCCGCGGATTGGAGCCGATCATCGCAACCGAGAAGCCGTGACGCGTGCGCGCGAGCAGCACGTGCCAGAGGATTGCCGCGGCGGTGAAAATGAGCATCGGCACGGGAACGCCGAGGACCGCGCCGTGGCCAAGCTCGCGCAGGAAGTTCGGAAAGCCGGAAATGTCCCCGCCGCGTGTAAGAAATTCACCCAAACCTCGCAGGAAGATCATCATCGCGAGCGAAGCAAGGATCGGATGTGCGCCGAAATAGGCGACCGTCGCGCCCATGGCTGCTCCCGACGCGCCGCCGACGGCCAGCGCCGCGACGATGCCAACGACGAATGAAAAGACGCCCGCCTGCGGTCCGCCGTTCATGTTGAGGATCCAGGCCAGGGTAAGGCCGCTGAGATTCGCAGTGGGGACGATCGCCAGGTTGATTCCGCCGGACATGATCGGCGCGAGCATCGCCAGGGTGAGCAGACCAAGATCTGGCAACTGAAACGCGATCGAGTCGAAATTCGCGGCACTCAGAAAGTGCGGCGTCGTTAGGCCGAAGGCGACCACGGTGAGCGCGAGCAGCCCGAGCAGCCCCGGCACCTCTCGTCCAAACACGCGGCCCAGACGCTCAGTGTAAGCCAACATGACCACGCCTCCTCGATCCGGCCGCCAGGAGCGCGGCCAGATCGACATTCGAGAGTGAGATGGCGGCAAGGATCGTCAGCCCGACCACCATCTTGAAAGCGTAGGGCGAGACGCCCAGCAGATTGAGCCCGTTTTGCACGACCGCCACCAGCATCACACCGAGAAAACAGCCGAGCACCGAACCGCGGCCGCCCCCGAGCCTCGCGCCGCCGAGCACGACGGCGGCGAGCACATCGAGTTCGCGACCGATAAGAGCGTTCGGAACGACCTCCTGCGCGAGATTGACCTGCATGAGCCCGCCGACGCCCGCCATCAATCCCATCCAGCCATAGGCGATGAATTGCATCTTTACAGTCGCGACTCCGGCGCGCCGGGCGCCTTCAGCATTGTCTCCAAAGGCATAGAGCTGGCGACCCGTCGTCGTGCGCGAGATCAAGAACCAAGTCGCCGCCATCGCCGCGACCATGGCAGCCACCGGCAAGGTGAGCGCTCCGCCCGCGCCGAGCGAAACGACCGCGACGCGATCGGTCCACCAGTCCGGCAAATCGTAGATCGATTTGCCGGATGTCGTGAACATCAGCAGGCCGAACAGCGCGTTAAAGGTGGCGATGGTAACGACGATCGAGATGATCCGGAAACCGGCGATCAGGGTGGCGTTGATACAACCGATGGCTATCCCGAAAGCTCCCGCGAACAGCAGGCCGAGGATCCAATTGCCTCCGCCCACGGCTTGCAAGGCGAGCGCTGTGAGGTACTGCGCGACTGACGCGGCGACGGCGAAGGAGATGTCGATACCGCCAGTGATCAGGACCACCAGCAGTCCGACGGCCCAAATGACGTTGACCGCGTTATTGTTCATCAGCGACGCGAAATTTCCGGCGCTGAAAAAGGTCGGGGAGGCGAAACCCAGAAACAGCATCAGTACCGCGAGGACGATAAAAATACGGGCCTCGCCCTCGTGGGTCCGCAAATAGTCACGCATAGATGGCGCGCTCCAGTTCGGCGATAGAGATGCGGCGGGGGTCATGTTCCGCGACGATGCGTCCGCCCGCCATGTGCAGGATGCGGTCGGAATTGAAGAAGACTTCGGGAACTTCATCCGAAATCATCAGAATCGCGATGCCGCGTTCGGCGAGCCCACGAACGATCTTGTAGATCCCGTCGCGCGCACCGACGTCCACGCCGACCGTCGGGCAGTCGAGGATCAGGACCTTTGGCGACGTGGCGAGCCACTTTGCGAGCACGACGCGCTGCTGATTGCCGCCCGACAGGGTCGACACGGCGTCTTCCGGCAGGCCGATCTTGATGGCGAACTCGCCGACGCCCTTGGCGAGGACCGCCGATTTCTTCGTGTCCGAGATCAACCCGGTGGCGTCCGAGATCTCCTTCAGGGTCGTGATCACGGTGTTGTCGGCGATGGATTGCGGTTGCACCAGGCCGAGCGCGAGACGATCCTCGGGGACATAGGCGACGCCTGCACGAATAGCTTCGCGATTGCTCATGAAGGCGACCGGTGAGCCGGACAGGCGGATCGAGCCGGAACCGGCGCGGTTCATGCCGAAAAGCGTATGCGCAAGCTCCGTGCGGCCGGCGCCGATCAAGCCGGTCAAGCCGACGACCTCGCCGGCCCGCAAGGTCAGATTCACGTCCGCGTATTCGCCTTCGCGCGTCAGGCCGGAGGTTTCGACGACGACCGGCGCGTCGCCGACCTCGCGGGCTGTGACGGCCTGATCGAAACGTTTGCCCGTCATCAGTTCCGTCAAGCGCGACTGCGTCATGCCTGCTGCGTCGAACACGCCGACCAATCGTCCGTCGCGCAAAACGGTGACCCGGCTCGACACCTCCAGCACTTCCGCCAGCCGATGGCTCACGAAGACCACGGCGACGCCGGACGCGGCGATCGTGCGCACGACGGCGAGCAAATGGTCCGTCTCGGCCTGCGTGAGCGAGGCGGTGGGCTCGTCCATAAAGATGAGTTTTGCGTCGCTCGCGAGCGCGCGTGCGATCGCCACCAACTGTCTGCCGGAGATAGGCAAAATTCTCAGCCGCGCGCTGAGGTCAAGTTCCACGCCGAGCTTTGCGAGCGCGGCGCGCGCGGTCTCGCGTATGGCGCGGTAATTCACGAGCCGCGGCGCGCCCACGAGGCCGTCGAACGCTATGTTTTCGGCGACCGTCATTTCCGGGAAAAGCGCCAAGTCCTGCCAAATCACCACCACGCCCTTGGCTCGCGCGAGCTGCGGAGTCGGTGCCCCGACGCTTTCACCGAAATAGTCGGTGCGCGCGCCGGGAGCGGCCTGATAGACGCCCGCGATGACCTTGATGAGCGTGCTCTTGCCGCTTCCGTTCTCGCCGGCGAGGCAGTGCACCTCCCCGCGCCCGACCGAGAACGATACGTCGTCGAGTGCGCGCACACCGCCGAAGCGCACCGACACGTGCTCGAAGCGGATCGCCTCGGAGGTGGAGATGGAGGATTTTGGCGACGGTGCGGTCATGGGGTGAACGCCAGTTCCGGATGGTCGACGAAAGCTTCCCGCCACGCCTGGTGCGGGCCTCTCCCGCTTTCGCGGGAGAGGCGGCTCGGTCAGAGCCCAAGACCAGCGAGCTTGTCGACCGTCTCTTTGTTGATCGGAAGGAGGTTGTCGGTGATGATGTTGTGGGTCTTCTCGTCTGGATGCACGACGCCGAGCCCCTCGATCGTCATGCCGTCCTTGATCTCTTGGCCGTTGGCCAACATCTCGCCGACGCGGACGAACACGCGGCCCGCTTCGGCCGGATTCCACATGAACCCGCCCAAGATGGCGCCCTCCTTGATGAGCTTGCGTCCCTGCCCCGGCGAAAACGGCCCGACCACGAACACCTTGCCCACGAGACCCTTCTCCTCGATCGCGCGGCCGGCGCCGATCGGGCCCTGGCTGCCGAATGCGAGGAAGCCCTTCAGGTCCGGATGCGCCGACATCAGGTCGAGCGCGGTCTTGCGGCTGTCGTCGACGTTTTCTGCGACGCCATATCGCTCGCCGATCGGCTTCATGTCCGGATACTTGGCCTTCAGATACGCGATCGCCGCGTCGGCCCAAGCGTTGTGGAGGGGAACCGTAAGCGAGCCGACGTAGACGGCATATTCCCCCTTGCCGCCCATCGTCTTCGCGAGCAACTCCGCGTGCGCCTCGCCGAAACCTTTGGGCGAGGCCAACTCGAAGTCCCAGTCCTTATTTTGGATGCCTGGGCCTTCGTGCGCGATGACCTTGATGCCGGCCTGGCGCGCCTTTTCGAGCACGGGCTCCAGAGCCTTTTCGTCGTTCGGGACCACGCCGATGACGTTCACTTTCTTGGCGATCAAATCTTCGATCGCGCGCACTTGCAACGCCGGATCGGCGCTCGTCGGTCCGATCATGCTGGCGTCGACGCCGTCTTTGGCGCCCAGTTCCTTGATGCCGGTCTCCATCGCGTTGAACCACGGAATGCCGCCGATCTTCACGACGACGCCCATCGTGGGCTTATCGGCGGCGAAAGCGCCCGAGGCGAGCACGGCGCCGACAGCGACACCCACGAGCAGAACGCGTCTGGTTGCAGAAAGTCTTATCATGACCTTACTTACCTCCCATCATTTGCCACGCGGGCAAATTGCGGATCGATAGATCCGACTGCTCTGGATCAGACAGTGACCCAGAATTCCTTATGATCTGTCGTCAGCGGACCGCCATTCCGGCAGGCCGCGAAACCACTTCCTCCGTGGGACGGGTTGCGGGACGCGCATCGGGGACAGGGCCGGTGGATGCGCGAACCCTGAGCTCGCACGGCAACAGGACATGTTTTGCCGGCGAGAGGTCGCCTTTGATCCTCGCGCTCAGCGTTTCCCAAATGGCCCGGCCCATCTCGCGCACTGGCTGGAAAATCGCCGTCAACGGTGTCGCTCGGGCGCGCATCCATGCGTAATCGTCGAGGCCGATCAGCGAGATATCGTGCGGCATGCGAAGGCCGCGCTCGGCAAGCGTCGTCAGCACACTCAGCGTCGTGAAATTCGTCAACGCCAGAATCGCAGTCGGCGGTGGATTCTCATCGAACCATTTCGAGAGCCTTCCGGACGCCTCGACGATTGAGAAGCCGAGTTCGATGATCGCTGGCTGAGGCAAACCCCGCGCCAGCAAGGACTCGCTGGCGCCGCTGCAGCGTTGCCGAATGTTGGCGAGGCTCAGCGATGAGGCCGCGATAAGGATGTCTCTGTGGCCCAGGTCGATCAGATGACGAGCGCCGATCGCCCCGGCGGCCTCGTTGTCGACCGAGACGGTGTCGGCGCTCAGATTGCCAGTCACGCGATCCGCGATCACGTAGGGCGCCTTGGAGGACTCGATGAGTTCCCGCCCGGGAAAGTCATCAGAGCAAGGAATGACGATCAGGCCAGCGGGGCGCCACGCCAGGATCGCCTTCAGCCTGGATCTCTCCATCGACTCTTCGCCGTGGGAACTGGCAACGATGACCTCGTAGCTGTCCTGGCCGAGGGACAGTTCGACTGCCGAGACAATGGATGTGAAAAATGGGTTGTCGAGATCGGGAACGAGGACAGCGACGATCTTGGCCTCTCCCGATCGCAACATCGAGGCTCGCGGATCGGTGCGATAGTCGAGCGCTTTGACCGCGGCTTCGACTTTCTTGACGAGTTTGGCGCTGACCGGCTTCCGTCCGGTCAGAACGTTGGAGACGGTCGCGGGAGAGACGCCAGCCATCCTCGCCACGTCATTGATCGAATTCGTCTTTTCTACCATCTCGCTTGGGTCTTCGCGCCCTGTAAAACGATTTACTGTAAATCGTTTTAGTCACCCCTAGGCCGATTGCAAGTGAAAAATCGTCCTTGGTCAAAAAAGTCCGTGAGCGGTTTCAGCGCGTCTGGTTCGATCAGAGACGGCAACCCCCGGCGGGCGAGAGAAACGGGACTCCGACAAAAGGACGATGGGGGTGGGGACGTCGGCAGCCGACAAATTTATTGCTGCAGGACCTCTACCTCCGCGAGATGATAATCTGGCTCCAGGAGCGGCACGGCTGGAGCATGGACGAAGCTCATGCTGCTGGTGGCGAAGGAACACTTGCCCGGAGCGAATTGATGACGAGCCCCGCCGAGGTCCTGCTGAGAAAGCACACTCGCCGCGAGTTCCGCCAGCGCATGAAGGCCGGCGAGCTGAAGGCGTGCATCGTCCCCGTGGCCGCCGTCGAGCAGCATCTCGAGCACCTGGCCATGGAGCACGACTGGCGCAGCGCCGTCCACATCGCCACCGCGGTCGCGGAGCGCCT
>Ga0114129_10017790_pt1 | contig 10121 bp, 7 predicted proteins | sample RhiMetdeltSRZDD1_FD_80071 | JGI IMG/M metagenome (GOLD analysis project Ga0114129, IMG submission 80071) | Populus rhizosphere microbial communities from Tennessee, USA - Rhizosphere MetaG P. deltoides SRZDD1 (version 2) (version 2) | ecosystem: Host-associated > Plants > Roots > Rhizosphere >...
ATGCCCAACAGGGTCAGCGCGTTGCCCAGCACGATCCGGGCGGCACGCGCGAGCAGCAGGCGGGCGTGCTCCGTCGCCGGTCCCTCCGGGGCGCCGACCGCCCGCGTGTGATGGTACCACCCGTGGATCACGGTCGCGAGCTCATGGAGGAAGACGGTGATGCGATGGGGCTCGCGCTCACGCGCGGCCTTCTCGACGATCTCGGGAAAGGTCACGAGCTTCTTGAGCAGCTCGGCGTCCTCCGGTGCCGGAAGTGCCGCGAGATCCAGGTCACCCGTCACGCTCTCGGGGCCGCGCTCCGCCGTGCGGAAGATCCCGCTCAGGCGCGCGTGCGCCATCTGGACGTAGAAGACCGGGTTCTCGTCGGTCTGCCGCTTGGCGAGGTCGAGATCGAAATCGAGCGGGCTCGCGCCCTTCCGCATGAGGAAGAAGTAGCGTGCCGCGTCCACGCCGACCTCCTCGTACAGATCGCGCAGCGTCACGAACTCGCCGCTCCGCTTCGACATTTTCACCTCTTCACCGCCGCGGACCACCTTGACCAGCTGAACGAGCGCCACGTCGAAGAAGTCCGCCGCGTAGCCGAGCGCCTGGAGCACGGCCCGCATGCGCGGGATGTAGCCGTGGTGGTCGGCGCCCCACACGTCGATCGCCCGGTCGAAGCCGCGGTCGTGCTTGTCGATGTGGTAGGCGATATCCGGCACGAGATAGGTGTAGCTGCCGTCGGTCTTCCGGAGCACCCGGTCCTTGTCGTCGCCGAACTGCGTCGTGCGGAGCCAGAGCGCCCCGTCGGCCTCGAACGTGAGTCCGCGTTCGGCGAGCAGCTCGAGCGCGCGCCCGACCCGGCCGGAGTCGTAGATCGCCTGCTCCGACGCCATCACGTCGAAGTGCACCCCGAACTCGGCCAGATCGCGATCCTGCTCCTGGCGCTGAATCCGGAGTCCGTGCGCGCGCGCCCGGCGGACGCCCTCGGCCGGTGGCAGGTAGGCGAACCCGTCGCCCTCGTGCGCGAGCACCTCGCGGGCGTTCTCGCGCAGGTACTCGCCGTGATAGCCCCCCTCGGGAATCGCCGAAGCGTGACCGGCGAGCTCGCGGACGCGGGCCCAGAGGCTCTCCGCCAGGCGGTCGATCTGGACGCCCGCGTCGTTGATGTAGAACTCGCGGGTGACCTGGTGCCCCGTCCACTCGAGCAGCGAGCCGATGGCGTCGCCGAGCGCCGCACCCCGCCCGTGACCCACGTGCAGCGGACCGGTCGGGTTGGCCGACACGAACTCGATGTTGACCTTGAGGCCGGCGCCCGACTGACTGCGCCCGTAGGCCGGCCCGCGGGCGAGAATGTCACGATGGGCCGCGGCGAGCTGAGTCTGCGCCAGCCAGAAATTGATGAAGCCCGGGCCGGCGATCTCGGTGCGCTCGACCAGTGCCGGGGAGAGCTGCAGCTCCTGCAGCACGCGCTGCGCGGTCTGTCGCGGATTGGCGCGCTCGCGCTTGGCGAGCACCATGGCGAGGTTGGTGGCGAGGTCGCCGTGCCCCGCGACGCGCGGGCGCTCCAGCACGAAATCGACCCCATCGGCGCCGAGACGCGAGGCGACCCTCGCGAGCTCGGCGCGAAGCGCGTCGCTCACTCGGAGGCGGCCTTCTTGGCGGGCTTCGCGTCGGCCTTCTTCGGCGGAGCCGCCTCGGACTTGGCCGCCGGCTTGGAGTCCGCCTTGGCCGCGGCATCCGGCTTCGCCTCCGCCGCTGGCTTCTCGGCCTCCGCCTTGCGCGGGCCCTTGCCGTCCTTGCCGTAGTCCGTGATGTAGAAGCCGCTGCCTTTGAAGACCAGTCCCGCGCCCCCGGAGATCTTCCGGACCGCCGGCTTGCCGCAGGTGGGACACTTGGCCCGCGGCTTGTCGGTCATCTTCTGGAACTTCTCGAACACGTGCCCTTCGGGGCACTGGTATTCATAGGTCGGCATCGGCGCTCGCTGAGGGTAAACGAAACCAGCGGCGAAACTTAGCTGCGTGGGGCAGGCATCTCAAGCCAGCCGGCCCCTACACTCACCACGAAGGGACGAAGGCCACGAAGGTGATTGAGCTTGGCTACAGCTTTCACTTCGACGACCAGCGAGTGCCCAACCAGCAGACAATTCCCTTTCCTTAGTGCCCTTCGTGTTCTTCGTGCCTTCGTGGTGAATCATCCCCCAACGCTGCCGCGATGCTCAGCCTTGCTCTCACCTGAAAGCGACCGCCGCTATCGGAACTACGCCGGCCGGTAGACCCCCCACACCTCCCGGAGCGTATCGCTGATCTCGCCCAGGGTGGCGCGCGCCCGCACCGCGTCGAGGATCAGCGGCATGAGCGGCGAGGTGCCGGCAGCCGCGTCGCGGAGAGCTGCGAGGGAGGACGTCACCGCCCCGCCGTCCCGGCGCTTCCGCGCCTCGGCCACCCGAGCCCGCTGCTGCGCCTCGAGCGACGAGAAGTCCGGGGTATCGATCGACGGGGGCGGCGAGCCGTCGGCGAAGCGGTTGACGCCGACCACCACGGCGTCGCCCGACTCCTGCGCCTTCTGCAGCTCGTAGGCGCTCCGCGCGATCGCGTCCTGGAAGAAGCCGAGCTCGATCGCCCGTGCCGCCCCGCCGAGCGCATCCACTTCGGCGATCAGCGCACGCGCCTCCGCCTCGATCCCGTCGGTCAGCGTTTCCACGTAATAGCTGCCGGCCAGCGGATCGACGACCTTCGCGACGCCGCTCTCGTAGCCGATCACCTGCTGCGTCCGAAGCGCGAGTGTGGCCGACTGCTCGGTCGGCAGCGCGAGCGCCTCGTCGTACCCGTTGGTGTGGAGCGACTGCGTACCGCCGAGCACCGCCGCGAGCGCCTGCACGGTCACGCGCACCACGTTGGTGAGCGGCTGCTGCGCCTGGAGGGTCACCCCGCCCGTCTGGGTGTGGAACCTGAGACGCGCGGTCGCGTCGCCCGCCCCGAAGCGCTCCCGGCTCAGCCGGGCCCATAGCCGGCGCGCCGCCCGGAACTTCGCCGCTTCTTCGAACAGGTCGTTGTGGCTCGCGAAGAAGAACGAGAGTCGAGGACCGAACGTGTCCACCGCGAGCCCCGCCTCGACCGCGACCCGGACGTACTCGAGCGCGTTCGCGAGGGTGAAGGCCACCTCCTGCACCGCCGTGGCCCCCGCCTCCCGCATGTGGTAGCCGCTGATCGAGATCGGGTTGAAGCTCATCCCTTCGTCGCTGACGAAGCGGAAGATGTCCGCCACCAGCCGGAGCGACGGCTGCGCGGGGTAGATGTACGTGCCCCGGGCGATGTACTCCTTGAGCACGTCGTTCTGTACGGTGCCCGTCAGCTTGGCCCGCGGCACGCCCTGCTCCTCCCCCACGACCACGTACATCGCGAGCAGGATCGCCGCGGTCGCGTTGATGGTCATGGAGGTCGAGACGCGATCAAGGGGGATGTCCCGGAAGAGGTCGGCCAGATCGTCCACGGTGTCGATGGCCACGCCGACGCGCCCGACCTCTCCCCGAGCCATCGGGTGGTCCGAGTCGTACCCCATCTGCGTGGGCAGGTCGAACGCGGTGGAGAGGCCCATCTGCCCGGCGGCGAGCAGCTGCCGGAAGCGGCGGTTGGTCTCCTGCGCCGTGCCGAACCCGGCGTACTGGCGCATGGTCCACAGCCGACCCGTGTACATGTTGGGGTACACGCCCCGAGTAAACGGGAACCCGCCGGGCCGGCCGAGGTCGCGGACGGGATCGCCCGACCAGCTGGAGTAGATGGGGGGCGACGAGGACGACACCGAGGGCGGCGAGGCCGGCTTCTTCAAATCGCCGGCTGCGACACGGCGCCGCTCACGCGGGCGGACTCCGTGACGCGGCGAATGGTGTCCGCCACGAACCCGACGTCCTCCCGGCTTCCGATGACGAGCGGCGTGCGCTGGTGCAGGTTGATCGGGACGATGTCCAGGATGCGATTCAGGCCGTCGGTCGCGCTCCCCTCCGCCTGCTCCGCGATGAACGCCATGGGGCTCGCCTCGTAGAGCAGCCGGAGCTTCCCGCTGGTGTTCTTGGTGTCGGCCGGGTAGAGGAACACGCCGCCGCTGATCAGGTTCCGATGGAAGTCGGCCACCAGCGACCCGATGTACCGGCTGTTCTTCGGCTTGATGCCGTCCGGCAGATCGCCCTTGAGGCCGCGTACCGCCGCCTGGACGGTGCGGTCCCACCGAGGAAAGTTGCTTTCGTTCACGCTGTAGTACTTCCCGACGCGCGGGGTGACGATCCGCTCGTGCGAGAGCAGGAACTCGCCGATCGTCGGGTCGAGGGTGAAACCATGCGCGCCTTGACCGGTGGTGTACACCAGCATCGTGCTGGAGCCGTACATCACGTAGCCCGCCGCCACCTGCTGGCAGCCCGGCTGCAGCACGTCGGCCGGCGTGCCGCGGCCCTCCATGCTCACCCGGCGATGGATGCTGAAGATGGTGCCGACGGCGGAGTTGACGTCGATGTTGGAGGAGCCATCGAGGGGATCGAACAGCACCGCATACTTGCCGACCGGGGATTCGGGCGGGATCGGGATGATGTCTTCGTCCTCTTCACTCCCCATCACGCAGATTCGGCCCGTGTGCTTCAGGCAGTTTTTGATGGTCTCGTTGGCCAGCACGTCGAGCTTCTGCTGCTCCTCCCCTTGGACGTTCTCGGCGCCCTGGGCCCCGAGGATATTGACCAGGCCGGCGCGGCGGATCGCCGCCGCGATGCTCTTGGCCGCGAGGGCGATGTCGTAGAGCAGATTGCTCAGCTCCCCCGTCGCTTCGGGGTAGCGGTCCTCCTGATCGAGAATGAACCGCTCGATGGTAGTGACCGACGTCAGCACGAACCCCCCGGGTTCTGGGAAAACATGTCAGCGCACGTCGTAGCTCGCCGTGCCGCTCCGGGACCGGACGGTCATCCGGCCGCCGTCCGAGAGGACGGTGATCGTCCCCTCACGATCCGTTCGGTGCACCGCGACGCCGTGCGCGCTCAGGCGCTCGAGCGTGGCCGCGGCGGGATGCCCGTAGTCGTTCCGCCCGAGCGAGATCACCGCCACGGTCGGGGAGAGTGCGCCGAGCCAGGCGTCGCCGGTGCTGCCCCGACTCCCGTGATGGCCGACCTTGAGGAGATCCACCCGGCGGAGCCGTGGTGCCATCATCGACTCGGCGGGAAACCCAGCGTCCCCCGCGAACAGGGCCTGGAACTCGCCGTACTCCACGAGGAGCACGATGGAATCCTCGTTCACGTCCTCGCCCCAGTGCGGCCAGCCGGGGGCGGGATGCAGCACGGTGAAGCGCACGCCGTCGAGCTCGAAGCGGTCGCCAGCCCGCGCCGGATGCCACGCGATCCGCCCGACCTCAAGACCCGCCAGGAAGCTCGTGTACCGGCTGTCGGGAACGAGCGCCCCCGGCTCGATCACGAGCCCGGCAGCGAGCCGTGCCAGCACCGCCGGCAGCCCGCCCAGATGATCGGCGTGAGCGTGAGACACCACCGCGAGCGCGATCGACCGGGCGCCCTGCCGCAACAGGAACGGCGCGACCACCCGTCGCCCGGCGTCCGACCGCCCATCCGCTGGCCCGGCATCCACCAGGATCCACCGGCCACCCGGTGTGCGAATCACGGCCGCGTCGCCTTGTCCCACGTCCAGAAAATGTAACGCGAGCCCCCGACCCCCGTTAGCGCCCCGTGTAAGAGTGCTGTGCGCCAATGCAAGCCACAGCACCGTGGTGAGTGCCCAACCCATTCGGCGGGCCGCCTCCGCCAGGGTATTCCTCGGAGCGGTGCACCAGAGACCGACGCCGAGCGCAACGGCCCAGGCCAGCGCACCAGCGGGCTCCCCTGCGGAAAGCAGTTGGTGGCCGTAGGGGACCCTCGCCCCGGCGGCGGCGGTGACCTCGAGCAGGTGCAGCGCGAGGCCCGCGCCAGCGGCGAACGTACCCGCGAGGTACGGCGCCAGCGGGTAGAGGAGCAGGCTCATCAGAACGCCAGGTACCGCGACGGCCGCGATGGGGATGGCCGCGAAGTTGAGCGCGATGCCCACGGGTGCCACCGTGCCGAGCGACCAGGCGGTGATGGGCGCCGTGGCGAGCGTCGCGCCGACGGAGGAGCCGAGCGTGCGCCAGCCGAACCCGCGGCCGAGCGCCGCGTCGGTCCAACGACTGAAGCGCGTCGCTCCCCAGAGCGCAGCCGCGGAGAGCCAGCCGCCTAGATCGAGCACGGCCCACGGATCGACCAGCAGCACCACCAGACAGGTCGCGGACAGCAGCTCGTCGGCGCGCACGTGTCGCTGGCGCACTCGGCATCGCGCCAGGACGCAGGCGAGCGCGGCCGCACGCGTGGCCGGCGCGGGCCAGCCGAGGAACGCGACGTAGGCGCCGCTCGTCGCGGCCGCGATCACCAGCGCGCGCTCGCGTCGAGTGCCACAGAGCCGGGCGACCAGGAACACCCAGGCGCCGATCAGGCCGACATGAAACCCGGAGATGGAGAGCAGGTGAACCAGGCCGGACTGAGCGAACCGATCCTGCAGCTCGGGGTCGATCCCTCCGCGTCGCCCCAGCATCAGCGCATCGACGAGGGGTGCTCGGGCACCGTAGAGCGACCGACTGGCGCCGGCAAGCGTGGTCCGCAGGCGGGCGCCGATGGTGGGCGTGCCCGTCGCCGCATCCGACCCGTGCACGACGAGCGTGCCGTCCGACCGCCCGGCCGTCCCCGCACGCGGCACCCAGGTGGCCTCCACGGACGTCGTCTTGCCCGCCGCCGCGCCGGTGCCGGCAGGCCAGCGTGCGGACACGGCACCTCGGCACCCCGCCCCGATCGGCTCGACCTGGACTCGACCGCCCTCAGCCGCGACCGGCTCGCCGAGCCGGACGATGAGCCGCAGCCTGCCCGCGGGGAGGCGCGAAGCGCACTGGTCGTGGTCGGCCACCCAGGCGAGCTCGCCGCTGGCTCGGCCTAGCGCAGCCGCAAGGACCAGGAGGATCGGCAGTGGTCGGCGGCGCATGACCGCCACCCCGAGCATCACAATCGCGCTGAGCGGTGGCCCAAAATGCCAGAGGCCGGTCGCGAGACCGGCCCCGTAGCAAAACGTGAGCAGAAGCGGCGGACGGACTCTCACCGCTCGCCGCCGAGCCTCAGGTGGCTCGCAGCCCTCCCCGCCGGCTGCACCGCGGCGCCAGTGCGATCTTGCGCAGGCTTTCCATCATCGCCACATCGATGGCGGCGCGGCTCTGATCCTTCTCCAGCGTGACCTCGGTGAGCACCGAGCCCTGCAGGCTCGACACGTATCGCGCCGGCACCCGGTTCAGGGTGTATACCAAGGCATCGTCCCGGCAGACGTCGCAGCCGCAGAAGTCGGGATAGCGCGGCACCAACGAGTCGTACGCCGCCTGGACGTGCTCTTCGGCCAGGTTGCGAATCACAGGACCGCCAGTGTGGGCGTGACCACCGCCCCGGTGAAGGTGGACCCCGTCGTGCCGGTGAGACGGCACGTGTGATATTCGCCCGCCGCGGTCGGCGGGAGGTCGAGCAGGACCAGATGGTTCGTCCGGGTGCGCCCCAGCATGAGGCCGCCCCGGCGCGCCGGACGCTCGACCAGCACCTCGTGCGTCTGGCCGACCCGCGCGATGTTCTTGCGGCGCGCCTGGGCCCGGACAGTCTCGATGAGGCGATCGAGCCGCTCGGACGCCACGTTGTCCGGCACGTGATCCTTGAGCCGCACCGCCGGTGTGCCTTCGCGGACAGAGTACTTGAACGTGTACGCGTCGTCGAGGTCCGCCTCGGTAACGAGACTCAGCGTCTCCTGGAACTGCGCTTCAGTCTCACCCGGAAAACCGACGATGATGTCGGTCGAGAACGTGATTCCCGGGACGGCTTCCCGCAGGGCCGCCACGACCGCGAGGTAGCGGCCCCGTGTGTATCGGCGCAGCATCCGCCGCAGCACCGCGTCCGACCCGCTCTGGACGGGCAGATGGACGTGCTCGCACACGGCCGGCGTGGTGGCCATGGCCTCGATGACCCGCGCCGTAAACTCGGTGGGGTACGGGCTCGTGAAGCGTATGCGACGGATGCCGTCGACGCCGCCGACCGAGCGCAGCAGATCGGCGAAGTCGTGGTCGCCGTCGTGATAGCTGTTGACCGTCTGACCGAGCAGCGTCACCTCGCTCGTGCCGAGGGCGGCCAGGCTCTGGACTTCGCGGACGACGTCTCCGAGGCGGCGGCTCCGCTCGGGCCCCCGCGTGTGGGGCACGATGCAGAAGGTGCAACGGTAGTCGCATCCGCGCTGGACCGTGACGAACGCGGTCGGACCCGTTTCCCGCACCGGGGGAACGTCCTCGTAGTGCTCCCACGTGCGGAAGCTCGTATCCGCCGTGCGCTGGCCCTGCGCCGCCAGCCCGATGAGCTCCGCCAGGTTGCGATACCCGTCCGGCCCGACCACGAGGTCCACGCGCGGCACCCGCTCCAGTAGAGCGGGACCCAGCCGCTGGGCCATGCAGCCCACGACCCCCAGCACGTCCCCGGGCCGCTTGTGCCGCTGGAGCTCTCCCATGCGCCCGATGACCCGCTGCTCCGCGTTGTCGCGAACCGCGCAGGTGTTGACCAGCATCACATCGGCTTCGGCGGGATCGTCGGCCCGGACGTAGCCTTCCCGGCCGAGGACGCCGAGCATCAGCTCGGAATCGGCCACGTTCATCTGGCAGCCGTAAGTCTCGATATAGATGCGCTTCATGCCCCTAAGATACCTCGCTAGGGCCGGACCGTCACCGCGAAGTCGAGCAGAAACGTCCGCTCCTTGTACGCACCCTCGGATCGCCAGACGTGCTCCAGGCCGACGTCGATCGCGGCGCGCCGCTGCGCGAACGTGAGGCCCGAGCCGATCGAGATACCGAACTCCTTCGGCTGCTCGCCCGGCACGAGCGGGAACGGGAGCGTGCCGTAGCGGGCGCCGAGGCGGATCGGGGTACGGTTCGGCCGCCGCGGATCAGGCGTGATCTCGGCCCCGAGCGAGGCCTCGAACGTATTCTCGGCGCCGACCCCGCCCACGTTCTGCAGGTCGCTGTTCGCGCCGGACCATGTCTCCACCTGGAGGCCGGTGGCCAGCTCGAGCGCGGCCCGTGGACGCCAGCGCATGCCGAATCCGAACGTGTAGTGCAGGTCTACCGATCCCACACCGGTCGAATCACGGTCGAAGTTCACCTTCCCATCCGAACGGACCGACGCCGCCAGGCTGAAGCTCGAGCCGAAATCGCGGGTGACCCCGAACGACACGCCCACACCGGCGAACGACAGCTCCGTCGAGTCCCGCGCGACCTGGTACGTCGTGTCCGCAAAGGTGCGTCGCGCCCGCAGTCGGTTCGTGCCGGTGAGAATGTGGAAGGCCCCGCCAACGGTCCAGGCCTTGCCCAGGTGGTAGGCACCCGCGAATCGTAGGTCGCTGATGCCCCCGCGGGAGGCGAGGGTGTCGCTCACGGGCACGAGGTTGCCGCGCAGGAGCACGGTGTCCGCGCTCGCCAGCGTGAAATCGCGATTGGTGTAGCTGGAGAAGCTCAACGCGAGCACCGCGGGAAAGCGCTTGATCGGCCCCTCGACCAGCATGTGCGGGAAGCGCGTCTGGCGCAGCGATTCACTTCCCGCGGGATTCTCCACGTGACGGAAGTCCTGCAGGATGTTGAATTGCGCGGCGAACGCAGGTGCGCCCCCAAGGGAAGCCGGGTTGACCCCCGATGCCATGTCGAACATCCCGAAGGCGCCGCCGGTGGCGAACGCGCGCGCGCTCAGCGGCCGGCTTGGCATGCCCAGGCCTCGGACCCCGAACTGGGACGACTGCGCGCCGGCCACGGTCGGGGTCACGATCAGCCCCAGGAGGAGAAGAGCCCGGCGCACTTACTGATTCTCGAAGGGGAAGGGGCGCTGGTACGTGAGCCGCAGCCGCGGCGCCACGTTCGTCCCGTCGGGCACGTGGGAACGGGTTGAGAAGAACACCGCGCGTGTGAAAGTGGCGGCCTCGGGCAAGAGGCTCAGGAAGATGGCCTCCGGTCGGTTGACGGAGGTCTGCCACAGTTTGACGTGCGTGGTTACGTCGATCAGCACGGTGTCGGTCACCAGCGCGGGCAAGGTA
>Ga0114129_10017791_pt1 | contig 10121 bp, 9 predicted proteins | sample RhiMetdeltSRZDD1_FD_80071 | JGI IMG/M metagenome (GOLD analysis project Ga0114129, IMG submission 80071) | Populus rhizosphere microbial communities from Tennessee, USA - Rhizosphere MetaG P. deltoides SRZDD1 (version 2) (version 2) | ecosystem: Host-associated > Plants > Roots > Rhizosphere >...
AATACCGCCGCGCCAGGATGTTTTCCGCGTGCAGTATTTGCATCAACTGGTCACGTCGTATGCCGGTCGTATTCTCGTCAATTTCCAACACGACGTATTGATAGTTACATTTTTCCCGATCGTCGTACGAGATGACTGTGACCCCGTTCACACCCGCCAACTCGTCTCGAAACTGTTGGTAGTTGCGCCGATTGACCGCGATGAACTCATCGATGCTTTCCAGGTTCGTAATTCCCATGGCGGCGGACGCCTCGTTCAGTTTGCCGTTGGTTCCGACATAATCGACAGTGTCGTAATTGGTAAAACCAAAGTTTTTCATTAAACGGATTTTCCGAGCCAGCTCCGCGTCGTTGGTGACCACTGCGCCGCCTTCGAAACAGTTAAGAAACTTGGTGGCATGAAAGCTGAACACCTCCGCATCGCCAAAGGCCCCGATCATTCGGCCGCGATAAGAACACCCAAACGCATGCGCAGAATCGAAAAGCAACTTTAATTTCCGCTCTCGGGCAATTTCAGTCAAAGCGTCAATGTCGCAACACTTGCCCCAAAGATGAACGCCGATGATTCCTGACGTGCGCGGCGTGATCATCTGCTCGACCTTAACCGGGTCAAGTGTGTGGGTCTGCGGATCTATGTCACAGAAGACGGGGGTGATTTCCTGCCATTGAAGTGCATGCGCGGTGGCAACGAATGTAAATGAAGGCACAATGACTTCGCCCGTTAAGCCGAGCGCCCGAATCGCGATTTCCAGGGCCACGGTGGCGTTGCACATCGCCACGCAGTGTTCGACTTCCACCAGCTTAGCAATTCGCGCCTCGAACTCTCGAACATAGTGGCCCGCGTTGGTGAGCCACCGGCGATCGAAGATGTCAGTAAGCCGCTCGATAAATCTCTGGCGATTCCCCACGTTAGGACGCCCCACGTGAAGCGGGGCCGCAAAAGCTGCGGTCCCGCCGAAAATCGCTAGGTCGGCGATGCTGGTTTTTTTGGAAGCTGGAGACGGTCCGAGCGCTATCGACATCTATATGGTCTTATCCGATGTTTGAATTTGGAAAAACTCCAGGTCGAGGAGCTCATAGTTCTTGTGATTGTACCAAACCCCGTTTTTTTGAAACTCCTCGAGTTGTTCCCCCACGTATCGGAATCCGAGTCGCTTAATCAGATTCTCAGACGCTTTATTTTCAGAAAAATGGCTGACCGATACTTTGTGAAGTTTCAGGTCGCCAAAAGCAAACTCCAGCACGCGCCGGCCGGCCTCAGTCATGATTCCCTGTCGTTGATATTTGCGACTGAGCCAATAAGCTAACTCGCCCTTGTTATATGTCAAAGCGCGGTGACGCCGCACCAATCCGATCAAGCTGAAGATTCCACAAAAGGAATCATCCTTGAAGATCGCCCAGGTAACTCCCTGGCCGGCGGCACACCTGGCAATCTCATGTTTGACGAACTCGCTGGTCTGAGTTCGATCCGTGTGGGCTTCCCAGGCCATGTGCTTCGAGATTTCCGGATCTGCAATATCAGGCCAGAGCAAATCCACGTCTTCCAGAGTCAGCGGCCTCAGCAAAAGACGCTCGGTCTTCAAGATCGGGTTCATGGCGGCGGGCTCCTGCATTAAACGCCGCCCTCCACCAGCTCTGCATAACCGAATCCTGCGACTCCGAAACTATTGCCGTTATAAAACATGATTGTCCGTTTTTCTGTTGTCACTACGGCTGGATAGGCAATCATCTTCGAGTCCCATCCGGTTTCGGAAGTGGCGATGCCCGCCGCTGAATCATTTCTTTGCCAGTGATGCAAATCTCTTGAGTGAGCATAACCGATCCGATAAGACTCTTCACCGTCTCGAAAACTCCGGCTGCCTCGAAAGCAAAACCACATGTGATATCCATCGGCATCAGGCAATACGTAAGGTCGAGTCAAAGCCTCCTCCGGGGAGTTTTGGGAGATGGCCGGATTGGCTGACGTGGTCCAGGCGACGCCATCGTTCGAGTATGCGTACTTGATGTCGTATGTGTGCTCGTACTTTCCGGCAATCTCCAGCCAACCAGTCCCCGCACAGTACCACATGTGCCAATCGTCCCCTTCTTTCAGAACCACGGGCGAAGTAGCGGAAAAAGGATCGTGACAACTCTTGGCGAGGATTGGCCCCTCAGAAACTCTGGTGAACGTCTGGCCCCCGTCTTCGCTAATCGCCAGCCCGGTAGAGTTGGTGTAAGGGACCGAGACGCCTCGGGACCAACCGCTGTAATAAAGGTAGACCTGCCGGCCATGGCGCACGGCACAGCTCGGCATGATCCCGTGCTCGTCAAACGTGCCGGGCTTGCCACATTCGAGTATCGGATTCGAGTTGAGTCGCAGAATCCGGTGCGGGTCGTCAAGATCGAGATCGACGAAGGTCGTCAAACTCAAGCCAGGTTCGGGGCGCGAGGAAAAATAGACCCGGATGAAACCGTCACCCACCAGCGGCGTCGGCACCTGCGCGTGCGTCTTCATCCATCCGCCTTCGTGTCGAGGCGAAAAAATCAAACCCTGTTTTTGCCACTTCATATCAAAGATCTGCCGATCTTACTGGCCTTCAAGATCCTCGAGTGCCGCCTTGCGCACGACGTCGTCCAGCCACTTGTGCGCGCTGACTCCCTTTTTTTCTCTGGCTAGCTCAGCCAGGCGCTTGGTCTCAGGCGTTACGCCCTCGAGTTGACCGAGGTATCTGCTGCGATAGGTACCGCCTCTGGGTCCCGGAATCTCAAAGTCGAAATCCGCGGAGGGCTCACCGGCGCCAACCTTGAAACTTATCAGGTAGAACACGCCGCCGATGACCCAACGCACACGCACGTCGCGGGCCTCGACCGGCATCTCTTCAAGTGGGAGTGTGGCGAGGAACTGCCGGTTGGTGGTGATCAGTATTCTGGCGAACTCAGTTTCCCGCAGCCACGGGGGCATGCTCTCATCGCCCACTACAATTCTGGCCCCAATCCTGCTTACGCGAACCATCTCAGCCAGGCTGCGTTTGATGTCCGAGAACTCGCCCAGCCCGCCAAAGCTATAAACCGCGTCAAAATATTGGTCCGGGTAAGGAAGATAACAGGCGTTTGACAGGCAGTAAGAGGTTGGCACTGCTGTTCCAGCCAGACGCCGGCGGCACCTTTCGAGCATTCCGGAAGCAATGTCCTGCAGGCAGAGCCGGCCTGCGGTCCCAAGGCGCTGGCTGATGATTTCCGAGTCGCGACCGGTCCCGCACGACACTTCGAGCACGCGCGCATCAGGCGTTAGTTCCAGCGCATCAATGAACTCGTTGCGTAACTTTTGCTCATCTTCGCCGTGGGTCTTAAAGGTCAAGTGCAGGTTTTTGTCATAAGCCTCGGCCCGTCCATCGTAAAACGAACGGGCGTACTCGTCCTCGCGGGAAAGCTCAGCCGGATAGGTCAGGTCTGGAACACCGTTTTGGATCCGATATTCGTTTCCGTCAACCGAAGCCAGAACTCCGGAAACAATTTCATTATCTGTCTCCTCGGTCACGGATTTCAGCGTTAACGCTGTTCGCGTTGCGGGACAAATATAGAGCTGGAGGTCTTCACGTTTCATCCGGTAATTCGGTTTCCCTGATCCTCATTTCATTTTGGTCAGGCGTAGGAACGCGTCCGAGTCGAGCCGGAATTTTTGGGTGTCCGGCGTGATATAGACGCTGTTTGCCGCCACATCTTTCGTGACCAGTGATCCGGCGCCGATAAAACTGTCGCTACCGATGCTTATCTCGTGCCCGAGCGTAGCGCTGACGCCGATAAAACAATACGGCTCGACTTTGGTGTTGCCTGACACGACGACATTCCCGGCAATATAACAGTGATCGCCGATGCTTGCATGATGGCCGATGTGGTTGCCGCTCCAAATGAACGCATCATTTCCAATCCGTGAGCACGGCTGGATTACGGCGAATTCCAACACAAAGCAATTGTCGCCGATCTCGACCCCACCAAAATTTGAGGCCCGCGAACTAACATAGCTGATCAGTTCATAGCCTTTGGCCTTGGCTTCCTCATATTTGCGCGCCCTGAAACGATTGAGATCCTGATAGCCGACCGCGACAAACATTTTGAAGTCGGCCGGCGGATAACGCTCATGGACTTCTTCGAATGCCACGACCGGTAATCCCAGCTTCTCCGGGGCCGGCAGGTAGGCCTGGTCGACCGTGAAGGCCACAATCTCGTGCTGAGTGTCGTGGGTCAGGTAGAAAAAGGCTTCGTCCGCGATCTTACCGGCGCCAAAGATGACTACGCTGCTCATTGAACGCCTTTCTGCGCCAGCGCGGGAGAAAGATATTTGGCCGCCAGGCCCTTGCGATCGACCTTGCCGTTGGCATTTTTCGGCAGCGAAATTTCCTGATGAAAGACCGAGGGAATCATATAGTCCGGAATGATTTGCCTGAGGTCCTTCCGCATCTGTTCGTGGCTGGTCCCATCATGCGCCGCGACAATCGCCACGATCCGGCTCAAGCCATTAACACTCGTGTGCAGGGCCGCGGCTTCCGAAACGTAATCAAGACAGTTGAGCGCGGCCTCGATCTCTTCCAACTCGATCCGATAACCCATATGCTTGACTTGATTGTCCTTGCGCCCCTGGATGTAGAGTTTTCCGTCGCGAGGTTCGAGCCTTACCAGATCGCCGGTTCGGTACATGCGCTCGGGGAACTTATCGTTATTTGGATTCTGCACAAAGTTAGCGGCCGTTCGCGCCGGATCATTGTAGTAACCTTTACCCACGTTTGGTCCGAGCAAACACAACTCGCCGGTTTGCCCGGCCGGCGTTTCCCGGCCTTCTTCATCGAGAATCAAATAAGAAAAATTCTCGGCGATATGTCCGAGTGGGGGCAGGCCATTCAAGTCGACAAAGTCCGCCGCGGTGACCTCGTAACATGAACAAATACAAGTGCATTCGGTAGGCCCGTAGACATTGAACAGCGCGCTCCGGCCGGCGTACGCTTCGTAAAGTAACTTCAGTTTGGCTTTGGGATAGCCTTCGCCGCCAAAGATAAAGCCCCGGATTGACCGCAGATTCTTTCCGTCAGTGGCTTTCATGGTTTGCAGAAAAACCAGCAGCGACGGCACTGAGAACCAAAGAGTGCAGCCGGCAGTGGAAACCTTTTCGACCAGGCGCTTCGGGTCATTGACTTCGTCTTTCTTGAACGGAACCAGACGGGCGCCCGAAAAAAGCGACGCATAAAAGTCGAAAACCGAGTTATCAAAATAGAGAGGATTGACGTTCGTCAGGACGTCGTCCGGAGTTATCGCAAAGGTTTTCCGGCTCCATTCAATCAGATTCAAGACGTTCGCGTGGGTCATGACCGCGCCCTTGGGAAAACCGGTCGACCCGGAGGTGAACATGATATAAGCCGGTTCAGCTCCCGTCAGGATATGTGTTTGCGTCAGGTTTGAACCATCGTAATTAGCGGCGGATTCTTCGGCGATAGTTTGCGGAACGGCTTCGATTCCCAGCTCGCCGGCGACGTGGTCAAGTTTTTCAATAAACTCAAATTCACCGAATAACAGTTTCGGCCGGCAAGTGGTCAGAATCTTACGCAGCCGCTCCGCCGGACTGTAGGGATCAAGCACGCAATATATCGCGCCGATCTTCAAACAGCCGATCATGCTGGCGAAAGTGAAGAGCGATTTTTCGCCGCCCAGACAAACTACGTCACGCGCCGTCAACCCGCGCCCGATCAAATAGCGCGCGATCCGGTTTGCCATCTGATTCAGTTCGCCGTACCTGATTGACGATTGTTCGTCGAACCAAACAGCAATTTCGCCGGCGCGCTGCGCGGCTATATTTTGAAACCGTAGTCCGAGGTTGTATTCGTACATCTCTTATCGATGAGTAGTCCGCGTATGCGGCGCGTGATCTCAAGAGCGGGACGGCCGCTCGTTTCATATTTCATCCGTTCAAATACATATTTCCCGGGCGGGACGCCCGTGCCACACTCAAATTGTCAGTCCGCCATCTACCTCAAATACTTTGCCATTGAAGAAATCATTTTCGATGACGGCAACGACGGCGGCGCCAATTTCTTCGGGTTGGCCCAGTCTGCGCAAGGGGACCTTCTTGATGGTTTCGTTCAGCACGGCCTCGCTCAACGCTTCTTTAGTCGACTCGGTGTTCGTGAAACCAGGCGCGACCGCCACTACTCGGATACCAAGCGGGCCCAATTCCTTGGCCCAGACCGCAGTGAGGGCATTCACCCCGGCCTTCGCGGCCGAGTAGGCCGTTTGTCCCGCGTTGCCCGAGGCGGAAACAGAACTCACGTTTACGATCACTCCTTTGGTACGGCTGGCCATCATTTTCTCAGCCACGCAGGCGGTCATAAAAAACACTGAGTCGAGATCGGCCGCGATTACCTTGCGCCAAAGATCGACCGCGTGTTTCTCGATGCCATCAGAGGTGAGTCTTAAGAGCGGAGCGCTGTAGAGAATTCCGGCATTGTCAATCAGCACATCGGCAGCGCCTGACTGTTCATGATATTTTCCGGTCGCCGCAATTACCTGATCGTAATCAGAAACGTCGCAATGAAAACACTGGACGGCCAACTCATTCTGCAGCTGGCCGAGGCCCGTCGCGTCAAGATCAAAAACCGCAACCGCCGCCCCTTTCGAAATTATTTGCGCGACCATCGCGCGCCCCAGCCCGCGGACGCCGCCGGTAATGATCACTTTCTTGTCGCGTAGGTTCATACTCAGTTCGACGCGGTCCTGGTTTTCAACACGCGTTTGATCTCTCGCACGCTCTGCATCGTTACAATCTCGTCAAAACTGAGTTGCAGATTGAAGGCTTGTTCGACCGAAACGATCAACTCCATGTGCTTCAGCGAATCCCAGGCGTCTGTTTCCTTCATCGTCAGATCGTCGGTAACTGTCGTAATCGGGACCTGGAGCACCTCTGCCAGCAGGCGCTCGACCGTTCCATCAACTTGGCTCACCGTGAATGCGTTTCCCTTCAGTTTGAAAGATCTCTTGCCCCGCTGGAAACGAGCTCAATGGAACTCGCCCACGCGATAAGCCGGAAAGTAACTGGTGGCTGTCAGATTCCGGGACTCGACGATCTGATCATATTTTTTTCGCTGATAGATCCTACCGCAAAAATAGGCAGTGCGGACACCCGTAGACCATCCGCGCTTAAAGCGGGCCAGTCCGTCCTCGCCCTCATTGCCGATTCCCGTGCCGGCGCCCAGGTCGAGCCAGCGAAGGCCCTGCGCGGCGAAGTACTCAACCGCAAACCGGAAGAGCGGAAACGAAGCTCGCAGCTCGTACCCTCTTTGGTTGTAGGCGCCCAGATGATAGTAAGCCACGTCGGTCTGGACGTACCACAAGAGCATACCGACAGTCGCGCCTTCATGCACAGCGCGCAAAGCAACTATGCCCGGCACCTTCAACTGCTTCGCAAACGATTCTCGAGAGAATGCTGAAATGCCCTTGATCTGATGCTTTTCAACGAGATTTTCGTACAGACTGGTCCAATCGTCCAGAAACTGTGATGCGTTTTGGGATTTCTCTACCCTGATTTTGCTGCTCCCTTTTCGTAAATTTCGAAGATGGTGAACGCTCACAAAATCTTCGATCCTGCAGGTCAAGTCTGTGACAAAGTGCTCCTTGAACGGAAAGACTACGTCCTTGAAACAACGGTTTAGATAGTCGCGATCATATTTGCCGAAAGGATCGGTCACCAGGGCAACGCTTATCAACTCAGAGTTGAGCTCCTCGAGATCGCCCTGTAATCCCTGCCAGTCAGCGCAGGAGAATATCGGATAGCACCCCATTGCATCCGCGCAGTCCGCACCCGGGATCTGGCGCCGCAATAGCCAGCCTCCAGAACGTGGCAGCGGCAGCGGCGCGCCGAATTCCGAGAGCGAATCGGCATAAGCCGGATGCGCGTAGCCACTTGTTTCGGGAAGAGTTTCGCGCGTGGTGGAGACCGAACCCTCTTTCATGTCCGTTCGACGATGTAAAGCACACTCCGATCGGCAATCGCGTGGCGGCGAAACGTTTCGGTCCCGAAATGAGAACTGCCGAGCTGCCTGACCGTGAATCCCGCTTCCCTTACGCGAGACAGAAAACCTGCTTTCGAATAAAGCCGCACGTGATCGTCCTGTCCGAATCGGCGCCAGCGTTCGGACGGATCGGTTACCCGGGGGTCTTCATCGATCTCGTCGACCGTCAGGATAATTGGCACAACCAAAATACCCTGACCGCCGGGCTTCAAGATCCGATACAGCTCGCTAATCGCCTTTTTATCATCGGCGACGTGCTCCAGGACGTGCGAGCAGATGAAGAACTCCATCGAGCCGTCGGCGTACTGCTTCATATCCGTAATATCAACGCGATCATCGACGTCCTCTCGCAGCAGGTCGGCGGTTACATATGAAACCATGCAAGACATACCCGCCGCCGATTTTCTGATGAAGTCTGAGAGCGGCTGTGATGGCGCGAAGTCTGTGATTCGGAAAGTGCCTTCTGAACTTACGCCGGGAAGATACGAAGCGAGATACAAGGCGTATAACCGGTCTCGATCCGTGGCGCCGCAATGCGGGCACAGATAGTTTTCCGGGTTGAAGGTCTCAGCCTCGGAACTCTGGTACTGCCAGCCGTGATCACGTAACGTGTGTTGAAATTCTGAATCAATCGGCGAGAAGCGGCGGACGCGACGGCCGCACGCCGAACAGCGGTACTTACCGAACCGAGCATCAACTTTCAACCTCAACGCTTGTTTGAGTTTTCCCGACGCCACGGCATTTCTAAAGTCGCGCTGCGCGGTGTTCAGCCAGTGCGGCGCCACGGCTCTGAACGCGGCCCTGACGAGCCGGAAGGCTTCGCTTCTGTTGGAATGATTGGTCGTGGGATTCATCACCGCAGAGTCAAATCGTCTCATTACCGAGATACTCCGTCTCCCATTTCAGGGCCGGCCGGACCGCGCCGATCCATTTTCCAAACCAGGCGCCGTGCCCCTCTGAAGAGTCCTGAACGTCGAAAACGAGTATGTCTTCGAGATTGTAGATGGCTTCGGTTTGGTCTTTGATGACATAGAGATGCACTCGATGACTACCGTCATTCAAAAGGTCTGCCGGAATGTAAAAACGGCTGCGAAAGAGGCCGACCGGATAAGGCTTGCCGCTCCAGGCAGGCTCGCGTCCTGAGGCGGTATTGAAGATGGGAAAGCCTTCTGTAGTCTTGAGAACGATGCTCAGATCAAGATAGGCGCCCGGCGTGAGATTCCAATAATCAAACTCCAAAAAAATTGGTTCTCCTACGGTGATGGGTTGCATCAACGACGCGCTGGAGCGTCCAATTGCAGCGCGCCGAATGCGAACCTGGTCGTTACCAGGGGCGGACGCGATGTCGTCCCATACTTGTTCAGCCTGGGTACTGAGAGACGTTTTGATGTAGGTCGAGATGATTTCTCGCGCATTTCCCTGTGCTTTGATCTGCCCATGTTCCAGCAGTATTACGCGGCTACACAGGGCCTGAATTGCCAACATGTTATGGCTCACGAACAACACGGTCCGCCCGCCGCCGGCCACATCGCTTATTTTTCCCAGACACTTTTTTTGAAATGCTGCATCGCCAACCGCCAGCACCTCATCGACGATCATTATTTCCGGCTCCAAATGCGAGGCCACCGCAAACGCCAGGCGCATGTACATCCCGCTCGAGTACCGCTTGACAGGAGTATCCAGAAACCTTTCCAGTTCCGAGAAGGCGACGATCTCGTCAAACTTGCGATCGATTTCGGTTTTCTTCATCCCGAGAACTGCCCCGTTCAAATAGATATTCTCTCTGCCGGTAAGCTCGGGATGGAAACCGGTTCCGACTTCGAGCAGGCTGGTTACTCGGCCATAGAGCTCGACGCGTCCCTCGGTCGGCTCAGTGATTCGCGAGAGCACCTTCAACAAAGTGGATTTGCCGGCGCCGTTACTGCCAATGATTCCGACGACCTCACTGGGAGCGACTTCGAAGCTAACGTCCTTAAGGGCCCAGAGTTCCTCATAATTGCGTTTACCGTTTCGTCCACGCAAACGGGCAAAGGGCGCGCGCATAGCGTCGATAATCGATTCACGCAGCGTGTCGTAAGCAGTCTCCCGG
>Ga0114129_10017792_pt1 | contig 10121 bp, 16 predicted proteins | sample RhiMetdeltSRZDD1_FD_80071 | JGI IMG/M metagenome (GOLD analysis project Ga0114129, IMG submission 80071) | Populus rhizosphere microbial communities from Tennessee, USA - Rhizosphere MetaG P. deltoides SRZDD1 (version 2) (version 2) | ecosystem: Host-associated > Plants > Roots > Rhizosphere >...
AGACGCGCGGCGGGGACCCCGCGTTACACCCCACCGCGCACAAGACGCGCGGCGGGGACCCCGCGTTACACCCCACCGCGCACAAGACGCGCGGCGGGGACCCCGCGCTGGATTACATTGAGCGGGCATGTCGGATCCGAATGAACTCGCGGCGCTCAAGGCCGCTCTCCGGGGCGCACTGCAGACGGCCGACGCGTTGAGCGCACTGCGCGATCGCGTCGAGTCGCTCGAATCACACGCCGACCTCGGCGGAAACGATCTCGAGGATCTGGCGCGCGTGACCGCGGCGCACGCGATTGCGTCCGCCGCGCTTCGCGGACTGGTCAACACGATGCTCGCGCGGCGAGGAGCGGCGGAACAGTCACGCTGAGCTCGCGCGGTTTGCGTGGCGCCGAAACCGCGTGTTACACTGAGCGTTCGTACCACGCGTAGATTGTTCCTTCCGGGTACGTCCCATTGTCCGAGTGGGCGGCTAGCTCAGTTGGGAGAGCGCCGCGTTCGCAACGCGGAGGTCGGGAGTTCGAGCCTCCTGCCGTCCACCAAGATGCTTAGCAAAAGAGGCAGCTTCCGCTGCCTCTTTTTGCTGTACGGCGTTTTGTGGACATTTTGTGGACAAGTTGAAGGTGTCCAGGGCGGCGATGCGGCGTTCGAGCGTCGGATGCGTGTACCGCTCGAGCCTGCGCGTGGACGAGTGACCGGAGATCGACATCACCGTGTAGTCGTCGAGGCCGTGCGCGATCATGCGTGACAGCGCGGTGTGACGCAGCGTGTGAACCGTGACGTCACCCATTGTGATCTTTGCGCGTTCGAGCGCCCGCTCGAACACCTTGCGAATCGTTGTGTAGGGCTTTCCGGTCTTCGCGTTTGTGAAGACCCATGGGTGAATTCGCGGCCTGGAGGCCAGGAGAGCGGCGATCGCGTCGGTGATAGGGATCCGCCTTACCTTGCCGTTCTTCGTGTTCCAGAAGGTCAAATAACCGTCCTGGCAGTCCTCCCAACTGAGCTCCAGGAGTTCGCCGATGCGGGCGCCGGTGATAATGCCAGCTTCATCAGCGCCTGCAGCTTTGGCTGTCTCTCACACGCGTCGAGCAGCCGGCGCTGCTCGTCCACCGACAGAATCCGCGTGCGCCGGTTCTGCAGTCTGAATCGTTTCACTCCCCTGGCTGGCGAATCGACGAGGTACTTCCATTCGACCGCTTTGGAGAAGATGGACTTCAGCGTGTCGAGCTCGCGATTCACGGTCCCCGGCTTCACCGGTCTGGCCGATCGTTTCTGCTTGAAGGCGCGCCAGGTGCCGTTCAACCGATCCCGCTTGAATTGCTCGATACGATGTGGCGTGATTTCGTGCAGGATCGCCGCACCGAAGAACCGGTTGAGTGTCTTCAGAATCTCGCGGTCACGCTTGGCACTTCGCTTGTGCAGATCCGCGTGATCGCGCAGGTAGATCTCCGCGAACTGCTTGAACGTGATATCGGGCTGCCTCCGAATTCCGTGAGGGCCATCGAGGATCCGTGCACGTTCGCGCGCTTCGAAATCCTGCGCCTGGTGCTTGTCATGCGTCTCGGTACTGGCGCGATACCGACGCCCGTTCACCCGAAAGTAGTAGTGCCAGGGGTGCTCGCAGCGGGGTGACGTCTCGCAGAACCAGGGATTGGGGCTGCCATTGTCGAGGGTTCTGTCGCGGCTGCAGCGCTTGTAGACGCTCATACGTGCTGATCGATGACCGACTCCTCGCGATTGTGCCAACGCTCGACGAGATTTTCAACGTCGTGGCGGGCGATGCGGATCGCGCGCATGGCTGGCGGATGAATCGCGGGCAGTTCGCCTGCACGTATCAGCTGCCAGATTGAACGCTCGGAAACCGACAGCATAGCACCGCGACGGATTGCAGTGGAGGGACACCCTCGTGATCGACCGCTGCGAGAACCGCGCCGCCGATCAGGATGTTGCGCCGGGTATCGCGCTTGCGTTCGGTTTGGCTGACGCGCGCGATCAGCCTGTTTTTCTCGATGCGCAAACGAGCGAGCCGCTCGTCGAGCGCCTGGAGACGGATACGGACTCTTTCGGACTGGGGCACGTCGCCTCCTGAAATCTCTTGGAAGTGATGCAGAGGCAGTGCCGACTAAGCGCGCGCCGAAACGCTGCTTTCGGATCACGGGCAGGTCGCACGAGGTACGCCGCCTGCAGGCCGGCGAGAGCCGGCCAAAGGCGCACCTTGGCGTTTCTCACGAAACGCCCTGCCGTGCGCCTTTGGCCGGGTGAGGTGACCGATGGACTGGTTCGATCGCTATCCCTCCGTCCCGCGAGGTGGTCGCTCTGCGACCGCCACAGTGAGCGTCAGCTTCTATCACGTCTCCTTTCGCTCGGGGTCGCGCGCCGGTGGAGCCTGCGCCGGCGGTGCGCACGCGTACATCACGCGCTGCGAGGAGTACGACGATCCGGACCGGGACCCCGTCGTGCACACGGAGTCAAATCACATGCCGTCGTGGGCACAGGACGATCCGCACGAGTACTGGGATGCCGCCGACGTCTTCGAGCGGGCGAACGGACGTTTGTATCTGAGCGCGGATTTTGCTCTGCCGCGAGACCTGGACCGCGAAGACCAAATTGAGCTGGCGCACGCATTCGCCCAGGAGCTCACGAAGGATGAACAGCTGCCCTACACGCTGGCGATTCATGAGGGCCGGGATGCTGATGGCCGCGAGCACAACCCACACGCGCATCTGATGGTCTCGGAGCGCCGCAACGACGGGATCGAGCGCAGTCGTGAACAGCGGTTTCGACGTGCCAACTTCGACCATCCGGAGCGTGGCGGCGCGCCTAAGAGCAGGACGTTTCATGGGCACGATTGGATGGAGCGCGCCCGCGGCCGCTGGGCGGAGCTTACAAACGCCACGCTCGAACGGTGCGGGCGCGCCGAGCGTGTCGATCACCGCAGCTACGAGCGCCAGGGAGTAGACCGGGAGCCGGGCGAACACTTCGGCCCCGGCGCAGCGCACGCGGTCGCTCGAGGACGCAGCCACGACCGGTTGGAAGCCGCCGCGGCGCTTGTCGATCAGCAGGAGGCGCAATCGATGTCTTTCGTGAGCAGCGTGAGGCTGCGGACCAGGTGCACGAGCGGCTGATGGAAATCTCGCAGCACTGCGCCAGCAGGTCAACGCGCTCGCGCTGAACGACGAATTCCGGAAGATGCTGCGGGAAGAGCAAGATTGGCTCACATCGGCGCAGCGGGCGGTCTCCGAAGTTCGCTCGTTCCGCGAGGACGAGATGCGGCGCTTCTGGCCCGACGTGGTCTGGCGCTGCGCACTGGCCCTGATCTTCGCGTTGGCCTCGGCGGCAGTTGCAGGGGCCAGCTATGCGCGGGTCACGAAGCCGTACGCGGCTGAACTCACTGCTCTTCGGTCAAGAGTTGGGTTCGCTGATTTCATCGAGCACCGCATGCTCACGATGACGGCGGCCGAGCGGCGGCAATTCGACACGCTGATGAAATGGAAACCGTCGCGCCAGTAAAAGCAATCTATCAAATGGCGCCGTCGTCGGTCAGGGGCTCCAACGGCATTTTCGGCTGCTCGTAACGCCTTGGATCGCACCGGCGTGGCTCGACGTCAACGTTCCAGCCAGTCAGACGACTCACCTTCTGGACGGATCCCGCGAACATCCCCATGTGGCCCTTTGATTTGGCCCGGCACTTACCGGCGTGCACCTGTCAGAGCGTTACCTTTTCGAGCTCGAACAGCAACTGGCGCGGGGTCCCAGTCTGCCGCTCGACAATCAAGCGTCACGCCACCGGGAGCAACTCGATCGACAGATCGTGGAAGGGCGGGCTGTGCTCCGCAGCCGCGCGCAGCAGTGAGGGAGGGGCTGCCGCCCGCTCATTGACGCGGGAACACCGGATGAGACGCGGACGGATGGTCCTCATCGGCGTCGATCGTCTGGTCGGCCTTCACCGAGCGCGTGGCGGTCGCGATAGGCTCGCCTGTGTTCCGGTTGCGGTCGAAGCGGGGGAAGTTTGCTGCTCGACACCTAGAGCCGGATCTGATGGCCGGTCAGGTTTGCCGTCATCGAGCGCTTGGCTCAGCGGCGTGCGCGGCCGAGCTGCCGATCGAAAAACGTTGCAATCATCTGATTCGCTTCAACCGCCTCCGGCATCGTGAACGGACCTTCCCAAAACGCGTGAGTCAGGGCTTCGAACACGACCAGCTCCGCATTCACCCCGGCCTTCAGGAAGGCGCGGTGAAGAATCGTCGTCCCGCTCAGGGTGATGTCCCGCGTGCTGGTGAGAAACAATGTCGGGGGAAATCCCTTGAGGTCGGCGAACACCGGGGAGAGGACCGGGTCACGCCGGTCGGTCTTGCCGACGTATCCCGCGATCTCGACGCATGATGAGCAGTCCGAGAACAGGGGGCCGGACAATCCAAAGATCCCGTATATGGAGGCCGAGTCGCCGAGTCGCGCGAAATCGCCGAAGCCGGAGAAGATCCCGAGCGCCGCCGGCAACGGCAATCCGGACTTCCGCAGCTTGACCGCGGCCTCCCCCGTGATCACTGCGCCCGCCGACGATCCGTAGATCCCGATGTGATCGGGGCGGTGTATCCGGACTGGGTGTCCACCGCCGCGCGCTGCTGAGTCGACTCTGCCAGGGCGCGAGTTTCCGCAAGCGTCCGGTGCTCGTCGCTGTCGGGCATCTGCCTCGCCAGCCACTTCTGCGCCTCCGGACTGATGGTGCTCGGCACGGGCACGACACGAGTCACATGGGCTGTGCCGGTCGAGTCGATGACGCTGCTGTTCGTCTGCGGGACGACGCGCGATTCGCTTTGCTGAGCCCGCGCGGGTGCGGCACGTGACTACGACGACTCCACCAACGACGCTCAATATTCGTTCGGAAGTCCTCATGGTGCCCTCGTCAAGTCACCAACTGTGAATATCGCAAATGCAGGCGATCGAGATGCGAATCAGGATCCCATCGAACGTCGGTATCCGACACAAGTTTCAACAAGTTGCCGACAACCGACCACTTGCCCTTGTCGAACACGGACCCTGGCATCAGATCTGTCCACTCGCAATACACATATGAGCCATCGGGGAACAGGTAGCGATCTTCACCGCCGAGGAACGGTCCGACACGCGCTTCTAGTTCTGATGTCTGGCCGGTGTAGTGGCCCGCGAGATCGCTGGCAGCCGCTGGCCACACAAGTTCTAAGGGCACCTTCGCTGCAAGGCGGTCGAACGCCTCTGTCGCGACAGACGGGGACGTCTGCCCAGCTGCCAGTATCTCGAAAGCAAGCATTGCTCGCATCTGGTTAAGTAACGATTGGTTCAACGAAAAGGCCACGATCACCTCATCGGCCCAGGACGACATCGATGCCCGAGAGCAACAGCTCCACCTTGGCGGCTGACAGTTTCCCGACGCGTTCGGTGAGAAATGTCTTATCCAGCGCAACGATCTGTGAGGCGTTCGCGACGGAGTCCTCGGGAAGTCTGGTCGAACGGGCGACGAGCAGCGCGTTGCCCGGCGCTTCCGCCCACTTCAGATTGCTCGTTAGCGGCACACACACAACGGTTGCAATTCGACTGCGGTTCAGAGCGTCGCCCTGAACAACAACGACGGGTCTGCGAAAACCTGGCTCGGACCCGGATGACGGCGGAATAACGGCCCACCAAATCTCCCCCTGGGAGATCACCACTCGGCTCTCTCCAGAACGCGGCGTCCTGCAGCTCTGACGAAGGCGTCTTGCGGGTCGCCAACCTCCGCGCAGACACGATTCATGGCGTCAGTCACCTCGTCCGGTGCGTGGCGCGCGACGTACTCAGCGAGAGCGGCGCTGAACACTTCGCTGCGCGAGCGTCCTTCACGTCGGGCAAGCCGCTCAACCTTCTCGAACACGTCGTCAGGTATCGATACGGCCGTTTTCATACCAACAGTATAACCCGCTGAGGTCGCGTCGGGAAGCGATCGAATTTGTGGACAAATTGTGGACAACCGGCGCGCACGACTATGCAGAAACCTGTGTAAACCCGCACCCTTCCGCATCCAACCTATTCCGCCGGATCGCGCCGTTGACGTCGCGATCGCTTCACGAGATGGGGCCGCTTCCACAATTCGTTCGCAACGCGGAAGTCGGGAGTTCGAGCCTCCTGCCGTCCACCAACCTTCGCTCGCCTTTCAGGCGAGCTTCTGCTCGGCTAGCCCGCGAGTTCAAAACCACTGCGAAGGCTCTCTCGCCGCAGCGCAAGCGCCAGAGCGCCCGCGTGGTCTTGTAATATGCGAACGTGCACAACGCTGAATTCAATGACGCTCGCCTAGTCGACGTGTATGACGCCGAGTCTTCTTGGGCCCGCGACGATGACTATTTTCTCGCGCTGGTCGACGAGACGCCTGGAGCGCGCGTGCTCGACGTAGGCTGCGGCACCGGCCGGCTCGCGCTACGGCTCGCGGAGGCTGGCCATGCTGTGACCGGCATCGATCCTTCTTTGGCAGCGCTCGCGGCAGCGCGGACCAAGGCCGGAACGGAGCGGGTGACGTGGCTTCACGGCACGGCGGAATCCGCGCCCGAGAGGGCTTTTGACGTGGCGGTCATGACGGGTCATGTGTCTCAGTTCCTTCTCACAGAGAAGGAGTGGGTAAGCGCGTTGCACGCTGTCTGGCGAGCGCTGGTCCATACTGGCAGGCTCGCCTTCCACGCGTATGACCCACACGCACACATTTGGGAACGGTGGAACCCAGAGGACTCTCGCCGGCAGGTCGTCATTCGCGACGGCGCAACAGTCTTGATCTGGACCGAGGTGACGCGCCTGACCGATGACACAGTCAGCTTCTCTCACCACTACCGCTTCCCGGATGGTGAAGAGCTCCGGAGCGACTCCAGCCTGCGCTTCTGGAGCGAGCAGCGCGTTCGGCAATCCGTCATCGATGCCGGGTTCGCGATCGAGCGCGTACACGGTGGATGGCGCGGTGAACCCGTCGGTGCGGGCGACGGTGAGCTGATCTTCGTGGCGCGGCGTTGACCGAATTGGATCCCCTCCTCCGCGATGCCTGTCACTCATCTCCCGCGCCGACGTCGCAGTCCTAGGAGTACGATTCCAACACTGATGCACCCTACGCCCAACAATGCCCGCTGGTAGAACTCGGCGCGATATGCTGCGACTTGTTCGGGGAGAGGCATATTGAGGAGTGCAAAGGCGCACGCCGCATTCAGGATCAACACACCCGCAATCAGCGATACACTCGCCGCGATCAGAAGGATGTGACGAGACACGAGACCAACGCGAGAATCATTCGCTTGCGTGATCTTATAGTACGCTGCCCGGACGCGGTGCGGTCGGAGGCCCTAGTGTCAGCAGCAACGTTCCAAGGAGGAGAACGGCAAGAATGCCAGCGGCCCCGACGATCGAGTCTGGCGCCCGAACAAACTGCATGTACTTGAACACGTACTGTCCCCAGGCGTTGAGTGCGCCGTGAGCCAATGAAACGATCCAGATGCTTTCTGTTCTCAACCAGAGCCAGCCCAGGACCAGCCCCGCAGCAAATATGCCGAGCGGCAGCGTAAGCGCGAGCGCGACCGGCAAAACGCCGTCGGCGTGTTGCACGCCGGAGAGCTGGAAGGGGATGTGCCAGAGGGCCCAGATCGCCGAGGTGATCACGACACCAAGCCTGGGACATGTGCGCTCGACAAGTCGCGGCAAGAGCCACGCTCGCCAACCGATCTCCTCGAAGAACGCCAGAATCGAGACAATGACCAGACCGACGACGGCATTTACCGCGATGTGGCGCGCAAGGCCGCCAGGCGTAAGTGTGCCCCACCCGCGTTGCGCGGGCGTGTGATAGAGCCCGTCAGCTCGAGGCGTGAGCCAGTCTTCCCATGGGAGTCTCCCCTCGTAGGCAACCGCGACCGGCAGCATCGCAGCGTGCATGGCAGCCGGAAGCAACAGGATCGCGACGACGATGTATCTCGCGGGAAGGCGATTCCACTCGATCCGAAGATCCTCACTGGTCACGGAGCGGACGATCATCAGGGCGACCGCCGGGATGAACATCGAGAGGAACCGCAGTCCAACGAGCGGGCTCCTGAATCCACCGGTGAGTCCGATGATGAGGCTTAGAGCAATCGAGAGTGTGTACGCGATTGCGACGAAAGCGAGAAGTGGTCGCTTCATTCCTTCAATTCGAGCAGCTCCGCGACACGCGGGCTCGACTGACGAAATCATCGATCAAATCGAGGCCAACGCGGATGGAATTGAGGAAGACTCAGTCCAGGTCTTTGCCCGTGCTGCCTCCGTTATCGGTGATGCCGTGCCGCTCGCGCTCCTGACGAAGCGCGTCGTTCAATCGCTCGGCGAGGTCGCCGAAGCTGAGGGCAGCATAACGGAGCGCCTCGTTCTCCGCTCTGAGCCGTCGCAACATTTCTTCCGGGTCAGTCGAGTGCGTGGAGTGATCCGTCGTTTCGGGCTGTCGCACCTGTCGTCGATTTGGAATATCCCAGACCTTCGCGCACGTTCCACATCGCAGATAGACGCGATCGCGCATCAGCAGCACGCGTCGGACAGTCGTGCGACCGCACGCAGGGCAGCGAACCCTGTCGGATGCTGGCTGCTCGGGCGCACGACGGGACGGGGGCGGAGTCTGCATCGGATCGGCTCACTCGCTTGCAATCACCACAACTTGCACCCCGCCGCGCAAACGACCCACGGCGGGGGCCCCGCTGTCACCGGCCGCACACCAAACGGACGGTCGGGCCCCTCTCTGGTGCGGGCACTACGCCGGTCTCGGGAGCACGCCCGGGAGCGCAGACGCGCCGGACCAGCGCAGGCCCGCATGTCCGCGGTCTCCAAGTTCGATGCCGACATTGTCCAAGCAGGTCAGCGCGACGAACGCGCCAGGGATCGGCGCGTTCGCAGGCTCTGTTTCCGTTCCCCGGTAGACGGAGCCGAGCGGCGCGCTCGGTGTGAGCAGCGCGGTACAGAGATTTGTCTTGCCGCGACCAGAGATTGCGAGCCAGGCGCTCAATACAAGGCTTCGCTCGACGGCCTCGCCCGCGCGTGCGCGCGAACGAGCGCGAAACCGATCGGGGCAGGAGCCCCGGTTAGCTCGAAAGCGTTCGTCCGCGCTGCCGGATCATCTCGACGAGAACCGGAAGCAACGAAACCGCGACGATGCCGATCGCGACGAGCGAGAAGTTCTCCCGGACGACAGGAACATTCCCGAACCCGTAGCCTGCCCCGAGGCAGATGGCCACCCAGATCACACCCCCGATCACGTTGTAGGCGGCGAACTTCGTGTAGGTCATCGCGCCCGCGCCGGCGACGAACGGAACGAACGTGCGTACGATTGGCACGAATCGGCCGAGGATCACGGCCTTTCCGCCGTAACGCTCGAAGAACGCGTGTGTGCGGTCGAGGTGCTGCCGGTTGAGCAGTCGATGCCAGATGCTCGATCGATCGGTGGCGGTAAAGATCCGCGGCCCGATGAATCGGCCGGCCGCGTAATTGACGGTGTCGCCGAGCACTGCCGCGACAATCAGGAGCAGGAGCAGCACCCAGGGATCGAGGGCACCGGTCGCCGCGAGCGCGCCCGCGGCGAAGAGCAGCGAATCTCCCGGCAGCAGCGGCGTGACGACGAGCCCGGTTTCGGCGAACACGATCAGGAAGAGGAGTCCGTAGACCCAGCCGCCGTAGGTCGTCACGAACTGCGTCAGATGCTTATCGAGGTGAAGAAAGAGGTCGATGAAGGTGTCCATCAGTGGCCGCCGCTGTCTCCCGCGAGGGCCTTCACGACCTCGCCGAGCACCCCTTTGGCATCGCCGAACAGCATCAGCGTGTTTTCGGCGTAATAGAGCTCGTTATCGATGCCGGCGAACCCTGGATTCATCGAGCGCTTGTTCGCAATCACGAAGCGCGCGCGGTCGGCGTCGATAATCGGCATGCCATAGATCGGACTCTTGGGATCGTGGCGCGCGGCCGGATTGACCACGTCGTTGGCGCCAACGACGAGGACGACATCGGTCTGCGGCAGATCGCGATTGATTTCGTCCATTTCGATGAGCGCGTCGTACGGGACCTCGGCTTCGGCGAGCAGGACGTTCATGTGACCAGGCATCCGGCCAGCGACCGGGTGGATGGCAAAC
>Ga0114129_10017793_pt1 | contig 10121 bp, 8 predicted proteins | sample RhiMetdeltSRZDD1_FD_80071 | JGI IMG/M metagenome (GOLD analysis project Ga0114129, IMG submission 80071) | Populus rhizosphere microbial communities from Tennessee, USA - Rhizosphere MetaG P. deltoides SRZDD1 (version 2) (version 2) | ecosystem: Host-associated > Plants > Roots > Rhizosphere >...
GCGGCGTACGAGCGCCTGCACCTGGAGCCCGACCTGGAGAGGGCGGCGGCCAGGGCCGGCTTCGTCATCGAGGCCGTGCCCGAGCAGATCGAGCTGAAGCTGCGTGACATCGACAAGGCGCTCAAGCTCGGCCTGAACCACCCGATGGGACCCTTCGAGCTGGTGGACCTCGTCGGCCTGGACACCCGGCTGTCGGTGCTCGAGTTCCTGCACCGGACGCTCGGCGAGAAGTACCGGCCGGCTCCCCTGCTCGTCCAGCACGTGAAGGGGGGGCGCCTCGGCAAGAAGGTCGGGCGCGGCGTCTACGACTACTCCCGCGAGGACTGAGTGGACTACCACAACTTAGAGCTGCGGCAGGACGGACGCCTCGCCACGCTGACCGTGAGGCGGCCGGCGGTGCGCAACGCGCTGGACGGCGACACGGTGGCCGAGATGCACCGCGCGCTCGACGAGGTGCGGGCGGCGCGCGCCACCGTCCTCATCGTCACCGGCCAGGGAGACCAGGCCTTCGTTTCCGGGGCGGACATCTCGGCCATCCGCGAGCGCCGGCGCGACGACGCGCTGGCCTCCATCAACTCGCGCCTCATGACGGCGGTGGAGGCGCACGAGGCGGTCACGATCGCGGCCGTGAACGGCTACGCGCTGGGCGGCGGCTGCGAGCTGGCCCTCGCCTGCGACCTACGCATCGCGGCCGAGAACGCCGTCTTCGGCCTGCCCGAGCCCGGCCTGGGGATCATCCCCGGCGCGGGCGGGACGCAGCGGTTGCCGCGGATCGTGGGCCTGGGGCGAGCGAAGGAGATGATCCTCGCCGGCGCCCGCTGGGACGCCCGGAAGGCGCTGGAGGCGGGGCTGGTGAGCCAGGTCGTGCCCCTCGCCGAGCTGATGCCGGCCGCGCGCGCGATGGCGGAGCGCGTGCTCGCGCTCGGCCCGCTCGCGGTGCGGCTGGCCAAGGCGGCCGTCAACGCCTCCAGCCAGATGCCCCTCGGCGCCGGGCTCGCGTTCGAGTCCACGGCCCAGGCGATCACCTTCGAGTCGCGGGACAAGATGGAAGGGACCTCGGCGTTCCTCGAGAAGAGGAGGCCGCGATTCACGGGCGAGTAGCGGCCGGGCGGCCGCAGGGAGGGCCTCGATGCGGAACTCGGGCCTGATCCTCCTTTTCGGGGGGATCATCGCGTTCCTGTACTGCACGTCGCGGCTGTCCGCGCTGTCCCCGGTGCCGGCCGAGGTCGAGCTCAGCGACTACCTGCGCTACGAGGCGGGCAAGTGGGAGCTGGGCCGGTACCTGAGCGCGGCCATGGCCGGCATCGGCTTCCTGCTCGCGCTGTTCCCGAAGGGACGCTGAAGCGATGCGCGTCCTGCTCGTGGAGGATGATCCCGTCTACGCGGCGGTGCTGCGCTCGACGCTCGCCTTCGCGGGCGGGGGGCCGTGGGTGGTGGAGTCGGTGGAGTCCTTCGCCGCCGCCCGCGAGCGGCTGGGCCGGCCGGGGATCGACGCCATCCTCCTCGACCTGAGGCTCCCCGACGCCAACGGCCTGGAGGCGGTGACCCGGCTGTCCGGCGAGTTCCCCACCCTGCCCGTGCTCGTTCTCACCGCCCTCGACGACGAGTCGCTGGCCCTCGAGGCCGTCCAGAAAGGGGCCCAGGACTACCTCGTCAAGGGGCAGGTCGAGGAGCAGCTCCTTCCCCGCTCGATCCGCTACGCCATCGAGCGGAAGCGGAGCATGGACGCGTTCCGCCAGCTCGACAAGGCCGTCAGCACCATGCAGCTCGGCGTGACCGTGACCGACCTCCAGGGCCGCATCGTCTACGTCAACGCGGCGGAGGCGGAGATGCACGGCTTCACGACGGAGGAGATGCTCGGGCGCGACGCCCGTCGGCTCTCGCCGCCGGAGGACTGGCGGCCGCTCAGCGCCGAGCAGCTCGGCCACATGCGGAAGTGGAAGCGGGAACGCATCCGCATCCGCAAGGACGGCACCACGTTCCCGGTCCAGTTGATGTCGGACGTGGTGACCGACACCGCCGGGAAGCCGATCGGTGTCGTGACCACGTGCGAGGACATCAGCGAGCGGAAGCGGGCGGAGGCGGAGCTGCGGCGCAGCGAGGAGCGTTACGCCCTCGCCGCGCGCGGGACCAACGACGGCCTGTGGGACTGGGACCTGACCTCCGACCGGGTCTACTACTCGCCCCGATGGAAGGCCATGCTGGGCTACGCCGAGGAGGACGTCGGCGAGCGACCCGCCGAATGGCTCGAGCGCGTCCACCCCGACGACATACCCCGCCTGCAGGCCAAGATGGCGGCTCACCTCGAGGGGACGTCGCCCCACTTCGAGGACGAGCACCGGATGCGCCACAAGGACGGCAGCTACCGCTGGTTCCTGAGCCGCGGCTTCGCCGTCCGCGACGGCACCGGCCGGCCCCACCGCATGGCGGGGGCGCAGACGGACGTGACCGACCGCCGCGCGTACGATCCGCTCACCGGCCTGCCCAACCGCGCGCTGTTCGCGGAGCGGCTCGGCTACGCGTTCGCCCGGTTCAAGCGGCGGGACGACTACCTCTTCGCCGTCGTCTTCGTCGACCTCGACCGCTTCAAGGAGACCAACGACACGCTCGGCCACCTCGTCGGCGACCAGGTCCTGATCGCGGTCGCCAAGCGGCTCGAGACCTGCCTGCGTCCGGGCGACACGGTCGGACGCTTCGCGGGGGACGAGTTCGCGGTGCTGCTCGAGCGCATCGCGAGCCGCGCCGACGGCCTCGGCGTCGCCGACCGCATCCAGCTAGAGGTGGCGGCGCCGCTGCGCCTGCGCGGGCAGGATCTGAGGCTGGGCGCGAGCATGGGCGTGGCGTTCATGGGGCCGGGCTACGAGCGGCCCGACGACCTGCTGCGCGACGCCGACCTCGCGATGTACCGGGCCAAGGCGGCCGGCCGCGGCCGCTACGAGGTGTTCGACGGCGCGACCCCGTCGGCCGGGCGCTCGCGCCTGGACGTCGAGCGGGCCCTGGCGCGCGCCCTCGAGCAGGGCGAGATGCGGCTCGTGTACCAGCCGGTGGTCGACCTCGCCCGCGGCGATCTGGCGGGGTTCGAGGGCCTGCTCCGCTGGTCCGACCGGGGCCGGACCGTGCTGCCGGCGGAGTTCCTGCCGGCGGCGGTGGAGGGCGGGCAGGTCCTGGCCCTGGGCTCGTGGGTGCTGCGCGAGGGCTGCCGTCAGCTCTCGGCGTGGCGCGCGCGGGCGCCGGAGGCGAGGCGCCTCCGCCTGAACCTCAACCTCTCCCCCGCCGAGTGCGCCAAGGCGGGGCTCGTCGAGGAGGTGGAGTCCGCGGTGGAGGCGGCGGGGCTGGCGCCGGGCGACCTCGCGCTCGACCTCGGCGAGGCGGTGCTGCTCGGCCAGCAGGCGTGGCTGACCGGCCTGCTGGCCGACCTGCGCGCCCTCGGGGTGCGCCTCCACCTCGACGACTTCGGCCGGGGGCTCACGTCGCTGACCACCCTCCACCGCTTCGCGCTCGACGCGGTGAAGCTCGATCGCTCCCTCGTCTCGGAAAGCGACGACGATGGCCCCATCTCGGCCCTCGCCCGCGGCATCCTGGCTCTCGCCCCCCGGCTCGGGCTCGAGGTGATCGCCGAAGGGGTCGAGACCGCGGCCCAGCGCGACGCGCTGCGCGAGGCGGGGTGCCCCTACGGACAGGGACACCATTTCTCGGCGCCGCTCGAGGCGGACGAGGCGCTGGCGTACATCGCGAAGGCGCGGATCGTCGAAAGGAGCCCCGCATGAGACCGACCCGGACCCTCGGCTTCCAGCTTCTCGGCATCTGGCTCGTCGCGCAGGGCATCATCGGCCTGGTCCCGATCCTCCTCCCCGGACTCGGCGTGGTGATGGCGCTCCTGTCGCTCGTCTCCGGCCTGCTGATCCTCATGGGCCGCGGGTAGGCTACTTCTTCCGGCGCCAGGTCCGGCGCGCGAAGCGGAGCGCGCCGCATTCGGATCACGGGCCGACCCAGCTCACTATCGGCGGGGGCGGCACGTGGCGGCCGAGCGAGGCGAGCAGGCCGTCGACACTCGCCCCCACCACGAAGAGCCCGCGGTAGGGCGGGCGGACGAAGCCGTCCTCCACCGCGCGATCCACGAAGGAGACGAGGGGAGCGAAGTAGCCCTCCACGTCGAGCAGGCCGATGGGCTTGCGGTGGAGCCCGAGCTGGCCCCACGTGATCGCCTCGAACAGCTCGTCCAGCGTGCCGAACCCTCCGGGGAGCGCCACGAAGGCGTCGGACATCTCGGCCATGAGCGCCTTCCGCTCGTGCATGCTCTTGACGAGGTACAGGCGCGTGAGACCGGGATGGGCCACCTCCTTCCCGGCCAGCATGTCCGGGATCACCCCCAGCACCTCGCCGCCCGCGGCGAGGGCGGCGTCGGCCACCGTTCCCATGAGCCCCACGCTGCCGCCGCCGTAGACGAGGCCGACGCCGTCCCGCGCCAGCCGCGTGCCCAGCTCGGCGGCGGCGGCCGCGAAGGCGGGCCGCCGGCCCGGGCTCGAGCCGCAGAAGACGCAGATCCGCTTTCTAGCCACCCCCGCCCTCGTCGGCCTCGGCCTCGTCGACCTCCACGATCATGGTCTTCTCGGTCCCGACGGGAAGGGCGATGCTGCGCAACCGCCCGCACGTGGGACACGGGACCTCGACGAGCGCGGAGCCCAGGTCGCGCGATCCGCGGCGGTCGTCGAAGTAGGTCACGTCGAACCGCGTGCCGCAGGCGCCGCACTGGTGGGGATCGCGCTTGCGCTCCCTCGCCGTCACGGCTCGAGCGCCGGCTGGTAGGTGAGGATGAACTCCATGAAGCGCGACACCTCCAGCATGTCCTTCCCGACGAAGCGGACGCTGTGGGCGTCGGTCCGCTTCACGATGGGCAGGTAGCTCAGCACCTCGGCGGGCCGGTAGTTCTTGAAGCGGACGTCCAGCTCCACCGGCGTCTTCACGACGTAGGGCCGGAAGGAGCCGCGGCGGGCCATGGCCGCGCTCACCTTTTCGCGGATGACGTCCCGGGCCGCCTCGGGCGTGAGGGTCTTGGCGGAATGGAAGCCGTAGGCCCACTTCACCACCGCTCCCTCGACGTCGCCGAGCAGGGCGCGCGCCTCCTTCACGATGGCGTCGTCGCCCGAGATGGCGAGCACCGGCACGCCGAAGTGGCCGGCGATCGCCGCGTTGAAGGCGGCCTCCGGCACCGACACGCCGTTGAGGCGCACGTCGGCGAGGACGGCGCTCGACATCGTGTGGGCGCGCACGCCTTCGGGGTTGGTCGTGCTGGCGTGGTAGCCGATGAAGATCACGCCGTCGAAGCTCTCGTCGAGCCCCTGCATCATCATGAGCGGGCGCGGGGCGGAGCGGACCACGAGCACGTCCTTCGGCAGCTTCTCGAGGAGCAGGTTCTGCATGTTGCCGTGGGAATCGCCGACCACGAACTCGGTGGCGCCCGCCGCCCGCGCGGCGGCGAGGGCGACGCTGGTCTCCTCGGTCATGAACTGGCGGAAGCGCTCGTACTCGAAGCCGGCCGGCCCGAGCTGCTCGTTGGACACCACCCCGGCGACACCCTCCATGTCCACCGACACGTAGATCTTCCGGCCGTCCTTCGCGGTGGCGGGGGCGGCGAGCGCGGCGAGGACGAAGGCCGCGAGCGCGCCGATCGGTGTTCTCATGCCTGGAAGCGGGCTCAGTATAATCCCGGTTTCCAGGAGCCCGAATGACAACCACGTCCCGCCTCGCCCATGCCGTCGTGGCTCTCGCCCTGGCCGGCCTGTCGCCGGCCTCGGCCGCCGCCCAGCAGAAGCTGCTGACCCTCGACGACATCTACGATCCCGACAAGAAGGTCGACTTCGACGGCAATCCCCCCCGGGGCCTGGCCTGGATCGACGACGATCACTACCTCTGGCCGAAGACCGACCGCGGGGACCGCACGACCGAGATGATCAAGGTGGAAGCGCTCACCGGCAAGGCGGAGCCGCTCTTCGACGTGGCCAAGGTGGAGAGCACGCTCGGCGGCCTGGAGGGCGTGACCGGCGACGAGGCGAAGCGGATCGCCCGCCAGCGCTCGTTCACCTTCAACCGGAAGCGGACGGCGCTGCTCCTCACCATCCACGACGACCTGTACCTCTACGACCTCCTCGCCCATCGGGCAACGCGGCTCACGCGCAGCCCCGGCCAGAAGAAGGAGGAGGCGAGCCTCAGCCCCGACGAAGCGCGGGCGGCCTTCGTGCGCGACAACAACCTCTTCGTGGTGGACGTGGCCACGGCGCGCGAGGTCGCGCTCACGACCGACGGCTCCCCCGACGTCCTCAACGGAAAGCTGGACTGGGTCTATCAGGAGGAGATCTACGGGCGCGGCACGTTCCGGGCGTACTGGTGGAGCCCGGATTCCACGCGCATCGCGTTCCTCCAGCTCGACGAGAGGGCGGTGCCCCGCTACACGATCGTGGACGACATCTCCTACCACCCGGAGGTCGAGGTCTACCCCTATCCCAAGGCCGGCGATCCCAACCCCGCCGTCCGCCTCGGCGTCGTGCCCGCCGCCGGCGGAGCCCCGCGCTGGATCGACACCTCCCGGTACGGCCGCGACCACCTGGTCTGCGACGTGAGCTGGACGCCCGACAGCCGGCAGGTCGTGTTCCAGGTGCAGGACCGCGAGCAGACGTGGCTCGAGCTCGACTTCGCGGACGCGCTCGCCGTCGACGGGCCGGTGCGGACGGTGATCAAGGAGACGAGCAAGGCGTGGGTCGACAACCCCGGTAGCCCGCAGTGGCTGAAGGACGGCTCTTTCCTGTGGTCGAGCGAGCGGACCGGCTTCCGCCACGTCTACCACTACCGCCCCGACGGCTCGCTCGTCCGCCAGGTGACCGACGGGCGATGGGAGGCCCGCACCGTCCACGGTGTGGACGAGGGGGCAGGCTGGGTCTACTTTTCCGGGACGGAGCGCAGCCCCATCGGCTCCGACGTCTACCGCATCCACCTGGACGGGAGCGGCCTCCAGCGGCTCTCCGCCGCGCGCGGCACGCACGCCGCCAGCTTCAACCCGTCCTTCACGTACTACATCGACACCTGGAGCGACGCCAACACGCCGACCCAAGTGCGGCTGCACCGCTCGGACGGGCGCGAGGCCCGGGTCATCGACGCCAACCCGGTGATGGCGCTGGCCGAGTACCGCTTGTCGAAGCCGGAGTTCGTCCAGGTGAAGGCGCGCGACGGGTTCGTGATGGAGGCGCTCGTCCTCAAGCCCCCGGATTTCGACCCCGCGAAGAAATACCCGGCGTACCAGCAGACCTACGGCGGTCCGCACGCGCAGTCGGTGCGGGACGCATGGGGCGGCCCCGGCGCCATGTACCAGCAGCTTCTCGCGCAGAAGGGCATCGTCGTCTGGATCTGCGACAACCGGACCGCGAGCGGCAAGGGCATCGAGTCGACCTGGCCCGCGTACCTGCGCTTCGGAGAGACCGAGCTGCAGGACGTCGAGGACGGCCTCGCGTGGCTGAAGGGCCAGGGCTTCGTGGACGGCTCACGGATCGGCATCAACGGCTGGAGCTACGGCGGGTTCATGGTGAGCTACGCGCTCACCCACAGCAAGACGTTCGCGATGGGCATCGCGGGCGGGACCGTGGCCGACTGGCGCGACTACGACTCGATCTACACCGAGCGCTACATGAGAACGCCCGAGCACAACCCGGAGGGGTATCGGCGCAGCTCGCCGCGGTGGGCGGCGAAGGACCTGCACGGGCAGCTCCTGCTCCTGCACGGGGCCATCGACGACAACGTGCACCCCCAGAACACGATGCAGCTCGCGCACGAGCTGCAGAAGGCGGGCCATCGCTTCCGGCTGATGCTCTATCCCAAGAGCCGGCACGGCGTGGCCGACCCCGCGCTCGTCAAGCACCTCCGCGCCACGATGCTGGAGTTCACCGAGCAGACCCTGCTCCGCTGACGGCGCCCGGCACCGGCTCGACCCTGAGGTACCAGAGCACGAACCCGGCCGGCCCCAGCTCGAGCCGATTCCGCCCGGCGCGCAGCAGCCGACCGGGAAGCAGCAGGTCGTACGACCCGATGCGCTGCTCGTCCTGCCCGAGGGCGAGACGGGCGACCGGAGCGCCGTTGACCGCGACGTCCAGCGTGGCGCCGGACCCCGGCGGGTCGGGATCCGCCCGCAGCGTGAGCCGGTAGTCGCCGGCCGCGGCGAGCGGGAGAGCGACGACCGCCGGGCTGCGCTCCGCGCGGCGCACGATGACGAGCCCGCGCCGCACGGGACGGCTCCACCCGGCCCCGAAGAAGAACCGGTCGCGAGCGCCGGCCGCGATCATCGCGGGCTCCCCGGCCCCGAGGGCCTCGCGCACGCGAAGGTAGCTGAGCCCGCACAGCCCGAGCCATGCCGAGACCGCGACCGCGGCCGCCCCCGCCGCGGCGACGGCCAGCGTGCGCCCGCGTCCGTCGAGGCGCCGGCCGAGGTCCCGCCGCGCCGCCGGGCGGAGCAGGCGCGCGGCCCGCGTCAGCGCGAGCCATGCCGCGATCAGGTAGAACGGGAGGGCGTGCATCGTGAAGCGCCACTCGGCGCCCCCCGGAATCTCCCACGTGAAGGCGTAGGGCAGGAGCGAGGTCACGAGCACCAACAGCAGGAGCCGCCCCGGGGGGGAGCCCAGGAACAGGACGAGGCCGGCCATCGACGCCACGGACAGGACGCGGCCCACCCAGGGCGAGAGAGGGTCGAGGCCGTCCCACTTGTTCGCGAACGGGTAGGTCGTGAGCCCGGTGAGGCCGGCGTCGATGAGATGGAAGGGCCGGAAGCCGGCGCGCAGGTACTGCATCCAGCTCATCGAGGTGTCGAACGGGATGCCCGACCGCGAGCGATAGAACTTCGTGTGGAAGTTCACGGCGTAGAGAGGGTCGCCGTAGGCGAGGGCGCAGCTCAGCAGGTACGGTCCGGCCACCACCAGCGTCACGCCGATGCCGACGGCCAGCGCTCTCCGCCGCGCCGGCGCGTCGGGCCCCCGGCCCAGCGCCAGCCACGTGAAGGCGGGGACCAGGAACGAGAACGAGGTGATGCGGCTGAGGAGGGCGCCGCCCGCGGCGAGCCCGGCGAGGACGGCGCGCCCGAGGGACGGCCGCTCGCGCAGCCGCAGCAGGGAGAGAGCGCTCGTGACCACGAACAGCGTGAACGCGTCGTCGCGGAAGCCCTCCACCCCGAACCAGACGACGTCGCGGTGCATCGCCATCCCAAGGGCCGCGCCCAGTCCCACCACCGGCGAGAACGCGTACGCCCCCAGCAGGTACGTGGCGAGCACCGCCAGGGTCGAGAAAACCGCCGAGGCGGCGTTGACGGCCAGGTTCCGGTCCCCGAACAGCTTCAGCATCTGGCGCGTCACGAAGGGAAAGAGCGGCTCGCGCACGTTCGGCTCGTAGAAGCCGTGCATCTCGCGGGCCCGCACGAGGTAGTTGTAGGGGTCGCCGCTGTAGCCTTCGAGCGCCGGCTGCCATCGCAGCGCCGCGGGATGCAGCGCCCGCACCGCGCGCTCGGCCTCGAGCGCCCACGCAGGGCCCTGCCAGGAGTAGCGTCCCACCAGGGCTTCGAAGCGCAGCGCCGCCGCGTAGAGGACGACCAGCACCGGGAGCGCCACGCGCAGGACCCTTCGCAGGCGCTCGCGGGAAGCGGGCGCCCGCCGCGCGCGGACGAGCAGGACCAGGGCAGGCACCGTCCACGCCACCAGCGCGAGGCGCCCGAGCAGCGTGGCGATCCGGCCGAGCGCCTCTTGTCGGGCGGAGGGAGGTGTCGTGAACAGCGACCCCCGCTCGAAGTCACGCGGCGCGTCTCCGGCCCGCGACCACACCAGGCGGACCTCGCCGGGAGCGCCCGCGTCGTAGGCCACGCTCAGCGGATGGAAGCCGCGGCCCAGCTCGACGATGGCCGCCACGCCCCGTGACCGCGCGCCCGGCCGCCGGACCAGGACCTCGCGTCCGTCGAGGACGACCGACACGGCGTCGCTGCTGCGGACCTCGAGCGCGAACGATCCGGGCTCCGGAACTCGCCAGAACGCGTCCCACCGCGCGCGCACCGGGCCGGGACCGGCGTCGGCCCACAGGTCGCGCGCGTCGATCGCGGA
>Ga0114129_10017797_pt1 | contig 10119 bp, 10 predicted proteins | sample RhiMetdeltSRZDD1_FD_80071 | JGI IMG/M metagenome (GOLD analysis project Ga0114129, IMG submission 80071) | Populus rhizosphere microbial communities from Tennessee, USA - Rhizosphere MetaG P. deltoides SRZDD1 (version 2) (version 2) | ecosystem: Host-associated > Plants > Roots > Rhizosphere >...
CCGCCCCACGATCGCGGGAAGAGCTCGTACCACGCGCCGAACCGCGCGAGCGCGCGGTCGACGTCGACACCGAGCTTGCGGTCGAGCTCGACCTCGCCGTGGCGATCGGTCGACTCGACGGCGAGGAGCTCCTCGAGCGACTGGTCGCCGAGCAGCGCCTGGCCTTCACCGACCTCGCCGGCGAGATCCTCTTGGCCGGCCTGCAGCTTGCGCCGGATCTCCTCCTGCCAGGACGCAATGCGGTCGGTCCACGCGGCGACGGTGAACGTCCAGCGCCCGAGCTGGTCGACGACGAAGGTGCCGCGCCAGTGGTCGTTGCCGAGCGGCTCCATCGATGCCTCCTGCCAGCGCCGCGCGCCGGGTGCCCGGTAGCGCACGGCGGCGCCGAGGACGTCGTGGCCGTCACGGAAGATCGTCGCCGTGACGGCGATCTCGTCACCCTCGGTCGCTTTCACGGGATAGCGACCGCAGTCGATCTGCGGCTCGACTCGTTGTATCTGGATGCGAGGCGGGGGCTGTTTCGTGCGCGGAAGTGGCACGGCGAAGAGACTTTCTACAGACTCGCGCTTCTAAACGATGCGGCTGTCACGCTCGAGCGGGATCCTGCTTCATCCGACGTCGCTTCCGAACGGCGTTCTCGACGAGGAGGCGTATCGCTTCGTCGACTGGCTCGCCGCCGCAGGCCAGTCGTGGTGGCAGATCCTCCCGCTCGGGCCGCCGGACGACACGGGTTCGCCGTACGCGTCGCCGTCGGCCTTCGCGGCGTCCCCGGCGCTGCTTTCGGAGCCCGATGCAGCGGTATCGGCCGCGGAGCTCGAGGACTTCGTGGCACGCCATCCATCCTGGAGCGGCGAGTGGGCCGCGTTCGCCGGCGCGGGGGCGCTTGCCGACCAGGTTCGGTTCGAGCACGAGTGGTCGGAGCTCCGCGCGTACGCGCGGATGCGCGGCGTCCGGCTCATCGGCGACGTCCCGATCTACGTCGCGGAGAACGGCGCCGAGCACGGCGCGCATCCCGAGCTCTTCCGCACCGGCGTCGTCGCAGGCGCGCCGCCGGACGCGTTGTCGAAGATCGGTCAGCGCTGGGGCAATCCTCTCTACGACTGGCCGGCGCATCGCGCGACCGGCTTCCGCTGGTGGATCGAGCGGCTGCGGCGCACGTTCGAGCTCGTCGACGTCACGCGCCTCGACCACTTTCGCGGCTTCGTCGCCTACTGGGAGATCCCCGAGCGGCACGCGACCGCGAAGCACGGGCGCTGGCGCGCCGGGCCGGGACGCGCGCTCTTCGACGCTGCGCGGCGCGAGCTTGGCGACGTGGCGCTGATCGCGGAGGACCTCGGCGTGATCACCCCGGCCGTGTACCGCCTGCGCGACGAGCTGGGCTTCCCCGGGATGGTCGTGCTCCACTGGGCCTTCGGCGGCGGACACCGCAACCCGCACCGCCCGGAGAACCACACGCCGAACCAGGTCGTCTACACGTCGACGCACGACACGGACACCACGCGCGGCTGGTTCGAGTCGATGCGGAAGCGCGACCGCGAAGCGACGGGGCTCGATCCGAGCGACCCCGCGTGGGGCCTGATCGAGATCGCCTACGCCTCCCGCGCCGAGGTCGCGATCGTTCCCGCGCAGGACGTCCTCGACCTCGGCAGCGAGGCGCGGATGAACCGCCCCGGGACGATCCACGGGAACTGGCAGTGGCGCCTCGAGCCCGGGCAGCTGCGCGACGAGCACGCGGCCCGCCTGCGCGAGCTCGCGGCGGCTAGCAGCCGGTCGCCGGGCCGGTGAAGTTCGGGTTCTTCAGGAGCGAGTAGCGGCCGAGAAAGCCGCGCGAAGGCGTCTCGCGCGCGAACCACGAGTAGAAGACCTCGTCCTGCGGATGGTACGTCGCGCCGCCGCCGACAGGCGTCGCCTCGAACCCGGAGCCGACGACGGGATCGCCTGTCTCGAGGTCGGTGAGACACCCGTAACCGGCGGCGAAGAACGGCGGCACCTCGTTGTTGGCGAACGGGTCGGCGTACCACTCCGACACCTCGTGGCTGAGCGAGTGCACGTCCGCGATCGACGGCGAGCTGAAGATGCCGGGGCCGCTGTACGCGGCGTAGATGAAGGTGTTCACCTGCGGCTTCCCGTTCGAGCCCGCGTTGCTCGTCGCGCCGTGGTAGCCGATCACGCAGCAGCTGTCGCCGTCGAGCAGGAAGACGGCGTCGGTGAGGAAGATCGGAACGACGTCCGCCGGGATCTTGAGCGACACGAGCAGGTTGTGCACGCGCGCCGACATCCACTTGGCCGAGGCGCGGGCAAAGTGCTGGCCGGACGTGCGACCGATCAGGTCGAAGCCCTGGTTCGCCGGAACGTCGATCGACTGCGCCGGGTAGACCTGCGGCGCGGCGAGGAGGACGTTGTAGCCGGATGCCGAGCCCCCGGTCTGCCAGAACATCGCCTTTTGCACCGCGTTGCCGTACTGCGTCGTCACCGGCGGCCCCGTCTGGTTGCCGAGGAAGCCGGTGCCGAACACGTACGCATTCCGCAGCACGGAGAAGTCGGTGCTCTGGAAGATGGGCGAGGCGAGGGTGGCCGCGACGCGCTCGCTCCCGCTGAGCGAGCCGCCGACGCCGGCCTTGAAGTTGAGGTCGAGCGGCACGATCGCCGTTTTGACGGTGGTCGTGACGGGCGGCTTGGAGGGGTCGGTTCCGGCCATCGAGTAGGGGAAGACCACGCCGCCGAAGGCGAAGGAGCCGGACCAGCTCGGGATCGTGAACGCGCTCGGCGACACCGTGCCGCCGCTCTCGTCCGCGAAATTTGCCTGGCCCGAAATCTGGGCGCTGTCGACGAACGCCGCGCCGCCCGGCGTGGCTGCGAGCGACCGCGGCCAAGCCGCGGTCGCGCGGCCGGAAAACCGGGCGTGGCCTCCGGCCACGCCCTGGGCCGCCGGCGCCGAGCCCGCGAAGCACGCGAGCAGGGCTGCCAGGGCAGCAACGATCAGCCACAGACGCCGCATTGCCAAGGAATCGGATTTCCCGCTCCAGAGCCGAATCCCTCGTTCGGCGGGTAGTCTCGGTCCGTGGCCGTCCTCACGAGCCAGGCCGAGCGCGACGAGGCCTTCACGCGCCGGGACGAACGCATGGAGCAGCTCGTCGGCGAGCTGCGCGAGCGCACGGCGCTGGTTGCGCGCGGTGGCGGCGAGAAGGCGGTGGAACGGCACCGCGCCCGCGGCAAGCTGACCGCCCGCGAGCGGATCGACCGCCTGGTCGACCCCGACAGCTCGTTCCTCGAGCTGAATGCGCTGGCCGCCTGGGATCTCTACGACGGCGCCGCGCCGAGCGCGGGGATCGTCTCCGGCATCGGCGTCGTCGAGGGGCGGGAGTGCGTGATCGTCGCAAACGACGCCACGGTCAAGGGCGGCTCGTACTTCCCGCTGACGGTCAAGAAACACCTTCGTGCGCAGGAGGTCGCGGAGCAAAACTACCTTCCCTGCCTCTACCTCGTCGACTCCGGGGGCGCCTTCCTCCCCCTGCAGGCCGAGGTCTTCCCCGACCGCGAGCACTTCGGGCGGATCTTTTTCAACCAGGCGCGGATGTCGGCCAAGGGCATCCCGCAGATCGCGGTCGTCATGGGCTCTTGCACCGCGGGCGGCGCGTACGTGCCTGCGATGAGCGACGAGACGGTGATCGTGCGCGGGACGGGAACGATCTTCATCGGCGGGCCGCCCCTCGTGAAGGCGGCGACCGGGCAGGAGGTGAGCGCCGAGGAGCTCGGCGGCGCCGACGTACACGCGCGCGAGTCAGGCGTTGCCGACCACTACGCGACCTCGGACGAGCACGCGCTGGCGATCGCCCGCCGGATCGTGGCGAACCTGCAGAGCCGCAAGCAGGTGCCGTGGGACGTCACACGTCCCGAGCCGCCTGCGCTCGACCCGGACGAGCTCTACGGCCTCGTTCCGGAGGACTTCCGGCACCAGATCGACCCGCGCGAGCTCGTCGCACGGCTTGTCGACGGGTCCCGCTTCGACGAGTTCAAGGCGCTCTACGGCGAGACGCTCGTCTGCGGCTGGGCGCGGATCGAGGGCTACCCCGTCGGAATCCTCGCCAACAACGGCGTCCTCTTCGCAGAGTCGGCGCAGAAAGGCGCGCACTTCATCGAGCTCGCGTGCAAGCGCAAGGTGCCGCTCGTCTTCCTCCAGAACATCACCGGCTTCATGGTCGGCAAGGAATACGAGGCCGGCGGGATCGCGCGCGACGGCGCAAAGATGGTCATGGCCGTCGCCAACGCCGAGGTGCCGAAGTTCACCGTCGTCGTGGGCGGGTCGTTCGGCGCCGGGAACTACGCGATGTGCGGCCGCGCGTACGCGCCGCGACAGCTTTGGATGTGGCCGAACGCGCGCATCTCGGTAATGGGCGGCGAGCAGGCCGCGACGGTGCTGACGACTGTCGGCGACGCCGATCCCGAGGAGATCCGCGAGACGTACGAGCGTGAAGGGAATCCGTACTACTCGACTGCACGCTTGTGGGACGACGGCATCCTCGACCCCCTGGACACTCGTCGAGTGCTCGCGCTGGGCATCTCGGCCGCGCTGAACGCGCCGATCCCGGAGACGACCTTCGGCGTCTTCCGCATGTGATGGCCGGCCGCTTCGACTACGTCGACGTGAGCTCGCTCGGCGGGGAAGGCCCGGGCGGCAGCGTGCGCAAGGCGCGGCGGGCGCTCGGCGCGCGCGCGTTCGGTTTCAACTACTTCGTGCTCCCGCCGAACCAGGCCGGCCGCGAGCACGACCACACCGAAGAGGGACAGGAGGAGGTCTACTTCGTCGTCCGCGGCTCGGGGACGATGACGATCGACGAGGACGAGCTCGAGCTCCTTCCCGGCCGGTTCGTCCGCGTCGACCCCGAAGCGCGCCGGCTGCCGACGGCCGGCCCCGACGGCCTCGAGTTCATCGCGTTCGGCGCGCCGATCGACGAGCCGTACGAGCCGCCTTCCTGGGGCTAGCGCCCCGTTAGGCTCCGCACATGCACACCATCGAGCTGACGGACGACGAGCTGCGCCTGCTGCACGCCGCATTGCATTCCTACCTCGACGACTTCGGTCACGAGGAGGCGGAGCTCCTGCGGCAGATCAAGCAGCTGATCGCGAAGCTGCCGCGCGACTGACGAAGCTCGGGGTTCGTGCGAGCCCTGCTGGTCGCGGCGGCGTTTCTGGCGACATCGGTGGCCGCCGCCGCGCGCGGTGACTCGCCGACGCCGCCGTTCTCGCCCGCCGACCAGACAGTCCGTCAAGCCGTCGTCCTGAGCGGCCACCGTCCGACGGACGGGCGGTACGAGTACGCCGTCACCGCCGATGCGCTCTACGTCTATGCGGAAGGAACGGCGCGGCTCGTCGAGCAGGTCTCACTGCCCGGGCTGACGACCGTGCCGCGCGGGCTCGACGTCGACGTGGCCCGCCACGCGCTCTACATCTCCTACGGCGGCCAGGGCGGCGCGAGCGGCACCGGCGCGCTTCTGCGCTACGACCTCCTGCGCGACCGCGTCGTCTGGGTCAAGGCGTATCCCGTCGGCGTCGATTCGTTCGCGCTCTCCCGCGACGGCAGGACCATGTTCATGCCTGGCGGCGAGGGCGAGGCCGCTCCGTGGTGGTACGTGTTGCGGACGTCCGACGGCCGCGCGCTTGCGCGGATCGACGGCGGCGCGTATCCGCACAACACGGTCGTGTCGCTCGACGGCAAGCGTGCGTACCTCGCGCCGCGCGGCGATCCGTGGCTGACCGTGATCGACGCGCGCACGTATCGCGTCCTGCGAAGGATCGGTCCGTTACGTGACGGCGTCCGCCCGTTCACGATCAACCGCGCGCAGACGCTCGCCTTCACGACCGCGACGGGCTTCCGCGGCTTCCAGGTGTCGAGCATCGCGACGGGCAAGGTGCTCTACACCGTCGACTTCGGCCCTGTTCCCTCCGACTTCGCTCTGACGGCGCCGAGCCACGGCATCTCGCTCTCGCCGGACGAGCGGCAGCTCTGGATCGTCGACCGGCCGGCGCGGACCCTCCACGTCTACGACGTGACGCGCCTGCCGCTCGTCGCTCCTCGCCGGCTGGCCGTCTTGCCGGTCGCAGCCGACGGCGATCCTCCGGGTTGGCTCTCCCACACGCTCGACGGCAAGTACGTCTACGTCGGAAACAGCGGCGACGTGTTCGCTTCGCGGGGACTACGCCACGTTGGGTCGCTGCCCGCGCTGCACCGGACACGGCTCTACCTGGAGATCGACTGGCGGAGCGGGCGTCCGGTCGCGACGTCGACACGGCAAGGCCTCGGGCGGCGCACCGCCCGCTAACGGGCAGTCGCACCCGCGGCGATGGCTACGCTCTTGCGCGGGTTCGTGCGACTGCTGCGCCCATCGAGTCGAGAGCTCGCGATCGACCTCGGAACGGCAAACACGCTCGTCTACGTGCGCGGCGAGGGAATTGCCGTCTTCGAGCCGTCGGTCGCGGCTGTCGACGAGCGGACCGGAAAGGTGTACGCCGTCGGCGAGGAGGCGCGGCGAATGATCGGTCGCACGCCGGCGACGATCCGCGCGCTGCGGCCGCTGCGCCACGGGGTGATCGCCGACTTCGATGTCACGGCCGAAATGCTTCGGTACTTCATCCGGCGCGTCGGCGGCGGCGCGTTTTCGTTCGCGCGGGTGGTGCTCTGCGTCCCGAGTGGGATCACGAAGCTCGAGAGCGACGCGGTCGAAGAGGCGACGCTCGCGGCAGGCGCACGGAGCGTGTCGCTGATCGAGGAGCCGATGGCGGCGGCGATCGGCGCCGAGCTTCCGGTCGCGGATCCGCAGGGCAGCATGGTCGTGGACATCGGCGGCGGCACGACCGAGGTCGCCGTCCTCTCGCTCGGCGGAATCGTGGTCTGGGAGTCGATCCGGGTCGGCGGATTCGAGATGGACGAGGCGCTCGTCCGCCATGCGAATGCGAACCACCATCTCGTGATCGGTCCGGAGACCGCGGAGGCGGCGAAGATCGCGAGCGGATCGGCTTGGCCGACGGACGACGAGCCGGACACCGAGATCGCGGGGCGGGATCGCATCACCGGTCTGTTGCGGCGCACGTCGCTCGGGTCGGAGGAGGTTCGAGCCGCGCTCGCACAGTCCGTCGAGCTCATCGTCGACGCCGTCAAGCGCACGCTCGAGATCACACCCCCGGAGCTTGCCGCCGACATCAGCGACCGCGGCATCACGCTCGCCGGTGGCGGCGCGCTGCTCCGCGGCCTCGACCAGAAGCTCGAAGCGGCGACAGGCGTTCCGGTCTCCGTCGCCGACTCGCCGCTGACGTGCGTCGTGCTCGGCGCCGGGCGGAGCCTCGAGGAGCGCACTGCCTTGCGCGGCTCACGGCGCAGACGACGGGCCGGACGTCGGCTGCGCTAGAGCACCAGCTCCTCCGGAAACACCGCGGCCTCGTCGAAGCGCTCGAGCGCGTACGGGCCGAGGTCGAACTCGGGCTCGTCGCCGAGGACGAGCTGCGCCACTGCGCGCCCGACCGCAGGCGACTGCATGAAGCCATGGCCGCTGAAGCCCGCGGCGACGAAGACTCCGTCCGCGACGCGCCCGATGATCGGGTGCGCGTCCGGCGTCATGTCGTACAGGCCGGCCCAGGCGCTCGCGACGGGGGCGTGCGCGGCGGGCGGGTAGCGATACGCGAGCCGGGCCAGCCATTCGGGGACGAGCGCCTCGTCGACGACCGGATCGGACGTCCACCGCGGCGCCGGCTCCCGCCATGCCAGCCGTAAGACGTCGTCGCGGCGTCGGAAGTGGAAGCCGGTCTCCTCCTCGACGACCATCGGGAGCGTCTTGGGGAGCCCGTTCACAGGCCCGACCTCGACGAGCTGGCGGCAGAGGGGCCGGATCGGCAGGTCGACGCCGTAGGTCGCCGCGACCTCGCGCGACTCCCAGCCGCAGGCGATGACCAGCGTCTCGGCGTCGAGTGTCCGCGCGTCCGTTCGCTCACGCATTTCCACCCCACGCTCGACCGCCCGCCGGACGACCTCTCGCGCGGTGGCGGGCGGGTCGGCCACGCCGTCCTCGCGGCAGATCACCGCGCCGAGCACGTCGTCGACGTGCAGGCCGTCGACTTCCGCGGCGTCGCAGTCCTCGATCGCGACGCCGAGCGAGCGCTGCAGCTCGGCGCGTTCCCGTAGGCGTGTGAGCCCGTCGGGTGTCGTCGCCGCGAACATGTACCCGACCTGGTCGAACAGCTCGGCGCCGAGCGTCCGGAAGAACGCGATCGAGGCCTGCGTCAGCCGCACCTCCGCTGCGGTCGAGAACTGTTGCCGCACGCCGCCCATCGCGCGACCGGTTGCTCCCGACGCGACTTCGCCGAGGTCGCAGAGGATGACGTCGCGTGCGCCGCGCTCCGCGAGGTGGTACGCGACCGACGCACCGATCGCGCCGGCGCCGGCTACGACGATGCGTCCAGCCACGCCTCGAGCTCCGTCCGCTCCGTCTGCGACAGTTGTCTGAGTGGACAACGAACGTCCGGCTGAATCGAGACACCCCGTCGCGCAAGCGCCAGCTTCGCGGCCGCGTGGAACGGAAAGCGCTCGAGCCCCGCCCGAAGCTCCGGCGCGCGTGACGGCTCGCCGCGCACGAGCGCCGCGACCTCTTCCGGATAGACGGACGCGAGGCCCGAGACGGTTCCTGCGGCGCCGCGTGCGAGCGCCTGCTGCACGAGCTCCTCGGCGCCGACGAACACGTCGAGACCTTCGACGAGGTACGGCTCGACGTCGGTGAACGGCCGGTTCGACACCTTGAGCCCGGCGAGGTTCGGGGCGCGCTCGCGAAGCTCGGCGAGAACGCTCGAGGCGAGCGACCAGCCTGCACGCGCACGGAACTCGTAGACGTAGAACGGCGTCGGCGCGCACGCGTTCGCCGCGGCGAGGAAGTGCGCGAGCTGCGCGGGCTCGTCGAGCGTGAAGTACGGCGGACCGATGACCGCGACTCCCGCGGCGCCTCTCGCCGCGGCGTCCTCCGCAAGCGTGACCGTGTCGCGCGTCGTCTGCGCGCCGCAATGGACGATCACCGGCAGGCCGCGCGCGAGGAACGCTTCGGCGGCCCGGGTCCGTTCGTCGACGGAGAGGAGGATCCCCTCCCCCGTCGTGCCGAGCGCGAGGATGCCGTCGAGGTCGCCGCGTGCGAGGAACTCGACGTACGCGGGAATCGCGTCGAGGTCGAGCTCGTCGCCGCCGCCCCGCAAGGGCGTCAGCGCGGCTGCGTACGCCTTGGCCATCGCGGCCACCTTACGATGCGCGCCATGGCTGCGCTGCGGATCGAGCGCGACGGTCACGTCCTTCGCATCACGATCGCGAAGCCGGAACGCCGCAACGCGTTCGACGCGGAGCTGATCGCGGAGCTCCACGACGCCTTTCGCGGCGTCGACGACGCGCGCGCGGTCGTGCTCGCCGGCGACGGCCCGAGCTTCTCCGCCGGTGCGGACGTCGACTGGCAGCGGAGCGCGATCGACCTGGACTTCGACGAGAACGTCGCGGACGCCCTGCGCCTCTACCGCATGCTCGAGGCGATCGACTCCTGCCCCGCGCCGGTCGTCGCGCCCATCCAGGGATACGCGCTCGGCGGCGGTTCCGGCCTCACTGCGTGCGCTGACATCGCGATCGCGGCGAGGGACGCGACCTTTGGCTTCACGGAAGTGCGGCTCGGGATCATCCCCGCGGTGATCTCACCGTTCGTGTTCGCGAAGATCGGCGCGCAGGCGCGGCGGTACTTCCTCACCGGCGAGCGCTTCGACGCGGCGACTGCGTTGCGGATCGGGCTCGTCCACGAGGTCGCGGAGGACCTCGACGCGTCCGTGAAGCAGGTCGTGGGCGAGCTGCTCAAGGCGGGGCCGGAAGCGGCGCGCGCCGCCAAGCGGTTGGCGCGCGAACGTCCCGCCGACGGCGAGGAGCTCGCGCGGATCGCCGCGGGCCTACGTACGGGGGCCGAGGGGCAGGACGGACTGCGCGCGTTCCTCGACAAGCGCCGCGCGGTCTGGCTCGACTAACACACCCGCCGCGCCCGTAGAAGACCCGCGCGTCCCGCCTGTAGCGTCCGGACGATGAAGCGTCTGGTGGCGCTCATCGGCGCCGTCGTC
>Ga0114129_10017798_pt1 | contig 10118 bp, 8 predicted proteins | sample RhiMetdeltSRZDD1_FD_80071 | JGI IMG/M metagenome (GOLD analysis project Ga0114129, IMG submission 80071) | Populus rhizosphere microbial communities from Tennessee, USA - Rhizosphere MetaG P. deltoides SRZDD1 (version 2) (version 2) | ecosystem: Host-associated > Plants > Roots > Rhizosphere >...
ACTGGGGCGGAAGGATTCGAACCTTCGAATACAGGTTCCAAAGACCTGTGCCTTACCACTTGGCCACGCCCCAATGCTGGACTACTCTTCTACGATTTTCTGGAAATACTCCCAGCGCGGCAACGGCTTTGTCAGCTTCACGCGGAAAGTCCCGTCCAGAGCCGATCCCGCACGAATCGCTTCTGAAAGCATTTGAAATTGACCAAAGATCGTTGATCCGCTACCAGATAGCGCAGCCCGGTACGCCCCGAGATTCAGCAACTCTTCTTTGATCCTGGCCAATTCCGGATACCGAGCGAAGACGGGGACCTCGAAGTCATTCGTCCAAACATCTCCTGTACACTCAGAATCCTTCGCAGCACAGAAACCCTCAATAATATTGAATTTATCGGGGACGGTCAACCAGGAATACGCTTTGGCTGTAGGAATGATCACACCGGGATCGATGAGCAGAACCCAGTAATCTGTAGCGTCGTCGAGTTTATACACCTCATCACCACGACCGTAGCCGGCAGCGCGGCCGCCAAGAGCAAAAAACGGAACGTCAGAACCGAGATCCCTCAGGACTTGAGGAACTTGTTCAAACGGTAGAGCTAGTTTGTACAGCCGTTGCAATCCGATAAATGTGGCTGCCGCGTCCGAACTACCGCCACCGAGGCCGCGTCCGATTGGAATGTTCTTCGTAACATGAATTCGAACCTTTGCCGTGATGCCGGCAAGCCGTTCGTACGCGCGAACGGCACGCACGACCAGGTTTGTTTCATCTTCAGGAGTGCCTGGCGCTGAGAATTCGAAATGGCCGGCGGGCTCCAATAAAATCTCGTCGTACCAGTCGACGGCTTGGAAAATCGTCTTGATCTCGTGATATCCATCCTCACGTCGTCCAAGCACCCGGAGATCCAGGTTAATTTTCGCGAACGCTCGCAACTGCATAGAGTCGGCTGAAAAACCTAGGCTTCAACAAGCCAAGGCGAAAAAGTAATTTGAGTCCGTAAAAAGGCAGCGACCTGGCCAGGAACCAAAACGGATAAATAGGATCCGACCGCTCGATCGTCACCTTCTTAGAATAATGCTTCAGCAGGTCTGCCAGCGATTCGGGATCGAAGAAGTGTATGTGATCGGAGGAGAGCATATGCGCGTACGTGACGTCGTTCGCCCTCAATTGCTCGATGCTCTCGGAATTCGGTACCGTTATGAGGACATTCTTGCGCGCGACGCGGAATGCCTCGCGTAAGACTTTCTCCACGTCTGCGACGTGCTCGAGGACCTCAAAGATCAGCACCGTATCAAATGATCCGTCCCTAAATGGAAGTACGGAGTCCACAGTCGCCACCGGAAGACCCGTTGACAAGGCTCTGCGAAGGTAATCGAAATTAATGTCGCAACCGTAGCAACTTAGACCTTCGTCTCGGAGAGCGCTGCTATAGGCCCCAAAACCGCAACCTAGATCGAGAATCGTTGGACCGGTATGCTTGCGAGCAAAGCGGAGAAAGGTCCGGTAGGCCTGTCCCGGAACGGCCGGAATACCGGGTTGATAGAAGTCATCTCGCGAGCCAATCATCGGTCTGTCGTCTCGGTTTGGTATTATCAACGCCCTGATGGGCATTCGACATCGATTTCTGCTTGCCGCGTCATTCTTGTATCTCGTGGTGGCGAACCTGATCTGGATTGCGCGCGATGACCGGCCTCCGTATTGGGACATGGCCGACAAGCAAATCGGAGCTCTCAGGATCTACGATGCCGTTGCAACTTCCGGAATTCGCGCTATTGCGGTCATACCCTTTCTCACCGGCCCGTACCCACCCTTGTATCACTCCGTAATCGCCGCTTCTTACGCGCTCTTCGGCAAAACGCTTGACGCCGCACAATGGGCCAACCTGCCAGCGATCGCGCTACTGCTCTTGGCAACCTATGCCATCGGAAGGACAGTGCTCAAACCGTTCGCCGCCGCGACAGGCGCAGTAATCGTGAATTTTTGTCCCCTGTTGCTGTGGCTATCGCGCGAAACAATGATCGATTACTGGCTCACCAGTATGGTCGCCCTGTCGATTTGGGCGCTCATTCGCACGAACGAATTCTCGGATCGGAAACGCGCAGTTATCTTCGGCATCATTTGCGGCTTCGGCATGCTCACGAAATGGACATTTGCGTTCTTTGTGATACTCCCGGCATTGTGGTTCGCTAGAAAAAATGCAAGGAATGCCGCGATTGCTGCATCAATTGCCGCGGTACTCGCGGCTTATTGGTATGCGTTTGCAGGCCGGGCGCTGCTGACGCTGTTATCGATTAACACCGCGCAATCCGTCAGCGAAGGTGACCCGAGCCGTTTTGGTTCTGGATCAATCATGTTTTACATCAGAGCGCTTGAAGGTTCTCAACTGTTTCTTCCGCTCTTCATTGCCCTGCTTGCCGGATTAATCCTTCTGTTATTCAACTTCAATCGGAAATGGATACCAATTCTGCTGTGGATTGCCGGGGGTTGGCTGGGTTTGCTGCTCTTTCAGAACAAGGATCCGCGCTATACAACACCTCTGCTGCCGGCCATTGCGCTGATCACAGCGCAAGTTTTCCAAAAAAAAGAATTTCTTGTAGCTCTGCTGGTGCCATTGCTCCTGGTTCAGCATTATCTCGTTTCGTTCGGTATCCCCCAGTTGCCACCCGCAATAGTTCTTGCAAAGGGAGGAAGCGGGCCCATTGCCTATGACTGGAACATCTATACTCAGCGCTATTTTGGATGGGGTCCGCCGGCCCGCGAAGATTGGAAGATCGAGCACGTTTTGAAGACGGTGACATCCGCGCAAGGTCGATCTATTCGACTCGGCATGGTACCCGATATTCCAAGATTCGATACGTTCGCATTCGAGTTCTACATCATGCTGAAGAAACTTCCGGTAAGGGTAAATCGATTAGGCGTGTTCGATGAACGGGCGATTCGGAACAACGATTACATTCTCGTTTCAGAAAAGGATGAAGGCTTCGAACCGGGCTCATCCTTCACATCCGATCTCAGACGCATCAATGAATACGTCAGTCATCGGTCTGGCGAATTCCAGATGCTGGAATCGTTCTCGCTTCCTAATGGCGATGTCATTCACTTGTACAAGGTTGGAACTGCATAAAGATTCCGCGGACGGCAAGATTGAATATAAGCTCCAAGCAGGCGATGGCATGGTTGCCGTGGACACGTCCCCTGATGGTGTGGAGGAATTTCCAGATTGTCCGGAAACAGTTCGCGACTGAATAGGCAGAATGAACTCATCCGCTCACTGCGCAAACAACTAGAAGCGAAGGAACGCGAATTCGCCGACCTGAAATGGCTGTTCGAACAGTTTTTGCAGTCGCCCTCGTGGCGTCTTACCCGCCCGATTCGATGGCTGGCCAAAACGTTTCGGCTAATTCGCTACCGGATTCTGGGTCAAAGCCTGCCGGCAGAGGAGGGACCAGCGCGGCCGGAACCTGACCGAGTGTCCATAGAAAAAGAACCGTCGGAGGTGGAGGCTCAAAGCCCATTCGAACTCAAGCGGTTGTTCACAGACCTATATCGCGTCCAGCTTCAAAGTTTCTTAACCTCGAATGCTAACCTGCAACTGCCTCAAGCCGACAATCCGGAAATCTCCGTCCTCCTTGTTCTCTTTAATCGAGCGGAACTGACGTTCGCATGCTTACGCGCCCTGGCTGAGAACCATTCGGAGCGAATGGAAATCATCATCGTCGACAACAATTCGCGCGACGAAACAACGTTGCTGCTGGATCGATTGCGTGGCGTGCGCATTATTCGGAACGCCGAAAACCGCAATTTCCTTCTCGCGGTAAATCAGGCTGCCAAAGAAGCGCGGGGCGAGTACGTTCTTCTGCTGAACAACGACGCGCAGGTTCTGCCTGGAACACTACATTGCGCACTGAAAACGATACGCAGCGCGCCGGACATCGGCGCCGTAGGCGCTCGTTTGATTTTGCTGGATGGCACGTTGCAGGAAGCAGGAAGCATCATCTGGCGAGACGGCTCCTGTCTCGGTTATGGGCGAGGCGACAATCCATTTGCGCCGATGTACATGTTTCGTCGAGACGTGGATTACTGCTCAGGCGCATTCCTGTTAACCCCACGCCGAATCTGGGAAGAGCTTGGCGGCTTCGATGAACGTTTCAAACCGGCATACTACGACGAGACGGATTACTGTACTCGCCTGTGGGAGCGACAGCTGCGAGTCGTCTATGAGCCCAATGCAGTGCTCCTGCACTACGAATTCGCCAGCTCGCAGTCGGTGAGCGATGCCAAGGACTTGCACCGTGAACACCAGCGCGTCTTTGCTTCGCGCCACCAGGACCTCCTCTCGACCCATTTCGATTCAGATGTAAATTCAATTCTGCCTGCGCGAATGAACCATCGCGGTAAAACGCGAGTTTTGTTCATCGATGACCGCGTTCCTCACACGTGGTGGGGTTCCGGCTTTCCTAGAGCACGTGCCATTCTGTTCACACTTCTCAAGCAGGATTGCTTCGTCACTCTCTATCCATTATCTGAATTCAATGAAGACTGGTCCTCTGTGTATGCGGATTTGCCCGCGGAAATCGAATTCATGATCGGATATGGTCCAACGCTTTTGGAGCCTTTCTTGCGAAATCGGCAGTGCTATTACGACACAATCGTCGTCAGCCGTCCGCACAATATGAAAATTCTGAAGCCCATCATTGAAGCGCATCCAGATTGGTTCGAAGAAGTGAACATCGTTTATGACGCCGAGGCCATTTTTGCGACACGTGACGTAACGTTCGCGCAAATGAACGGAACTCCCCTGACGGCAGAACAAGCAGATGGGTTTCTTCAAACGGAAATAGAACTTGCATCCGCGGCAGACTGTGTCCTTGCGGTTTCAGATCCGGATAGTGAAACATTCCGGAAACACGGCATCGAAATCGTGCGAACGGTTGGGCATGCGATCGCGGCCGCGCCGACGCCGCGGAGTTTCTCTGGAAGAAGCGGTTTCCTTTTTGTAGGCGCGATTCATGAAGAAGCCAGTCCAAACGGTGATTCGGTGATCTGGTTTCTTCAAGAGATCCTGCCGAAAATTCAAGCCGAGCTTGGCAGCGATATTCCGTTCACCATTGCCGGAGTCAATAAGTCGGAGCGTGTGAAGCAGCTCGCAACTTCATCTGTAAAAATCGTCGGACATGTTCGCGATCTTACGGAGATCTACGATGCAGCTCGTGTTTTCGTGGCGCCAACAAGATTTGCAGCCGGCATTCCTCACAAAGTCCATGAAGCTGCCGCCCGAGGCTTACCGATCGTGGCAACGCCATTACTCGCGTCACAGCTCAGCTGGCAGGACGGCAACCCATTTCTGGTCGCCACCGATTCACACTCATTTGCGCGGAAGTGCATCGAGCTGCACAGAAATAGCGCCCTCTGGGAAAAGCTGCGCGAGACAGGCATCGAGCGAATTCGAACAGAATGCTCGATTAAAGTTTTCGAAGCAAATCTCAAGGCTTGTTTAACGCGGGCTGGGACCGGCAAGCGCAGACGTGTTTTGGGAGTTTGAGTGTGCTGGATTGGACCGGTGAACGCTTCCTCCCCTGGATCAAGGAATACGCTGTCGCATATGAACACCTCCATAGGTACGCGTACGCCAAAGCGTTGGTAAAGAATAAACGCGTCCTCGATCTTGCCTGCGGCGAAGGCTACGGCTCGAACCTACTCGCGTCAGATGCAGCATCGGTAGTAGGAATCGACATTGACGCGAGTGTCATTAGCCATGCTTCAGCGAAATACGCTCGGGAGAATCTACGGTTTGTCACCGGCTCGATTACGGCAGTTCCCGTCCAGGAGAATCATTGTTTCGATGTCATCGTTTGTTTTGAGGCGATTGAACACATCGAAAATCAGGACGAACTGTTAGCGGAGACCAAACGGCTACTCGACCCCGAGGGCCTATTGATTGTTTCTACGCCGAATAAGCCGATATATGGCGAAGAATCTCCGGAAAAGAATCCCTTCCATGTAAAAGAGCTTCACTTCACAGAATTTCAGGAACTCCTCGGTCGCTATTTCCGCAATATCAAATTTCTGGGCCAACGTATACATCCGAGCTCGAGCATGTGGCCTATCGGTGAGCCGGGCGATAACCGCTTTCACGAATTCGTCATAGAGCGCGGCAACACTGAATTCAACTTCATTTCTGCGGAAAAACGTGTCGCGTTGTATTTCATCGCGATCGCATCCGATGCCGAAATTGCGCCTCCAGCCGGAAGCGTCTTGCTGGACGATTCCGACGGTTTGCTCGAGGAGAAAGATCGAGAGCGTGAACGCCACGTTCGTGAACGCGAGGAAACAATCGCTTCGCTGGAGGAAGCACTAAAGTGGCGTGAAGGCCAACTAAGTGAATTACGAACGGTTAACGCGTCACTAACGGATCAATTGACGCAGGCGACAGATGCTCTGGCTTTGATACACGCCAGCCGTGGCTGGAAACTCATAATGAGGCTTCGGAGCATTCGCGACCGTTTAATGGGATTCGGCAAGTCACGAGAAGCCAAGCGAGAATGAAGACATATAATCCCCTCCTCAGGAGGAGGGGATTGCCCATTTTCGATAACTATTTCTTTGGGCGAAGAGCCGTGGGCGCATCACCCTGAATAACCAGTTCCATGCCCTTGCTCTTGTAAACAGCCGCTACCGACGGAGCGCTCAAGAACTTCATCAGCGCTCTACTCGAATCCACATTCTTGGAATTCGCACTGATGCCTCCTGCAAGGCTGACATAGTTCTGGACCTTCGGCGGCAAAGGACCTACATAGTCAACGCCCTTAGCGGGCACTATTTCGCTGATCAACGTAATAATGAGATCCGCTTTACCTCCAGCTACTGTTGCTATGGACTGATCGACTTGTTGGGTCAGAACGATTTTCGGTTGTACGTCCTTTGCGATTCCGAGTTCTCCAAGCATCTTGTCAATATGAACACGACTTGCGCCCACGTCCACCCAGGTCATCGACTTTGCATTCAGCAGCGTCGTCTTCAGTGTGTCGATTGTAGCGATGTCCGGTTTTCGTGCACCCGAACGAACACCGATTCCGATTCCAGATCGGCCAAGGTCGGTTCGCGTAGCGGCGCCAATTGTGCCCGCTTTGATGAGGTCATTCATCACCTCAGAACTTAGGATCGCCACATCAAACGTCTCGCCCGATTGGATCCGCTGTCTTATGGCGACAGATGTACCGAACTCGATGGCCAATGGACTGCCGATCTGCAGCTCGGCGCGACTCTTAAGCTGCTCTACAACAGCCTTCAAGCCGTTGGAACATAGGACGCGAATCTGTGTCGCTTGGGCTCCGGCTTGAGAAGCAAACAGGAAGCTCAGCGCGATCGCACTGCTTGTAGGTATCTTCACCGCTCATTCTCCTTTTTCAAGACACTCGCGAAGTCTCGCGCGACACAGACGTCACGCGTACCCGCACGGGAATGCGCATATGACCGTACGTCGTGCTTCGCTGGACAACTTCGATCGCGCAAGCGTTGTCGATCCAATCGCACATTTCGTAGCGATCGAGCGTTCCATCGGCAACAGCCGGCGAGAAATAGTAGAACCCGGCATGCAGGAATGGCAGATCCATAACGAAGTCGACCGAAAGCCGCTCACCTGCGCGGGCGGGCGGCAATCGCTCACCTTCAAACATAACGTTTGTTCCAGTCACGTCTTCCCCGAGCCGATTGCGAAGCATAAAGCCGACATTAGGATGTTCAACGTCGCTTTTGAACTCGACTGAGATCCGAACGCAAATGCGGTCGCCCTGGACCACGGTGGACGCAGCCTCGCCCTCCTTGCCATAGATGCCAATACCTGTCACGCGCGCCTTTGCGTTCCCATATCGGTGATCGACATTCGCAACGTGTTGGAGAAATCTTGGGATTCGCGCAAACGCCTCTTCACTCAACGCCAACTCCGGGGGCAAAACAAGTGGCTTCCCTAGCGCCTCCTCTTCCATGATTTCCTTCCTTCCACGAGTCACCATGGCGGCAAGGCATTTTGAAACGACCTCATCCGTTCTTCCCTCAAGACGCAGTCGTCCATGATCCATCCATATGGTGCTATCCGCGAGACTGCGGACTGTTTCCAGGTCATGCGATACGAACAGGATCGTGACGCCCTGCTGTTTGAGCTGTTGTATGCGTCGAATACAACGCTGCTGGAAAAAAATGTCGCCGACGGAAAGGGCCTCGTCCACGATGAGAATGTCGGGATCCATGTGGATGGCCACAGCGAAAGCCAATCGGACGAACATGCCACTTGAATACGTTTTGACCGGCCTGTCGACGAAATCACCGATCTCGGCAAACTTCTCGATCGAGGGAATGCGCTCGCGCGTTTGCGCATCGGTGAAACCTAAAATCGATGCGTAGAGGTAAATGTTTTCGCGACCTGTGAACTGCGGGTTGAATCCCGCGCCCAATTCAAGCAGCGCAGAGACGCGGCCGCCGACTTCGATTCGGCCGGACGTAGGTCGGATCACACCCGCGATCATTCGCAACAGCGTGCTTTTACCCGAGCCATTCTCTCCAATGATGCCGAGGCAACAACCGCGCTCGATGGAGAGATCAATTTCCTTTACGGCCCAGAACGGCTCGTGGTATCGCCGTTTGCCGAAGCTTAGTAACTCTTTCAGGTGATCGAATGGATGCCGGTAGATCCTGAAACACTTTGAGATCTTCTCAGCGCGAACGATCGCCATGCGGACATCATACACGCGGAGTCACCTGATGGGTCGATAACTCAAGCTCGAATTTATAAATCTCGCATCATTGGTGCACAGGCCGAGCCAGGGCCACGATGGATACTCCGAAAGGAAGGTTCATGCGGTGAAAAATTTTTCTCTCCAGCGCGAGCAGAGCGATGAGGGAATTGTTGAGCCAGTCCGGTGGCACGTAGAGCGACGTCTTAGGATGAGTCGCATTTTTGTGAAGTCCTTGCCAGATACGGAGCGTCAATATCGGGAAAAAAAGAGTAGATATAAAGTAACTCGTCCTCACGACGTCAAAACCACTCACGGTCAACTTGTTTCGTAATTCGTGCGCCGTGTATCGGCGGCGGTGCTTAAGAGCCTCATCGTGTTCGCTCCAGAGAAAACCATACGCGGGTACCGTAATCAACACCAATCCCTGATGCTTTGTGACCCGATGAATTTCGCGAAGAGAACGTAGATCGTCATCCGTATGTTCGAGAACATCGAGGGCGGTAACAATATCGAATATGCCGCAAGTAAAAGGCAGGTCTTCAACAGGTGAAAGCGACACGGTTTTGATTCCGCGACTTTGGCAGAAATGTAGTGCATCCATTGATGCATCGATCCCGACCGTCGTAGCCAGATTGGCAAACGAACTCACATTTGCGCCGGTTCCGCATCCCACATCGAGAATCCGGGTTGTATTCTGACCATTGATTTCATTCTTTAGAAGTTGGACGGCGAGCTCGCGGCGGGCAACGAACCACCAGTAAGAATTCTCCAGTTGATACATCGCCTCATACTCGTGTTCATACATACAGGCCAGAGTCTGACACAGTGTCCCGTGGCGGTCTATGGCCGCAGACTATCGGAACAGAACGAACGCTGAGATCCCCGTGAGCAAGACAATCATCGTATCAAACAACCGCTGCGGCACTCTGTGAACAATCCATAGCCCAGCCAAGGCGCCGCATACAACGGCAGGGACCATCAGGAGGTCAAAGCGCAACGACGTGCCGCTAAACAAGTGATGCCACGAATATATCGGAACTTTCGCCAGGTTAATCACAAGGAAAAACCACGCGCCTGTCGCAACGAATTGTTCTTTCGGCAGCTTGCGGCTGAGCAGATACATATTCATGACTGGGCTAGCCGCGTTGGCGATAGTACTCGCAAAACCTGCCACGACGCCGTAAAAAGATGGGCTGCCCGCTACGTGCTGCTGCGGGTTTCGCCTCCTCACAATGTGCACCACCAGCATCAACACAACAATGCAGCCGATGATTCGCCGCAAAACATGTTCCGAGAGGCTCAGGGCTAAAGCGCCCGCAACCATTCCGGCAGCCACCCACGGAATGAGGGAGAAGAGTTTCCGCGCGTCCGCATGCTTGCGCCAGAACAGG
>Ga0114129_10017799_pt1 | contig 10118 bp, 8 predicted proteins | sample RhiMetdeltSRZDD1_FD_80071 | JGI IMG/M metagenome (GOLD analysis project Ga0114129, IMG submission 80071) | Populus rhizosphere microbial communities from Tennessee, USA - Rhizosphere MetaG P. deltoides SRZDD1 (version 2) (version 2) | ecosystem: Host-associated > Plants > Roots > Rhizosphere >...
ACCGCGAACATCACGGCCGCGACGTTGACGGCAGCGGTGACGGCCGCGAACAAGGTGTACGACGGCACGACCAGCGCGACGCTCACGGGTTGCGTGCTCACCGGCGTGATCGGCGGTGACGTGGTCACGTGCGCAGGGAGCGCGACATTTGCGTCAGCGGCGGTCGGCGTCGGGAAAACGGTGGCGGTGAGCGGGCTGACGCTGTCAGGCGCGAGCGCGGGCAATTACGCGCTGTCGACGACCACGGCATCGACGACCGCGAGCATCACGGCCGCGACGCTGACGGCGGCGGTGACGGCCGCGAACAAGGTGTACGACGGCTCGCCGAGCGCGACGCTCACAAGTTGCGTGCTTAGCGGCGTGATGGGCGGCGACGTGGTCACGTGCGCAGGGAGCGCGACGTTTACGTCAGCGGCAGTGGGCGCCGGGAAAACGGTGACGGCGAGCGCGCTGACGCTGTCTGGCGCGAGCGCAGGCAATTACGCCCTGTCGACGACGACGGCAACGACCACCGCGAACATTACGGCCGCGGCGGTGACAGCAGCGGTGACCGCCGCGAACAAGACATACGACGGCACGCTGGGCGCCACGCTCGCGAGCTGCACACTAACCGGGGTAATCGGTGGCGACGTCGTAAGCTGCAACGGCACAGCGACCTTCGCGACGGTGACGGTAGGCGTGGGCAAGCCGGTCGTTGCGACCGGGATTGCACTGGCAGGACCGGCGGCGGGGAATTACGCGCTGTCGGCCACCACGGCGACGACGACCGCAACCGTCGCGGCCAGGCCCGTGTCGCCGGCCGTGACGGCGGCGAGCAAGGTGTACGACGGCTCGACGAGCGCAACCCTTACGAGCTGCACGCTCACCGGCCTGGTTGTCGGCGACCTCGTGAGCTGCACCGGCACGGCAGCCTTTGCGACGGCGACCGCGGGTGCGAACAAGCCGGTGACGGTCACCGGGATCACACTCACCGGTGCAGCCGCTCTCAACTATGCGCTGACGACAACGACGGCAACGACGACGGCGACCATCAGCGGGCCGGCGGGCCCGACGCCGGTGGCCGCCTATGCATTCAACGAGGGCAGCGGGACCACTGCAGCCGACGCCTCGGGGACCGGCAATACGGGCAGCATCACGGACGGGACGTGGACGGCGTCGGGCAAGTATGGCAATGCGCTCGCGTTCGACGGCAACGGCACGATGGTCACGATCCCGGACTCGCCGTCTCTGCACCTGACGACCGCGATGACGCTCGAAGCATGGGTGAACCCATCGGCGACGACCGGCGCGTGGGCGGACGTTATTTACAAGGGGGACGACACCTATTACCTGGAAGGGATGACACCGGGCGGCGCCCAGCCGGTTGCCGGCGGCACCTGGACGGGCAACCTGAACCTCTTCGGATCAGTGACGTTGCCGCTGAATGCGTGGACCCATCTGGCGTCCACCTACGATGGCGCCATGCTCCGGTTGTACGTCAACGGGACGGAGGTGGCGAGCGCGGCGCGGAGCGGTGGGCTGGCGGCTTCCACCCACCCGCTGGAGATCGGAGGCGACAGCCTCTACGGGCAGTATTTCGCGGGCCTGATCGACGAGGTGCGAGTCTACGACGTCGCGCTGACCGCCGCCCAGATTCAAAACGACATGAACACGCCGACGGCCCCGTGAGCACGGCTCGCGGCGGCGGCGTCAACTCCTCGCGACGCTCGCGACGGTCTTATCCACCAGCAGCAGGAAGGCGCTGATCGCCTTTTCGAGGTCCGCTTCGGGCGTGTCCTCTTCCTTGCAGTGCGAAAGCCCCCTCGCGGACTGGGCGAACAGCATGACCACCGGCATGTGCGGCACCATCTCCGCGGCGTCGTGGAGCGGACCGGACGGAAGCGTTGGCGCATCTCCCGTCACCTCGCGGACCGACTCTTCGCAGAGTCCGATCAGGTGCGGATCGAACGGACGCGGCTCGATCCGGAACAGCGGTCTCCACTCGACCGACACGCCGTTCTCGTCCGCGAAACGGCGCGACGCGTCCCGCGCCTCGCGGACCATCACCGCCAGCACGCTGGGGTCGAGTGCGCGTTGATCGATTGATATCTCAGCGACACCAGGCACGGCCGTCACGATGCCAGGTTCGACCTTGACGACACCAACCGTGCACACGACGCCGGCGCCGGGTTTGGAGTGCCGCCTGGCGATTTCACGGCATTCGAGTGCCGTTGCCGCCGCGGCCAGGAACGCGTCCCGCCGCATCGCAATCGGCGTCGAGCCGGAATGCGCGGCCTGGCCGACGAACCGCACCATGTTCCGTTCCAGGCCGAACGTGCCGAGGACGACGCCGGCGGAGCGGCTCATCGACTCGAGCACCGGTCCCTGCTCGATGTGCATCTCGAGGTACGCCTTCGCATCGATGCGTGCGAGCTCCTGCCGGGCGTTCAGCATCGTGTCCAGCCGCACGCCGTGTTCGCGCAGCGCGTCCTCGAGCCGGATGCCCTCGGCGTCTCGCAGCTCCCGGATCTCGTCGACCTCGAGACGTCCGGCGGCGGCCGACGAACCGAGGAGGCTGCGGCCGAAACGCGCGCCCTCTTCATCGGCCCAATCGACCAGCCGGAGGGTCACGGGCGGCTTCGATCCCTGACCGTACCGGCGAAGCGCTTCGAGCGCGACCAGTACGCCGAGCGTGCCATCGAGCCAGCCGCCGTTCGGCACCGAGTCGAGGTGCCCGCCGATGATGACCGTCCTGCTCGATTCTCCTGGCAGCGTGATCCAGTTGTTTCCAGCGGCATCCGGCACGGGTGCGAGTCCGAGCAGCGACACCTTGTCGCGCAGCCACCCGCGCGCGGTGCTCCACACCGGGCCCCAGGCCACGCGCTGGGCCCCGCCGGGAGTTGACGTCAGGCGTGCCAGCTCGCGAAGGTCGCCGATGACACGGCGTGCGCTGCCGCGCAGGTCGCCGCCGATCTCGTTCTGCATAGGGCAGAGGATTATCGTCCAGAATAGGGAGCACGCGCCCGCGACCATGTTTTTCGAAGACATCGAGCCCGGAACGTCCACGCGTGTCGGCAGCTACCGCGTCGATGCCGACGACATCGTGAGCTACGCGCGGCGCTGGGATCCGCTGCCTGTTCATATCGACGAAGCGGCCGCGAAACAGACGGTGTTCGCGGGGCTGACGGCCTCCGGTTCTCACACGCTCGCCATCCGCACGCTGCTCCTGCACCGCGTGCCCATCCAGGACGGGGTGATTGCCGCCGGTGGCTGGGACGACGTGCGCTTCCACAAGCCGGTGCGGCCCGGTGACGAGCTGTGGCTCGAGGTGACGTGGCTGGCCAAGCGGCGGTCCGCGTCGAAGCCCGATCGCGGTATCGTCACCGCGCTGATGAAGCTGCTGAACCAGGACGATGAAGTGGTGCTGAGTCACAAGGACACCATCTTCATGCGGTTGAGAAATCCGGACTGACGGCCTCGAACGATGACTGGCGTGTCGGTAGGCCAGGACGGATCGATCACGACGATCACCCTCGATCGACCGGAGGTGCTCAACGCCTTCGATGCCGCCGTGGCCGCGAGCGTCGCGGATGCGGTGCGCGCCGCCGCAGAAGATGCATCCTGCCGCGTGATCGTGCTGACGGGTACGGGCCGCAGCTTCTGCGCGGGCGCCGATCTGCGGCATCTCAAGGACATCCTCACCACGCGCGATCGAAGCCGCGCGCGCGAGCTCGTCAGCAACGGCAACCGCATCGTTCAAACGATCGTCTCCGCGCCCAAGCCGGTCATCGCGGCCGTCAATGGGCCGGCGGCAGGAGGCGGCGCAAGCCTGGCCCTCGCCTGCGACATCCGCATCGCGTCGGCGGATGCCTCGATTGGAGCGGTGTTCAACCGCATCGGGCTGCATCCGGATCTCGGCGCCACCTATTTCCTCCCGCTTCTCGTCGGCTTCGGGCGTGCCATGGAGCTGGTGTTGTCCGGCGAGATGATCGCGGCGGCGGAAGCGCATCGAATCGGCCTCTTCAATCGGCTCGTCCCCGCCGATGCGCTGATGGCCGAAACGCGAACGCTCGCAGAGAAGCTGGCCGCAAAGGCGCCGTCTGCGCTGTCGCGGGCCAAGCGGTCGATGCACGCGGCGGCCCGCTCGTCGCTCGAAGAGGTGCTGGCCGCCGAACTGGAGCAGCAGCTGGCGCTCTTCGAGACGGATGATGCGCGAGAGGCGCTGCTCGCCTTCATCGAAAAGCAGTGATAGCCTTAGCCGCCGTAACCCATCAATTCAAGCGCCGCGCCCCCCAGCCAGCGCCCGGTCGTCAGCCAACCGCGGTCCCTTTCAAAGGAGAGAACTCGATGAGTGGACTCTGGCGGCTTCTCGCTCTCGCGTGCCTGTTGGTCGTCTCTTTCGCGGTGCCCGCCCTCGCACAGGCCGAGAAAGGTGACAAGGAAGTCCTGTTCAACGGTGACGTCACGACCGCGTTCGGCGGCGACACGACGTCATCGACCACCACCGGCAACGTCAGCGGAGGGCTGGGGTATTACTTCACGCAGCAGGTGGAGTTGTTCGGAGCCCTGAACCTCGGGTTCAGCAGGGACGCGATCGGTGGAACCAACACCGACGCGGGAATCGGCCTCGCGTTCCGCTACAACTTCGCGAGGACCGGACGGCAGACCGTCCCGTACCTCGGCCTCGAATACGCGATGAACAGCGTGAAGAGCGCGAAGGACAGCTCGTACATCCAGCCGAACGCGGGATTCAAGTACTACCTGCAGCGGAACATGGCGTTCGACTTCAACGTGAGCTACGGCCACGCGCTGTTCACGTCCGGCAGTGGCAACATCATCAGGGAGAGCTTCGGGCTCGTCTTCGGATTCTGATCGACGGCCGCAGTCTCATGGAGACCACCCTCACCACCGCTGGAATCGCGTGCATCATCGCGGCGATCGTCGGAGGCGGGCTCAAGGCGTTCGCCATCGAGATTCGCGTGCTCGATTCGGTACGCCGCCAGGCGGCGCTCGGCGCGTTCGGCGTCCTGCTGATTGCCGCGGGTCTTGGCTGGAACAGGATCTCCGCACCCGCGGGACGCTCATCATCCGGGCAGTCTCCGTCCGGACAACCGGCATCCGGGCAGCCGTCACCCGCGCAGCCGCTCTCCGGTCAGCCGCCGCTTTCAACGGTGGAGTGCAGTCCAGCGTGGTTTGCCAGCCCGACTAGCGGTCGCCTCAAGGTGATCGAGTCGGGCACCTCCGACGCCGAAGTCCTGTCGGCAGACCAGCCGAAGGACGATCCGGTCGTGATCGTCGTGACCGAAGACGGCAAGCCGGTTGGCGCGGTCGCGTTCAAACTGTACGTCAGCAACGATCTGTTCAAGATCACGCAGGTGGTAGACGCCACGTGCCAGCGGGTGGAGACCTTCCGCAACGAATCCCGCGGCGGCGATCGCTACGTGCTCCAGAACGACGACACCGTAGAGCTGACGTTCGGTCCCCTCAAGTACTCGCTCTCGCTGTCATACCACGATGGATCGATCGGGGGGCGGTTGATTCGGATCAGCAGGGCCGATCCTCCGCAACCCTCGAGAGAGGACTGCCTGGCGTGGTTCCGCCGGCCCCCTCCCGATCGCGTGACCGTGATCGAATCGGGAACCGCGGACGCGGAGGTGTTGGCGGCCGACAAGCCCAGGGAGCCGCCGGTCGTCATCGTCGTGACCGAAGGCGGCAGGCCGGTCGGCGCGGTCGCGTTCAAACTGTACGTCAGCAACGATCTGTTCAAGATCACGCACGTCGTCAATTCCAGGTGCGAGGCGCTCGAAACCTTCCGCAACGAATCGCGGGGCGGCGATCGGCGCATCCTCCAGAACTACGACACCGTCGAATTGACCTTCGGTCCGCTGAAGTACACGCTCAGGCTCGGATACAGTTCCGGGTCGGTCGGGGGTCAGGTCAATCGCGTCTAGCTCGCCGTCGTGCACAGCCGCCTGCGGCTATAATGCGCCTCGTGAGCTCCGCCCCGCGCAAGAGTAAGTACGATGCGAATGTTGTCGCGCGATCCTGCCTCGATCGCGCACGTGTTGCTCCACCCGCACCTCCAGCGGCCCTCTGGCGACGGCCGCGATTTGACGTCGAGGGAAACGGAGGTGGCCGGTTGGCTCGCGCAGGGAAAAACCAACCTTGAAATCGGCCTGATTCTCGCCATCTCGCGCAGGACCGTCGAAAAGCACGTGGAGAGCATCCTGAGGAAACTTGGCGTGGAGAACCGCGTCGCTGCCGCGGTCCTCATCTCGCGCGCCGTCCCGCCGGGTCGCTCGAGCCGCGTCGCGCGAGTCCGTCCTGCCCGTCCTACGTAGATCTACGTATTGCGCGGCACCATCGCCGCAGTTGTAATGCCGCTCCATGAAAAAGAAGCGGTTGCTTGCCGCGGTCCTGGTCGTCGTCTGTTGCGTGTTCTTCTCGCCGGCACACTCTGCAACCGTCGATCCCGTGGTGTATTGGAATGGCGTCGCGGAGGCGGCATTCGCGAGAGCCGTCGCGGCCGGCCGTCCCGGTCAGATCGGCGGCCTGGACTTCGCGATGGTGCACATCGCCGTGCACGACGCGGTGCAGGCGTTCGAGAAGCGATTCCAGCCCTATCACGTGCCTGCAATCCCGCGCCCGTCCGGCGGTTCACCCGCGGCCGCCGTGGCCAAGGCGGCGCACGACGTGCTGGTCAACCTGTACCCGACGCAGGCGACGCTGCCACTGCCGGCGGTCGGCCTGGATGCAACCTACGAGATGTTCCTTGCGGCCAACTCGCTCATGGCGAATGACCCTGGGGTATTCGTTGGCCAGCGAGCCGCGCTCGACATCATCAATCAGCGCACCAACGATGGCCGGTTTCCCCCGCTCGATCCGAGACCGTGTGGGCCCGGCGTCGGCGTGAACTGCATCTTCCGTGGCGGGACTGGGCCCGGCGAGTGGCGCCCGACTGAATCGTTCAACCTTCCACCCGGTGCGGTGCCTCCAACGCCTCCCGGCCCGCCGCCGAGCAACGCGCCGATGGCGGTCGTCTGGCTGGCCAGCGTGACGCCGTTCACGCTGACGAGTCCGCAGCAGTTCCGGCCGGATCCTCCGCCGTCGCTGACGAGCCGCGAGTACACGCGCAACTTCGATGAAGTGAAGGCCCTCGGCTCGTTGACCGGTTCTTCCCGCACGCCGGAGCAGACCGACCTCGCGTACTTCTACGCGGACAACTCGTGCTGCTCTGGAACAGGGCCCTCAACAGGATTGCCGCCGACCACATTCACACGACCGGCGACGCCGCACGCTTCTTCGCGCTCGTCTACCTGGCAGCCGGCGACGCAGGGATCACGGCGTGGGACAGCAAGAAATTCTTCAACTTCTGGCGTCCGCTGACCGCAGTCCGCGAAGCCGCCGGCGACGGCAATCCGCAAACCGCGGCCGACGCCAACTGGAAGCCGTTGATCAACACGCCGAACTATCCGGACTACACCTCGGGCGCGAACAACCTGACCGGGTCGGTCACCCGGATGCTGAGACTGTTTTTCCGCACTGACAGGATGACCTTCACGATCAACAGCAATTACCCGCTGGCGCAGGTCAATACGCGCAGCTACACACGCTTCTCAGACGCGGCGAAGGATGTCGTCAACGTCCGCATCTATCAGGGGATCCACTTCAGGTTTGCCGACGCTGTCGCGCGCCGCCAGGGAAGCCAGGTGGCGAACTGGGCGTTCAAACACTTCCTGCGGCCGATTCACGACGACAACGATGACGACGACAATGACGATGACGGCAGGAACGAGGATCACGACAACGGCGATCGATAGAGCGAGGCGGTCGATCGTTCCGCGCCGGCGTTCAGGGCACGCGTAGGACCGCTGTCTCCGGTTGTGCCGGCGCACGCCGCCTGGTACGTCCCAGCCGTGGCCGCACCACGCGGTTCCACCACATCACCGCGCCCGTGACGAACATCGCCGCGGGCGCGAGTCCGAACACAGCCCACGTCAACTTCGTTGCCTGGTCGCAGAGCCCGGGGCCGTTGCATGGAATGCCGATGCCGTTGATGCGGCCGAAGTGCAGGTAGGCGAGCCAGTAAATCACCCGGTCAACCACACGCTCCGTGTCGGCGGCTTCGGTGGGCGGTTGGATCCGATCGGCGAGTTGCTGAAACGGCTCGGGGTTGCCCAGATACGCCCCGCTGACCGCAAACAGCAGGATGAACCCGAAGGTCCAGAAACCAATCATGCTGTGCAGGTCCCAGGTGACGCGCCGCCACCCGGCGTTGCGGTGAGCGGTCAGGCTTCGCCGCCACATCCTGATCCCCGGCCACCACACCACGATCCCCGTGCACGCGAGAAGCACGATGAGATACGCGGCGGCGCCATTGACCGACCGGCCCGCTCTCCCCGCGAGCAGGTCGTCGTGCAACTCCATCAGCTTTGAAACGAGCCAGATGCCGAGCGGCACCGCGTCGCCCAGATCCTCTCCGGTGTAAGGATTGAACAGACGGTTTTCGACGTCGGTGCCGCGCCTGAGGGATACGGTCGCGGGTTGATCGGGCTGCCGGCTCCGGCTGATGCCGCTGACCGCATATCCGGGATACGCACGTCTGGCGGCATCCCTCAACTGCTCGTCGGTCAACAGCGGGCCCGAGGCGGCCAGGACGATCGGGTCTGGCGTGGCCGCCCGGTACAGCTCGTTCCGGTAGACGAGCACGCTGCCAGTGACGCTGACCATCAGCACGTACAGGCCGATGGCGATCCCGCTCCACAGGTGAAGCTGGAAGATTGCCCTTCGCAACCACGTGGCTTGCGGTTGCCACAGCCATCGCTGCCAGAACGTCATGGCGCGGGCAGATCCTACCAGACAACGGCAGACGGCCTGGCTAATCTCTCATCGCCCGATCGGCTTCCTGTCCAAGCCGCGCCAGCAGCGGCAGCAGGGATTCCACGTCTGCGAGCGACGTGCGGAAGTTGACGATGCACGCGCGCAGGGCAAAGAGGCCGTTGACCATCGCGTTCGAGAGGAATGCTTCGCCGCTCCGTTCGACGCGCGTCAGCAGCTCCTGGTTCAACCGCTGCAGGTACGCCTCGGTCTCCGGCGTCCGCGCCGCAGGCTGAAGATCGCGCGGGACGTACCGGAACGTCGTGATGCTGAGGTGCTGCGTCAGCGCTTCGAAATCGGGATGCTGCTGCACGAGCGCGTGCAGGTGGCGCGCGAGGCTCATGTCGTCGCCGATCATCTTCAGATAGCCGGACGACCCCACCTGGCGCAGCGCAAGCCACACCTTCAGCGCGCGGAACCCGCGTGAGTTCTGCGGACCGTAGTCGAAGTAGTTCGTCACCTCGTGATCGAAGTGGTAGTAGCTCGGATGGTACGAGAAGGCGCGCAGGAGATCGGCCGGCCGGCGCACCAGGGCGCAGCCGGCCTCGAGCGGCGCGTAGAGCCACTTGTGCGGATCCACGGCGACGGAATCGGCCTCGCTCAGCGCGCGCAGGCTGCCCGGCGCCCCCGGAACGCGGGCCGCGAGCGCGCCGTAGGCGCCATCGACGTGAAACCAGACATCGTGACGTCGGCAGATGCCGAGGATGTCTTCGAGGGGGTCAATCGCGCCGGTGCTGACCGTTCCAGCGGTGCCGACGACCAGAAACGGTGTTCCTCCGTCCTTCCGATCGGTGATGATCTGCTGCTCGAGAGCCGCAGTGTCCATCCGCTGGTCGGCATCGACCGGAATCCACCGAACCGAGTCCGTCCCGAGCCCGAACAGATCGGCGGCCTTCTGGATCCACGTGTGTGTTTCCGTCGAGGCGTAGACGAGGAGGCGTGCCTGCTGCCCCCGCAATCCCCCCGTGCGTATCTCCGGCGCTTTCGCGCTGCGCGCCGCGAGGAAGCAGACGAAGTTCGCCATGTTGCCACCGCTCACCAGCAACCCGCCCGACGCGATCGGAAATCCGATCAGTTCGGCAATCCATCGCACCGTCTGCGCTTCGATCTCGGTGGCCATCGGCGACAGTCGCCAGGCACCGACGTTCTGGTTGACCGCCGATGCCAGCAGGTCGCCCAGCGCGCCGAGCGGCGCGGGGCTCCACGTGATGTAGCCGAAGAACCGAGTATGACCGTTGAACAGCGAGTGGTTGAGCAGCAGT
>Ga0114129_10017800_pt1 | contig 10117 bp, 12 predicted proteins | sample RhiMetdeltSRZDD1_FD_80071 | JGI IMG/M metagenome (GOLD analysis project Ga0114129, IMG submission 80071) | Populus rhizosphere microbial communities from Tennessee, USA - Rhizosphere MetaG P. deltoides SRZDD1 (version 2) (version 2) | ecosystem: Host-associated > Plants > Roots > Rhizosphere >...
GGCCGGTGTTTCAAGGCAAGACTGGATGGACCAACTGCAAGGCGCAGCCGCGAGAATCCCTATTCTATTGACCGACTAGGAACACATCCCAGGCCCAACGACCAAGCTGTTCTCCCCGAATGTCCTTTACCTTGGCTCGATACCTAAACCGATTTCCATATTGATCGTTCCGTCTTGATTGTCTGTATTCGAGTTCCAGCACCGCGATTCCAAGTTCACCGAGGGTGTGAAGTTCGCCTGACTCTGATATGCCGTTGTGATTCGTATCTTGCCAGAGCCTTAGTGAGGAGAAGATGGTGTCTCTACTGTCAATCTGACCATCTCCGTTTCCTCCGCTTAGCGGCTTGTCATACTCAGCTAGAGCAATGAAGCCGTTAGGTGCGACGCCATAGGATCGGGACTGGGGCGTGAAGTTACCAAACAGCTCGGAACCGTTATCTATTGTCCCATTGCCGTTGCGGTCGAGAACTAGCCATGCGTCATCGGAGCCGACACCAGACCAAGACAGCCTCTCTCTATTACCGTCAGGATAAAGATCGAAGTTGACTCCATTCGCGGCATCGGTCAAGTTAAACCCATCTCCCGTGAGATCAATAATGATCGGGCTGGGATTACATTCCCAATAATCGTCTACACCATTGCAGTTGACATCCGTGTTGGCAGGAGGACTAATAGGGCAGCCGAAGTAGTAATAATCGCGTACAATTACGCCAGGATTGATGTCAGGATTGTCGGGCTCACAGTCGCCATTACACGATGTATAACCGTCTCCGTCCCTGTCAGGATCCGAGCACGACGGAGGGGGCGGAGATGAGTACACTGGCTCCTGCATGACGCCCTGTTGGTCACACGTTGTAACGTTTGTGGAGATAGCCCCGCCTTGGTCATTAATTCCGCACATCTGGTTCATTACTGAGAACCCGAGTGTCTCACCGCCGCAATTACCGGAGGAGGTCTGTTGGTCGCCCAGTCCCATCGTATGTCCAATCTCGTGCATCCCGATCTTCAACATAGCGCTCGAGAAGTTAGTTGCGGACTGGTCGAACCAGGTGCCTCCCAAGTTTTGCATATCGATGGTGATGGTGGCAGAGGTCAGAACACCATTGGCGCCAGGAGTCGAGTTCGTAATAGCAGGGTAGTTTCGGCCATCCTTGCTAGCTACTCCCGCCTGGATGTTGAGAGTGGGTGGGTGAGTTGCGTCAGCCGGCGCGAAGGTTACGCCCGAGTGGTTGGTGCCATTCGCCGCAGTCCACCTCGATAGAGCCCTCTCAATCTGGGTTCTTACACTCGGCGGCAACGGGCTATCATCATAGTAAACCGTGAAGCCTTGTGGCCAGCCTTGATGGCTCACGGAGAGCGGAGTAGGGCATTGATTTGGGGTTTGCGCTATCAAGGCGGTGACGACTAGGATCGTGCCGACCGAAGCCAGTGCTAATCGTACCGGGAGGTTAGACCTTGACTTCATTTGTCATTACTTCCTTTCCCAGCCTTGCGCACCGCATTCAGAACCTTCTGAGCTTGTCTCTCACGCTGAAAATTGGGCAATTGAGTATCAAGCGCGATTATCTTGTCTCCCTTAACCTCAAAGGGGCTGATGCTCTGATATGCGTCCGACGTCGGAATGCTTTTTAGGAACAAGAGGTATTGACTACCGACTCGAATCGGTTTCATTGCGGCTTGAATTGCCGTCACCGTTCGACCGTCAATTTGGACTTTTCCTCCCGCCCGAGTGATTGTGATTGTGTCACCGGGCCTGATAGGGGCTAACGCGTTGTTTTTGAGTACTTCTTCGATAGTTACTCCGTGCTCCGTGAAAATGTAAGTCTCTCCCGCGTTGAGCAAGGAGGTTTTGTCTTTCACCCAACCTGTCACTATCACGTCAGCTTCTCGGGCTAGAGATTCTAGAGCGGACTCGTGCGGGCCGTTGTCCGCCTCGGGCTGAGTCATCTGCAAAGGAGGGTCTGTGGCAATCGTGACATCTTCTCCCCGCTCACGTACTAGATCGGTGAGCCTTTTCCCTACCCCGGTATAACTGCCATAGAGCCGCCCGTGGTCTTGCTGCTGCTGACTCATCGGTCTAAGAGGAGTTGGTTCCCCCTCTTCTTTTGCGGCAGCATCGAAGGTCGGGTTCTTTTTCTGAGTAGAACTCGTGGAGTCAGTTGAAGTCGAGTGCGCCAGACTTAAACCAATCAAGAGAAGAACGGCTAATAGAAAAGCTTGTGTTTTCATCTTTCACTCCTAAATCGCAGCCGCGAACGTAGTCTTCGCCGTAAAGTGTCCCGATTATGATATGAACTAAAATGGCGCGTTGTCTAGCAAGTCGGTCCAGAAGCCGTGACGCAACATCTATTCCTTTACTAGGACGGTCGCTTAAACCTCATTACACGATGCCAAGACAGAGGGCAGACCCGAAAGCCCACTGTTCGGCCAGCACGGTCGTGTAAGTTTTGCAACGGAGTTTAGTAAAACTTACGCATTTGCCTATCTGTCTCGTCAAACTGTGGGCGCTTCGCGCTCATCAGTGTTCCCAACAGTGACAGACACTCAGCCACTCGGCTATCATAGGCGAGTTCGAACCGCTGGCGGTTGAAATTTGCCGTGGAGTGATCAATGACATTGATAGAGCAACTGAGCGCGCGGGAGATCCTGGATTCGCGCGGCAACCCGACCGTCGAAGCGGAGGTCACGCTTGCAAGCGGAATCATCGGGCGCGCGGCCGTTCCCTCGGGCGCTTCTACAGGCGAGAACGAAGCGCTCGAGATGCGCGACAACGATAAGAAACGGTACGGTGGAAAGGGCGTGCTCAAAGCAATCGCCAACATCAACAACGGACTGGCGAAAGCAATTACCGGCCGCGATTCACTTATGCAAGCTGACATTGATCTGGCGATGCTTGCCGCTGACGGCACTCCCAACAAACGCAAGCTCGGCGCTAATGCGATCCTTGCGGTCTCGCTCGCAACGGCTCGGGCGGCGGCGGATGCGCTCGGGCTGCCGCTCTACGCTTATCTTGGCGGAGTGGGCGCGCGAACCCTGCCGGTTCCGATGATGAACGTACTCAACGGCGGAGCTCACGCCGACAACAACGTCGATTTTCAAGAGTTCATGATCGTGCCCGGCGGGTTCACCTCGTTCGCGGAAGCGCTGCGCGCGGGAGTCGAGGTGTTCCACTCACTCAAGGCGGTCCTCAAGAAGCGAGGGCATTCGACCTCGGTCGGCGACGAAGGCGGATTTGCTCCGAATCTGAAATCAAACGAAGAAGCGATCGACGCGATACTCGAGGCGATCAACCAAGCCGGCTACAAATCAGGCGAGCAAGTCGCGCTGGCTCTCGATCCGGCTTCAAGCGAGTTTCATGAGAAGGGCGGGTACGTGTTCAAGAAATCCAGCGGTGCGCGTAAGAGTTCCGATGAGATGGTCGCGCTTTATTCGAATTGGGTTGATCAGTTTCCGATCATCTCTATCGAAGATGGACTCGCCGAATCCGACTGGGAAGGCTGGGCAGCGCTCACCCGTGAGCTTGGCGAGCGTGTTCAGCTTGTGGGCGACGATCTGTTCGTGACCAATACGGAGTATCTCGCGCGAGGGATTCGCGAGAAGGTCGCCAACTCGATTCTCATAAAGGTGAATCAGATCGGCTCGCTTACCGAGACGCTTGAAACGATCGAGATGGCAAAGACTCACGGTTACACCTCGGTGATCTCGCACCGGTCGGGCGAAACCGAAGACACTTTCATCGCCGATCTCGCCGTCGCTACGAACGCGGGTCAAATCAAAACCGGCTCGGCGAGCCGCACTGACCGCGTCGCAAAATACAACCAGTTGCTTCGCATCGAAGAGGAACTGGGCACAGCCGCTCGGTTCCCCGGCTTCGCAGCTTTCGCGGGCGCGCGTGACCGGGAAGAAACCGCCAAACGCGCTTCCAAGACGGCTTCGAAGAAGTGATCTCGTATGTACGACCTGAAGTCACTCGGTTGGAGCGAGGTCTTCGACCGTACGTTTCAACCGTATCGCGAGCAAGGTCACTTCGCTGGAAGAGTCGCGCTTGAGGAGCGAGGCGCGTACCGGATCTTGACTGAAGAAGGCGAACTGAGCGCCCGCGTCCGCGGAAAGCTGAGGTTCGATAGCCAGAGCGCTGCTGATTTTCCCGCGGTTGGAGATTGGGTCTCGGTATCCAGGCGTGAGCGAGATGGCCTCGTTCAGATTCAGGCCGTTTTGCCGCGGCGAAGCAAATTTTCGCGCAAGTCAGCGGGCGCTCTCAGCGACGAACAAGTCGTCGCCTCAAATGTCGACACCGTCTTTCTGGTTCAGGGTCTCGACCACGACTTCAATCTTCGGCGCCTCGAACGGTATCTTGTAGCCGCTTTCGAAAGCAACGCCGCCCCGGTCGTCATACTCAGCAAAGCTGACCTCTGCGAAGACGTGGAGAGCAAGACTTCTCAAGCCGAGGCGGTTGCGCCCGGCACACCCGTTCACGCCATCAGCTCGGTTACAGGTCAGGGTCTGGACGAAATAGATCAGTACATATTGTACGGGGTGACCATCGCGTTTCTGGGATCATCCGGCGCCGGCAAATCTACTTTGATCAATCGAATCGTTGGAGAAGAGATTCAGAAGACGGCAGAGGTCCGCGAACATGATAGCCGCGGCCGGCACACGACGACTCACCGCGAGCTGATTCTTCTGAAGACGGGCGGCCTTTTGATCGACACGCCGGGCATGCGCGAGCTTCAGTTGTGGGACGCGAGCGGTTCGTTGGGCGAGGCGTTCTCCGATGTTCAATCGATCGCCGCTGCTTGCTACTTCAGCGACTGCAGCCACCAGAACGAACCGGGCTGCGCGGTGAGGGAGGCGCTCGAGGACGGCTCGCTCGACCGAGCCAGATACGACAGTTATGCGAAGATGGAAAAAGAGATGGAGTATCTGGATTCGAGGATGGACACTAAGCTGCATTTGAAACGCAAGAGCCGAGAGAAGAAGATTCACCGGGCGTTCAGGACCATCAAGCCCAAGCGCTCCTAAGCAGTGGCTTGTAAGGGCGGCCCTCCGTGACCGCCCCTTTTCGCTCCAGATGCTGCTCGCTGCCACGAAGGAGCGGCCACGGACGGCCCCCCTTACATGTGAGCAATTGCCGCCAGCTAGCGAACTCCGAACTCTTATGAAGACAACAGAGGCGAGCGTCCAGTCAATGATTGAGCGGCCCAAACCGCGCGTGTTGGACATTGGCTGCGGCACGAACAAAGTCGCCGGTGCAGTCGGGATGGACGTGAACCCGCGCACCGCGGCCGATGTGATTCACGATCTCGATGACCTGCCTTATCCTTTTGCTGATGACGAGTTCGACGAAGTGATCGGCCGCCACGTGATCGAGCACGTTCGCGATCCGATGGCCGTGATGTGTGAGCTTCATCGAATCACGCGGAATGGCGGCGTAGTCAGGCTGGTGGCTCCTCACTGGACGAATCCGGATTTCGCGACGGATCTGACTCACCGGAATCACCTCAACAGCTATTCGTTTCGCAACCTGACCGACGAGCGCGTGGTGTTTCCGTTTTATACAGACGTGCGCTTCCGCCAACGCCGCGCCCGAGTGACCTTGCTGAACTTGTGGAAGGTGACCGGGCTTGAGTTCTTGATCAATCTCGATCACCGGTTTCCTTCGCTGCGATTCATTCGCAAGTTCTGGGAGCAGTATCTGAACGCGATCGCTCGCGGGAAGGAGATACAGTTCGAGCTTGAAGTCGTAAAGAAGTAGACCATAGTGTTAGTCACAACGCGGTACGGTCTCGCTGAACCGCGCATCAGCTTCAGGGTTCGTTGTACAAATACAGCGTTGATAAGTTGGAAGTGTACGGGCGCAGGAGGCAGCAGAATGGAAACGGGAGCACAACTTAGGCAATTCTTTGAAGACATACAAGCCGAATCAGGCCCGCCGTTTGACAAGTGGAGGATCGCAGCCGAACCTGATTTAAGGATTGATCAGGGATTTCCCGCTCTCTGCTACTGGCTCTTTGATCAGAACGGTAAGGCTCATGCATTCAGCTTTCGGGATAGAGCCGATGAGCCTGATCTGGAATGGGTCAGACCCGAATTGAGAATCGAAATGCTGAAGAGATCAAGGCAAGATTAGAACACGACGTAGGGTCGGATAGGTGGGTATTCGTGTCTTGCTCAAGTAGTGGTTCGGTTTGAAGTCTCAAGCATACCTAACTCTTCGCTAAATGCTTCCCTCGCTCGCTTCAGTTCGATACTCCCAAAATAGGACTCAACGGTCCACCAGATCGTCGGTAGCACTAAACAGAGTAACACGGCGAAAGTATCGGCAAAGCGCGATTCGCTCAAGCCACGGGCGATTAATACTGATATAAAAATAGCCGCGAGGGCGAGGCGTACTGCTATTGTGGCCCTGCGTGCAGCAGTGGGTAGCACAGGTTTGGGCTGCTGATCATTCGGAACGTCATAGTGGGAATATCTTCGTTTGAGATAATCCTTCGTCATTGAATAGCAGATTCTTACTATCGCCCAACCGCCGATGATGATGAAGAGTTGCTTGATTATCCAGTATCCGTGCACAGGGAAGACATACCATCAATCTAAGAGTTTAACAATATCTTCGATCTCCCCAAGCCTGTCAGGGATTCCCACTTCTTGTTCATTGCTTCATCGCACTTATGAATCCGGGCGAAGTTGTAATACCGGTAGTGGTTCAGGGCTGGTTGACTTTCTCCTTGAAGCAGAGCCAATATTTCGAATGAACTATGGATGAACAATAAATGGCAGGAGCTTCAATATGTCAGATAATAGACCCGAGGAATTAGGCACCATCGGCGAGGTTCGCTTTTCCTTCCGTCCAAACGGCAACGGTGGGGTTGACGTGCCGCCTGCACGTAACGGAGTGCGCAACCTGGCAATTGGTTATCAATATCAAGACGTATGCGGCTTTGTCTATCGGGAGATTGAAGGCGATGACGTAGCGGTTCTCGCCCGCGACATAACGGGCTTCTTCAAACGTCACAAGGAAGAGCTATACAGAGGAGCAATGGAATCGATCCACACGACATCTTAGGCGGTTACGTACACAGGCTGACAGTCTAGGTGAGAATATGGCGACGTTTCGAGTCGAGCTTCCAGAAGAACTTCTTGAAACGGCTAAGGTGTCTTTGGATCGCGCTTCACAAGATGTCGCCATGCTGGTCGCCCTTGAGCTGTTTCGAGAACATGCGGTTTCGCTCGGCAAGGCCGCAGAGTTAAGCAACGTGTCGATAGAAGAGTTCATGGCGTTTGCGTCGCTGCGAGAAGTACCCCTTCACTACACGCTCGAAGATCTCGAGAGCGATAGAGAGACGTTGAAGAGCCTTGCTTCGTGATCATAGTATCGAATTCCTCACCCCTGATTACCTTCGCGAGAATATCCTTATTTCGACTTCTACATCGACTCTTCGTTGACGTTCTGATTCCAGAACAGGTCTACAACGAGGTTGTAGTCAAAGGCGCCGGTCAGCCCGGAGCCTTGGAGGCCCAAAGGGCTAGTTGGATTCAGGTCAAATCCATCGCTGACACCACTCTGTTCGCACTTTGGCGCAGCTCTTATAACCTGGGCGAAGGCGAAATCGCAACCATCATCTTAGCTAAGGAAGTCTCTGCGGACCTGGCCCTAATTGATGAAAGAAAGGCTCGACTGTTGGCGAAGTCAGAAGGCCTAGAAGTAATCGGGTCTGTTGGACTGCTTGAGGAGTGTTGCAGGCGAGGCCACGTTACGGACCTTCGTCAGACCTACCAGGAGCTTTTGTCCAAAGGCATTTGGATAGATCGAAGAGTGCTCGATCAGAGCCTCTTGTCATTCAACCTGCCGCCACTCTGATACGAGCAGCAAAGGCTCTTCAAGTTCACTTTCTGCGCTTCAAGTAAAAGATCGGGTCAGCCGGTGATCCCGTCACCGTGACAAGTTCCCAACCCTTTGCTCCGAGCTTGTCCAGGTTTCTTTCCAGCGGAAAGGATTCGCGGCTGAACGCGCCGGGTTCCTTGCGCATCGTCGCGCTGTCGGATGGTGAAAGGTTCACGGTCCCGCCGGAGACCACAAGGTACTCCCATACCTCACCACTCGGAGGATCATTCGCGCCTGCCTGACCCTTAGCCGAGCGCACTGCAGCTAACGCTACAACGGCCGCGATAAGGATCGATACTGATGAGATCAAGATGCTTCGTTTCATAATACGTCCTCTCTCCTCGATCTTTGAAGAACGGTTGCCTCTCAGGGCACGTCACTTTGTGAATGAAGGCAACCCCGATCATTGCAGGCCGAACACAAACAACGCATGCCCGGCTGCTATCGCCACGTGTTGCTTTCCGTCGATCAAGAAGCTGATCGGGTTCGCCGCAATAGCGCCGCCCGTTTGAAAGTCCCACAGCGGTTTTCCAGTCACCGCATCCAGCGCGTAGAAGTTTCCTTCGTTCGAGCCTCCGAACACGACGCCGCCTGCCGTCGCCAACACTCCTGCCCACGGAGGCGACTGAAGCCGAAACTCCCAATTCATCTTTCCAGACTCGACTTCGAGCGCGCGTATTGCGCCATAAGCCTTATCGCCCGCAAGCGCGCGTTCGCCTCCGCCTGCGAAGAACGTTCCCGGTTTGTATTCGGCTTCGCCCTTGTAATAGTAGGCTCCCATCTCGCGAACCGGAACATAGAGTAACTTAGTCGCCGGGCTGTAAGAAGGACTGAACCAGTTAGTCGCGCCCTGGAGGCTTGGCCATACAAGATTGCCCTCGACGGTCGGCTCGGTGTTGGGCAGAACCATCGGGCGGCCGCGCGCGTCGAGTCCTTTCGCCCAGGTCTGCTTCGCATACGGAGTTCCGAGAATGAACTCGCCGGTCGCGCGGTCGAGAAGGTAATAAAAGGCATTGCGATTGGCCATCGCAACCAGCTTGCGCATTCGTCCGCCGACGTTCGCGTCCAGCAGCACAGGAATTTCCGTCGCGTCCCAATCGTGCACGTCGTGCGGAGTGAACTGAAAATACCATTTGAGCTTGCCCGTCGAAGCATCAATCGCAAGAAGCGAACACGAATATAAGTTGTCGCCGGGACGCGGGTCTCCGTTCCAATCCGGTCCAGGATTTCCAGTTCCCCAGTAGATCAAATTCAGCTCGGGATCGAAAGATCCGGTTACCCACGTGGGAGCGCCGCCGGTTTTCCAACTGTCGCCGCTCCAGGTTTCGTGTCCGGGCTCACCCGGTCCTGGAATCGTCCACAGCCGCCACAGGAGCTTGCCGCTTTTTGCATCGTAGGCATCAAGGAACCCGCGAATGCCCGCTTCGCCGCCGCTGATGCCCACAATGATCTTTCCGTCAATCGCCAGCGGCGCCGCTGTTATCGAATGTCCCGTCTTGTTGTCGCCGACGTGGGTGTCCCAGCGGACCGCGCCCGACTTCGCATCCAGAGCGATCAGATGGCAGTCGAGCGTTCCGACAAAAAGGGTGTCATCCAGGATCGCCACGCCGCGATTCGTAGGTCCAAAGCCGAGCGTTCTGAGAACCAGCGGCATCGTCCGCTGCCAGGACCACAGCGGCCGCCCGGTTCGCAAATCGAGCGCGGTTACTTTCGTCGGAGGCTCGGTCACATACATCACGCCGTCCACGACCAGCGGCGAGGTTTCAAACCTCGTGCGCGCCGCGATTTGATAGACCCATACAGGTTTCAGTCGCGCGACATTGGCGGGAGTGATCTCGGTCAGCGGTGAGAAACGATGAGCCGAGTAGTTGCCCGAATAAGTCAGCCAGTTGCCGGGCTCGCTCGCCGAGTTGAGAATTCGCTTGTAAGGGACCTGCGCCGAGACGGCCGTCGCGGACAGAATACAGCAGAGACTAATCAGCAGCCGCGTGCGGTTCATTTTTCACCTCGCAAGCTCGCAAGATAAGCCACCAGGTCGTCTATCTCGGAAGCCTTTAGAGCATCGCGGTAGCTCGGCATGATGGACTTTCCCGTCTCCTTGTTCAGCTCTGAAAGATCGGCCTTGCGGTAAGAATGAAAGATACCTGAAGCATCGCGGAGCTGAATCGTAAACGAGTCCTCGTTCACGCGCACACCGCGGATTTTTTTGCCGTCGCGGGCAACAACGGTGAC
>Ga0114129_10017803_pt1 | contig 10116 bp, 8 predicted proteins | sample RhiMetdeltSRZDD1_FD_80071 | JGI IMG/M metagenome (GOLD analysis project Ga0114129, IMG submission 80071) | Populus rhizosphere microbial communities from Tennessee, USA - Rhizosphere MetaG P. deltoides SRZDD1 (version 2) (version 2) | ecosystem: Host-associated > Plants > Roots > Rhizosphere >...
CACAGCGATTCCCGCCTGGCGGTTGTTGTAAATCTGGTTATCTTTCAACGTGCAGCCGCTTGAAAAGCCCAGCCAGAATCCATAGTTGGAATGATTTGCCTTGTTGCGCTGGTAGATATTGCCTTTGCTGAATACGCCTTCAAAGGCGTTGTTAGGACTGTAAGATGCATCGTTTTCTTCGAATAAATTGTCATTACATCCGACATCGATTCCACCGGGAGTCAGACCAGCCAGAAAGAATCCATCGCCACCGAGTCGGGCATAATTTTTCCTGAAAACGTTATTACAGGACTTGAAAATTATCAGAAACCCGGCAGCATCCGCTCCCAGATGAGAACTGTCACCACTCAAGTAATACCTGCAGCAATAGTCGGCAGAGTTGTTGGTATAGAGGCTGTCGGATGTTTCAAACAGATGAAAGCCGAACCCACTGCAATAATTCGCGAGGTTATTCGTTACATCCAATCTTTTGCAATGGTAGCTCAGAATCCCGTTCATCTGATGCTGCAAATCGTTATCATGGATTTTCGCGTCGGTGACCTGCTGCAGATAAATCGCGCCCCCATACGCTTCTGCAGCCGGCTTCCATATATCCAGAAATAGCGTGTTCGATGGTATTTCGGCAGTTGAAGTAATCGTGCAGTTACTAATTTCTATCCCCGTGGACTTTTTGATCGAAATCCCATGGTAATAATTCATCACCCGCAGGTTTTTTATGAGGATATTTTTTCGACCCGAAATATTAATTCCCTGCCCCTTTGTATCGATCCCCATAATGGTTGCATCGCGACCGTCCAGAGTTATATTGTCTGCATCAATCGTAATGCCCTCAGACAACACATACACCTGAGGTTCTAGTTGTATATCCTGGTTGATCCGAAGCTCATTCGTCATGGTAACCTGCGCAACCGAATCAGGACTGATTTTGTGAATCGCGATCCGTCAATTCGTCAGGGTTATATATTTACGGCGCGGGTTGATACCCACAATGCCTGTGAAAAATCCCTTGATCGCTGTCATATCCGCCTCCATATTTTCGGTGGGATGGAACACCTGTCCAATGTGGACAGTCTTATGTTTGCCATCCACGATCGCCATCACAATGGGAATTCCAGCGCCTTTGGCGATGTGATAGAAGCCGCGCTTCCATTCCTGCACGTGGTGACGTGTCCCTTCCGGAGCGATGGTCAGGATGAACTTATCGGATTTGTTACAGGCTTCCACCATTTGATCCACCAGCCCGGTGGATTTGGAACGTTCCACGGGAACTCCACCGCAGTAGCGAAAGAAAGCGCCAGTCGGCCAGCGGAACAGCTCCATCTTGCCCATAAAGCGGACGTTGGCCCGCAGGGTGAAGATCACGCCCAGGAAAAGAACGAAGTCCCAGTTGGAGGTGTGCGGCGCGCCGATCAAGACAAACTTGGGAAGATCCGGCAGGCTCCCTTGCACGCGCCAGCCGAGTAAGCGCATCACGAGTCTGGCAAGGTAATGAAACAGACCGCTGAGAACAGCGGTGTTGAAGATGGTGGTTTGGTCTCGTCCACTCATGGATTTAGATTTTACTCTGATTCGCCATCCATTTCTTCAGGCCCGGTAAATCGACTCATTAATTCTATACTTGCATTCCATGATCATATTCTGATTGGTTCGGAACCCATATTGTTAGAACAACAACAGTGAAACTCACAAAATTGAAAGGTAGCGGCAAAATGAAAAGTTACACAACCCTTGAAATTCTAGTTAAGTTGGGTATACTAGGCTTCGGAGACGGCTCCAATTATTTTTTAGAAAGGAGATGCCATCATGTTATTCGCTCTGAAAGAAAAGGGACAGGGTCTTGTTGAGTATGCGATTATTCTTGCCCTCATCGCCATCGTCGTGATTGCCGTCATGGGTATTCTGGGCAAGAAAGTCAACAACACATTCAACAGTATCCAGAGTTCCCTGCCTTCATAATCCGAAGGTCGCTGCAAACAGCACAAAGATGCTTTATCGTTGACCGATAAAGCATCTTTTATTTAATTGTCTCTGCCTGAATGTATTAATTGGCTGGTGCAATGTTTCCCGCCAGGCCTAGTTCGGGTGCGATTCTTCTCATGGCGGTGATCACGTTCCCCACGTGCTCCCACAACTCGATGCCAAATTCCTGCGCGGCATGTTCCATTTCTGCTCGTGAAGTTCCGGCCGCGAAAGCCTTATCCTTCCACTTCTTTTTGACGGAGGAGGCTTCCAGGTCGTATAAGGAGCGAGAAGGACGCACCAGCGCCACGGCGGTGATCAGCCCTGTAATTTCATCACAGGCGCAGATGGCTTTACGTCGCGGCGTATCGCGGGATAAATTTAGATGATCTGCGTGGCTTAGAATATCCTGAATGATATCCTCCGGGACGCCGCGTTCGCGCAAGATTGGCGCGCCCTCCTGGGGGTGTTGGTCAAGCGTCGGGTGAATCTCCCAGTCAAAATCATGAAGTAGACCAATCAAACCCCAGGCTTCCACATCTTCACCATATTTTTCGGCATAAAAGCGCATCGCGGCTTCCACCGAGAGCATGTGCCGCACCAGGCCTTCATTTTTCACATATTCACGAACCAGGGCGAAAGCTTCATCGCGGGTCATCAAATCCTCATCGTAGTCAACACATTATCCAAAACATGTCTATCCCTTACAGGACGCTTCGCAGAGTCGTTTCTACAGAATCACATCGCTGTTGAAGTATCCAACCCATAGCGTACCGCCAGTTCATCCAGCAAACCTTCCACCTCGTCCAGCAGATGATCCAGGCCGCTCACACGTTCCTGCATGCCCATCGCTGTGAGTCCCAAATCTCCGCAGGCAGCGCGCCAGGCGTCTTGAGCATATTCGGGTAATACATCGACCGCAAGAGTCCAGGTTTGCAACAGTGGCCACACCGCCGCGCGCGGATTATCACTCGTCAGAATGGATTGAATGGCCTTTTCATAATAATTCAGGCGTGCAGGATGGATTCGTGCATCCACGCGACTACTTTCCGTTGCCGCCTCAAATGCAGACCTCCAGGCTGGCACCCACGAATTTAGTTTGGAGACGTCCACAGTGGAGGCGCCCAACAGACCGTACAAGCTGGTAACCATACCGGGACGCTGGGCCGTCTCCGCTCGACCGGGAAAGTCCAACAACAGGCGGCGGTCATGCAGAGGTGGACCGGAAAGTTCCGCAACAGCATTCACCGCATGATAGAGTGATTTCATAAATTTCAGGATATCGCTGGGTGTAAACGTGTCAGTGATCTCGAGCAGTTCGCGCCAGGTCTGCCTGGCCTGCGCAAGCAACAATCGGGAACGGTGCAGGGCCGGTGCTGGTGCATTGAACTCGAACCCGGCACGCAAACCGGCCTGCACAAACTCGAAAAACTTCTCGCGTTCAAACAGCAACATGGGGTCATACATCTCCCAGCCTAACCACGGATCCAGCCGCAATTCGCGCGGACGCTTGAACTCCGCGCGGGCGCGGTGGCTGATATCCACATGGAAATCAGGCGTCAGCCTCACGAATTCACGGCGGTGTTTGGGTTCAGCGGTGTGCACGAAAATAATGTCAATATCGGTCGTGCCGCCCAGCATGGGGTCAAAGTCATCTGTGGCGAGCGAACCTGTCAGATACGCGGCAACGATGTCGCGGTCGTTGAAGGCATGCTGCTGGGCGGTCTCTTTCGCAATTCGGATCAATGATTCACGCGTGACTCGCATAATATTTCCTCGCTTATATGCACTGCGGGGGCTCAGTCCCCGCCTGGCAGAAGAGCGTTAGGGCAATGGTAAAGACTGTTGAAACGGAGGCAGGTTCAGGCTTTGTCGAATGCGGTTCTCGATCAATTTCAAATGTTCAGGGTTCTGAATAATGTTCAGGTTGTTCGAGTCAATCGTCAATATCGGCGTATGATCAAAAGGCTTTGAATAAAACTCATCATAGGCAAGGTTAAGTTCATGGATGTAGGCACGTTCCATCTGGCGTTCATAGGGGCGGTCCCGCTGGGCAATGCGCTGCATGAGGGTATCGGTGCTGGCCTGCAAATATAGGATCAAATCTGGCTTTTGAATTTTTTCTGCGAGTGCTTCATGCACCTTGTAATACATGTCAAGTTCGTCGCCCTTGAGATTGATACGTGCAAAGAGCGAATCTTTGGCAAAGGTGTAATCGGCGATCAGGTTTTTTCCCGTTGCAACCACCTCATGAATGGCGCGGCGCTGTTGATGATAACGGCTCAATAAAAAGAAAATCTGGGTCTGAAAGGCATAGCGATCACGGTCACTATAAAAATCGGAAAGGAAGGGATTCTCCTCGAAAACTTCCAGAATAATTTCGGCATGGAACACGGGTTGAAGCAGGCGGGCGAGAGTGGTCTTTCCGACTCCGATGACCCCTTCAATGGCAACATACATGAGCAGGCTCCCGGGGTGATGTCTGTTACCGCTTGTCTCCCGCATGTTCCACATGCGTCAGTAAACTTTGGTATTGCTCCATAGATCAAAATAAAGACGCGAAGTCTACGAATTATGCGGCACGCTTTAAGGATACCATAGGAAAGTTTACACGTACACGGGCAAACCAGTGCGCCCTTGCACAGTCAAACCGTATTTCCCTGTATACTTGCCTCATGCAACTGACCATTGAAAGCATCGAGATTCTATTATTGATTGCCGCGCTGGTTGCCATGTTGTCTCAACGCGTGCGGCTACCCTATACCATTGGGTTGGTCGCAGCCGGAATCATCTTGGGGCTGTTCGCCTTTGTGCCTCAAATAGACTTGAGCCGGGAATTACTCTTTACGGTTTTACTTCCGCCTTTGATCTTCGAAGCCACGTTGTTCATTCGCTGGCGGGAGTTGATGAAGAATCTGCCTGTAATTCTGGTTTTTGCAACGTTAGGCGTACTCGTTTCCGCATTGTTGACCAGCGCCGGTATGGTCTATTTTGCAGGCTGGTCCTGGCAAAGCGCCGCCCTGTTTGGCATATTGATTGCGGCCACCGACCCGGTTTCTGTGATCGCCGCTTTCAAGGAGGCCGGGGTCCATGGTCGTTTACGGCTGCTGGTGGAGGCAGAAAGTCTGTTCAATGATGCAACGGCCGCGATTGGGTTTGGAGTCGTTCTGGCGATTGTGTCCGGAGAAATCGTTTCTGTGCAGGTGACGATTCTGAACGGCTTATGGTCTATTTTCGGCGGTTTGCTGATTGGGGCCTCCATTGCAGGTATCGCGCTGCTGCTGACCGGCACAACCAACGATCATCTGATCGAATTGGTGCTAAGCACCCTCGCCGCGTATGGATCCTTCCTACTAGCGGAAGATTTCCATGCTTCGGGAGTGCTCTCCACCCTCACAGCAGGAATCCTGGTCGGCAACTTCGGTTTCCCAACCGCGTATACCGATAAGGGCCGCGCATTCATGATGGACTTTTGGGAGTTTATGGCGTTCATTGCCAACTCGATCATCTTCTTTTTGATCGGCGTGCGCGAAGCCAATCAGAGTTTCTGGAACGCTACAGGAATGGTTGCCATCGCGGTTCTGGTTGTTGCCCTTGGGCGGGCCGCGGCCATTTACCCTATAAGCATACTTTTTCACAAGTCCAGGCTAGAGATAGAAAGAAGTTATCAACATGTCCTGTTCTGGGGTGGATTGCGTGGAGCACTGGCTTTGGCTCTGGCACTCGGCCTCCCACCAGAACTGAAACAGCGTGAACAGATCATCACCGCTGCCTTTGGCGTGGTGGCCTTCTCGATCTTTGTTCAAGGATTGACAATGATGCCGTTGTTGAGACGGTTACAAGTTCTGCAGCCCCCATCCACTATGAATACTAATACTGAGGAACTTGCTGATCGTCCTTAACCGCCTTGCTTTGGAACAGGCTGCGGTACTCGGCCACTTCGAGCATGGGTGGACGCTCAAGCTCCGCGATTTCCTCGACATCCAGAAAATACCCCTTGGAGTCATGCCGAATCAGCTTCATGGAACGGTTCACATCTTCCAACACCGCCCGGCCAAAACGCTTCTCCAGCCTGCGCATTACCGTTTGAATGATCGCAAAGGACATCTTGCTCAACGCCTCCAGATGCTGGTTGTGATGGATGCGCTCCAGCAGGTCTACCTGGGCGATGGCGCTTAAGCCGTATCGTTCATACACATCGATCAACAATCCAGTTTCTACACCGTAGCCGGAAAAGAACGTCGCCTGCTCGAGGGCGCTGCGCCTGCCGCCATATTCACCGGAAAGGGGTTGGATGACCCCTGACAGCTCCGGATAAAACAGATTCAACAGTGGGCGCGCAGTTAGCTCCGTAACCCGCCCACCACCTCCAGCCTGTATTTTTGAACCCACTTTCAGTGGCCGGCGATAAAACCCTTTAACGAATTGTATTTGCGGATTTTGTAACAGAGGACCTATAATGCCATACACAAAACGTGGGTGAATATTCACGATATCTGTATCGATCCAGACAATCAGGTCGCCGCGCGTCACGAACAAGCTCTTCCACAACGCTTCGCCCTTCCCGGTTCGCGTGCCCATGCTTTCCAGCAAATGCTGATGAACATAAACAGGGATGCCCTCCTTTTGGGCGATTTCACGAGTACGGTCCGCCGAATTCGAGTCGATCAACACAATTTCGTCCAACAGTGGCGTCTTTTGCATCAGTTCTGTTTTCATCATCCGAAGCACCTTGCCCACCGTTTCTTCCTCATTCAAGGCAGGCATGGCCAGGCTGATGGTTAATCCCTGCTGCCGTTTCGATTGCACCAGATCGCGCAGGTGATTGAACTCATCCGCGTGGAAGGTATTCTCCGCGAACCACTTATCCACCAGGATCGAAATGGCCCTCACGCCCGCGATTTCATCGTAAGCCGCATAGTGAAATGGGCGTCCATTTTTGACTGCAATCACTGTACATGGAGCCTCACGCAGGATACGGTCTGCTATCGGCCCCAGGGAAACAGAACTTGAAAGGGGTTGGGCCGTTGTACCCAAAACAATCACATCCTTCTGCTTCGCCTGTTGCAGGATGGCCTGCACCGGATCCTCCGTAACTTCAATCCGCTTCAGCACTTCCGGCATTTGCTTTAGCACCCGCTCCAATCCCTTGAAGGCCGCATCCTTGCTGCCAGCTTCATGACCTTCCGGGTGCCGGATATGGAGAGTCGTGACTCCATGAGAACGCAGACCCAGGCCCACCCGTAGGGCCAGTTCTGCATGTGGACCGCCTCTCACCGGTACGAGTACCTGATTCGGCTTACTGGTAATTTTTCCCTTTACCAGGGCCACGTTACACGGGGGACGCGTCAGCACAGTGCTCAAGTTGACATGCAACGCTTTGAGATGAGACTCAAACTCAAGGAACAGCAGATCGGGTTTTATGTCCTGCAATAATTTGGAAAGCTCCTGCCAGGGCTCATAAGAGACAATGACCTGCGATTTGCTTGTGATGTGATTCTCCCTGCCAAAGATGCGGAGCAACCTGCGCAGGGACCGCGCGGCCACAGCCCCCGTGCTCAACGACTGTTCTGGCGGCACAACTACTACACCCACCAGGATGATCTCCGCGTCAAAAAGCCGCGCAATATCCAGCGCATGTACACCTGGTCCTTCATGCACCAACGGGACAAGGATCGTATGAATAGGCGTAAATTCAGAATGCTTTCTCATGCAGCCTTCCTTTCACGGCAACATGCTTCGCCGTGTTACCCTTAATCGCAAATTATTGGGTACTACAATAATGGCACAATGTGCTGGCGGTAGATTACTTCCCAACGGAATGAGGCGCGTGCGCGGATGGCCAGGCGCGCGGTGTGGGAATTTTGAAAATATCTCGCAATCAGGGCAGCGACGCTAACCGGATCTTCATCGGGAGAAAAGTATGTCACATCCTCGCGGCCCAGCTCGCGCAGCGGATGAATATCCGCGCAGAAAACCGGCAGATGGCTGAACGCGGCTTCAATCAACGGAATCCCAAACCCCTCCTCGCGGCTGGGAAACAGCAGTGCGTCCGCGATGCGATAAAAATCAGCAATCACTTCATCTGGCAGAAAAGACTTCACCCGTTCCGCGAGAAAATGCACAGACCCGTCCAGGCTCAATTGCGAGCGTAATTTTGTAAGGCTCTCAAGATATTTGAAATTCGCCTCATTATGAGGACCGAGCGGACCGGTCACCACCAGTGCAACTTGAGGAAACTGTTTTTTCAATTCAGCCAGTGTATGCAAAGCCAGTTCAATGTTCTTGCGCGGCGTCACACGGACCGGCAAGAGCAGAATCGGCGCGGCTTCCAGCAGGTTCGTTTCGGCCAGCAAGGTTTGGGTGTGCGATTCAAGTTTGTAGAAGCGTGAAGCATCGACTCCGTTCGGAACAACATGAATCAAAGCCGGGTCCAGCTTCATCAAATCGGCCAATTCGGCACGGCGCAATTCTGAAACAGCGACATGCGTGGTTTGGCCCCAATCCGTTCTCAGCAAGTCCCAGGGGTAGCCATCATGAAGTTCAGGCAAGTAACGCGGCGTTGTCCAGGCGAGATCGTGATGCCAAAGGATGAGTCGAGGAAGCTGGTTTGAAGTGTGAAGTTGATGAAGCGCCGCCGTAAGCGCAAGATTCTTGTTCAGCGAACAGACGTTGTGGGCAATCAGCGTATCCATGCCAGACAAAGCAGTCTGCAATTTTAGTGCCAGCTCATCTCTCACCATTTTAAAATCCTGCGGCAGATTGCCGTGATTCAACCGCGCCTTCATGGTCACGATACGTTCATGGAGTGAGTCCGCCAGCGGAATCCTTATTAAAGGAACCTGCTCATTCAGCGACTCCCCGCGTGCTGCGATGAGTCGCACACAGCGTCCATCAACGGACATCAGCCGCGCATGATGGGCGATGACGCTTTCCACGCCACCGACAACGGGTGGGACAGAGTAGTGCAAAATAGCGATATTCACACCTGGTATCCCAGACAATCTGCGAGAATGGCTTCCAGACGGCGTTGCAGGACTGTAAAAGAGAAATATCGTTTTGCAAGTTGATAATTTACTTCCGCCCATTCCTGTCTCAAGGCAGGATCCAGCAAAGCCTCACGCACCATCTCAAGCGTACGGCTACTGATGAAGCCAGCAAATGACACCGCGCGAAACCCTTTGGGTTTGATATCCACTTCATAAATGGAATAGTTATTGACCAAAATCGGGCGGCGGTAATAGACGGCTTCAAGAAAAGCATTGCCAAAGCCCTCAATGCTCGATGGGTAGGTGACAAAATCTGCATGTGGATATACATCGCCAAGCGTATAAATTTTTCTTCCATCTTTGGTCGTACCGCGATCATCCTGCACCTGTTCCGACTCAAACCGCACCGTGACATCCAATAAGTGGGCATATTCGCGCACACGCTGTTCGTAGTCTGTGCCTTCATCTCCGGAGGCATGCGATATCACCAGTTTGGCGGGCAGTCCGAGCCTTTTTACAACCTCCACAGCATGTTCGATCCCTTTGCGCTGAATCACCCGTGTGGGCTGCAGGAAAAAGTATTCGCCGGGCCCAATGCCAAAGTCAGCGCGGAGGTTTTCGGTATATGAGTCGGGTTCAGGTGGCGGCGAGTCAAAATCCATCACATTCGGGATGACGCGCGAGGTGACGCTTTGACGCGAAGCGATTTGTTGCGCCTGCACGGAATTGATAACCACGTGTCGAATGGATGGCAGGTTTGGAGGAAATGCGGCCGCCAGATAATCGCCTACGCAATTTGCCTGGAAGCGATCGCGCTCCCAGTAAAAATCATGATGATGTGCAATGGTGGGGAAGCCTGTCTCCGCAATAAACTCTGTAATCGCGAGACCCAGCGGCAGATTCAGCGGGATAGTGAGTGCATTCTCAGTGACAAGAATTTCAAGCTCAAACTGAGAAGCAAACTTGTATAGCTCCTTCTTGAAATATTCCTTCAATTCATTGACGCGCCGGGTCATCTCTGGCGGACGTACGTAAATGGAGAAAAAATCCTTTTGCAGTGCGGCGATCTCAGGATGTGCTTCGCGCGCCTCTTTCGTGACCGTCCAACTGCCCGAAAAGGCCAGGATGTCTATCGCCTCAATTTCAGGGTGACGATAAAACGCTTCAG
>Ga0114129_10017805_pt1 | contig 10116 bp, 8 predicted proteins | sample RhiMetdeltSRZDD1_FD_80071 | JGI IMG/M metagenome (GOLD analysis project Ga0114129, IMG submission 80071) | Populus rhizosphere microbial communities from Tennessee, USA - Rhizosphere MetaG P. deltoides SRZDD1 (version 2) (version 2) | ecosystem: Host-associated > Plants > Roots > Rhizosphere >...
CTCCGCGTGCATGCCGCGTTTCCCGATCTGGAGTGCGATCAACCGGGCCAGTCGCGACGACTACTTTGGTCCCGGGGCCGTTCCAAACTTTTCCTTCCATCGTCCCGCGGATGCCGCCCGCTCCGAGTGGCAATCCTTCGCGAGGCGTTCCGAGACGCCTCTCGAGCAGTTGCGCCAGCGAATCGCGTAGAGCATGTCCGCGCGCAAAGTCCATCTCCTCGGATACGAGTACGACTGTGCGCAGCTCGCAGTACTCACCTGGCGCCTTTACAGTGTCGGTCGGCAGCTTATCGGCTTTCGAAAGCGGGGGAATGTAGAACAGGGCGTATCGCGCCAGTGGTCGACCAATCAAACGTGTCTGCGCCACCGCTCCCCGGCAGAATGGATCGTGCAGACCGGAGACCGGAGGGACATCGCTGATCTTGTCGGAGGGATGCGATTTCATCCACGCGCCGAGCGTGATGGTAGTATCGATCTTCGCCGTGATCAGATCGAGCGCGTTGACGCTGTTGTCTTCGTTGAGGGGGATCGATTCGGCCGATGCAATACGGGTCTGGTTGGCCTCTTCTTCATTCGCCGAGGCCGGGTCGGCAACTTCTTCGACTGCCGGGCGAGAACTGGTGTCCGGGATCGAGCCGCTGACAGAGGCGACGGCCGAGCTCGGTGACTGACTGGTTTTAGTATCTGATTTCTCGCAGGCAGCGAGGATTCCCACTGTTACGGTAGCGAGAAAAATCGTGTCGACTGGACGCATGGTAGTAGACGATTTTCCAGCGAATCACGTGACAGTCGACCCCCGACGATGAAGCGGGTTTCCACTCAGATCTCAACGCGTAACGGAGACCGTGACTCGCTGATAACGGGTAAGTGCGGGCACACCGTTGTCGGTCGCCTCGAGAACCAGCTGAATCGTCTGATCCGCCGTCGCGTCCGCCGGTACTCGAAGATTCGTGGCGAGTGAGGTCGGATCTGAGAGATTCACTTCGCCCGGATAAGTATCGACGTCCTTCCACCGCCACCACCGCACCGACACAGTGTTGCGATCCGGATCCGAGGCCGTCGCTTCGAGCCGCACCGTTTCGCCAGGCCGCGCTGAGATCCTTGCGCTGCCAGGAATCTTCACGACGGGCTCATGGTTGGCGCGCGTGTACGTCGGCGTCACCGACCAGATCATGCGCGCGGCGAAATCGTTTTGCGCGGCCGGTGTGAAATTGGGAGACGGTGACGGCGGACGCGTCGACGGTCCCTCCGGTCCGATGCCCTCGAGACTCTTGAGGAATGCCTCGAACGACAGCGCTGGTGCGGCGTCTCCCGCGCGCGATGCGCCGATCGTCGACGGATTCACCGCGACGCGTCCACTCCAACCGCCGGGCGTGTCGTCGCGGTACGCACTGAGCCCGTTGTCGATCAGGTTCAGATAAGTGAACGTGTCGCCTTCGCCGAGGAATTCGCCCTTTGGCCGTGGCGGCAGCCAGACGACGTAGCCCATCGCCCGCAGCTCACTCGCGGTGTGGCCAGTGAGACCGAAGTAGTCGAAGCGGTCGCCTTTCACCATCTGCTTGCCATCGCCCCAGACTCGATAGTGAGCGCCTAATGCTCCTTTGCTCGAGACGCTCTCGCGCGTCCAGTCGGCGCTGAAATACGGCGCGTTCTCGGCGGACGCGAACACGAACGTCCCGTAGCCGAGACTGACTCCGCCTTGTCCGGCGGGTAAAGACCGGATGTCTGGCCAGTTCGGATGGATGTAATTGGCGTAGGTATCGTCCTGATCACCAGAGAGCGAGAGGATCGCTTTCCGCGAGACCTTCGCACGAATCGTTGGCCATTCGGCCGTTGACGAGTAGCGATCCTGGATCGACTTGAGCGCGCGCGCGATCGTACTCGCTCCGCCCCACGCGAGTAGATACACGGGAGCGGGATCCTCGTCGAGCAGAAGATCGCGAATGAGATTCGAGCCAGGCGTGTCTTTGGAGAAGTCTCCGTCGAACTCGACGTTTCCCCAGCGGATCTTCGATCGCAGGAAAGCGGGCGTCGGATAATCTGCGTGGTGCACGCGCAGATTCGGATAGACTCGCTCGTAGACATCGACAGCATCGTCGATGAACCTTTCGCCCGGCGCCCACCGCCACGACTCGCACGGGCAAAGATTGAGACCGAATCTGAAGTACTCGCGGTTCGGCACCGCCCATTTCTTTCCCGTTCCGTCGCCTTTCCAGTGGAATTGGCTACTGGCGTAGACGAGTCCTTCGGTGCGGAAGTCCGTACTGTATAGGAGGTACCGCAGCAGAGAGTTCGAGTCGTCCAGCTCCGGATCCGTGGTGACGACGACGCGCGGTTTCTGCATCTCCGAAGTCATTGCCGGAAGCTCGCCACCAGTCATCGAATGGGGCGCGCCCGCGGCACAGCCAGGCAGCAGGATGCAGATCACGAACGCTGCTTTTGATTGGAATCGCATCAGTCGTGGGTGGGCGCCAACGCGCAGGTTTAGCTGCCAGCGATTCTACTCTACTATAGTTGTGAGCTGTCCGCGACTCCTTGAAGTGAGCGCTCGTAATTTCGTTGAGCCACATGCAGTTTCAGTGTCCCAACGGTGGCGAATGTCGCGGTCCGTGTCCTACGCTGGAACGGCTTCGCGACCCAGTTGTTGGCACGCGCGCGGCTGCACGTCGACGCGACCGGCGCCGCTGGTGTTCACGACGGTTTTGTTAACCAGAGTCGCCCACGCTGCGGGTGCGATACCGTAAGCCTCCCTGAACTTTCGACTGAGATGGCTCTGATCGGAGAAGCCACAGTCGTGCGCGACTGCTGAGATGCGCGCACCCTGTACGAGAAACTCGCAAGCCGCGGCAAGCCGTAACTGCACGTGATACGCGTGAGGCGGGATCCCGAATTCCTGGCCGAACGCGCGAATGCAGTGCGATGCGGTGAGTCCCGATATCTCGGCAAGTGTCGTCGTCGGTATCGCCTCGTTCAAGTGCGTCCGCATGTAATCGCGTAGCGGACGAAGCGGCACGGCCCAGCCAGTCGCGTGAGCAGGAGGAAGCGGGGTGCTCTTCGCAATCCAACCTTCAATCAGCCAGCCTAACGCAAGCGCCCGCTCGATGCCGCGTGGACCCTGTTCATCCTCGCCAACGAAAGCCACCCACGCCTCGTGCAGGTTCGGCACACCGACCAACGCCGGCAGTCTGCTCACGACATCGTCCGTGAGCCACGGCATCTCCACCAGCACAGTGACGACAGAGAAGTCACTGCCCTGGAGCCCTTGCACTCCGTAGAGGTTCAACGGTGGCACGATTAGAAGACAATCATTTTCAACAACGACTGTCCTTCTCGACTCGACTCTAATCGCGCTGCCGGATCGAACTCCGACGATCGCCATCCGCGTGTGCACTCGCGGCCGAATGTTTCCGCCCGGCGACCTCAGGCAAATAAACTCGGCGACTTCGCGCGAAGATTCGGACGGCGCATGAGCTCCGACTTGTTCTTTCACCGCCGGCGTCCTCATTGGGAGAGTTACTTCGCCAATTCAACCTCCCCACCCTAGCGAGAACGCATGAGCGAGCAATAGGGGTTTCCCTCACGCGTTATGGGCAGTTCGCCGTCAGCGCGGTCGCGGCAATTGTTTGTCGATTGAATACAGCAATTTCTTACACCCTCTGCGTTCACGACCCACCGCCTTGAGTTCCGTAGCTTGGCCCACAGACAAAGCGCACAAGGAACTCAAACAATGGAGAAAAGATCATGGCGGAGCTCGTGGTGGTAGGGTTCGAGGGAAAGCATCGCGCAGCTGAGGTGCTGGACCAGCTCGAGGTCTTGAACGCGTACTGGACGATCGACCTCAAGGATGCAGTGGCAGTGTACCGCACGGATGATGGCAAGCTGCGTTACGACAGAAGCGTGCAGCCGACGACGGGCGAAGGTGCGGCGGGTGGAGCCCTGCTCGGCGGGATGATTGGAGCACTGCTCATCGCTCCTTTCACTGGTGGACTCAGCGCAGCGGCAGCAGCGACCGCGATTGGAACGGGCGCAGCGACGATGGGTCTGACTGGCGCCGCGATCGGAGCCGATGATGCGGCAAGCTTCAAGGAAGACTTCGGGATTTCCGATGATTTCGTCCGGCAGGTCGGCGGGATGGTGCAGCCGGGCCAGTCAGCGGTTTTCGTGCTCGCCCGCGCAAGCGATCCGAAGATGGTTGCGGAGCAATTCCGCGGTTACGGCGGAAAGGTCCTGACCACGACGCTGCCGCCGGATGCCGCAATCAAGTTCGAGAAATTGATGGCCCCACACAGCGCCGTCAGCAACTGACTGCGCAACAACCACACAGCGCGGTCAAACTGACCGCGCTTCACCTACGAGGATTTTGGAGCAAATATGACTACGCAACAAACGACCAACTTCAGCGCGATCGACGCCCAGGTCCAGGAAGCGGACGCGCGGTTGAAGATCCTGAAGGCCCAGGCCGAGGCCAAGAAGGCAAGGGCTGACATGGATGAAATTTCCGGTCTTACCGCGGCCAAGGAACAGGTGAAGAGGGACGTCGCGCAAGCGAAGAAGTTCGCCGCCGACGACTATGCGCAAACGAAGCAGGACTTCCAGCAGGCGAAAGCGAAGGCTGATCAGGGATTGAAAGATCTCCAGACGAGAATCGACCGCGTCAGTGAGCGCTACTCAGCGTGGGATGATGCCCGTGAGCGCAACTTCAACGCGCGGCTCGATGAAGCGGACGCGAAGATGAAAGTCTGGCAAATACAGGCTGATAAGGAACGCGCGCAGGATAAGCGCGATGCCAAGGCCGCGCTGGCTACGCTCGACGAAAAGGTCGCGCTCGCCAGAGCCACCGCCGCCGAAGCGCGTCGTGAGCATTACAGCGCGAAGTCGCAGCAGGCGCTCGAGGATGCAGCACGCTACTTCGACCAGGCGTACGACGCCGCTGCGAAGCGCTACGAAAACACCAGAGGATGACTGCGATGACTACCGAAATCAAATCCCTGTACAACGCCGCCAAGTGGGGAGTGTTGATTCGCGGGCTGTTTGGCATCGCGCTTGGCGTCTTCATCATCCTCAGACCGGCGGAGTCGATAGCGGCACTTGCGCTCGTCATCGCCATCTGGGCGCTTGGTGATGGTATCGTGGCCATCGTCAATGCGTTTCAACTGCGGGGCGTGGTTGAGCACTGGTGGGCGATGCTGCTTTCCGGGATCATCGGCGTGGGCTTTGGCATCGCCGCGCTCTATTATTACCCGGTTCTCTCTCTGACCTTCGCCGTATACTGGACGTCGTTCTGGCTGATCACGGCCGGTCTCGTCGGGATTTTCGTAGCGGTGCAGGAGCGGAACATGGGAGTGTCCTGGGGATGGACGCTCACCTTTGCGATCATCGCGATCATTGGCGGTGTGTTCGCGGTGTTGCGCCCGGGAATCACGCTCGCTTCGCTGATCAGCCTTATCGCAACGTTCGGCATCGTGGGTGGGATCGCGCTCGTCGTCGGCGCGGGAAGGATGGAGTCATTCCAGACGCAGTTCGCACGCGCCGCGGGCTAAGCGGGAAGCGGAAGCGGGAAGCGGGAAGCGGACGATTCGCTGCCCCTTCCCGCTTTTTTTACTCACTTTGCGCCGCTATTCGGCACGCAAGCGGATATCTACAGTAGTCCCCTTCCCCGGTGCGCTGCGTACATCGAGCGTTCCTCCCGCCTGAGTCACGATACCATAGACGGTCGACAGACCCAGCCCGGTTCCTTTTCCTCCCTTCGTCGAGAAAAAAGGCTCGAACATCCGGCGTTGCACTTCGGGATCCATGCCGCTGCCGGTGTCTCTCACGCACAAGACGGTAGAGTGACGGTCGGCGTGGCGGTGACGCGTTATTACATGAATGCTTCCCTCTCCAACGATGGCGTCGCGGGCATTGAGCACGAGATTCATCAGCACCTGCTCTGCCTGACTGCGACCGATGCGCGCCGGCGCGCGGCCGGGCTCGAGCTCGATCACGAGCGTGACATCAGCGCCGAGCAGTCTGGTCAGGATTGCCGACATTTCCATGACGACATCGTTCAGGTCGAGGACGCTGTCGCCGGTTGCCGCCTGGCGTCGCGCAAAAGAAAGGAGCTGCGACGTCAGCGCCGCGCCTTTGCGCGCGGCGATCGCGATCGCTTGTGCATCGGCGCGCTGCTGTTCGTCCTCGACCTCGGCACCGAGCAGATCGGCCGATGCGAGGATCATCGTGAGGATGTTGTTGAAATCGTGAGCGATGCCGCCCGCCAGTTGACCAAGTGCGTCCATCTTCTGCCATTCACGGATCTGCTGCTCGAGCCGGCGCTGCTTTGTTACATCGGTAATGCTGCCGCGAACCAGTCGACCACCCAGTGACGGCATCTCGACGAGCGTCACCTCGCAATCGATCTCGTTACCGTTCGCATCGCGATGTATCCACTCATAGTGCGGCACCTGACCCTCGAGCGCCAAGTCCATGTATTCCCGGGCAGCAATCGGCGACGGTCGGCCATCTGGCTGGGTTTCCGCACTCAACGCCAGCGGACTCGAGGCGAGCAGCAAATCGCGGTCGAGGCCGAATAGTGAGCAGGCATTCTGATTGACATCTACGAACGCGCATGTGTCGGCGTCGACGAGCACGATCGCCTCGGTCGCGTACTCTACGAGCGTTCTGTACCGTGCTTCACTCTCGGCGAGAGCGAATTGGGCGGCCTTCGATTCGCTGATGTCGCGTGCGATGATGATCGCTGCGGCGACTTCGCCTTCGATCCGTACCGGTCCGGCATGGGTGGAGTACCAGCGCTCAACGCCGTCCGGGAGAATGATTCGTTGCTCGCGCGAACGAGGCACACCGGTGGCGAAAAGTTGCTGTAACGACTCCTGGAGCTCTTTGCGCGAGGTAGCAGGCACGTAATCGAACGCGCTGCTTGCGAGTGCCTGCGCACGTGTTACGCCGGCAGGAGTATGGTTGATGTAGAGGATCTGCCCATTGCGATCGACGACCAGCAGCATGTCGGGTATGGCGGAGGCCAGTGCGCGCCACAGATCAGGCCCCCACTGAGGGTCCGAGAGCGAATCCGGTGTAATGTCGTTCACTTTATGACTCCGCGCGGTCCTGCCAACCCTGGTCGCGTCTTGCCGCGTGGATGGAAACCGCTAGCTTCTCAAGTATAGAATATCGTTCTAGTAAGTGTAGAATATGGTTCTATGCTTGGTGAGTCAAGAGCGAGGGTGACAAACATATGGTCTATCGCCAGACGTCCCGCAGCGAAAAGATCAGGCAGGAATCGCGTACACGCATTCTGGCCGCCGCCCGCAAGTTGTTCGCGCAACGAGGATACGAAGCGACGACGATGCAGAACGTCGTCCGCGAGGCGAAAACGTCGATCGGCAATGCCTATTTCTATTTTGAGAACAAGGAGGGGCTGGTGAAGGCGCTCGTTGAGGAGGGCCTTCGGGCTACGTGGGCTTGGCTGGACCCGATCATCGCCTCGGTGGAACCCGCAGCGCCGCGCATCGCCGTAAACGTGTACGCAAACACAATGACACTGCTCGGAACCGAGAAAGATGTTGCGGCAATTGCGATGGCGAGCATGCCAGGCGTCGTCCGCCATATCACCGAGATCATGTGGGAACGGCTCTGCGTTCTATTCAGGGAAAACTTTCCTGAGCGCGCTGCTGACGAAGTGTTGCTGATTTCGGCCGCGGTTTTTGGCGCGAACCGAACTGTTGCGGAGCTGTGCCTGACTGGTGTTCTAAAAGCGCAGTCAGAGGACCTGGGGAAATTTCTGGTGGCGTGGCACCTGCGCGCGCTCGAAGTGCCCGAGCGGCAGATAAATCGCGTCGTCCAGCTCGCCGTCCGCGCGTACAGGACACGACACGGAAAGGCGTCGACGTCATCACGCTAGTCAGTCGATGACCCATTCCGCGGGGCACCACGCTCATCCTCAAATGGATCACGCTACGCACGCGGGGCACGACAAACACGCCGGCCACAGCGTGGCAATGTTCCGCGACAAGTTCTGGTGGTCTGTTGCACTGACTGCGCCAACTGTCGTTTGGTCGCCGATGGTGGAGCAGTGGCTTCGCTATCGTGCGCCAGTTTTCCCCGGATCCGCGTACATCCCTGCGCTGTTCGGAACCATTCTGTTCTTCTACAGCGGGACAGTCTTTCTGCGCGGCGCGGTCCAGGAGATCAAGGATCGACTGCCAGGAATGATGACGCTGATCTCGCTCGCCATCACAGTCGCGTTCGTGTTCAGCGTTGCCGTCACCCTTGGCGTGCCCGGCATGGATCTGTGGTGGGAGCTGGCAACGCTCATCACCATCATGATTCTCGGTCACTGGATCGAGATGCGCTCCATCATGCAGGCACAGGGAGCGCTCAACGAGCTGGCCAAGCTCGTACCCGATACGGCCCTTCGCGTTAGCGGCGAGCGAACGGAGGAAGTCCAGGTTTCCGAGCTGCGACGTGGCGACATCATTCTGGTAAAGCCCGGCGCAAGTGTCCCCGCCGATGGCAGCGTGCGCGATGGAAGCAGTGCGGTAAACGAAGCGATGATCACTGGAGAATCGCGGCCAGTCGAGAAAAAGCCGGGCGACAAGGTGATCGCGGGAACGGTGAACACAACCGGGTCTCTCCGTGTCGAGGTAACGGGGACGGGTGAGCAAACTGCGCTCGCCGGCATCATGCGCCTCGTTTCACAGGCGCAGACTTCGCGCTCTCGTGCTCAAGCGCTGGCCGATCGCGCCGCTTTCATCCTCACGATTGTCGCAATCGTTGCCGCGGTTCTGACACTCGTGGGGTGGTTGATCGCCGGCGCTCCACTGGTGTTCGCCATCGAGCGCGTCGTCACCGTACTGGTAATTGCCTGCCCACACGCGCTCGGCCTCGCGATTCCACTGGTCATTGCAATCTCGACCACAATGGGCGCACGGTCGGGTCTACTCGTACGCGACCGTCGCGGACTGGAAGAGGCGAGAAACCTCAACGCGGTGGTTTTCGACAAGACGGGAACACTCACGCGCGGCGAGTTTCGCGTGGTGGACATCACCACTGCGCCGGGACTCTCAGCGGATGATGCGCTAAGGCTGGCCGCCGCACTCGAGCGCGACTCGGAGCATACCATCGCGCAGGGAGTGGTGAAGAGCGCGGAGGAGCGTGGCCTGGCGCAGATGCGCGTCGAACACTTCCAGGCGATCCCGGGTCAGGGCGTGAAAGGAGTCGTCGAAGGTCGCGAGCTGATGATTGGCGGCCCAGCACTATTGCGGAGCGTTGGTGTAACTCCGAGCCCCGATTTTCAAAAGGCAATCGACCGTGCCGCACAAGACGCTCAGACCTCGATCGCACTCATTGAAGGCAGGAATCTGCTGGCGGTGTTCGCGGTCGCCGACGCGATCCGAGAAGAGTCGCGCGACGCTGTGCAGAAACTTCACGACCAGGGAATCGAAGTGATCATGATGACCGGCGATTCGAAGCCCGTTGCGGATGCAGTCGCCAGACAGCTGGGGATTGATACAGTGTGGGCTGAGGTATCACCCGAACAGAAGTCGTCCAGGATCAAGGAGCTGCGCGGCGGCGGCAAGCGTGTAGCAATGGTGGGCGATGGAGTCAACGACGCTCCGGCCTTGCTGACAGCAGACGTCGGAATCGCGATCGGCGCCGGGACCGATGTGGCGGTCGAGGCTGGTGACGTAGTGCTGATTCGCAGCGATCCGCGCGACGTGCCGAAAATCATTGCCCTGAGCAAAGCGAGTTATCGCAAGATGATCCAGAATTTGTGGTGGGCAGCGGGGTACAACATCGTCGCGTTACCACTGGCTGCTGGAGTGCTCGCGCCTCGAGGGATTGTTCTCAACACGGCGGTCGGTGCGGTCTTGATGTCGCTCAATACTATAGTAGTGGCGCTCAATGCCCAATTACTGAGGAGTGCTAAGCTAGCCTGAGGAGATGAACGCTTAGTCCGAGCCGCGGCGCTGAAAAGCGGCCTCCTCCAGAGATGAGCCTTGACACCAGCGCGTAAGTGTTGAAAATTCAACACGTTGATTTTTCAACACAGGAGAGGACATGCGCGTCGGACGATGGTACCATTTTGCGCTCCCCGTCATGATAGCGGGGTCGCGCTCCGAC
>Ga0114129_10017806_pt1 | contig 10116 bp, 8 predicted proteins | sample RhiMetdeltSRZDD1_FD_80071 | JGI IMG/M metagenome (GOLD analysis project Ga0114129, IMG submission 80071) | Populus rhizosphere microbial communities from Tennessee, USA - Rhizosphere MetaG P. deltoides SRZDD1 (version 2) (version 2) | ecosystem: Host-associated > Plants > Roots > Rhizosphere >...
CGGCAGGATGATGCGGTGCACCGGCATCGAGCTCTTGAGGATCTCGTCCGCCTTCTGATAGCCGATGCCGGCGCCCTTCTCCTCCTGCGCGAAGTCGTAGCCGAGCACCTTCGGCTGCTTCGCCACCAGCCACTCGGCCGCCTCCCGGGTGAGGCACGGTGACTCGTCCCACCACTTCGGATCGGTGGTGACGTGGCCCTTCGGCCAGTCGGTGCGCAGGAAGATCGTCGCCCCCTTCGTCAGATGGATCCCCTGCTCGGCGAGCGCCCGCTCGGCGCGCTCCAGGTCCGCCGGGGTGATGCGCTCGTTCGCCTTCCCCTTGAACGTGAGGTCCAGCACGATGGCCTCGCCGATCATCGCCTCGAGCGGCAGCTGCTCGATGCCCGGCACGTCCCGGAAGAAGTGGTGGGGAGTATCGATGTGGGTGCCGGCGTGCACCGTCATCTCCACCATGTTCGAGACGAAGCCCTTCTCCTCCCACCTCACGATCGGCTTCAGCTTGAAGTAGTACTCCTCCTTTGCGAACGGGGCTGAATCGCACTCCTCGACGGTCATGCTCAGGTCCACGATCCGCATCGCGGGGCTCCTTGCTGGGGTTCGCGTCGGTCTCACACCGCTGGGCCGCGACCTCCGGCGGCCGCACGACAGAGGGCATTCTATGCCAGGCCGGGTGGCTGGGGGACCTCGATTCGCACGATGCGACGCGGCGGCGGGACGCTGACACCCTCTTGACTGCGTCTTGCCGTGGCCGCATCCTGCCAGACCAGGAGGATTCCATGCCGCCAACAATCGCGCCGATCGCGGCCACGCTGGGCGCCGTGGTCACCGATCTCGACCTCACCAATATGGACGCCCCGACCTGGAAGGCCGTGGAGCGGGCGTTCCACGAGCACGCGGTCCTGGTGTTCCCGGGGCAGAACCTGACGGAAGACGAGCAAGTGGCGTTCGCGAAGCGATTCGGCGATCTCGAGCTCCTGGCTCCGGACCCCGAGCAGAAGGCGGTCGCCATCAGCAATCAGAAGCCCGACGGATCCATCCTGGGTGCCGACGAGCACCGGTTCAAGTCGCTACGCGGCAACGAGGGCTGGCATACCGACAGCTCGTACATGCCGCTCGCGGCCAAGGCGTCGATCCTGTCCGCGCAGGTGGTTCCGTCGGCCGGCGGTGAAACCGAGTGGGCCGACATGCGCGCCGCCTACGACGCGCTGGACGCCGACACGCGCCAGCGTATCGCCGCGCTCTCGGCTCACCACTCGCTCTACCACTCCCAGGCCACGATTGGTCATGTGGTTCAGCCGGGGGCTGGCTACGGGTTCCACACGAAGGGAGCGCCGCTGCGTCCGCTGGTGAAGATCCATCCGGTGACGGGTCGCCCCGCCCTGTTCATCGGCCGCCACGCCCACGCCGTTCCGGGCCTCGACGAGGTGGAGTCGGAAAAGCTCCTGTCCGACCTCGTCGACTTCGCGTGTCGACCCCCCCGGACGTACGCCCACAGCTGGCGACCAGGCGACGTGGTCATCTGGGACAACCGGTGCGTGCTGCACCGGGCACGGCCTTATGACTATCGTGTCCCCCGCGTCATGCGTCACACCCGCGTCGCGGGGGACCCGGCCACGGAGCTCGCCCCGACCCACCGCGACGAACGGGCCGGCGCCTACGAGCCTTCCACGTCCAACCGGTAGGCCGCTCTTCCCGGGACATACCGCCGCGCTTCCGTCTTCGCACTGGCCGGGCGGAGACGCGGGCGGCACCGCGGAGGATGGTGCCCGCGGTGCCGCCCGCCCGTTCCAGCTCGATCAGTACAGAACCATCGGGTTGCCCGGCGAGCCGGTGGCACCGATGATCCGCAGGGGCGCCCAGATGAATGCGCCCTCCAGGACCTTCTTGTCGACCAGTGACTTGGTATCGACGTTCTCCAGGTTCCAGATGCCGCGTCGCGTCTGCATCTCGGTGTGGCAGGGAACCGCAAAGTCCGGCCCCTGCTCGCCCGAGGGTTGAGCATCGCACGCGGAGGTATCGCACATGGTCAGCGCGATGTCCCGCGTCGCCATGTATTCGCAGGCGCTGATGCCGAACCCCGGCTCCCCCTGGTTGAAGAGGTCGCGGGCCGCCTTGCGCTGGTCGGTGTTCATGGACTTGTAGCGGTCGTTGCTCCAGCTGTTACCCTGCCCCGTGTGCAGCGCCACGCAGTCGCCCGGGCCGATCTCCCGGAGGCGCTGCATCTGGACTATGCCCCTCACGTCGTCCGCGGTCACGATCCCGGGGTCGCCGGGCTTGGTGGGAATCGGCAGCATCTCGGCACTGGCCGGGACCAGTCCCTTGGACTTCTTGTAGGCGAGGGCGTCGAGCACGACGAGACGACAGACGAAGCCGAGCTCGCCCACGTGTTCCACGCCCAGCGGCCCCATCCCGACGACCCGTCCGCCGGCACCGCGCTCGTAGGCCTCCCAGGCGTTCACGCCGTTGTACATGATCGGTCCCTTCGACGTGTTGACACCGATGTGACCGGGACCATCGAACTGGGTCTGGATCTGGCCGATCTCCGTGGTCACGAGCTCGTCGTGATAGATGAGCGCGTTCTTGCCGAAGGGCCCTCCGGTGGGCGTTCCCGGAATGCTCATCTGCCACCCCCGCGGGCCGAAGGCCGGGGCCTCACGGTGGTAGTACTTCCCGATCGCGATCGACTTGTTCTGCTTGATGGTGGCGAGGGCTCGCGCGATCATCGCGGAGTTGTTCGTGTGATTCGCCGAGCCGGCGCGGTCGGTCGCGCCCCACTTCGAGGGCGCCCACTTCTCGTCAAACGGCTTTTCGGACGTTGGGCCCGGCACCGTCTGAGCCACCGCGAATCCGACAAAGGCCAATAGGACCGCTAACGCGATCACCCTGCCGACGCTGAACCGCCTCATGGCCGCCTCCTCTCCGTTGAGCAGCTGTCCCGAGCTTCTCCCGAGCTCGCCCCTTGCGAGCTCCCGCCGCTACCGCGCGTCAGAATGTGCCGCAGGATAGGTTGCTGTCAAGAGACCCGCAACTCAACGCTTCTCGCCCGGCCAGCTTGGGCACGCCTAGTCGAACAGGCCCAGATCGATCGCGTCGCCCAACGTGCGGTAGCCCAGGTCGCTCGGGTGGAGGTGGTCGCCGCAATCGTAGATCGGCAGCATCCGGGTCGGATGATCGGGATCGCACAATGCTCGGTCGAAATCGACGATCGCGTCGAAGGCATCGGTCCCCCGCAGCCACTCATTGACCCTCTGGCGCACCGCCTCGCGCTTCGGGTTCCAGGCGCCCGGGAGGAAGGTCTCGTTCTCGAAGGGGGTCAGCGTGCCGCCGATGACCTTGATTCCGCGGGCCTGGCCGCGCACCGCGAATTGCTTCAGGCCGGCGATCATCTGCGGGGCGGTGACCTCTTCGTCCGACTTGCCGTTACGGTTCCGCAGATCGTTGGTGCCGAGCATGATGACGGTATGGGTGACGCCGGGCTGCGCCAGTACGTCGCGGTCGAAGCGGCGCAGGCCGCTATCGCCCCGGATATCGTGCAGGATGCGGTTTCCGCCCAGCCCTTGGTTCATCACCGCCATCGGCCGGCCGCGCGGCCGCGCGATGAGCCGGCGCGCGAGCTGTGAGGGCCAGCTGTGATGGCCATCATGGGTCGAGATATTGGCATCGGTCAGCGAGTCGCCGAGGGCGACCACCGCGCCGGTTTCCTGCGGCGCGACCACATCGATCCCGCAGACGAAGTACCAGTCGTCGGTGAGCCGGCCGACCGGCATGACCTCTTCGGCTGCGAAATCCCCCGGCGGCGATATGTAGTTGGTCTGCCGCGCGTAGCGCCCGGTGATCCCGAAGCTCGTCGGCAGATCGCCCGGCAGGTGCACGCTCACCGCAAGGTCCGACAACGGCGCGAACGCCAGCTCGACCGGATCGCTGACGACCAGCGCGCCGGCTGCGACCGTTGCGCGGGCTTCGCTGCCGAAGGTGAGCCGGCGATTCGAGCCCGGCACGAGCGCCGATCCGGTGCTACGCAGGCCGACATAAACCGCCCCGATCGCCAACGGGCGAGTGCCGTAGGCGTTCGAGATGCGCACGCGCAGCTTGCTGCCCCCGATACTGACTCGAGGGGTCATCCGCAGCGTATGGTTAGTGAAGGCGGCGCCTTCGGCGGGAGCGGGGGCCGCAGTCCAGGTACCGACCCAGTGCGTGTTGTCCCTCACGGCCTCGACATCTCCCTGTTAGAAGATCTCGGGGCACCAGGGAGCACGTTCCCCCTGGAAAAGGACGTCGGCGCGCCTGACTGCGCCTGACTGCAACTCTTCGACTCGGAACGCCCGCGCCAGCTGCGCCCAGGTGAACCCGCCGAGGAAGGCGGATCCGAGTGTGGTCACATCGCAGCGCAGCTCGGCCTGGCTGTCCGTCCGCTCGACGCCGCCGGCGGCTACACGCCACCGTCCCTCGTTCCAGGGGCAGAATCGGTCAGCTACATCGATGACGATGGACCCCTGTCCGGCGTACGAGCGTCCAGACAGCGCCGCCGCGATGTCCACCAGGCGAACCCAGAGGCCATCGCGGACGCTCAGGCGGAGCCGACGCGGCTCCGCGAGCAGCAGCAGGAGTGGATGATCGAGCGGAAGCAGCCCAGCCCTGATTCGAGCCATCCAGTCGATATCCAGCAGGAACCGCCAAAGGGCCCGGGTCGCCTCGGGCGAGTCACCCATCGCCTCGATGACCTCAACCGAGCCGGTCTGGACACCCCGGTCGAATGCCACGTTGAGGCGATAGAGCGCATAGGCCACGGGACCGGCTCCCAGCTCCAGGACCGCACATTGCAACTCACCGCCGCCCCGACGCCGCCACTCGGGGTCGACGAGCGCTCGGGCCTGCCACCACGCAGAGCTCCGGGCGAACATGCCGGGAGTTCCAGCCGCGACCTGCTCGTAGATCGGCGCGACGACGGCTTCGGCCTCGCTCAGCGGCACCATCCGTGCGTTCCCCGCTGGCTCGAATGACGCGGAGTACGCCGATCGCTCGCGGGGGAGGTCGATGTCTGCCGTGAGGGAGGCGATGCCGTACCCGAAGCGGCCGTAGATGGTGTCCTCGGTGGCCCAGAGGTAGGCGACAGACTCCCCGCGCTCACGGCAGTCATCGAGCTGTGCGCGCATCAGCGCCCGCAGGACCCCGCGCCGACGGTGGGTGGGCAGGACCGCAACTGCCGTCACGCCGGCGGCGGCGACGCGACCGCCCGGAACCGTCAGCACGAATGGGAAGGCCCCCGCGCCGCCTACTGCGTACCCTTTCTCCCAGGCCGCGTGCATGCGCTCTGGCGGCAAGACGCGTTCGACCCGCTGGAACTGCTCGTCGATCGGCACCGAGCGGCCGAAGTAGTACCAGATCGGCGCCACTGCCCCACGCAACTCATCTGCTGAAGAGCACGGTCGCACATCCCAGCTCATGCAAGCCTCCCCAGAGGATATCTTCGGGCGCCTCCAGAGGTTAGGCCATAGGTCGTGTACCGACAAGGTCCCTCAAAGCTCTGCCGGGGGGTGAAGGATGTCTTACGATGCCGCCATGGTATTGCACATTGGGAGAGGCATGAAGGTCGGTGTGGTCTCGGATACGCACCTGCCCCGCTTCGGTGATCAGCTCCCAGCGGAGCTCCGCCGGGGACTTGGCGAGGAACGTGTCGAGCTGATCCTTCATCTAGGAGACTTCACCGGTCCGAAGATTCCCCGCCTCCTCGAGGCCCTGGCTCCACTCGAAGCGGTCGCCGGCAACAACGACCCACCTGCGCTTGTCCGGCGCTTCGGCCGGCGCAAGGTCGTGACGCTCGGCGGCGTGCGAATTGGCATGGTTCACGGCGATGGGAAGCCCGGCACCACGATGAGCCGGAGCCTGCGCAGCTTCGAGGAGGACGCGGTCGACGTCATCTGCTTCGGGCACAGCCATCAGCCGGTGTGCGAGCGGCGCGGCGAGATCTGGCTCGTGAACCCCGGGTCTCCAACCGACAAGCGAACACAGGCTCGCTACTCCTACGCGATCCTCGAAATCGAGCAGTCCCGCGTCGTGCCGCGGCTTGTGTTCTTCGACCGGCAAGGCGGGTAGCGGTCTAGAACCTGCCACCCCAGAATTCGCAGAAGCGCTCGACATTCCCAGGCAGGTACGCGTCGTAGTTCCGCCATTTCTCGTATTTCGGCAGCTTGATCTCCTTCATTGCCGTGTCGAAGCACTTGCCCGCGAGCTGCGCCTGCTTCACCGCGTCGGAGAGATCGACCATGTACTGCTTGGCCGCGCGCACGTCGTCCTTCGTCCCTAGCCGCCCGCCCGCGTAGGGATGGCCGGGGATCATCCGGACCCAGTCGAGCGCCAGCACTCTGTTGAACGAGTCGAAGAGCAGCTTCTCCTTCGGCAGCAGCATCACCAGCGAGTTGTCCGAGTGGTTCCGGCCCACGTAGTGCAGCTCGAGCCGCGTGCCACCGAGCTCGATGGCGTGGAGGTTTCCGGTGCCGATGTCGGGGATGACCACGTCGGGGTTCTGGAGCGCCTCCAGGCGCGTCTTCGCGTTCACGTGCGCGATGAACGTGGCGCCCGCGTCCTTGAAGGGCTTGCCGCCCTCGATGTGATCGTAGTGGTGGTGGCTGTACGCCACGTACTTGATGGGCGCCTGGGTGATCTTCCGGATCTCCGCGAGATACGTCGTCGCCGCCTCGGGCCGCGCTATCGGCGCCTCGGCGCGGTGAGCTCGGCGGTGAGCAAGGCCAGGAAGGCTCGGCCCGCTGCCGACAGCTCGCGCGTGCGCCGGTGGATCACCCCGATGGGCCGGGGAAAGGGCCCCTCCGCGGGGGGCCGGGCCACCAAGGTGCGCGCACGCACCTCGGCGACCAGCGTGGGAGCGGGCAGGAGCGAGATGCCGAGGCCCGCCTCCACCGACCGCTTGATGGTCTCGATATTGTCGAGCTCCATGGTGTAGCTGACCCGCACGCCGTGGCGGCGCAGCAGGCCGTCGATCAGGCGGCGCGTGGGAATGTCCCGGTCGAAGCCGATGAACGGCTGTCCGTCGAGGGCGGCGAGCGGGCAGCGGGCCCGCCGCGCGATGGGATGGCCGGGCGGCGCCGCGATCACCAGCTCATCGTGGCCCAGCGGGACTACCTCGAGCCCGGGCCGGCGGGCCGGCACCGCCACGATGCCGAAATCGACCTCGCCGTCCAGGCAGGCGGCGTACACCTCGTTGGTGCGCCGGTATGTGAGCCGGACGTTGACCTCGGGATGGTCGGCCAGGCAGCGCTTGATGGCGCGCGGCAAGGTGTGGAGCCCCACGCTGTAGACCGTGGCCACCCGCACTGTGCCCGCCACCACGCCCGGACGCGCGCGCAGCCGCTGCTCGAGCGCGCCCAGCCGCTCGAGCAGCGGCTTCACCTCGTCGTAGAGCAGCCGCCCCGCATCGGTGGCCCGCGCGCCGATGCGCGGCGCGCGCTCGATCAATCGCCGCCCGTAGCGCCGCTCGAGTGCGCTGAGCTGCTGGCTCACCGCGGACTGCGAGACCAGGTTCAGCCGGGCCGCGCGGGAGAGGCTGCCCGTCTCCACCAGGTCGCAGAAGGTCTTGAGGGTCTCCAGGTGCATCGATTAATAAGTTACGCTTATTTGCCGTGAAAGACGAATGCATGTGACTAATCAGAAGGCGGCGGCCAGACTGTGGCCATGGACGCCCTCGCGCGGCTCTGGCGGTCGACGGTGGGACGCAAAGCGCTGGTGGCGGCCTCCGGCCTCCTGCTCTGGGTCTGGGTGGTCCTCCACGTGGTGGGCAACCTGACGCTCTTCTCCGGGCCCGCCGCGGCGGACGGCTATGCGGCGGCGCTGCGAGCGACGCCGGCGGCGCTCTGGGCGGTGCGCGCGGGGCTCGCCGCCGCGGCCATCGTGCATGTAGCCGGCGTGGTCTCGCTCGCGCGCGCGGGCCGGGCCGCCCGGCCCCGGCACCAGGCCCCGGCGCGGCGCACGACCACCATGGCCGCGCGAACCATGCGGGTGGGCGGCGCGCTGCTGCTCGCCTTCGTCGTCTACCACCTGCTGCACCTCACCGTCGGTCTCTTCCACCCGGGCTTTCTCCGCGGCCACGTCTACGACAACGTGGTGCGGGGATTGCGGCCCACCTGGGTCGCATCGCTCTACATGGCCGCCGCCGTCTTGCTCGGCCTCCACCTCTTCCACGGTCTCTGGGCGGTGGCGCGCAGCCTCGGCGTCTGTCCCGAGGGCGCGGCACGGCGGCGGCGTCCCGCGGTGGCCCTGGTCTCGGCCGCGGTGGCGCTGGGGTTCGCCTCGGTGCCCCTGGCGGTGCTCGCGGGGTGGCTGCGGTGACGCCGTCCCTCGCCGCGCATGCCCCGTCGGGCCCCCTGGCCACGCGCTGGGAGCGCCACCGGGACGAGCTCGCCTTGGTCGGACCCGCGCGCCGCCGTCTTCACTCCGTCCTCGTGGTGGGCGCGGGGCTGGCGGGCGCCTCCGCGGCGGCCACCCTGTCCGAGCTGGGCTACCGCGTGCGCTGCCTCGTCTTCCACGACTCACCCCGCCGGGCCCACAGCGTGGCCGCGCAGGGCGGGATCAATGCCGCCAAGGGCTACCAGAATGATGGCGACAGCGTGGAGCGGCTCTTCCACGACACGCTGGAGGGCGGGGACTTCCGCTCGCGCGAGGCCAATGTGCATCGGCTGGCCGAGCTCTCGGCCCGCATCATCGACCACGCGGTGGCCCAGGGCGTGCCCTTCGCCCGCGAGTACGGCGGCCACCTCGCCAATCGCTCCTTCGGCGGCGCGCTGGTCTCGCGGACGTTCTATGCGCGCGGGCAAACCGGCCAGCAGCTCCTGCTGGGGGCCTATGGCGCGCTCGCGAAGGAGCAAGCGACGGGCGGCGTAACCGTGCTGCCGCGCCGGGAAATGCTCGATCTCATCGTGGTGGACGGGCGGGCGCGCGGGGTCGTCGCCCGCGACCTGCTCTCCGGCGCGCTGGAGGTGCACGTGGCCGACGCGGTGGTGCTGGCCACCGGCGGCTACGCGAACGTCTACTTCCTGTCCACGAACGCCAAGGCCTCCAACGCCACCGCCATCTGGCGGGCGCACCGGCGCGGGGCGGCCTTCGCCAATCCCGGTTTCGTGCAGTTCCATCCCACTTGCCTTCCCGCGGCAGGTGAGCACCAGGCCAAGCTCACCCTCATGTCGGAGTCCCTCCGGAACGACGGGCGCCTGTGGGTGCCGCTCCGGGCGGGTGACGACCGCCGGCCTGAGGCCATTCCCGAGGCGGAGCGCGACTACTTTCTCGAGCGCCGGTACCCACGCTTCGGCAACCTCGTCCCGCGCGATCTCGGCGCGCGCGCGTGCAAGGCCATGTGCGACGAGGGCCGCGGGGCCGGGCCGGGCGGCCGGGGCGTCTATCTGGACCTCGCCGAGGCAGCGCGGCGGCTGGGCACCGGCGTGCTGCGCGAGCGCTACGGCAATCTCTTCGAGCTGTACGAGCACATCACGGGCGACGATCCGCTCCGCAGCGCGATGCGCATCGCTCCCGCCGCGCACTACTCCATGGGCGGGCTCTGGGTCGACTACGACCTCATGAGCACGATCCCGGGGCTCTTCGTCATCGGCGAGGCGAACTTCTCGGACCAGGGCGCGAACCGGCTCGGCGCCAGCGCCCTGATGCAGGGTCTCGCCGATGGCTACTTCATCCTGCCTTACACGCTGGCCGGCTACTTCGACGGGGCGCGACTGGCCCCCGTCGCGGAGGACGTCCCGGAGGCGCGGCGGGCGGTGGCCGACGTGCGGGCGCGCGTGAGGCGGCTGCTCGGCCTCGCCGGCCGGCGCACCGCCACCGACTTCCACCGCGCGCTGGGCCGCGTGATGTGGGAGGCGTGCGGGATCGAGCGCACTCGCGAAGGGCTCGCCAAGGCAATCGACGAGGTGGCAGCCTTGCGCGAGGCGTTCTGGCAGGACCTGACCGTGCCCGGGGAGGCTGGCGAGCTGAACCAGGAACTCGAGCGCGCCGGCCGGGTGGCCGACTTCCTCGAGCTGGGCGAGCTGATGTGCCGCGACGCGCTCGCCCGGGAGGAGTCCTGCGGCTGCCACTTCCGCGTGGAGCACCAGACGGCCG
>Ga0114129_10017807_pt1 | contig 10116 bp, 8 predicted proteins | sample RhiMetdeltSRZDD1_FD_80071 | JGI IMG/M metagenome (GOLD analysis project Ga0114129, IMG submission 80071) | Populus rhizosphere microbial communities from Tennessee, USA - Rhizosphere MetaG P. deltoides SRZDD1 (version 2) (version 2) | ecosystem: Host-associated > Plants > Roots > Rhizosphere >...
AAGACCACGTTCAATGTCGGAGTGGTTGGCGGCGGGACGTCGGTCAACTCGATTCCTACCGAGATGTTCATGGACGTCGACATGCGCTCGGAATCGCCAGGCGAGTTGAACAAGCTGGTCACCACTCTCCAGTCGATCATCCGGGAAGCGGTCGACGAAGAAAATCGGACGCGATCCACCGCGCAAGGGAAGGTCAGCGCGGAGGTGAAGCTGATTGGCGATCGCCCTTCGGGTGAAACGGCCATCAGCTCGTCGCTCGTGCAGTCCACGACCGCAGCGGTCAAGGCATTCGGCCTCACGCCCACTTACGGCATCGGCAGCACCGACTCCAATATCCCGATCAGCCTTGGCATTCCCGCGGTCACGATCGGACGCGGCAACAGCGCCCGCAGCCACGCGCTCGACGAATGGGTCGACATCGAGAAGCAGTCGAGCGTTCGAGCTGCGCAGGTGGCGCTGACGGTCATTCTCGCGGCCGCACAGTAGAACGCCGGGCGTTCTCATGATGCAGACGTTCGATGAAACCGCCTTCGATACGCTCATCTGGTACAAGCCCGAGCGGACGAAGCGGCAGTTTGAGCTTCGCCGGGAGCACGCTGTCGTCGGGACACTCACATTTGACCCTGGTCCGGCCCTCGCATGGGAGTACACGGCCCGACGTCCGGCGTCCGCCACCGTCGCCGATGGCACGTGGAGGCTCACGGTCGTCCGCCGCGGTTTTCTCGGCCTCAAAGCTGATGTTCACGTAGAGGGCACGACCTCCGGCGTGCTCGAGGCGGGCTACCTTCTTCGCCGCGGCACCCTCACGATTTCCGAGATGCCCGATCACCAGTGGTTCGGAGGCATAGCCGAGAGGAGCTTCGATGTCTTCAAGGATCTTCAGGGGTTTCCCGTCCTTCGCCTGGAGCACGGGAACTACTTCGAGGGCATCAATGCTCACGTGTCCGTATCATCCGGCGCCACGCCCCCGCAACTCGTGGGGCTGTTGGCGTCTCTTGGCCTGTATATGCGACTCCTCATGAACAAGGTGTATGACTAGGGCCGCTCTCCTTGCATGCCTTCGGGCGCATCGGTACGCCGTCGAGGCATCGACGGGTCCGGCGGCGGGGATTCAAGCCGCCGTCGTCGGCATTGCCGTCCTGGACACGTTCGAGGTCGTGTTCGACGCGATCGCCGGCAGCCGCAAAGCACGGAATCTCGAGGTGGATCGGCGAATCGCGCTCGTGATTGGAGGCCTTCGGGGTGAAGAGCAGACGGTGCAGTACGAAGGCGAAGCAGACAGACCCGCGGGTGCCGAGCTGGAGGAACTTCAGGAACAGTACTTCCGGGTGTTTCCTGATGGACGGGAACGCCTGACGTGGCCGGGCCTGATCCATGTGCGCGTTCGTCCGCGCTGGTTGCGCTACAGCGATTTCAGTTCCAACCCTCCACTGATCGTCGAAATGACCGCAATCGATCTCGCGCGCCTCGACTGAAGAGCGCATGCCCCTCTCCGCGCTCGAGCACGGCTCCTGCCGTCTGTCGTATGACGTGGAAGGCAGCGGTCCGCCCGTCGTTTTGATCCAGGGCGTCGGCATTCACGGCGCGGGCTGGACTCCGCAGGTCGCAGCGCTACGCGAGCGCTTTCAGTGCCTGACCTTCGATAACCGTGGGATGGGGCAGAGCCAGCCGCAGGGACTCCCGATCACAGTTGAACAGATGGCCGAGGACACCGCCTGCCTGATGGATCACACTGGCTGGGAGTCGGCCCATGTGATCGCGCATTCGCTCGGTGGCCTCGTGGCGCTTCATCTGGCGTTGACGCGCCGGGCGCGCGTGCGCAGTCTGTCGCTGCTGTGCACGTTTGCTCGGGGCCGCGATGCGACGCGTCTGTCCGGGCGCATGCTCTGGCTGGGGCTTCGCTCGAGGATCGGATCGTCGCGCATGAGGCGGCGCGCCTTCCTGCAGATCGTCATGCCGCCGCATGCGCTCGCGGGCGCCGATCTCGAGGGAACGGCGGCGGGTCTGGCGCCACTGTTCGGTCACGATCTCGCCGATCAGCCGCCAGTGGCGATGAAGCAGCTTGCGGCGCTCCGCGCGTACGACGCAACCGCTCGTCTCCCGGAAATCGCGGGTGTCCCGGCGCTCGTCGTCAGTGCCGCGCACGACCCGATCGCGCCTCCCCGAAGCGGACGGGCGCTGGCCGGCGGCATTCCCGGCGCCCGATATGTCGAGTTCTCCAAGGCGTCGCACGGATTGCCGATTCAGCTCTCCGGAGAGGTGAACGCCGTGCTCCTGGAGCAACCACTCCGCGCGGAGCGGACGACGTAGTAACCTTAGCGCCCATCGGCGGTTCGAAGATCTCAAAGCGGGAGGAGTTTGCTGTGAGAAAACTGATTTCGGTTCTATGGGTAGTGTCGCTGTTGGTGCCGGGGACCGCGTGGGCGCAAGCCGCCATCTTCCCGCCGAACGATGCGGGCGTCACGATGGGGCATTGGCATCTGAACTCGCGGGACGTCGAGGGCAACAAGAAGATCCTCGTCGCGATGGGGGGGACCCTCATCAAGAACGGCAACTTTGACATCGTGAAGTTTCCAGGTGTCGCCGTCTACCTGAACCAGGCCCCGGGCGCACCGCCGGCGAACGGCGGCACGGTCGGCAGCATCGTGAATCACGTCGGGTTTACGGTTTTGAACACGGCTGAAGCCGTTGCGAAATGGAAAGCGGCCGGAGTGAACGTGCTGCCCGGGGGCGCCGGCAGGACCGACCAGGCGTTTATCGAGACCTCCGACGGGTTGCGGATCGAGATTCTCGAGAACAAGGAACAGAAGTTCCCGATCCAGCATCATCACATCCACTTCAACATCCCTGAAGCGACGATCCCGGAGATTCAGGCGTGGTACGCGAAGACCTTCGGCGCGAAACCGGGAATGCGCGGAGCAAACAAGGCCGACGACCTCCCGGGCGCGAATCTCACATTTTCCGCGACCACCATGCCGACGGTCACCACCAAGGGGCGTGTGCTCGATCACATCGGCTTCGACGTCACGAACCTGGAAGCGTTCTGCAAGAAGCTCGAAGCGGCCGGCATCAAGCTCGATCGGCCCTTCACCAGGAATCCGCAGACCGGTGGCGCACTGGCGTTCATCTACGATCCGTGGGGCACCTACATCGAGTTGAACGAACGGCCCAACCCGCTTTAGAAACGGTTTGGAACAGGAGGTCAATCCTTCGCGCACGATACTCCCCCGCGGTCGCTGACCTGACCTGTCCGCCGAAACAGAGGGCCGTACTTCTTGACTTGCCCGGGGAGGGTGGTAACCTTCGCGCGGTCCCATAGAAAGCCGCAGGAGGAATGATGAGAATTGCGACACGAGTGGCGACGTTCGCCCTGATAGTGATGGCCACGGGTGCGCTGCTCGCGCAGCAGGCCGGTCCGGCTCCCGGCGAGTCACTGAGCCAGAGTTACCGCGGTAGCCAGAGCAGGAACGTCGAGTATCAGAAGATCGCGCCGTTCAAGGTGATGGACAACCTGTACTACGTCGGCATCGGTTCTGTGTCGGTATGGCTCATCCCGACCTCGCAGGGCTTGATCCTGATCGACGCGGCGCAGGAGCCGTACGTCGATACCGTCATCGAAAACGTCCGGAAGGTCGGGTTTGATCCGAAGAACATCAAGTACATCCTTCTGAGCCACGGCCACCTCGATCACTTTGGCGGAGCGAACAAGATTCAGGCGCTCTCCGGCGCCCGTGTCGGCCTGTCAGCTGTCGATTGGGACTTCATGGCTGCCGCGGCTTCAGCCGGCCGCGGAAGCCGGGACCCGGGCGATGCGCCGCCGAAGCGCGACCTCGTGCTCAAGGAAGGGGACACCGTGAAGCTTGGCGACACGGAGCTGAAGGTGTACATCATGCCGGGACACACACCCGGGTCCCTGACGTACACGTTCACCGCCTTTGACAACAAGAAGCCGTACAAGGCCCTCGTGTTCGGTGGACCCGGACCGCGCAATGGCGTCCAGGGCGGTACCGAGTTCCTCGCCAGCGTCGAGCGTCTCGAAAAGGACTTCCCGGATGTGCAGGTCGCCGTCAACGTTCACAGCTACTTGAACAGCTATCCGTACTCGAACGGCGGGCTGCTCGAACGGCGCGACATGGCGGCGAAAAAGAAGGCGAGCGATCCCAATCCGTTCATCGACAACGCGAGCTGGCGCCAGTGGCTCAAAGAGGCGCACGCCGGCGCGGTGAAGTACATCGCCGACGAGAAGGCGAAGGCGGAAAAGGCGAAGACGAACTAACGCACACACGCAAGCTCCCAACTTCCAACTTCCAAGGCGAGCGGGCATTCACCTTGGGAGTTGGGAAATTGGGAGTCTGTTTCCCATCCCGTCCTGCGTTCTCCAAATCAGACAAATACACGCGCGGCGGTCCTTGGGAATTGGGAGTTGGATCTTGGGAGTTCTCGTTACTCGACCTATAGGCGGGAGCATCGTATGAAGAGCAGATATCTGGACATCATGCTGGCTTGCCGCCACGCGTGGGTCATCGAGAAGGACACTCCCACTGCGAAGTGACGTGCCGATATCCGGCAACCATCCCTGATAGGAGGCTGATCGTGCGTTTCAAATCAACCTTTGTGATCGTCGCGTTCGCCGGTGCGGCCTCGTTCCCTGTACAGGGCCAGGTGCTCATGGAGCGCAACATCTCGCTGCAGCTCGCCACGAGCATGGCCAGTGCGGCGATCGCCGCCTGCAAGGCCGACGGCTTCGATGTGACCGCCGCGGTTGTCGATCGCGCCGGCGATCTGAAAGTGCTCCTGCGCGCCGATACCGCCAATCCGCACAACGCCGATCTGGCGCGGCGCAAGGCCTACACGGCGCGAACCTTCGGCGTCCCCTCGATGGAGGTCGCCAAGCGCACCAATGGAGCGACCGATCTCTCGGGACAGCGCTTCCTGTTCGACATCGTCCCCCTGGGCGGCGGGCTCCCGATCATGATCGGCACCGACAAGATCGGTGGTCTCGGGATCAGCGGCGGGCCGACGCAGGAAGCGGATGAGAAGTGCGCCACGGCGGCCATTCGCGGCGCGGCCTCTCAACTGAAGTAATTCCCACCCCCCAACTTCCAACTCCCAAGGAGATTCGATTCGAACTTCGTCTTGGGAGTTGGGCGTTGGGAATTGGGTGTTTCGCGAAGTCAGGGTTCGAGCGAAGCGACGTAGGCGACGATCGCGATCACAGATCAGCACCGTGACGCAAGCCACAGAGAAACAGGGACCCCTATCGCTTCTCGAGCGCGGTCGCCAGATTGCGCTTCGCGTCTTCGAAATCGGGCTGCACCGCCAATGCCTGCTTGAACTGATCGATCGCTTCATCCAGCCTGCCGACAGACGCGAGTGCAATGCCGAGATTGTTGTGGGCCTGGACCGAATCGGGCGTCAGCAGGAGCGCTTCGCGAAACTCGTCAACCGCCTCGTTGAACTGCCGCTGCTCCAGAAGGTCGGTGGCATGTTGATACTTTTCTGTGAAGGCGGCGTTGAGCACGGCATCCAGATTCGCCGATGCAGGAATAATCGCCCCGAGGTAGCCGCTGCCGGCGATCGCGCGCGTCGGCGCGCCCTCGGGAACCGTGCGGGCGACGCCGACGGGACGCGCCGTATAGGCAAGATTCATCAGCGCCAGATAGGTGTCGAGCCCTTCGACGAGCGGCGCGGGTTTTCCATCGACGAAACAACTCGGGCACCAGGCCCCGACGTCACTCAGATCGACGATAGACGGCGGCAGTCCCTCGTCGATGTCCAGAAGGGATCTCTTGCCGTACTCCTGGATCGGACGGTCATCGGTAACCGGCGCCGCGTCCCGGGTCGCCTTTACCAGCGTTTGCGCCGAGGCGACGAACATGCCGACGATCTCGCGCGGGCTGCCCAGGTCCAGCCGCCGCAGATCCGCGTGCACCCTCGGAGCTCGCGCCAGCGCTGTGGTCAACCGTCCTGGATCGATTTCGACGCTCGCGTCGTTCGAGCCTATCAGCAGCAAGTCTGACGAGGCGCCTGAGATTAGCACCGCGTTGGCGAAGACATCGACGAACGCGCGAGTCATCGAGAGGATCATCGTCTGCGGGACTCCGTACGCAGGCAGCCACTGGCTCATGTAGCCCTTTGGCTTGAGGCGCGTCCGGGCCCTCTCGTAAAACTCCTTCGAATAGAGCGCGGCGACTCCGGCGTGCACGATCGGTGGCGGCTCCAGCGTGATCAGGTCGTACGAGGCCTCGGGCTGCATCTGCAGATGATGCCTTCCGTCGTTGACATAGACGGCCACGCGCGAGTCGTTCAGCACATCCCCATTCGTGTCCTTGAAGTAGCTCGAATGATCGAGGACATGCCTGGAGAGATCGACGACCTCGACACGCCGGACCGACGGATGGAGTGTCGCGGCCTGGGCGGTGTTGCCGACGCCGTAACAGATCACCAGGACCGATTCGGGACTGTCGATCATCAGCAGAGGGATATGCGCCATCGCGCGCATGTAGCGCTGCGACTTGAGCTCAGTTGATGACATCGGATGGCCGTTGGTGACCAGCACGCGTCCTCCGTCCGGACCGTCGGTCACCGCAATCAGCTCGGTGATGCCTTCGCTTACGGTGTACGCGCGCTCCACCGGAAACAGCAGTGCCTTGTTGAGCACGTAATCCGAGGGCAGGAGCAGCCATGCGCCAAGCGCGACGCCGGAGACGAGCAGTGAAGCGGCCAATGGGGCTCCGCGGTGTTTTTCGGACCCGCCAAATGCCACCGCGGCAAGCGGCACGACTGCGAGCGCCGCTGCGGTCGTCAGGACGGTGGCACTCCTCTGGATCCCGAGCGTCGGCAGGAGCAGGAAACCGGCGGCCAGGGAACCGCAGACGGCGCCGACCGTGTTGGACAGGTAGAGAATGCCCGCGCGGCGGCCGACTGAACTTTCCGTGCGCTGGATGACCGCATTCGCCAGCGGGAACGAAAAGCCCATGAGCACGGCGGGAAGACCGACGACGAGCAGGATCGGTTTCGCGTTGAACCACAGCTCGGCCAACGTGCGCGTCCAATCCGACGCGTTGACCAGGCCTCCCGTTGCTGCGTGACGCGCCGCGTCGTCTGTCACGGCATTCCTGATCTGCCCCGCATTGGCGAGCGCGAATCCGAGCAGGGTCGAGGCAACAAACAGCCCTTGCACGACGATCAGGCACTGCGCTGGTTTCGCGATCCGCCGGTGCGCGAACCCTCCGGCGAGTGAGCCGATGCCGATGCCGAGCAGGATGACCGCCAGGAGGAGCGAGAAGACGGCGCGGAACTCGCCGAGCAGAATGCTGAAGTGGCGGAACCAGACAATCTCCATGCCCATCGCCGCGAGTCCCGTAAGCGCGAGCGCAACGCTTGCCAAGAAGACGGGATTCGGGATTCGGGATCCGGGATTCGGGGTTCGAACTTGTGACGGGCCACGGAGGGGCGGAGACACGGAGTCTTTTTTTGGAGAATGAGCTCCGTGCCTCTCTGTCTCCGGGGCTTGTCTCAGCGATGTTCGTCCGAGCCAGAACGCGCCCAGGGCCGCGACGACGTTGAGGCCTGCGGCGACGATCTGCGTGCGGAGGAGACCGTATACCGGGATGAACGCGAAATCGGTTAAGAAGCAGCCTGCAGCGGCACCGCAGGTGTTGACGGCATAGAGCAGCGCGATACGCCAGCTTCCGATATCCAGGTCTCGTCGCACGAGATGGCGAATCAGCAGCGTCAGCGTTCCGCCCATCAAGAGCGTGATCGGCGACAGCAGGAGGATTGCGATGGCTCCGCGAGCAGCATAGGAAGAAGCCGAGAGGACATACCACCCGCCCGCATCGCGTGAATAGGAGGATACGCGCGCGGAAATCTCACCGAGGTGGGGCAGGAGAGCGGAAATACCGAGTCCCAGCAGGCCGATGGCCAGCTCGAACGCGCAGTATGCGCGGAGCATCGACTCCGGCTGGGAGGCATAGCGACGATCGGCCCATGTTCCAATGACGTAGCTGCCAACGCCCAGGCCCAGCATGAACACGGCGATCACGAGCGACGCCGAGTAGATCGTGTTCCCGAATACGTTGGCGAACACCCGCACCCAGACGACCTGATAAATCAACCCGCTGAGGCCGGAACAGAAGAAGAGAAAGTAAAGCATGGCGCGGCTGGCGGATGATACCCCGATGGGCTGACCCACCTGCAGCACCACGGCTGACGTACGTCGGAGCTGCCTTCAGGCCGGCCCTTCGCGTCTCCGGCCAGTCCTACCGTCCACCCGCCGCCGGCTGCCCGCCTTCGCGAGACGCTTCGGCGTGGCAAGCCGCACGCGGGGAAATCGCGCTCGCTCATGTCCTACGATCCCACGTCGACTAAGACCGAGCTCGATGCGACATCTGTCACACAGCTCAAAACGTCATCGTTGATCCGCTGCAACCGACACGCGTCGACGGAAGTCGACGCGATGAATCGCTGCGCGCGCTTTCCGGCATTGGTACATCGGCGTGTTCCCGCCGTCGCACTCTGCGCTTCGGCGCGCAAGCCGCACGGCGGCGGCTGTCCGGCAGGACTGGCCGGCTGCGCTCCCTTTATCTGGTGTCCCCGGTCCAGGCCAATTCGCGATAGCATCTCCTCGCCGCGGGAGGCTGCCATGAAAAACATGCTGTTTGCATTGGTCGTGCTGGTGTCGGCGTCGCCGTCGTTCGCGCAACAGAGCGTTCCCGATATTCCGTTCGATTCCGTCGGGGATTTCCTCAAACTCCCGGCCGGGATGAATTTTGGGGAAGTACCGGGCGTGGCGGTGAATTCGAAGGGGCACGTCTTCGTTTTCACGCGATCGAACAGCGCCGGCGGTCCGGCGTACGCGCCGGCTGCGGCGCAGCTGCTCGAGTTCGGGCCCAAGGGCGAGTTCATCCGCGAGATCGGCAAGGGCCTGTACGGCTGGGCATTCGCGCACAGTGTGCGCATCGACAGGGACGACAACATCTGGGCCATCGACAAGGGCTCGGACATGATCATCAAGTTCAACCAGGCCGGCCAGGTCATGATGGTGTTCGGCCGCAGGAAGGAATCGGCGGACGACGAGACGAAGCCGTGGGAGCCCGTCGATCCTCCGCTGCCACACATCGACGGTCTGTTTCGCCAGCCGACCGACGTCGCGTGGGATTCCGCGGGCAACACCTACATCACTGACGGCTACATCAATTCGCGCGTCGCCAAGTACGACAAGAACGGCGATTGGGTGAAGTCGTGGGGCGACAAGGGCACCGGTCCGGGACAGTTCCGGCTGCCTCATGCGATTGCGATTGACCGCAACAACAATGTCTACGTGGGGGATCGGACGAACCGTCGCATCCAGGTGTTCGACACCGACGGGAAGTTTCTGCGGATGTTCAGCATCGACGTGCCTCCTGTTCCCGGCACCAAGGCCGTCAACGGCAACACCCCGACGGGCGAGCGCCTTGCCGCGGTCATCGGCGCGCCCAACTCAATCTGCATCTCCCCGGGTACCAACCAGGTCATGTTCGTTGGAGAATCGACGTTTCCCGGTCGCGTGTTCAAGGTTTCGCTCGATGGAAAGGTGCTCGGCGTCATCGGCCGATCCGGCCGTCAAGTGAAGCAGTTCTCCGGCGCGCACGCGCTTGCCTGCCCGTCGGAAAACGAGCTGTACGTTGCTGAAACCTCGAACTGGCGGGTGCAGAAGGTGACGTTACGTGCGCCGGCGACGCAAACGGCACGGAGCGTCGGCACGAGCGGCCCGCAGGCGGCCAAGTAGATCCGAGCGTCCTGGGAGCAACCCTTTGGGGTCTGCGTGCCTTTTGTACGGTGATCGTAGAGGCGGACCTTTGGGTCCGCCTTCTGGGTCCGGTCAGTTCTATCAGCCATCAGCCGCCGGCTACCCGCCTTCGCGGTGAGGCTTCGGCGGCCTGTGAATCGCTGCGCGCGCGGGCTTGCCTCGCCGTAGCGCGAAGCGCGGTACCGCGGGCTTGCCTCACCGTAGCGCGACGCGCGGTACCGCGGGCCTGCCACGCCGTAGCGCAAAGCGCCGTGCCGCGGGCTTGCCTCGCCGTAGCGCGAAGCGCGGTGCCGCGGGCCTGCCTCGCCGTAGCGCGAAGCGCG
>Ga0114129_10017809_pt1 | contig 10115 bp, 4 predicted proteins | sample RhiMetdeltSRZDD1_FD_80071 | JGI IMG/M metagenome (GOLD analysis project Ga0114129, IMG submission 80071) | Populus rhizosphere microbial communities from Tennessee, USA - Rhizosphere MetaG P. deltoides SRZDD1 (version 2) (version 2) | ecosystem: Host-associated > Plants > Roots > Rhizosphere >...
GATTCCAGGCGTTCTATCCGCTCAAACAAATCCTCGTGATCCGCTTCTTGCTGAAGCGCTCTTCGATTCAGAGCGTTTATCTTATGCCCCAGTTCCTTGAACCCCTCAGTGACACGAGTATTCACACTTGCAATATCGCGAGTGAGTCGCGATTCTATCTCATCAAGTCGGGCATCCGTTTTATCAAGTCGAGCATTGAGGCGCGCTTCTGTTTCATCAAGTCGAGCATTGAGGCGCGCTTCTGTTTCATCAAGTCGAGCATTGGACCTGGTCTCGATCCCATCAAGTTTTGCAGCAAGCCGGGATTCTACATCTTGAAGGAGTCTGAACACGGCGGTTATTGTCGGCTGTGTGTCTTTGTCAGCTTCGTCAGCGTTTGCCATGTTACGAGTAAGATCGTCGCTGCTCATGATTGCGCCCTCCTTCGATACTGGCCAGTATACAAGAACTGCGCAGCTATGTCTACGAAATATATTCAAGCGATGAGTCGAACTCGTAACTGCATATCGTGCCTACGCCAGCGACGCGAGCCCGTGCGAAAGCGCGTGCCAGTCGCGCGCGGCTCGAGCGACCTTCTTTACCGCGGGCAGTTGCTGTCCGGTCATCTCTGTGTAGACCTTCTCCACTTGAGCCGCGAACCCGTTGCCCTTACCGACGTATCGCGCGATCTGCGCGTCACCCGCAAGCGTAGCGTTGATCTTGTCGATCGCATCGCGCACTTCCTGTCCTGACTTCTTGACTTTCACCAGAGCGCCCACCTGATCGCGCAACGATGTGAAGAATCGTTGCTGATCCGCCAGCATCGTTTCGACTCCGCGAGGCCCGTGACCCGGACACACAACTCGAGCGCCAAGCTTGCGAGCAGCTTCAAGAGTCGGCACCCATTTCTCTACATTGCCATCGCCCACGTAGTTGTACGGGCCGTTCACACACGCATCACCCGTGAACAGGATCCGTTCGTTCGGTAGCCAAGCGAACGCGTCGCCGTGTGTGTGCGCGACGCCGAGGTGCATCAGCTCGACTCGATGCTTCCCGTCGTCAAAGATCATTTCGCGCGGGAACAGTACCGAAGGCGGCTTGAGCTTCGAAGCCGCGACGTCAGGCCGCGTCTTGGCCGTATCCTCCCACCGTCCGGGCTTGCCGCCATAGTAGCCGGTCTCATAACGCTTCATCTCGTCGATCACTCCCGTGTGAGCGACGGCCGACGCCCCGTTGTCGATCCACACCTGGTTGGCGTAAGCGTGATCGCCGTGATGATGTGTGTCGAACGCGAAGCGGATCGGCTTGTCGGTGATCGCGCGAATCTTGGGGAGTATTTCGGCCGCGCCCGAGGGATAGTTGGCGTCGATAACCAGAACGTAATCTTCAAAGATGATCCAGCCGTTGTTGCAGTGACCTCGCACGAGGTTGCCTTCGTGAAAGTAGACGTCGGCCGCGAGCTGATCAACCTTGCCTATTTCGGGTTTGGCGGCGACCAGCGCCTTGGCTTCCTTCATCGACAGCCCTAACAGGGCCGCGCCTCCTATCAGCATCTCTCTCCGCGTGGTGTCGCACATGTTGGTCACCTCCAAGTTTGGTTCGATGCTCTGCGGCTTCGCATTATATGATCAGATCAGATTTGAGACAAATGCGCGTCCATCGTCCTCAAACAATCGCATACACCTTTGCTTCCCACGGAAAGATCGGCTCGCGTCCGATTAGGTCGGCTGGAACGTCTCGGTCCTGACTGATCTCACGCCATCTCTTGCCCGGGGGAGTGGCCGGCCAATTGTTAACGCGATATTCCGCGGTTGGGCTGAACGGATCGGCAGTTCCAAAGTCAGAGAAGTTCGCGACCACTACGACAACCTTGCCGGAGTCAGGCTTGCCGGAGTCAGGCTTGCCGCGACGCCATGCCACAATCCGTTTGCCGTCGTTGAAGTCGGAGTGAATAAATTCAGTATCATTTACCGCCAGCGCTTCGCTGCTCGTTCGGAACTTGATCAAGCGGGCCACATATTCCTTGATCTGACGACGCCATTCCTCGCCCAGCCGCGAGAAGTTCACCGGATCAACCTGCTTGCCTCCGCTCTGAGTGACGTGGCCTTGACTGTCGAAAAGGTCGTGCTGATCGGCAAACTCATCGCCTGCGAGGATCATCGGGACGCCGACGGAAGTAAGCAGACAAGCGAAGCCGAGCTTCACGCGTCTGCCGGCATCGGGGACCCCATTGTTTCTTAGAAAGTCAAACAGACGCTCGTTGCGGAATCCTTCGACGTCGTGTGACGTGAGATAAATGACCGCCTTCGCGAGATCGTCGTAGCCAAAACTGCGGCAATCGACGGCCTTTCGAATGGTCGCTTCGAAGCTCGGTTCGCCCTCGGCGTTCTGCCCAAGCAGCGCGGCGCGAAGGTATTTCTTGAAGGCTTCGTGCCAGAGACCATCGAGCCGCTGCTGACGAAGCAGCTCAAGTGGTTCGTTGAGCTCTTCGCCTACGACGAGAAAGCGCTCATCGGCGCCGCTCGCTGCCTCGCCCGCGAAGCGTTCGCGCCACGCTTTGCGTGCGAGGTCCTTGTACTCCTGAACGAAATCCCAGTTGTAGACGTTCTCGACGCTGTCCATTCGAATTCCATCGATGTGGAAATCGTTCATCCAACGCAGCAGACTGGCCTTCATCAACTGACGCGCGGGCGAGAGGCTTATCGCTTGGCCGGAAATCGGATCGTAGCCGGTCACCAGGCGGGCATATCGAAAGAGCGAGCTGCCGAAGCCGTTGCGAAGATTGTTCTGGTCTTTTCCGCGCGAGTTATGCGCGTCGGGATCTGAAGGATTGCCGCCGGGATCGAGAATAAAGAAGTCGTTCGTCGCAGCAGCCAAGTAAGCGTTCGTCCGCGCGAACGCCATCACGACGTCGACAATAAACCGCAGTCCGTGCGCGTGACATGCATCGATCAACTCACGCAGATCGCGATTTGGTGTCGGCCACGAGTAGTCTTCCGGATAGCCGAGATCAAAATCCGGCGCGAAAAAATTTGTCGTCCCGTATCCCCACTGCCTCCGGTAAAAGCTGTCGGCAGGGGGAAGAAGCTCAATCGCGTTCACGCCAAGTTCGGTGAGATAAGAGCGGCCGGGCTGGGTGATTTCGAGGTCCGAAAAATTGGCGCCTTCCGCCGAAGGGTCGATCAAGGAAATGACGTCGCGAAAAGTGCCGGTGCCAATCTCGCGCTCGCCTGCCGAGCCGAGCCGCGTCCAGGCCGTAGGCAGCTCATAAATAACCGTCCGATTATTGGGCAGGAGGTTCGCAATCGTCGGTTGATTCTTCAATGCGCCGGTTTCGCCGCCGGCATCGCAAGGGACCAATTTGCCTTCGCTGAACTTCACGACCGCCGCGGGATACCGGTCGTCATCACTGTAACCGGGCCCATCCGGCCGCGCGCCGAGTAACCGCCAATCGACGGTGAACGCCATCGGGTCCGTGACTCTGATCCGCTTGCCTGATCGCTGCGGATTTGAATCCGTCACCTCGAACCAGTAGTGATAGACCTGGCCGTCAACGAGATTGCAGCTTGCGGCAGGTATGAGCCAGAGGTCAGAAAATCCCGCCGCCTGCTGAAGAGCAAATCTTTGTTCACTCACAAAGGCGACTGGGGCGCCAAGTTGTAGCTGACCGATTATCAACTCAGGCGGAGGCGCGGCAATCGCCCGCCAAAGCACGAAGTTTTTCTCTCGCTTGGCTAAGATGTCTGGATTCATACTCAGCCGTCCTTTCGCAAACGCTGGAAGTTCATAAGGTCATCGTAGTCGCGTTGACTACGCAGACACCCTTTTACGGTAGAAGCTTATGCTCTCTCGGATTTCAAAACAATTCTACTTCGCAACGCACGCCGCTGCCTTCATTAACCAACAAACGTTGACCAAATGAACAGGTCCTGTTGACGCAGTATTCCTTACAAGGCGGGACCTTTAGTTTTTTTTGGGATAGCAAAGAGGTTCTTGGAGTGCGGCGCGCGTTGTTTGCGCGCCGCTTTCGCTTCTTCGGGCTAGGAAGGCATCAAGCCAAAGCGGCGCGCAAACAACGCGCGCCGCACTCCATATCTATTCATACCTCAGCGCGATCATCGGGTCGACCTTGGTCGCTCTGCGCGCGGGCAGGAAACAGGCTCCCAGAGCCACTCCTGCCAGGACGGCCGAAATTGCCACGAAGGTGATCGGGTCTGTAGCGCTTATGCCGAACAGCAGCGTCGTAAGCAGGCTAGTTAAAAAGTATGCGCCCACAAGACCAACGACTATGCCGATGGCCGTCAGCGTCATCCCCTGCCGCACAACCATACTGAGAACGTCTTGCTGCCCGGCGCCAAGCGCCATTCGAATGCCAATCTCGTGTGTGCGCTGCGTGACCGAGTAACTCATCACTCCGTACAAGCCAACCGCTGTCAAGATCAGCGCCATCAACGCGAAGATCGCCAGCAGCATCGTGTTGAAGCGCGGCTGCGCGACCGATGCCGCCAGATATTGGTCGAGCGTCTTGATGTAATAGGCGGGCAAGTCCTTGTCCAGCGCTCTGACCTCGGCTTCAACCGCGCGTATGAGGCTTCGCGGGTCGGTTTCGGTCTTCACCAGAAACGTCATGTCGAACGTGAGCTGAGCGTGTGGCTCGTAGGCTTCGGGGTCTGCTTCGGCGCTCAGGCTCTTGTGCTTCACGTTTCCGACTACCCCGACGATCTCGCGCATCTGAGGTTCTTCATCGTCGGCCGTAATACCGGGCTTGATGTGTTTGCCGATCACGTCTTCGCCCGGGAAGAATTGTTTGGCGAAAGCTTCGTTCACGATTATGACCGCGGGCGCTTTTCTGTTATCGCGCTCGCTGAAGTCGCGGCCTTTGATTAGCGGAATTCCAATCGTCTTGAAGTAGTCGAGGGAGATTGTGCGAATCTCGGTGGCCGGCAGCTCTGCTTTTGAGATAGGACGCCCCTCCGTTTCGAACGTCACTCTCATACGGTCGCCGCCAAGCGGCAAGGGCATAACGGCGCTCGCCGATCTGACGCCGGGCAGCGACTCGATGTGCGACTTGAGCTGCCGATAAAACTCGACCTGCTGCTCGGGTTTGTATTTGACCTCAGGCAGACCGATGCTGAAGGTCAGGACGTTTTGCGGGTTGAATCCAGGGCTCACCTGCTGCAATCGTCGCAGGCTCTGGATCAAGAGCGCCGCGCCTGCCAGCAGCACGATCGCGATGGCAACTTCGCCAATCACAAGCGCGCCGCGAAGACGGTTTCGCCGCGCGCCGTCGCTCGAGCTGCGTCCGCCTTCCTTTAGCGATTCGGTCAGGTCGGTCTTCGATGAATGAATCGCAGGAACCAGGCCGAATACCACGCCGGTGATTAGTGAAACCAACAACGTAAAGCCCAGCACGCGAACATCCAATCCGATCTGCTCGGCGCGAGGCAGTTCATCCCCGCTCAGCGAGACAAGAACGTCCGTCCCCCATAGCGCCGCGAGCAGGCCAAGTGCGCCGCCGGCCATCGCCAGCAGCACGCTCTCAGTCAGAAGCTGCCGCACGACTCGCCACCGGCTCGCGCCCAGCGCAGCTCGAATCGCCATCTCCTTGCGCCGGGTCGTCGCACGGGCTAGCAGCAAGTTCGCGACGTTTGCACAGGCTATCAGCAATACGCAGCCGACCGCGCCGAGCAGTATCAGCAGCGCCGGGCGAACGTCACCAACCAGACTCTCGAGCGCCGGAACGATCTTCACTCCGCGATGAGAGTTCTCATCGGGATACTGCCGTTCGAGGTTGCTAGCGATCACGTCCATATCGGCTTTCGCTTGCTCGAACGTGACGCCGGGTTTAAGGCGCCCCACGACGTGCATGTAATGCGCGCCGCGCTGGGCAAACATCCCAGAATCGATGGCGACCGTTGTCCACAAATCGACCGGATCGCTGCCTACTGGAAACTGAAATCCTTGCGGCATCACTCCGACAACCGCGTAGTTTTTACTGCCGAGCACCAACGATTTTCCGATCACGTTGGGATCGCCGTTGAAGCGTTGCTGCCAGAGTCGGTGTGTCAGCATAACTACGCGGCCGCTGTCGCCCGGTTTGTCCTCTTCGGGCAGGAACGCGCGCCCGAGAATTGGCGTTACGCCGAGCAACGGGAACAGATCGGCGTTTACGACTCCGCTCAGCAGCCGCGTCGGCTCGCCTTCTCCGGTCAGGACAAAGTCAGTCGTGCGATACGTAGACATGTGCTCGAAGACACTGTTCTGATCTCTCCAGTCGACGAAGTTCGGATATGAAACGGACGAGCGAGAGTCTCCTCGATCAATGCGCGATTCGTAAACAACCATCAATCGATCCGGCTCGGCGAAGGGCAGCGGGCGAAGCAATACCGCGTTTACGACGCTGAAGATTGCAGTGTTGGCCCCGATTCCAAGCGCAAGAGCGACGACCGCGATCGCGGTGAAACCCGAGTGCTTGAGCAGCATGCGGCATCCGTATTTGAGATCCTGAACGAGGTTTTCCATCTTTGTCAGTCCTTGTCACCGGAAATTGAAAGTTGATAACTGAAAATTGAAAAATGCAAATTGAAAAGTGACAGACTCAATTTCAATTTTCAATTTTCCTTCCGGATGACAGTGGTCATTCGTAGCGAAGCGCGATTATCGGGTCCACCTTGGTGGCCCGCCGCGCCGGGACGTAGCTCGCCAACAACGCAACTACCACCAACACCCCGGACGTTCCGATAAACGTTATCGGATCGAGCGAGCTGACTCCGAATAATAAGCTGGCCAGGAGGCGAGTGACCCCGAACGCCGCTCCAAGTCCCAGCACAACGCCCGCCGAGACGAGCGTCACGCCTTGCTTTAGCATTAGCCCCATCACGTTGCGCCGCCCGGCTCCAAGCGCCATTCGTATCCCGATCTCGCGTGTGCGTTGCGCAACCGAGTAAGACATCACGCCATACAAACCCACCGCCGCCAGAATGAGCGCGAGCACTCCGCCCGAACCCAACAGCGTTGCTTGCGTTCGCTCCCCTCCCAGAGAGTTCTGAACGCGCTCGCTCAGAGTCTGGGCGTTCAGCACCGAAAGACTTGGATCTATCTGCTGCACTTCACTTCGCAAGGCGGCAATCATCCCCTTCGGATCGGTTGCCGTTCGCACGTGAAGGTTGATTTGAGGCGCGTATTCTTGCTGCAGCGGAATGTACATGAACGGCCTGCGCGGTTCGGTGAGGCTGTTGTATTTGCTGTCGGCGACGACGCCGACAACTTCGCGAAAGTCCTGATCACCAAAAAGCTTTAGCCGCTTGCCAACCGGATCTTGATTCGGCCAGAAGCGATTGGCCATCGCCTGATTGATGATCATTACCTTGGGTGATTGCTGAGAATCAGTCTCGGCGAAGACCCTGCCGTGCGTCAGCGAAATGCCCAGCGTCTCAAAGAAACCCAGGCCAATGTTGTTCGTTTGAACCAACACTCCGCGTCCGCCGGGCGGCGGCTCTTGACCTTCGATGAAAACGCTTCTCTGAAAGCCTCCGCCGAATGGACGATCACGCGCCACGGTGGCTTCAAGCACACCAGGAAGCGCGCGGATGCGCTCGACTAGTTGACGGTGAAAGTTCCTGCCCTGAGTCTCAGTGTAGCCTTCCCTGCCGAGATTGAATGCCATCAGCACGACGTTCTCTGCTTTGAAGCCCGGGTCGACCGATTGAGCTTTTCGCAGACTGCGCACAAACAAGCCGGCGGTGATGAGCGCAAACAGCGAGAGTCCGACCTGCAAAACGACAAGCGCCTTTCGCAGATTGAATCTGAACCCGCGCGCGCCGACCGGCATAGTGATCTCTCCCTTCAACGTCGGCACAAGATCGGGCCTCGAGGCTTGCAGGGCTGGGGCCAATCCAAACAACACGCCGCTCAACACCGATAGGACGAGCGCAAAGACGAGAACCCGTGGATCGATGCCGGCGCCTTGCTGATTGGGTCCGCCAAACGGGACCACCGAGCGCAGGATGTCCTTAGACCAGATCGCAACGAAGAAACCAATCGCGCCGCCTGCCAGAGAGAGAAGCAAGCTCTCGGTCATCAACTGCCTGATCAGACGCAAGCGGCTCGCTCCCATCGCGAGTCGAATCGCGATTTCTCTTTTCCGTCTTGTTGCGCGTGCGAGCAACAAATTGGTTACGTTTGCGCAAGCGATCAACAGAACTATTCCGGCGACTCCCATCAGCGCGCTGAACGTGAGCCCCACCTGGCCGTCGCCCGTCGGGTCTTTGCGCGCGGTCAGCAGCGGCACGAGTCTTACGTTACGGCCTTCGTTGTCCTTGCCGTATTCCTGCTCGAGTTGAGAGCCAAGTGCGGTCATCGCTGCTTGAGCCTGCGCAACGCCAACGCCCGGTTTCAGGCGGCCGATCATCGCCAGAAACAACCCGCGCCGCGTGTTGTACCAATCGAATCCGGGCTGAATCTGATCGTGCATCATCATCGGCACCCACAGGTCAGGTCCGCCGCCAAGATCCGTGCTGGTGAAATCCTTCTGAGCCACGCCTATCACGCCGTAGTCGTGACGATTCAGCGACAGAGTCTTGCCGACGATCGAAGGATCCCCGCCGAATTCCCGTTGCCACGCCGCGTAGCTCAACACGACGACTGGATGAGTGCCCGGCGTTTTGTCTTCATCGGGAAGAAAAGTCCTTCCCTGTTCTGCCCTGATCCCAAGCAGGTCGAAATAATTCCCGGAGACGACTTGAGCGAAAATCTGTTTTGTCTCGCCGCCGGTTCCGGTCAGGTTCACGGGCGCACCGGTGTACGCAAGAACGTCCGAGAAGACTTCGTTCTTGTCGCGATAGTCGATGAAGTTCAGATGCGAAGTCGGCAGCGGCCCCGGGTTCTTGACGTCGGTGGTGAAGATCGACACGAGCTGGGCCGGCTGGTCTACGGGAAGCGGCGCAAACAGAAACGCGCTGACCATGCTGAAGATCGCGGTGTTGGCGCCGATGCCCAGGGCAAGCGAGATCAGAGCAACGATGGTGAATCCCGGGCTCTTGATAAGCATACGAAGCCCATAGCGGGCATCCTTGAGAAGGGTCTCCATTGATCCAGCCTCCGGGTTATATAAGTTGCCGCCTCTGATTACTGCGCCTGGTTGAAGGGTTTAACTCCGAGCCGCGCCGATTAGTTCCCGGTTTCTGGGCAGAACCGGACTCGCCGCGTCGAAAGCGGCTTCGACATGGTGCCACTTGATTCGCAGCAGTACAAACGAAATCGCAAATGTTCAACGCGGGCCGGCGATTCGCAGTCTTAGCCAGATCAGGAGGAATGCAAGTGGAAAATGAATAAGAGATCTGCGCCAAAACAAACTCCGCTGATGCCCTTTGAAGGAACCGGGCGATACCGTATAGTAGCGTCAGTCGCGGCTATCGGGCTCATGGCATTCTTTGCCTGAGCGTCAGACTCAGCCAAGAACTTCAATTGAACAGGAGCGATTCGATCATGCCAAGATCCTCACGTAAGAAGAGAGCTAAAGCTATCTCATCCGGTGTTGCCTCGGCAGACCTGCCCTTTGACCCGATGCGTACGGGCATGCCTGCGTTGGATTCTATTATCGAGTGGAAACCGTTGACGATTCCGGCAGCGGCGCCAGTTGGTGCGAAAGCAAGAGCAAAAGCTGCGGCGGTTACTCCTACCTACCGAGTAATCAAAACCAACGAGGTGGACGGGTATGAGCAAGCCGCGACGTCTCAGGAGACGTTGGCCGCCGCGGTCGCGGCCGCCGCGCCCGCCGGCGATGATTTCAGGGGCACTGCGCGAAAGGCCGCCAAGTTGTCTATTGCAGATGCGCAAATCGGGACGTTTAAGGACTTGCAAAATGTCATCAAATCACTCCCCAAGGATGCTGACATGATTTCGCACGTGCCAAAGATTAAGACGACCGCGACCTCAAACCGTGTTAACGAGGAAAAGCGGAACGTGCGGGTCAAGGCCTTTCTGTATGCTGCAAGCAGGGAGGATGACAACGACTTCCATTTGATCATAGGCCGCAATCCAGACACTTCTCCGGAGATGTATATGACAATGGAGTTATCAGGTTTGCCGACGTCAACCAGCGCGTCGTTTGGGAAACTGAAGGCCGCTCGCGACGC
>Ga0114129_10017810_pt1 | contig 10114 bp, 10 predicted proteins | sample RhiMetdeltSRZDD1_FD_80071 | JGI IMG/M metagenome (GOLD analysis project Ga0114129, IMG submission 80071) | Populus rhizosphere microbial communities from Tennessee, USA - Rhizosphere MetaG P. deltoides SRZDD1 (version 2) (version 2) | ecosystem: Host-associated > Plants > Roots > Rhizosphere >...
AACGGTTCGACATGTCGCTCGGCGCCGGCCTCGGCCAGCTGAAAGGCAAGGTCTTCCGCATCGGCCACCTTGGCGATTTCAACGACCTGATGCTCGCCGGAACGCTCGGCGGCGTCGAGATGGGCTTTGCCCTCGCCGGCGTCCCGCACAAGTCCGGTGGCGTGCTTGCAGCGCTGGAACTGTTGACGTCGGAATCGCTGGCTTCGGTGTCCTAGCGGAGATCCGAGATCCGGGACCCGAAGGTTCTGGTATTCGGCGAGCTGATCTCGTTCAGTTTACGGTTCAAATCTCCCCATCGATCACGCGGGAGTAGAACGTTCCTCGTGGACCTGCCCGCGAATCACCTCGGGCCAGGATGGCGCCGCAATTGTCTGACACTCGCTCGCGTTGATCTCGGCGGCGTCGCCTGGCCTGACCTGCGCCGCCAGTTGTGTGTCAGTCGTCTGTCGGCTCGCCGGAAACGTACGCCCGCGTAATGGCCGCAGCATCCGTGTACTGTGGGCCAAATGACGCCAGCGTTTCGCAATGTCTCGAAAATTTCGTGTTCCTCCAACGTCGCTCCCTCCGCATCTTCCGCTGCCACACACAGGCCGGCGGTTTCTTCGCCCCATGCGGCGATTGCCTGTTTCTCAATATCGTAGAGCACGGCATCAGCGCTTGAAGCGGGGTCATTGGTCAGGTTGCGCACGAGGGTATGCGCAGCGGCCAGCCCTCTTCCCCTTTGCATGTGCGAACAATTCATTGAGAACGCCCGCCTTGAAGTACGCGTCACCACGAATCATTGTCAGATCCAAGCTCACCACCAGCGTGTGTCTCAACAGCACGATGTCCTTGCGCTCGATGCGTGTGCCCGGATAACTGATTCGCCGGACGGGAAGCCTGCGATTCTGACGTAAATTGCGCAAAGCCGTCACTGCTTCTACAGTCGCTGCTATGTCGCAGGACTTCAGCGCGCTGCATCAGGCGTCGAGCGGCCGTCATGAGCCGCAACCGGAGTTCGTATGCTCATTAGATTTCGAGGCTATCAAGCACGAAACTACACTACCCACCTAACAGATGGCTTACTAGCTAACTTGTTCTCTCCAGCGACGCACTGTTGCATCAAGACCCGTTCAATCCAACAGATTTGGAGGAATCACCTTGTGTTTCCTCGCAATAACTCCGATCTCTCACGCATCGCGGAGGAGCGTTGTGTAGACCTACGGATAGTGGTCCGTCGCCCAGAACGCGATGATCTGAGGCGGCGAGTAGTCTCAACAGCCGGTGGTCGACACGCCATTCGAGGTAGCAGACCAACAAGTCGCGTAGTGTTTATCTACCGAATGATCGGAACGGTGTTGAGTCCCGTGCTGGCTTCGGATGATTGCAGTCGCTTTGTGCTCGCCTACTTCGTCGGCACGAGACGCTTCAGCTCCTCGCGCAATCAGCCTTTCTGTTCCCGGGCGGTTGCTCACTGCCTCGAGGCAGGGTCTCGTCCTGTAGAACGCCGTACAAAGCGGCGCCGAACTGTCCTTTTTAGGGTCGGTTGTGGAACAAGCAGTGATGGTGACTGCGAAGATTCGCAGCAGCGAGGAATGGCAGCTGTAGACAATGTTCGTGCACCAAGAAACGAACACGAGCCGCAGGCAGGCCGGCAATAACAAAATCGTGATGTTAGAGTTCGCCGACAAGCACGTTGTACGTAATCAAAACGCCTCGAATATCTGGCGGCATTCACCGGAGGCTATATGCGTGTCGATCGCGTTCTGCTAACGCTAGCGCTGGTCCTCGGTCTGTGTGACTCGGCGGCGGCCCAATCGGCGGTAACGTCCCGCTGCGGCATGGAGGGCAGGGAGTTCGAGAACAACCTGTATCGATTCTGCTTCGACGGCAACGCCTGGCAGGTTGACGAACCGTCGAATGTGCGCTTTACGAACAGAGATCGCGTGGACGTGGAAGTGCAGCACCTGAATTACCTGCGATACACCTTGAGCTTCGATATCCAGGAGCAGAAATCGGATGCCTATCAGTACTTGACGAAGTTGTGGACGAGTGTGACCGGCATCGGATTCGGTTCGCTTCTCGGGGCGCTCGGTCCAGGGGCGGAGTTATCGCGGGGGGAGCAGGAGTTTTTGACCCGCCTGCGCGAGCTGCTGCGCTACAGCGAAGCGCTCGATACCGGGCTCACACGGACACTGACCGAACATCGAAAGCCTGGCTTGAATGCTGCCGAACTGAAGCTCCTGCAGGGCAGCCTTGGCAACGGAACAGAATCATGCCCCGATGCGTGGACCTCTGGGGAAGATCCGTTGCTGGATTGTCCAATTCAGTCTCTGAGCCTGAAAGTCACCGCAAAGTTCAACGATCTCGAGCGTGGTGTGCACACGAACACGACCGATTTCAATCTTGCGACCGGGAAGTTCGGCGAGGTCTATCAGACCGCGAAACGAACGTACGCGGATGTCCACACGCGAGCAGATCAGTTCGTGGTGCTCGCGCAAAGGAGCCTTGGATCCGAAAGACGAAAGGTTGGCAAACGCGATGCCGGCACTCGTCTAACGCTTACATTGGCGGCCGTCGATGCCTCTGGCGGCAGGTCGCCAATCGGCGACGTCAGCTACTTCGTCGAAACCGCCCTACCGCTCGTTGTCCACGGCGGCCTCACCTTCTCGCGATTGAATGATGTCACGTTCGAGAAGATCAAGCGCGCGAACGGGTTCAGTGAAGACGAAGTGTTCGAGAAGACCGGCGAAGACGACAACACCCAGAGTTTCACGCTGTTCATGGGCTGGCGAATAGCCACACTGGACGGCCGCCAACCCAATTCGAGCCGATTCTCGGCACTCCTCAGTTTGGGGACGGATATTGACGCGCCGGGGAAGAAACTGTACGTGGCGCCGACGCTGCTGGTCTTCAATCGGGTTTCGGTCTCGTGGGGTGCCGCGTTAGGCAAGGAAAAGAACGGCGAGCAACAGACGCTCGAGCCCGACGTGTTCCGAATCATCAAGGCCAAGCCCAGTTGGGCGCAGTTCTTCTCGATCAGCACAAAGATCTTTTGACCGGCACGCGAGTTGAAACGTGGTTCGCCGAAAGCGCAAGAAGAAGACCGCTGTGACGCGACCGCGCACCCGGTCTGTTGCCAGGCTCCCGCGACGGCAGGTGACTCTGCCGGCAGGATACATGGCGAACGGCATTGGGGTGGCGACACTGCGCGACGTGCTCTCACCGCGCGTTCCCACGATCGACGGCGACGACTTGACTGACGAGAATCGGGCAGCACTGACGATCATGCGGATCGAGGCCCAACACGATCTGCGCGTTGCCGCACGCGGGGGCGTCCTGGACAAGGCGCGGGCCATCGAGGAAGTGCGGCGGGACACGCCCCTCGGACGCGTCCTGGTCAAGGTCGAACACCAGGCGATCGGCTTCCTCAAAGAGATCGCGGCACAGCAACGACGACGTCGCGAGGCTAAAAAGCGGCCAAAGACACGAGCCATGACAAGTACAAGGCGAACGCGGCGCTAGAGCGTGAGGGAGACACATGTCAGGAGGGGCCCTGGCCGTGGATACGATCAGCGATGATCTGACGATCGCCTGCTTTGATGCGCGAGACGCAAACGTCTACCCGCACTTTGCTGAGCAATCTGTAGTGCTCACTCGGCTGACGGGACCGGCAGCGACGGCGGCGGCGGTCATCGCGGCGCTTACGTCCGACATCGATCTGCTGACGCTATCAGGTCATGGGCTGGCGGATAGGATTCTTGGCCAGTCTGGAACAATTCTGGAGGTTGGCCTGTACCCGGCAGAGGCCGTACGAGCGAAGATCATTCATATGCTTGCGTGCGACAGCGGCGAGTTGCTTGGCCCCGATCTCGTTGCGAATGGATGCAAAGCGTTCTTCGGCTACCGTGAGCAGTTCCTGTTTCCGGTCGCGAACCCAAGGGATTTTCTCGACTGTGATGGCGTCATCGATCGAGCGCTAGCACAAGGGCTCACGGCTGATGAGGCATTCCAGCTTGCGATTCGATCCTTCAACCGCACGATCGCCGATCTGAAGAAGGCTGGTAAAACGTTTCGTGCATCGATGGTTCAGCACAACCGTGACTGCCTGGTCGCGCCATCGGTCGATGCGAGATTTGGCGACCCCACAGCAACGCTCTAGCACGGCCTCACCAAATGTGCCGGGTGACGGGGTGTCGCGCTGTTTCGTGCCACCGAGTCGCCCTCGCGACCCTGGACGGCTGATCGGATTCAGACCGCGGGAGCGGCCTCGCCTTTGGTCGCGCTGAATCGAAGTCGCACGTCGTCTGCAACCCATATTCCCGCAGTCGCGCAGCTGTGGCTCGAGTACGGCGCGGACCTCGTGCAGATATTCTGTCCGCGCGTCGCCCTGAAGCCCTTGAAGAAAGCTTTGGGCAAATGTCTCGAGCCAGTCGAGGATGTCGCTAGGCAGGGCGTCGGACGCGGAAGCAGTGCAATGCTATCGACGTGGAACCCTGCTTGCTCCAGCCGTGTTGCATAGTCGCCAGGAGTCGGGAAATACCACGGCACGCGAGCTTCGCCATTGATTCCGCGCCGGGGCAAGGCTTGAACCAGTCCCGTTCGGACCTTGTCCACGCAGCCATGTCCCCCACATACGGCAACGAAGCGCCCGCCGTATCTCAGCGAGCGGTAGACGGACGCGATCATCGGGTCGGCGCGCTTGATCCAGTGCAGCACCGCATTGCTAAAGACGGCATCGAACTCATTTCTGAACGGCAACGCTTGACCGTCCATGACTGCGCGTCCAGCCCATGCTTCCTCGCGGCCTCGATCTGCGGAGCGCTCGAATCAACGGCGACGACTTGACACCCCAGATCGACCAGTTTTGTCGTAAGTACGCCGTCTCCACAACCCAGGTCAAGAATGCGCTCGCCGGGCTGTGGCGCCAATAAGTCCAAGACTCCAGGTCCGAGATCGGAGACAAAACGGGCGTTGCGCGCGTAAAGTGCAGGATCCCACGTTTGTACTGACGACATCGCTCGATCATAGCGTCTGCTCTCACGAAGTCCCCGAGGACATCATTGCCGGTTATTGCGGCGGGACCTTTCCTAGCGCGCGATTTATAAGACCGTCCGGTCGTGCCAATCGCTTTGAAACGATACTTCAGCCTATGTCTGATTATGTCGTCCCGGGCGAACTAGACTTGGCGTCCGAGGCATGCTGCCCCCGCTCAGAGATGACACACTCGAAATTGTGCGCGACTCAGTTCGTACCCTCCGTTGGCGCACAGTCTTGTGGGCGGGCGGTCACGCGACCCTCGCTGTCGTAATCGGACTCCGAGGATGAGGAATCTGAACACCTCTGAATCACGCGCGTCCGATCCCGGGTTCCGTATCCTGAATCCCGGCCTCCGACAGTACCTCCTCCGTGTGCTCACCGAGCAACGGCGCCCGCCGCCTCACGTCAGGCGGCGTGCCACTCAACTTGATCGGCGAGCCCAGCGCTCTGATGGCGCCGAGCGTTGGATGCTCGACGTCGACGACCAGCTCGCGCGCAATCACCTGCGGATCCTCGAACACCTGTGAATAGTCGTTGATGGGACCGCACGGGATGTTGTTCGCATCGAACAGTTCCAGCCAATGCGCGCGCGGTTTCGCAGCGGTGATGGCCTCGATTCTCGCCGCGAGGTCGGCGCGGTTGCGGATGCGCATGCCGTCGGTCAGAAACTCGGGCATCTCGCGCCACTCGGGATGGCCCAGCACCTCGCAGATCCGATGAAACGTCCGATCGTTCGCGCCGCCGATCGTGATGTATCCGTCCGCGCAGCGGAACGCCTGATAGGGCGCGCTCATCCGGTGCGCTGAGCCGAGCCGCTCGGGAATGCCGCGGCCGGAAAAATACTGCGTCGACTCCCAGACCGACAGGCCGACGCCCGCGTCCAGCAGCGACGTGTCCACCTGCTGACCGCGGCCGGTGTTGTGGCGGTGCTCGAGCGCGGCGAGGATCCCTACCGTTGCAAAGAGGCCGGCGCCCAGATCCGTCAGCGGAATCCCCGACTTCACCGGCGCGCCTCCCGGCTCACCCGTCACCGACATGATGCCGGACACGCCCTGCGCGACCAGATCGAAGCCGCCCTTATTGCGTTGCGGTCCCGTCTGACCATAGCCGGAAATCGAGGCGTAAATCAGCCGCGGATTCAACGCGGACAGCGTCGCGTAGTCCAGCCCGAGGGATTCCATCACTCCCGGTCGATAGTTCTCGACGAAGATATCCGCGCTGCGCGCGAGCGCCCTCACCGCGTCCACGCCTTCGCGCGTCTTCAGGTTGACGACGACGCTTCGCTTGCCGCGGTTGACGGCGTTGAAGCTCGGACTGTCGGTGCCGACGGCGCCGGGCATCGTGCGCGTCGAGTCACCCTGCGGCGGTTCGATCTTGATGACGTCGGCGCCAAGGTCGGCCAGCAGCATCGTGCAGAACGGTCCGGCCATCACCTGTGTGAGGTCGATCACGCGGAGACCGGCCAGCGCTCCACCCGTTGTTTCATTCATCCGAGAACTGTCAACCACGAAGAACTATTCAACCACGAAGGTCACGAAGAACACGAAGACCATAAAATCTTTCGTGACCTTCGTGTTCTTCGTGGTTGAATTTGGTTTTCCGCCACTGGAGGGAGCTTGTCCGAAGCCGAGACGATTTTCCAGATCGATCCGCCATTTGCCTTTCTGACCTTCAACCGCCCCCAAGCGCGCAACGCGATGACATGGGCGATGTACGACGCGCTCGTCCGCGCATGCGACACGGTCGATGCCGATCCACAGGTGCGCGTCTTCGTCCTCAAAGGCGCCGGCGGAAAGGCCTTCGTCTCCGGCACGGACATCTCGCAGTTCCAGAGCTTCCGGGAGGCGAAGGATGCAATCGACTATGAGAGGAAGATCAGCGTCGTGCTTGGGCGGCTGGAACGGGTGACCAAGCCGACCATCACGCAGGTCGAGGGATTTGCCACCGGCGCGGGCTGCGGCATCGTGGCGACGTGCGATCTGAGCGTCGCGACGACCGACTCGGCCATCGGGATTCCGATCGCCCGCACGCTCGGCAATGTCGCGTCGTCCGGGACCTTCGCGCGCATCGTCAACCTCATTGGTCCCGCCCGTGCGAAGGAATTGATCTTCACCGGCCGTCTGATTCCGGCGCCCGAAGCGCAGGCCATGGGGCTGATCAACCGCGTCGTCCCGCGCGAATCGATCGAATCGGAGGTGATGGACATGGCGCGCCAGATTGCCGCAAATGCGCCGCTGACCATCCGTGCGACGAAGGAGATGACGCGCCGGCTCATGGACGCCCGCAGCCCCGAGCAGGGCGACGCGGACCTGATCGAAATGTGCTACATGAGCGCCGACTTCAAGGAAGGCGTGGAAGCGTTCTTGTCGAAACGAAAACCCCAGTGGACAGGAGCCTGATGGTCTATCGGTGCGCCGCGTCGAGATAGCCGTTGCGGTCGAGATCCTTGACGAAGCTCGAATCGTAAAAGTCTTCGGCGCGGTGTGCACGCATTGCGGGCGAGTCGTACAGAGCCATCATTGCCTTGATCCCCTCGACCGACGGATATGGTTTGTCCGGGAACTCGGCAACAAACCGATACATGCGTTCCTGCGTCACCGGATCCTTGAGATTGAACCACTTCGCCAGCGAGCCGTTGAACACGTTGCGGTCGCGTTTCATCAGTGCGACCGCATCCACGGCTGATTTGACGAACTTCGCTGCCGTGTCTCGATTGGCGGCGAGCCATTTCCGTTCTGCCATGATGCCGGATCCCGCTAGTGGAATCTCGTACGTGGCGAGATCGACGATGTCGCGAAGCCCTTTTTCCGGGGCCAGTGCAATCAACATGGCACTCGACATCGCGGCATCGACGCGGCCGCCGGCGACGGCGCTCAGCGTACCCGCACGCTCGACGAGCGTGACGTCGTGCTCCGCATCCCAGCCCATTTTGCGCAGCCACGTCAACACGCCGAAATGCGTCACGGTGGCCGTACCGGAATATCCGAGACGCTTTCCCTTCAGTTGTTCGATCGAACCGATCGACGCGAGACCAACCAGGTGGCTTCTGACGATACCTTCCTGCGTCGCCAGCACAACGCGATCCGTACCGGCGCCGGTCACGGCTCGGTAGATCATTGGGGATCCGCCGCCGACGGCGATCGGCGCTGCCTCGACATCGGCACGCACGTATTCGGGAGGTACAACGACGCCGGATCCGCGCGCGTCCTCCGCGGCGCCGGGCGTGATGAACTGATGCACCTCGAGGCCGTTTTTTCTATAGATCCCGGCGTCAGCCGCAATCAAGAACGGCACCTTGTTGATCGAGACGTCGCCGAGCGCCACGTCAACCGGCGCCGGTGCGTCCGATGAGCAGGCAGACAGGAGCGCCGTGGCGATTGAAACTGCGATCAGCGCCAACAGGCAGCGCGCGGAAGTTTTCATCGGCTCAGTACGGAATCGGTATCAGGCGATCGCTGCTGCGCATGTCTTCTTCGAGCAGCTGGAGAAGCGCTTGGCTGACAGGCCCGGGCTTGCCATCGCCGATCGCCTGGTCATCCCACTGGACGACCGGCGCGACCTTGATCGAGCTGCCGAGCAGCAGCATCTCGCGACAATTTCGGGCCTCGGCCACTGAAATGTTGCGGACCTCGACGCCGGTAACCCGCGCACGATCCTGATGCGCGCGTGCCAGCTCCAGCAGTCGGAGCGACGTACAGCCGGAGAGAATGTGATCGAACTTCGGGTGGACGAGCACGCCGTGCCTGGTGACGAACGCGGCGTTCATATTGGAACTCTCGCCGACGTTGCCATCCTCATCGATGAAGACGCCGTTGTCGAACCCCTTTTCCTTCGCCTCCATCTGCATCAAGACGTTCGGCAAATAGTTCGTCGCTTTGGTGATGGCATAGAGGGGCGCCTTGATTGGATAGGTGGTGGTCATCACGCGCAGTCCTTCGGTGTACCACCGTTCGGGGTACGAGAGTCCCGCGAAGATCATCACGAAAAAGCCGGGTTCGGCACCGCGCGCCGGCGTGAGCTCGAGGCTGCCGGGTCCTGAGGAGAGCCAGTAGCGAATCGATCCATCGCGCCGGCCGCTGGCAGCCGCCGTCTGCACGATGATGTCGGTCATCTCTGCGCGCGAGCCCGGGAGCCGCAGCTTCGATCGCTCGGCCGACAGCACGAAGCGATCGAGGTGTGCCTCGAGGTCGTAAATCTTTCCAGCGACGATCGCGGCCGTGTCGAAAATGCCGTGGCCGCGGTGGACGATGTGATCGTCGAACGGAATGACCATCAGCGCGGGATCGATGACGATGCCCTTCAACTGGCTGGAGTAAAACGCCCAGTACTCGACGGGTTGCCGGGAGCGCAGCGACTGTAATTCCGAAACGACCTTACGCTCGTCGAGCACCGAAACGGTGCGTGTGTGGACGGCCATGCGGCCACTGTAGCACGCCCAACGAGAGGCTCGAACGTAGAGGCAGACCTTCAGGTCCGCCTGCGGGCACACGAGCCGCATCCGCATCTCCGTGCCGCACAAACTTTCTCCCCGGCTCAAGACGTTCGATTACCTCGGGTGCTACCGCTATTTCTTGACAATCTGCGCGTATGACCGCACTCGTCTCTTCATCGACGATCAGTCCGTGAATCTGATGCTGTCGCAGTTATCGCGTACGGCCGGTGATCAACGTTTTGTGGTTATTGCGTACTGCTTCATGCCCGACCACATCCACATATTGGTCGAAGGAAATCATCCGGCTGCTGACTTTTGTGAGTTCGTGCGTATCTTCAAGCAGCGATCGGCGTTTGCGTGGAAGCAAAGAAATGGAACAGCACTCTGGCAGCGAGGCTACTTCGAGCACGTACTCAGAGATGACGAAGATACGATTGCTGTCGCGAGGTACATCCTCGAAAATCCAGTACGAGGCAATCTCGTCCAACGGCCTGAGGACTATCCGTATCTCGGCTCAATGACAATGGAGGTTCGAGAACTGCTCTATTCGGTGCAGATCTAAGGCGGACCTGAAGGTCCGCCTCTACGTTCGAACCTCTCCGTCCGCCCGTTCAGCGCGCCGCCGCTGCAGCTGCTCCGATCGGGGCGGCCGGCGGCATGTCG
>Ga0114129_10017812_pt1 | contig 10114 bp, 4 predicted proteins | sample RhiMetdeltSRZDD1_FD_80071 | JGI IMG/M metagenome (GOLD analysis project Ga0114129, IMG submission 80071) | Populus rhizosphere microbial communities from Tennessee, USA - Rhizosphere MetaG P. deltoides SRZDD1 (version 2) (version 2) | ecosystem: Host-associated > Plants > Roots > Rhizosphere >...
AAGCGTTTCGCGGCGTCGACGTGTTCGTCAACACGTACTACGTGCGCTTCAACTACGGCCCCGCGACCTTCGAGCGCGCCGTCGAGCAGTCGCGCACGCTCTTCGCGCTCGCGCGAGACGCGGGCGTCAGGCGGATCGTCCACGTCAGCGTGAGCAACGCCGACGAGGCGTCGGACCTTCCGTACTACGCGAACAAGGGGCGCATCGAGCGCCTCGTGCGCCACTCGGGCCTGGCGTGGACGATTCTGCGTCCGGCGATCGTCGTCGGCGCCGGCGACATCCTCGTGAACAACATCGCGTACTTCCTTCGACGGCTGCCGGTGTTCACGATCTTCGGCCGCGGAGACTATCGCGTGCAGCCGATCACGCTCGACGCCTTCGCGGACGTCGCGGTCGCGGCGACCGACGGCGCGCACGACGGCGAGACGGTCCGCCCAGCCGGGCCGCGCGACTGGACGTTTGTGGAGATGGTCCGGGCGATACGCGCGGCGGTCGGCAGCCGCGCGCTGATCGTTCGAGCGCCGGCGTGGGCCGCGCTCGCGGGTCTCTCGATCGCGGGCGTGCTGCTGCGAGACGTCGTGCTGACGAGCGGCGAGATCGCAGGGTTGACGCGCGAGTATCTCTATGCCGGAGAGCCGCTGCGGCGCGGCGAGGATTTTCAGGACTGGCTGAACCGCCCGGATGTCGCCGCGACGCTGGGCCGGCGGTACGCGAGCGAGCTCGCCCGCCACTTCCGCGCCTAACGCGACGGTCGGGGCGCGGGGACGATCCGGTGCGTGGCGAAGCGCGCCGCGAACATCGGCGCGGCGGCGCGGCGTTCGGTCCGGACGACGAGCGCGTCGAAAATCACCGCCGATTCGGCGGCCACGGGCGTTGCGGTCTCGAGCGGCATCATCAGCTCGATCTTCGTGCCGACCTCGACCGGCTCGCTCGCGACCACGGCGACGCCCGACCGGCTGATGTTCTCCGTGACCGCGTCGCGCCACGACGCCATGCCCGGGTATCGATACTGAACCGGCAGCCTGAGGGCGATTCGGTAGGCGCGCATCGCAGAGGGATCGGCGCGGACGCGCGATCCCTGCAATAGGGTTACCGCTGAGCTCCTGCGCGGCCAAGTCCGTTGTTGCGCGCGCGCGATCACAGGCGTCATCACTCCGGCGCCGCGGGCCGTGCCAAAACGGTAACCGTTCGAACGAAAGCCACTTCTTGGCGCACCGCCACTCGTCGTCGCGCCCATCGCTGGCGCGCCCTGCCGCTACGACCGGATCGGGAGGCGCTCGTTGCGCCTGCGCACGGCGCCGACGATCAGCTCGATGAGCGTCGAGGGGCTCATGCGGTTCAGCGTCACTTCGTCTTCGGACGCGAGCGCGTACGCCTGGATGATGTTGACCAGATGCCGCGACGACAGCGCCGCGAGCTGCCGTCGGAGCAGCTGCTCGCCCTTCTCGTAGACGGAAAACGGATCCAGGACGCTCTCGGTTTTGGGCAGCAGTATCTTGGGCGCCGTATCGTAGGCCGGCGCCGGGCGGTCGAACGCCGGAGGTTCGGGCGGCGGAGCTGGCGACACGACGAGCGGGTTCAGCGCGCGCATGAGCGCGCCGTCGAGGTAAATTGCCGTCAGCCCGCTCGCCCAATAGACGGCGTGGGTCCGGTTGGGCTGTGTGGTTTCCCGCGGAGACCGCAGGACCGGTCCGCCGCCCACCGGGACGAATTCAACCCATCCCTCCCACAGATTGATCTCGATCGGACCGCCGCATGCGCGGGCGCGATAGACGGTTCCGTCCGGCGCGCTGACCAGCGACTGGAACTCCAAGAGCACTTCGGCCACGTGGTTACACGCTCCCCGTGCTCACGAGACATGCAAGAGAATCGCCGCCGCGGCGGTCCTGACGAGTTCGGATGGTTCATAATGGCGCCGCTCAACAGCTGCACAGGAGGCGCCTATGCGGTCGGCCCTGTCGAAGCATCTCATCCTCGCGCTCGCGGCCTTGATCTTCCTCCAACTTCCACGCGGCCTCGCGCAACAGAGCGCCCCGGGCGGCGACGCGCCGGGCGCGTTGCGCTGGCGTTACATCGGCCCGGTCGGCAATCGCGTGAGCGCCGTGGCGGGCGTGCCCGGCGATCCGCAGACCTACTACGCCGGCGCCGCATCCGGCGGGCTGTGGAAGACGACCGACGGCGGCACCTACTGGGAGCCGATCTTCGACGACCAGAGCGCGCAGTCGATCGGTACGATCGCGATCGCGCCGTCGGATCCGAACGTCGTGTGGGTGGGCACGGGGGAGCCGTGGATTCGCAGCCACATCTCGATCGGCGACGGGATCTACAAATCGACCGACGCCGGCCGCACGTGGACGCGGACGGGCCTCGAGAAGAGCGGCCGCTTCGCGCGCATCGCCGTGCATCCCGCGAACCCCGACGCGGTGCTCGCGTGCGCGATCGGCACCGCGTACGGTCCGCAGCCGGAGCGCGGCGTCTTCCGAACGATGGACGGCGGCAAGAACTGGGAGCGCGTGCTGTTCGTCGACGAGAACACCGGCTGCGCCGACCTCGTCATGGATCCGAGCAACCCGCGGATCCTGTTCGCCGGCATGTGGCAATTCGAGATCAAGACGTGGGGCCGCTTCAGCGGCGGGCCCGGCAGCGCGCTCTACCGGTCGGGGGACGGCGGATCGACGTGGACGAAGATCACCGGAAACGGATTGCCGCCGCACCAGGTCGGCAAGTTCGGCCTCGCGATCGCGAAGACCAATCCCAATCGCGTCTACGCGCTGATCGAAACGAGCGACGGCGTGCCGCCTCAGGGAAAATCAGGCGACGAGGCGGATCGCGGCAAGCTGTGGCGATCCGACGACGGCGGCCGCGCCTGGCAGGTGATGAACTACAACCGGACGCTCGGCGGCCGTACACATTATTACTTCCGCATGGCGGTGGCGCCCGACAACGAGAACGAGACCTACTATCTGAACGCGGCGTACTCGATCTCGCTCGACGGCGGCGCGACGTCGACTACTCAGCAGGGTCGCGCGAGTCCCGGCGGCGACAACCACGACATCTGGATCGATCCGACGAACGCGAACCGCATGGCGATCGCGAACGACGGCGGCGTCTCGATCAGCATCAATCGCGGCCGGACGTGGAACCGGATTCAGCTGCCGATCGCGCAGATCTACCACGTCACCGTCGACAACGACATCCCGTACAACGTCCTCGGCAACAAGCAGGACGGGCCGTCCTACCGCGGCCCGAGCGACAGCAAGCTGGGCGGCCGCGGCGGGTTCGGCGGCGGCATCCCGCGCAGCCTGTGGGTCACGGTCGGCGGCGGCGAGAGCGGCTTCGCCACGCCCGACCCCACCGATCCGACGCTCGTCTGGTCGAGCGCGTCGGGATCCGGCAGCGTCGGCGGGATCGTCGTGCGGCACAACACGCGCACGCGGATCTCGCGCAACGTCGAGATCTGGCCCGACAGCCCGCTCGGCCATCCGCCGGCCGATCTCAAGTTCCGCTTCAACTGGACGATGCCGCTGCACATGTCGCCGCACGATCGCAACACGCTGTACGCCGGCAGCCAGTTCGTGCACATGACGACCGACGGCGGCAACAGCTGGAAGCTGATCAGCCCCGATCTGACGACGAACGACAAGACGAAACAGCAGATTTCCGGCGGCCTCACGCCCGACAATATCGGCGTCGAGTACGCCTGCGTCGTCATGGCGCTCGCCGAATCGCCCAAGGAGAAGGGTGTCATCTGGGCCGGCACCAACGACGGGTTGATTCAGGTGACGCGCGACGGCGGCAGGAGCTGGACGAACGTCACGAAGAACATTCCCGGACTGCCGGAGTGGGGCACCGTCTACGGCATCGACGCGTCGAAGTTCAACGGCGGCACGGCGTACGCCGTCTTCGACTTCCATCAGGTGAACAATAGAGATCCGTACGCCTACAAGACCGCCGATTACGGCCGGACGTGGAAGCCGATCGTCAACGGCATCCCGAAGACGATGCTGAGTTACGCGCACGCCATCAAGGAAGATCCGGTGCGGCAGGGCCTGCTCTATCTCGGGACCGAAGGCGGCATGTTCGTGTCGGAGGACGATGGCGACAACTGGCGGCCGCTGCAGATGAACCTGCCGCATGCGCCGGTGTACGGCATCGCGGTGCAGGAGCATTTCAACGATCTGGTGATCGCGACTTACGGGCGCGGGTTCTGGATCCTCGACGACCTGTCGCCGCTGCAGCAGCTGAACGCGCGCGTGCGCGACGCCAACGTGTTCCTCTTCACGCCCCGGGCGGCCTATCGGTTCCTCTCGCCCGAGTCGCCCGCCTCGCCGGCGATCGACATGACGGCCGGCCAGAACCCGACCTACGGCGCCTCGATCAATTACTGGCTGAAGTCGGCGCCGAGCGGCGACGTCAAGATCCAGATCGTCGACAGCGCGGGCCAGACCGTGCGCTCGCTCGACGGCACCCGGCGCGTCGGCATCAACCGCGTCTACTGGGATCTCCGCTCCGACCAGTCGAAGCAGATTCGACTGCGCACCGCGCCGCTCTATGCGCCCGAGGTCGGGTTGAACGACGAGGGCTGGCGGCCGCTGCCGGAAGGCGGTCGGGTCAGCGTGCTGGCCGCGCCGGGCACGTATACCGTGAAGCTGTCGGCGGGCGGTCAGGAGCTGTCGCAGCCGTTGACCGTGCGCAAGGATCCGAATGGCGGCGGCACGGAAGCGACCGTGAAGGCGCAGACCGAGATGCTGCGCGACCTGCACAAGGACGTCGAGTCGGTCGCCGACATGATCAACACGATCGAAGGCCTGCGCAGCCAGTTGACCAATCTGACGCGCGTGACGGCGAGCACGCGCGACGCCGCGGCGGTCAAACAGGCGGCGGACGCGCTCGAGCAGAAGCTGCTGCATGTGGAAGACCAGCTGATCCAGCGGCGGTTCACCGGCCAGGGGCAGGACACGACGCGATGGCCGGCGCGTCTGATCTCGAAGCTGACGTATCTGGCCAACGGCGTGGATGGATCGGACGACCCGCCGACGACGCAGGCTAAAGAAGTGCAGGCGGACTACAAGAAGCAGATCGCGACGCTGCAGCAGGAGCTCGACGGCGTGCTGGAAAAAGATCTCACGGCGTTCAACCGGATGCTGCGCGATCGCGGAATCAACAACGTGATCAAGTAGTATCCGGCTTTAGCCGGACCCGTCGTGTCGGCGGAAGTCGTTGCCAGCAAGGAGGAAGCTCGTATGACCCGCTGCGTGCGTATTATCTGCGGCGCCCTGATCATCGTCGCCGGTCTGACGCCGGCCCGCGCGTCGGCGCAGGTCGCGCAGGCCGATCTTCACGGCACCGTCACCGACGAGAGCGCGGCCGCGCTGCCCGGCGTGACGATCTCGGCCACGCACGTCGACACCGGCATATCGCGGACGGCGACCACGTCGGCGACCGGCACCTACGCCATGCCGGCGCTGCCGGTGGGCCGCTACACGATCAAGGCCGAGATGCAGGGGTTTGCCACCGTGGTCAAGGAGGGGATCCCGCTGGCGGTCGGCCAATCCGCGATCCTCGACTTCTCGCTGAAGCTGGCTGCGGTTGCGGAAACGGTCACCGTGACCGGCGAATCGCCGCTCATCGACACGAAAAAATCGGAGCTCGCGGGTCACGTCGAGCAGAAGCAGGTCGAGAACCTGCCGGTGAACGGCCGCGACTGGCTCGGGCTCGTCGCGCTCGTGCCGGGCGCGCGCGGCAACGTCGGCTCGGTGCAGGTCGGCGCCTCGGGCAGCGACATGGCGAAGTACCAGGTCGACGGCGTCGACGTGACCAACCAGTGCTGCGGCGGATCGAACCAGGGCTACAGCATGGAGAACGTCGAGGAGTTCAAGGTCGAGACGAACCGGTACGACGCCGAATACGGCCGGGTGAACGGCGCCGTCATCAACGCCGTCACCAAGTCGGGGACGAACCGGCTGCGCGCGACCGGCTTCGGCTTCTTCCGCGAGGACCGCTACCACGCCGGCGTCCTGACCTTCGGCGACGCGCCGAGCTTCTTCACCGGCCAGGTGGCGCCGTTCGATCAGCGGCAGTCCGGCGCCAACAGCGGCGGACCGATCGTGCGCAACAGGGCGTTCTACTTCGCGAGCTACGAGTATCAGAAGCTGGCGGCGACCGCGCATCCCAATACCGGCTACCGCGAGTTCGACATCGACGTCCCCGCCGACACGACGTCGCACTACACGACCGTGCGCGGCGACCTGCAGGGCAACGACAAGCACCGGATCTTCGCGCGGATGTCGGTGTACGACTGGAAGCAGCTGAACGTCGGCGTCGGCGGCACGACGACGGTATCCGGCGGGTACCAGCGCCCCTCGTCGAACCACGACTTCTCGCTCGGCGACACGTGGGTCGTGAGCACGCGCGCGGTGAACGAGGTCCGCGCCGGCTTCTCCGCGATCAACAACAAGCTCGACTCGAACTGCTACTGCGTGCGCCTGGGGTTCCCCTCGGCCATTCTCGGATCGCCGACCAACTCGCCGCAGTGGTGGAAGGAGATGAACATCCAGGTCAACGATCTCTTCTCGTACTACGTGCCGAGCTGGCACGGCGAGCACAACCTGAAGGCGGGCTTCCAGTTCTTCCGGCCGCATTTCTGGGGCGCGTTTCCGGATCCCGCGTTCGGATCGTTCACCTTCACGCGCGATCCCGCCGACTTCAACGATCCGTCGACCTATCCGAAGCCGACGCAGTACACGACGCAGCTCGGCGACACGTCGTACACGATCATGAACCCGACCTACGGCGCGTTCGTGCAGGACAACTGGACGATCAGCCGTCACCTGACGCTGAACGTCGGCATCCGCTACGACCTCGAGACCGGGACGTCGAACACCGACGTGCCGAGCCCGATTCAGCCCGGCACGCGGCCGCTGGACAGGAACAACGTCGCGCCGCGCGCGGGCTTCACCTACGATCTGCGCGGCGACGGCCGGAGCGTGATCCGGGGCGGCGTCGGCCGCTACTTCGACAAGGTGATGCTGAACCTCACGAGCAACGAGCGGCGCAGCATCCTCGGACAGTTCATCGGCGTCACCATCGTCAATCCCGATTTCAACAATCCGCTGAGCGGACTGACGTTCGCCGACTACAAGGCGCAGAAGATTCCGGGCGGCCTGACCGTGCTGGACAACAACTATCAGACCCCGGTCAACGATCAGGTCTCGATCGGCCTCGCGCAGCAGATCGGGCGCGTCTACGCGTTCCAGATCGACTACGTGCACAGCAAGGGCTACAACGAGCCGATGACGCCGTCGATCAACTTCTTCGAGGATCCGGTGACGCACCTGCCGCTCAGCCCCGCGCGCTACGGGCGCCCGTATCCCGCCTTCACCAACATCACGATGACGACGTCGACGGGCAAGTCGCTGTATGACGGTCTGCAGATGGGATTCACGCGCCGCGCGGCGCGCCTGACGCTCGGCGGCACCTACACGCTGTCGCGGACCTACGACAATCACAACGGGAACCGCGGCGGCACGCCGACGAACTGGTTCAACCTGGCCGACGAGTACACCGACGCCAGCTCCGATCAACGGCATCGGCTCGTGATCAACGGCGTCGCGCAGCTGCCGCTCGGGCTCCAGGCGTCGCTGATCGCGTTCGTCGGATCGCCGCGGATCATCGGCGTCTCGACCAACCTGGATCCGTTCGGCCTCGGCTACACGGGCCGGTGGCTCGATGCGACCGGCCGGACGCTGCCGCGCAACAGCCAGCGGACCGGGTGCGACGGGTGCTTCCCGGTGACGCGCGGCGGCGTGACGACGCTCGAGCCGGTGTCCGGCTGGGACCGCAAGATCGATCTGCGCGTGTCCAAGTCGCAGCTCGTCGGCCACGTCACGCTGCAGGGCATGCTGGACGTCTTCAACGCGTTCAACACGCGAAACGCCACGGGCTACAGCACGAATTTTTTCAGCAGGACGTACCTGCAGCCCTCGAGCGCGACGAACCTGAATTATCAGCCGCGCCAGGTGCAGCTGGGCTTCCGCATTTCGTACTAGCCGCGAAGGAGTGCTTATGCAGCGCCGCCTGATATTGAGCGTCGTCGTCTTCATCTTCATGAGCGCCGCGTTGGCCGTGCCGCGCGCCGAAAAGCCCGCCGCGCCGACGCCGAACTACGGTCTGGCGGCCGAGTGGACCAGCCAGAAAGTGGGACGTCTCGTGTTCGACACCACCGTCACGCCGCGGTGGCTCGAGGCCGGCGACCGCTTCTGGTACAGCTACCAGACGCGCGAAGGTCGGAAGTTCTACCTCGTCGATCCGGTGAAGAAGTCGAAGGCGCCGCTCTTCGATCACGCGAGGATGGCGGCCGCGCTGACGAGCATCACGCGCGAGCCGTCCGACGCGCAGCATCTGCCGTTCACCACCGTGAAGTTCGTCAAGAAAGACACGGCGTTCCAGTTCGACGTGCAGGTCCCGCGCGACGCGGACATCGCGAAACCGAAGAAGCCGATCACCACCGACTCGCAGCAGGCCGCCGCGAAGGCCGACGACGACGATGTCCCGCAGCAGGGTCGCGGCCGCGGGAACGCCGCGACTGCCGCGCAGAGCCGGCGCAACCGCACGCTGCACTTCGAGTACGACCTGGTATCAGGCGCCGTGGAGCTCCTCGACGACGACTATCGCGCGCCGCAGCGGCCGCGCTGGGCGTCGCCCTCGCCCGACGGCAAGATCGTCGTGTTCGCGCGAAATCACAACCTCTTCATGATGGACGGCGACAGCTACGCGCTCGCGCTGAAGAAGGCGGACGACCCGAACATCAAGGAGACACAGCTGACGAAGGACGGCGAAGAGCACTACAGCTACGCGCGCTCGGCGCAGGAGATCCAGAACCAGATCGAACAGCAGCAGCAACAACAGCAGCAGGAGCGCGAGCAGGGCGAACAGATGCTGACCGAGGTCGAACAGGAAACCGTCGGCGGCAAGGACGCGCGCATGCCGGCGATCCAGATCATCTGGTCGAAGGACTCGAAGAAGTTCGCGCTCGTCCGGCGCGATCTACGCAAGCTCGGCGATCTCTGGGTGATCGACTCGCTCGCGCAGCCGCGGCCGAAGCTCGAGCCGTACCGCTACGCGATGCCGGGCGAGGCGAACGTGATGCAGTACGAGGTCCAGGCGTTCGACGTCGCGTCGAAGGCGCAGGTGAAGGTCAAGGCCGATCGCTTCAAGGATCAGACGCTGCAGATCGCTGCGGCGCCCGTGTCGCCGCGCTTCGCCGGCGGAGGCCGCGGCGGCGGTGGTGGCGGCTTCGGCGGCAACAATCCGGATGCGCCGCCCCCGCAGTGGCTCAGCGACACGTCGGACAAGCTGTACTTCACGCGCCAGAGCCGCGATCTGCATCGCGTCGACGTGTGCGTCACTTCGCCGGACACCGGCGACGTGAAAGTGCTGGTCGAGGAGCGGCTCAATACGTACATCGAAACGAAGCCGCTGCGGCTCGCCGGCAACGGTCAGGATCTCCTGTTCTGGTCCGAGCGCACGGGCTGGGGCCACTACTATCTGTACGACACCGCGACCGGCCAGCTGAAAAACGCCGTCACGTCCGGCGAGTACGTGACCACCGGCCTCGAAAGCGTCGACGACAAGGCGCGCGTCGCATATATCACGGCGGTCGGACGTGAGGCCGGCGAAGACCCGTACTACCCGCATCTGTACCGCGTCTCGCTCGATGGCGCGACGGTCAGGCTGCTCAATCCGGGCGACGCGAACCACACGGCCGTGGTCAACGAGTCCGGCCGCTACTTCGTCGACAACGTGTCGCGCGTCGACGTCAGCCCGTCGGCGATCCTGTACGACACGCAGGGCAGCGCGGTCGCCAAGCTCGATTCGCCCGATCTCACCGCGCTGAACGAGGCGGGCTTCAAGTTCCCCGAGCCGTTCAAGGTGAAGGCGGACGACGGCGTGACCGATCTGTACGGCGTCATGTACAAGCCGTTCGACTTCGATCCGGCGAAGAAGTACCCGATCGTCCTGTACGTCTATCCGGGACCGCAGACCGAGAGCGTGACCAAGACGTTCAATCCGCGATCGACCAGCATGGCGCTCGCGCAGTTCGGCTTCATCGTCG
>Ga0114129_10017813_pt1 | contig 10114 bp, 4 predicted proteins | sample RhiMetdeltSRZDD1_FD_80071 | JGI IMG/M metagenome (GOLD analysis project Ga0114129, IMG submission 80071) | Populus rhizosphere microbial communities from Tennessee, USA - Rhizosphere MetaG P. deltoides SRZDD1 (version 2) (version 2) | ecosystem: Host-associated > Plants > Roots > Rhizosphere >...
CGCACCCCGCACTGATCGCAAAAGATCGCGTTAAAAGAATTCTCGGACTGGCATTGCGGGCAAATCATAACGGGAATCAATCCCAGTTAGGTTGCATCGTACCCCAATTCCGTTGAGCCCGAGTTACTTTGCATATCGACGGGAGCAAGAGGAGTGTATAGTACCCGGCCATGCCAAAAGCAAGTTAAAGGATTGCTATATAAACGCTAATTGCCTCTCTAACCATCCGGCAATGGCGCGGCAACTAGAAAACGAGACCAAATGCCTCGTCGATTACGTTCGAGGAAAATCGATAACCGAAGATCATTTGGACGGTTCCATCCGAAATTTGAGCGCTTCCATTCAAGCTTCCAGCCCAAGATGAACCGGCGCCGAAGTCGCCGACGCCTCGATCTTTACCGAATGCCGTCGAGCAATTAGAACGCCGGCTAATCGAAGAGGCACTGCGAAATTCTGGTGGAAACAAACAAAAAGCGGCTCAGATGCTAGGCCTGAGCCGCCAAGGATGGATTGAGAAACTGAAACGGTTAGGAATCCGACGAGGGAATTGACCGAGTTGCACCACCTTCTAGCGAAGAGTACCGCTATCGATTGCATCCTTTATCTTCTTAGCGATCACCTTCTTCAGATCTTGGGCCGCCTGCGTGTTGGCGAATGTTGGATCCGCCATCGCTGCCGCGACAAGCTGTCCCATTTGACTATTTAAGGCCTTCATCGCCGATGCGCCTTGTATTTGTGCCCGTAGCTTAATCTCCGCAAACTTCGCAAATGTCGCATTATCGACTGCAGTCGCTTGAGCGCTAATAGTCATTGCATTCCTCCATACGGTTGAACTTCGATAATTAGCTTGTATGGGACTTTCCACTCGCTGTCAAGCAAAAATACTAAATCCTTCGCGCGACCCATCATCGTAATCGGGGCGCGCTTACTTTTGGGTGTCACAGAAGGCTTCGGGGTCGCAGTGTTTTATTATAACGCTCTGACTTTCGTCGATTAGGACTGCCGACTCTTGACCATTAGGTTCGTTAACCTTCTTAACCTTGAAGCTTTCTCTCGTGCTGTCAAATATTCTTTTCGCGTTCTCAAAATCGGCGAAGTCCATTATCAAAAAAGAATAAATCAGACAATCCCGAACTGGACCGCTGCTATTGCAGGCCCCGGTATTATTCATTGGATCTGTATAGTACCAATTGCTATCTCCCTCATCTATCATTCTTGTGCCGACGTCTATCGGATAATCTCCAACATTCTGAATCAGCAGATCTATCTTATCCGCACCAACAATGTTAACTCCACGCAACGCAAGGTTTCTGTCGAGCCCACGCGGCATTTCTAGTTCAATCCACTTTTTCCAGTTCACCCCATGTTCCAAGCTCGCGGTCACCCAATCTGGTTTACCACTTTTTAGTTTTGGCTTCACTGAAAAATTGGCAGTGAAGTATGGGTTATTGTCAAGCGTAATATGCTTTTCCACTGTGCCATCCAACGTTTCTTCGCCGCTCCCCATGAAAAACCGTACCTCGGTGCTTCCTTCCTCCGGATTTCGATGGCAAAACACAGTCAAGTTGGGGGCTGAACCTTTGAAATCGAATTTTTCGTGCGGTTCAAACTTTAGATCAGGGGGAATTACTGCCACGTTCATGTCGTTCGGCATAACCTCAGGGCCTAGTGTAATCCTCCTCACGTCCGAGCCCCTCGTCAAAGTCCATTTAAGAGGTTGACTTGGTATGACCTCACTTGGGTGGTTGTTCCGAAAAAATACATGTATACCACCTGTGACGTCGATTTTGGAGCAAAGCAATTCGAGATTTGAATTAGGGTTCGCCTCTGGTGTCAGCCGTACCACACGATCTGGGTTTTGCCACCCTTTGGAGATAAACCCACTCGCCTCAAAAATCTGAGTCGGTGAAGCGCCCAGAGACTTGAGGCTAACTTCACCACCAAAGAAGTGATTTTTGATTTTTACATTCCAAGAATTTTCATTTACCTCATTTCCGGTTTTCTTAAGCAGCGCGATTATGTTGCCATTCGTTTCTGATTTCTTCTTCTCAATCTCGTTTTCCGATTTATTCTCGTCATTTTTCTCCTGCCCAGTGATGCCTACGCAAACAACCTCGAGGTCCGATTTAGCGGGAAATTCCAATTTTATTTTGAGTCTTTCGTCTAAACTTGGCCCAGCGAGGATGCCTTTTACACATCGACTCTCTCCTGGCGGAATCTTTCGGTGCTCAAGTCTCACGGTCCCACTAAACCGTGGTTTTTCATTAGAGTTACCTGGCAGAAGAAACATATGCCCAATTCCCGAGAAATCGATGAAGGTTCTCTGGCCCTCTAGCGCTTTTGAATAAATATGATTAGCGGCGTCACCGGCGTCGACCGGATCGGATCCTCCCTTCAAAATGAGGGTTGGTAAATTATGTCTGTACTTGGGTTCCGCTGGATCCCACGGCACTATATTGTTCACATCATCGGCGATCCCTACTTTTTTGATTTGCTCATTGGCACCCGACTCACCCGCACTTCTCTTCAGCGCGCCAGCGAAGTCCTTTTTGTCTCCGGTCAACCATTCTCTTAAAAATCTCAGGTCGATGCCATCGTAGTTGTTTATAACATAGAAGGCTCTATCCGCGTGGTCTCGCTCTTCACACTTGTCCTCTCCTCTAGAAACATTGGTCTCATCCAGCACTTCATCTCGGATGACTTGGCCGATTCGATCTTGATCCGTCGTTGTGCTGGAGCTCGGGAACCATCCTAACTGGCGAATTCTTCTCAGTTCTTGAAAAAATTGACGGCTGTATTTTCCTAAACCATCTTGAAGTTTACCCTGTTGTTTGAGTGTGCAATAGTTGTCGACGACAAATTGAATGGTGCCAAACGCCTTCTCTGTTTGAGCAAAAATACCGCCAGGGTCATCCACTTTGCCAAAAACTTCGTCTATTATTGTGATTCTCGTATCCTTCCCGAGTGAGTTGAACGTTTCTGACAGATAGATCTTCTCCAACGTCTCTCGTTGGATCTTCCACGCTCTGTTGTTGATTTCTTTGAACGTGTTGATTGCGTCCGCTGAGCCGGCGAACATATGCCGCGACAATGGTCCGAGAAGAACAAGCTTTTTGACCTTGTCGGAATACTGACTTGCATATTGTTGGGCGAGCACTGTTCCATAACTCCAGCCAATTATCGCATCCCACTGAGCATGTTTGCCTGGACCGTCTTTGCTGAGAACTTTACCCATGAAATCCTTGCGGATTTCCTCGATATCTTCGACCGCAAAGGAAGTTCTCAGAAATCTATCGAACTCATTACCCGCCGGGATTTGGCTATAGCCTGAACCGCGCAAGTGGAAGAAAACCACATTGTAATCATTGTGGCGAAGAAAATCAGCGAACGTTTCGTTATTGTCTGGCTTGTCAGCGCGAAATTGGACTAAATTCCCTGGACCCCCTGCAACAAAAAGAACCGTTTTCTTGGCGAAACCACGCCCTGTTGGTGGTCGTGCAAAATAGTATAATGAAAAATAACCGTCCTTGAGATGCTTAGGGTCTAGAGGCACCGAAATCATCCTCTGAGCACCGTCGTTAGTTGGCGATAGCCCCACACTTTCATCAGAATCCCAAACTATAGACACATTTGACGTTCGTTGCGTAGAGAGCGTGCACGATCCCATCGATACCGAAACAATTAGGATAACCGTGAATGTTACGAGCGATCGCATAAGTCCCCCGATAGTTTATTAAGTTCCAAAATCAAGTGAAGTTTCTGAAATTTGTCTTTCCAAGCTAAGCATCATCGATTTCAACAGCGCACCCAAACTTGCTATAATATCCCCGACAACATTGTTGTCGAAGGTATCAGTCTTATAGTTTACACTCCCTGTCAACGTCGTTGACGTTTCCCGCAATCTAAAAATCAAATCATACGTCGTAAGCATAACTCCACAATCCTCGTTGGGTGCCTGCCATGTAAACGGTGCAATTGTGAGGCCGGGCAGTTCCCTATCCTGCATCGTGGCCACCTGATAGCTCAACAAGACCTGAAACGGAGGGTTCGACTTGATGCGGGTCTCTTGTTGCATAGCACGCGCTAGTCGCTCAAACGGAAGTTCTTGGTTGGCGTTCGCTGCTAAAGTAACCCCCCTTACCCGTTTCAAAAGTTGCCTGTAAGTCATGTCGGGAGAAATCATGGTCCGCAGGATGACCGTGTTTAGGAAGTGACCCACGACGTCCCTTATTTCGCTTCGGCCACGGTTGGCGACCAAAGTTCCAATCCGAATATCCTGCTCACCGGTAAGGCGATAGAGCATGATGTCCAAAGCGGTTACCAGAACCATGAAGGGCGTACAGTTTTCCCGAACAGCAAGCAGTCTGATGCCCGCAACCAAAGTTTCGTCAAACTGTAGCGGTACACGTAAGGTACGAAAGCTGAACTCCGCTTCGCGGTTTTGTTTGGGCGGGAAACTCAGTCTAGGCAGCGGGCCTCCAAGCCGTTTAGCCCAGTAAGCAAGCTGTTTCTTCAACACTCCGCGCTCCAACAGACTCCTTTCCCAGTGAACATAGTCCGCAAACTGAATTGAAAGCTCGGGAAGAGGCGATATGTCCCCTTGAGAGAATGCCTTGTACAGAACCGCCAATTCTCTTCGAAAAACCTGCATCGACCATTCGTCGCTAATGATATGATGGATTGTGATGAGCAACAGGGATTGTTTATCAGTCAAGACTACTAGTTTGGCTCTTAATAACGCGCCAATCGATAGATTGAACGGCAGCTCCCTTTCTTCCAAAATCAAACCAGCAGCCCGTTGCGACACATCGTCCGGTTCTCCACCTCGCAGATCCTCCACAGGTAATTGAAACTCGGACCCGTCTTTGATGATTTGAACGGGACGCCCGTCGATCTTGGCGAAAACAGTTCGTAGAGCTTCGTGACGTCGAACGATCTCTTTTAGTGCTTTTTGCAGGGCGTTGATATTGAGATCACCGCTTAACTGGTAGACGTAAGGCATGTTAAAAAAATGTGTGCCCGGGATCATCTGGTCAAGTTGCCACAAGTGCTCTTGGTTCATAGAAAGGAACAAAGGTTGATCGCGTGGGATCGGAACGATCGGTGGCAATTCGGGGCCGTGTCCCTTACGGATAACATTCTCAAGTTTTCCGGTTAGACCCGCGACTGTAGGCGCCTCGAAAAGCACACGCAACGGGATTTCCCGATTGAAGGCATCTTGCAGTCTAGAGACAATATGAACCGCCAAAATCGAGTGTCCACCGAGTTCGAAAAAGTTGTCGTAGATACCGATATTTTCGATTCTCAGCACGTCCTGCCATACCTGACCGATCAGTCGCTCGATTTCTGTCCGAGGTACCTCAAAGTCTTGAGCTACATGAGCTCCGGCATCATCTGGCGGTGGTAACTTCTGGTGGTCTACTTTGCCATTAGGTGTTAGCGGCAGCGTATCTAAAATCATAAACATGGATGGAATCATGTATTCTGGCAATTTCTCTTTTAGGTAGGACCGCAGCTCACTGAGGGAGGGCACTGAATGCTCCCTCTGCACCACATAACCCACTAAGTTTTTTCCGGTCCACGATTCCCGCTCACGAACCACGACTACACAGTCTTTCACCCTCGGGTGCTTGGTTAGTGCAGTCTCAATTTCACCTAGTTCGATTCGGTAGCCGCGAAACTTGACCTGCTGATCTTTCCGACCCAGGAATTCAATGTTGCCGTCCGACCGGTAACGAGCCAAGTCACCGGTTCGATATAGACGTGCACCGCGATCATCGCTGAAGGGATTGCGGATGAATTTCTCAGCTGTGAGTTCAGGATGATTCAAGTATCCACGCGCTAATCCGGCACCGCCGATGAAAATCTCGCCTGGCACCCCAACGGGAACCGGCTGCCAGTGCGCGTCCAAAATATATATCTCTGTATTGAAAATTGGCCGGCCAATCGTCGCGAAGCCGTTTTGCTTTCTCAGTGTGAATGTTGAATAGGTCGTGGATTCAGAGGGTCCATAGAGATCATAAACCTTACCGACTGTGCCTTGTTCGTAGATCTTGTTGACGAGGTCGGCTGGCAAAGGCTCGCCTGCCAGGTTGACCACGCGGACTGACTCGGGTAACGGTCCCGTCGCCATCAACGCGTTCATTACGGAAGGTACGGTATTGACAAGCGTGACTTCATTGTCCTCCGGCATGGAATGGAACTGAAGCGCATTCACGGCCAGTATGACTTTGCCGCCCCAACTTAGAGGAACGAACAGCTCGAAAATGGAAAGATCAAAGCAAATTGATGTAGAAGCTAGCACACCGGCTAATTCATCATTCGTGAAAATACTCTTCGCCCAGTAAAGGAGAGCAACGGTGTTGCGGTGTTCGATGGCTACGCCCTTCGGTTGTCCTGTGGAGCCCGACGTGTAGATGATGTATGCGAGATTACTCGGATTGGCGCCGCGGCCGGGGTTATCCATACTCTGTTGCGCAATGGTCTCCCAATCTCGATCCAGACAAACCAACTTCATCTGAGAATAGAGGATTGAAGATACAGGATCGCGATCCTCGGTGTTCAATCTTCCATCTTCAATCAATCGTTCCTCCGTGAGTAAGACCAAGACCTGAGAGTCTTCCAACATGAACCGCAGCCGTTCTCTCGGATAAGCAGGATCCAAAGGCACATACGCTCCACCTGCTTTTAGAATCCCCAACAAACCAACCACCATCACTATGGATCTCTCGATGCAGATCCCGACCAGCTTCTCTGCCCCAATTCCCAAACTTCGTAAGTAATGCCCTAGCTGATTTGCTCGGTTGTTTAGCTCCCGATAAGTCAGCTGCTTCCCATCGAACTGCACCACAATGGCCTCCGGTGTGCTCTCCACCTGGGCTTCAAACAGCTCGTGGATGCACGAGTCCTTGGGATAATCGGCCGCCGTGTCATTCCACTCCATTAGTAACTGATGCTTTTCTTCTTCTGTGAGCAGAGGCAACGTAGAGGTGGATTGGTCCGGTTCAGCAACTATCCCTTCCAACAAGGTTTGGAAATGGTCTGCCGTGCGCTCGATAGTCGAACGATCAAAGAGATCGGTGTTGTACTCAAAGAATCCGATGAGCTTGCCCTCTCGCTCGCGAAGGAACAGCGCCAGATCGAATTGTGATGTCCGGGTCTCGATCTCCATCCGCTCGAAACTGAGCCCCGACGCTTCAGCGAGAGGTCTGGTTGCGTTTTGCAAAGCAAACATCACCTGGAACAACGGATTGCGGCTCAGATTTCGCTCGGGCTGTAACTCCTGAACCAATTTTTCGAAGGGCAGGTCTTGATGTGCATAAGCTTTCAGGCAAACATCCCGTACCCGCAAAAGAAGCTCTTTGAAGGTCAGTCTCCCGGAGAGTTCGGTGCGCAAAACCAGGGTGTTGACAAAAAATCCGATTAACTCTTCAACCTCAGTGCGATTGCGATTGGCGATCGGAGAGCCGACAACGACATCTTCTTGTCCTGTATATCGATAAAGCAGGATCTGGAACGCGGCCAACAATGCCATGAACTGAGTGACTCCTTCGCGTCTGCTCAATTCATTGATTCCCGCGGTTAGAGACTCTGGCAGCGATATCGGTTGCCTTGCGCCGCGAAAACTCTGCTTCGCCGGCCTGGGGTGGTCGGTGGGCAGACTAAGCGGGGGGAGATTCTCAAGCTGCTTTCTCCAGTAAGAAAGCTGGGTCTCCAGCACCTCCCCTTGCAGCCATTCTCGTTGCCAGACTGCGTAGTCCGCATACTGGATAGGCAGATCTTGCATAGGGGAAGGTCTTCCGTTTGCAAAGGTTTCGTAGAGTGTCCAAAGTTCCCGCGTGAAAATCCCCATCGACCACGCGTCGGACACGATATGATGGGTTGTCAGGACTAAAATACGATCGTTGTCACTTAAGCGGAGCAGCGTAGCCCTCAGCAATGGCCCCGCAGACAGATTGAAGGGGCACCTAGCTTCCTCTGTGATCAAACGTGCGACCTCTGCGTCGCGCTCAGCGCTCGATAACTGTTGAAGGGCAATCAGCCGGATGGAGAGCTTCTGTTCTGCCGCCGCTTTCTGTACCGGTCGGCCATCGACAACATCAAATCTGGTCCGCAATACTTCGTGGCGGCGCATGATCTCATTGAGACTTGCCTCCAAAGCCTCACGGTTCAAAGTTCCAGTCAAGCGAGCCGCCCGGCAGATATTGTATGCGGAGCTTCCCGGCTCAAGTTGCTCCAAAAACCAGAGCCTTTCTTGCGCGAACGATAAAGGCGATGGTTGATCCTTCGCCATGCGCCGAATCGGCGGCGGCGCAAAACGGAAAGCGGTTTCGCTATTATGGAGAAACTCGAAGATTTCTGTTTTGCGCTCAGCGATTTGCTCGCGCAGCGCTGCGGTAAGAGCTCCTTTGGGCGCACTAACGCGCAGGTGCTCGCCTTCGGCGGAGAGCCGAATATCAAGGTTATTGAGATCCGCGATAAAGTCGGCGATCCTTATAACTCGATCTCCTCTCGCTCTTTGTTCTGAGCGTTACCTATTGCTTCCCGAGTTTTCGCAAGCAGCTCAACTTGGCTGGCCAGGCTTGCCACCGTGGGTGTTTCCAGGAAACTACGCAGCTCCAACGTGACGCCAAAGGTTTCCCTGACTCGGGCGGCGACCTGAGCCGCAAGCAACGAATGGCCTCCGAGACGGAAAAAATTTTCGTCTACACCAACCTGCTCTCGACCCAAGACCTGTGCAAAAATTTGGCTCAAGGTCCGTTCAACGGGGGTTTGTGGAGGACGAGATGATCCTTCCGAAACCGACTGAATTTGGTCCGGGGGACGGAGCGCTTGGTAATCAACCTTACCATTGGGAGTAAGCGGCAACCTGCCCAAGATCAAGAAATGGGAAGGCACCATATAATCCGGAAGTCTCACGCTCAAGAACGAGCGTAATCCGTCGATTGAAAGCGGTTGATCTAATTCGGGTACGACATACGCTACTAACCGCAAATCATGGGTCGAGATTGGAGAGGATCCCTCGAGGAGGAACTCTTTTGAAACAACGGCCGTGCCTTTTATAGCCGGATGTTGACTCAGGACGGATTCGACCTCAGCCAACTCCACGCGGAAGCCGCGAATATTGACTCGGCGGTCATTCCTCCCGGCCCATTCCACGTTTCCATCCGGCAAATATCTCCCAAGCTCACCGGTTCTGTAGAGCCGGTCATCTCGATCACTCGTGAACGGATTGGTTACAAACTTCTCTGCAGTAAGTTTTTCGTCGCCGATGTAACGTTCCGCTAAATGAGGACTGCGCACGTAAAGCTCTGCGAGCTCCCCGACGCCTGCTAACTGCCGGTTCTTGTTCACGAGCAATAATTGAACGTCTTTGATGCCACGACCCAATGGTATCGCTCGTCTTACCTCATCATCACCGGTTAATGGCCATTTCTCAGGGATCTCATAGTAGCCGACTGCACGCTGGGTCTCCGTAGCACCGTAGAAGCTCCCAACCTTTGCGTTTAACGCGAGTTCACGGATCTTCTCTACCTCTTGCCCTGTTAAGACATCACCTCCAAAAAAGATGCGGCGGACCGATCGTAGAGTCTTGTCCCCCGATGTTCGTAACAACCGACCTAGAGCGGGAGTGAGGTGTAGCACAGTGATCGCGTTCTCTTCAAGCCACTGGGTGAGTAAATCAGGAGACTTTAGAATTTCGGGAGCAGGTACATAAAGTGTTGCGCCTAACGCCAAGGCCGTGAACACGTCGCGATGTAAGTGATTATACGCAAGCCCGGAGAGCAGGCTGAAACGATCCCTTGGTCTCAAGTCGAACGCTTGTTCCTGCCACGGCAGGAAATGGGTAACTGGCCCGTGTCTACAGAGAACAGCTTTCGGTTGTCCCGTCGAACCCGATGTAAAGGCGATATAGGCGGGATCATCAGCCCGAATCGGTATGCGTGGATCGAGCTTCGAGTAGGCTTGCAGAGGATCAGTGTCGGGAGATGGTTTGCGATTTAGAATCGCGAGTTGGCAGCAGAGATCCCGCGACGTGAGAAATTCCTTTAATTCCTCGGCCATCTCCCCGGCACCCTCGATATACAGCCATGCGCGCGGCCGCGCGATCCGC
>Ga0114129_10017814_pt1 | contig 10113 bp, 8 predicted proteins | sample RhiMetdeltSRZDD1_FD_80071 | JGI IMG/M metagenome (GOLD analysis project Ga0114129, IMG submission 80071) | Populus rhizosphere microbial communities from Tennessee, USA - Rhizosphere MetaG P. deltoides SRZDD1 (version 2) (version 2) | ecosystem: Host-associated > Plants > Roots > Rhizosphere >...
GACCCGCGCTGAAGAAGGGGATCTCTTTCGAATGTTCTCACGAACGGGAGAGGCGCTGCTGCAAGTTGCCGGGTTGCGCCGCAGCCATCCTCAAGCTGCACAGATCGCAGCAGTGGTTGCAGAGATGGTTTTGCGCGAGCCGATCCGATGAACGTCAATAGGACCTATAGGACTTATTCGACCTATCTCTAGTGAAATGACCAATGATGAGGTTCTGCGCTAAGATTGGCCACCGCATCTTTAATCACCAGAGAAAGGATTCATAAAATGTCTACTCCCGCGTCTCAACAGCCGTCTCCCCAACTCTTCTTTCAAACTATTAATGCCTATCAACAGACCGAGGCTCTGAAGGCTGGTATTGACCTGGAAGTGTTTACCGCGATCGGCGAAGGGAACACAACTGCTGCTGACATTGCGAAGCGTTGCAATGCCTCAGAGAAAGGAATTCGCATTCTTTGTGATTACTTGACGATCATGGGAATGCTCACGAAAGAGACCAACAAATACGGTTTGACGCTCGATTCATCAGTCTTTCTTGATAAGAATTCACGGGCCTACCTCGGCGGCGCGACCGAGTTCCTTTGTGACCCTATGCTGACTGAGCCTTCGAGGAACATGACGGAAGCAGTCAAGCGTGGTGGCACAACGTTGGAGGGTGAGGGAACGGTCAGCCATGACAATCCGGTGTGGGTGAAGTTCGCCAGAGCGATGGCGCCGATGATGGCAATGCCTGCGCAGTTGATGGCCAAACTTGTCGATCCTCAGGGTGATCGGAAGCTGAAGATTCTGGATATTGCCGCGGGCCACGGTTTGTTTGGTCAAGCCTTTGCCGCGAATAACCCGCAGGCAGAAATTGTCGCTCTGGATTGGCCCAATGTCCTGGAAGTGGCAAAAGAGAATGCAGCTAAGGCTGGTTTGTCTGACAGGTACAGCACAATCGAGGGAAGCGCTTTCGATGTCGACTACGGTACGGACTATGACCTCGTCCTTTTGACCAACTTCATCCATCACTTCGATCCGCCAACGTGCGAGACGCTTTTTAGGAAAGTACACGCTTCGCTGGCTGAAGGTGGTCGCGCAGTGACACTGGAGTTTGTGCCTAATGACGATCGAGTTACGCCGCCACAAGCAGCGGGTTTCTCTGTGATGATGTTGGTCAGCACTCCTTCTGGAGATGCGTATACATTCCGCGAAATCGAGAGCATGGCAGCAAATGCCGGTTTTTCGAAGAGCACTTGCCATCCACTGCCACCATCGATTCAGACGGTGGTGATTTCGGAAAAGTAGGGTCCGATAAACTTTTCAGTTTGTCGTGACGTGGGATCGAAGCCCTTCGAATCGTCGGGCCTGATTCCTGCGTCACGACAAGCTAAAGCATATCGGACATCAGAAAGGCCTTCTATGCGTTGCTCCCTCCTCCTTATTCTCTGTCTATTCACGCAAGGACCACTTCTTCTTCAGAACAGAACAAGCAGTTCGCAATCCGAAACCGTTTACCTGCTCAAGCCAGCTCGGGTATTCGACGGCATCTCCGAGCAGTTACATGAAGGATGGGTCGTCTTAGTACGTGGGCAGAAGATCGACGCCGCTGGACCAGCCGCGACCGTCAATGTCCCAGCTAACGCAACAGTCGTCGATCTTCCTGGGCTGACTTTGCTGCCTGGCCTTATTGAAGCTCATTCGCACATTCTCCTGCATCCGTACAGTGAAACCGTTTGGAACGATCAGGTTGCACACGAGTCTTTGAGTTTGCGCGTGGCGCGAGCGACAAACCATCTGCGCAACACGCTGCAGGCCGGCTTTACCACCATCCGCGATCTTGGCACTGAAGGCGCTGGCTATGCTGACGTTGGTCTTAAGCAAGCGGTTGAGCAAGGCATCATTCCGGGGCCGCGCATGTTCGTGGTGACACGCGCGATTGTCGCAACCGGAAGTTATGGCCCAAAGGGCTATGCTTCGGAGTGGCGTGTTCCTCAGGGAGCTGAAGAAGCCGATGGAGTTGATAGTCTGACTCGAGTTGTGCGGGATCAGATCGGGCATGGCGCTGATTGGATCAAGGTCTATGCTGATTATCGTTGGGGCACTCAAGGTGCCGCGCCGACGTTTTCACTTGAAGAACTCAAACTGGCTGTGGAGACGGCGCGAAGTGCCAATGTTCCTGTTGCAGCTCATGCTACGACTACCGAAGGAATGCGGAGAGCAACTCTGGCGGGTGTTGAAACCATAGAGCACGGTGATGGTGGAACTCCGGAAATCTTTCGTTTGATGAAAGAGCACAACGTTGCACTTTGCCCAACGCTTGCGATTGCCGGCGCCAATGCGGAACGTAAGCGCGGCGTTTTCAAGGCTGCGCTCGAAGCGGGCGTTACGATCGCCAGTGGTAGCGACGTCGGAGTCTTTGCGCATGGCGATAATGTTCGTGAACTTGAAGCGATGGTGAATTTTGGAATGCCGGTAATTGATGCGCTTCGTTCGGCAACCTCGATCGACGCGCGTGTATTGCACATGGCGGACAAGATTGGACAAGTTAAACCAGGATTGTTCGCGGACGTGATCGCGGTTGAAGGCGACCCAACGCGTGATATCTCTGCCCTGAGACACGTGAAGTTTGTGATGAAGGGTGGGGTGATCTACAGGCAAGAGCGTTGAGCTTTATACTTTGTCCTTGGTGCTTTGTTCTTTGTAAGTGAGTCGTGGTTTTCACTCCGGAGGAGTGGGATGTTTATAGGTGTGAGTTTTTCAGTGAGTCCTTCACTCCAGAGGAGTGATATGTTCAGGGTGCGGTTCCGAGACGCCGTGACAAACATGTCACTCCTCCGGAGTGAAGCTGCATGCCACGGACTCGCATCTATAAACATTTCACTCTTCCAGGGTGAAGACCACCTACCAAGCACAAAGCTCAAAGAACAAAGCTCAAAGAACAAAGCTCAAAGAACAAAGCTCAACTCCCACTAACAACCCTCGCCACGATCGCCAACATCTCCTCGGTCTTAAACGGCTTGGGTACGAACGCGCTGAAACCAATTTGCAACGCCCGTTCACAATCAATGTCGGCATGTGCAGTAACCGCTACACAAGGAATGTGAGCCGTGCTCGCATCGCCCTTAAGCGTTTTGAATACCTCCCAACCATCCAACTCCGGCATCGACAAGTCGACCATGATCAGGTCGGGCAACTTTTCGCGGGCAGATGAAATACATTCCTGCCCGTCTTTGGCTTCCCACACTTCATAGTTGGCAGTGGTCAAGAGCAATCGCAGCAGTTCACGATTGTCGTCGTAGTCGTCGGCGATGAGTATGGTTTTTGACATCCCTTTCAGCTTTGGGGCCAAGCTTACCAGACGTGGGCCAGCCGGTAGAAACCGATCTCAGATTTCAGATCTCAGATCTCAGAGTTTTCCTCCCGGAAAAGGTCATCGAATCCACGTTGTCTGCCATACGGGAGGCCTCACCGGGGAAACTCTGAGATCTGGGATCTGAAATCTGAGATCCTGCCTCCCAAAACGATTTCTTGACTACCGTAACCGCAGCCGTTCATAATCGCTCTTTAGAGGCTCCGGGCCCCCGACAGCCTCTTTTACAGTGCGGGCACTCGGCAGGAAACCCTTGGTTCAAATCCCTACCTGCAAGACCTTGAGGTTCGTCACAAAACAATTCACCAGACGGAGGAGCGAGCTGTGGTCAACGGACATTTGGAAGATAGCTTGCGGCATGAAATCGAGAGCTACCTCGAGGGCCGCCTTAGTGCAATCAAACAGGAAATAGCTTCCCTTCAGGGCCAGCTCAATGAGGCGCTGACGAGTCTGCTCGAGCGCCAAAGCGATGTGCAGATGGAAGGCAGTTTGGCTACTTCCATCGCCGAACACCTCCGAGCCGCTCACGAACGCGGGATTGACCTGGCGGCTTCAGAGTCGTCCCGGGCGAAGGCTTCCAGTGACATGGCCATTGTCAAGGCTGGCATCATGGAGGTCAACGAGCAAAAGTCTCAGGCCGAGATTTTGAAGACGTTGGTGAACCGAGCCGCCTCATTTGCTCCGCGAGTTGCCTTTTTTGTGGTTAAGGGTGGACAGGCGACGGGCTGGCGAGGACGCGGGTTCGAAGGTACCGTTGGCGATCGGTCCGTGCAGAGTATCTCTCTGTCGCTCGACTCTGACACGGTCATTTCCAGTGCCGCCAAATCGCTCCAAACCTGGAGCGGTGGTGCAGGCTCTCATGCCGACGATCATCTGTTGTTGAATAGACTGGGTGAAGAACCCGCGCAGCGCATCGTCACGATTCCTCTCGCTGTGCGTGGTAAAGCCGTTGCTGTTCTCTATGCCGACTCCGCTGGGCTCGATTCAGAGTCGATCAATCTCGAAGCTCTTGAGACCCTGGTCAGAGTTTCAGGCATGGCGGTCGAATTATTGTCAGTCAGTCATGCCCCGAAACGCGTCGCGGAGGAAGCACCCGCAGCGCCGGCAGCCGAACCTTCGCCTGCACCCGAGCCGAGCTATACGCCGACAAGCGAATACGAACAGACTGAGCCTGCCAGTTTTTCAGAGCCATCGTTCTCTGGTGCTGAGACAGTAGAGACTCCATATATTCAGACGGAGCCGTACACTGAACCGGCAGCGCCTGCCAGCGATTATGTCTCTGAGGTTTCAGAACCAGAAACTGCCGCAGCGCCCGTCGAAGAATCTTCATTATTAGCTGAACCCGCGGAGCAACTTGAGCCCGCTCAGGCAGAACCTTCGACGCCTCTTGCTCGACGTCGGTATGGTCAGGATGCCGAGCTCCCTGTCGAAGTCGCGAGCGACGAAGAGCGACGGTTACACAATGATGCGCGACGCTTCGCACGTCTGTTGATCTCGGAAATCAAGTTATACAACGAGCAGAAAGTAGCTGAGGGTCGTTCAGAACATGATCTTTACGATCGGCTGCGCGAGTACATTGATCGCTCACGCGAAATGTATGACAAGCGCGTCAGAGCAGAAGTAGCCACTCGTTATGACTACTTTCATGGTGAACTGGTCAACACCCTCGCGGAAGGCGACGTCTCGAAGTTGGGTTCGAACTACCCCGGAGCAACGGTTAACGCTTAGATTCGCACCAAAGCCAATGTCCGATATGCTTTAGCTTGTCGTGTCGCAACCAACCAAGCCCGAAAGCTTCAGAGGCTCTTCAAAACTCAGAGCTTGGTTGGTTCGCCGCTTACCCCCTTCCCAACTTGCGCTGGGTGATAATTTGAACCTGTTCTGAAATTAAGTGTTGTACCAGGGTTGTTGTTCTAGTGAATCGTACCATCGGTAAACATCGCCTAATCATCGTTATCCTCGGCGTTGCCGTCCTGACCGTCGCGTCCCTTCCGTTCCTGCTAAGTGCGAGCTGTCGCACGCACCCGCAAACTCCGGCTGAACAAAAAGCACTCGAAAGCATGCGTACGATGACGCGCAATGATGTGCTGCCGTCGGAAGATGTTGTTGCGGGTATCGAGAACCAGTTTCCTCGAACAAAAGTGGCCGCACTTGCTCGGATGCTGCGGGCCCGAATCAAGCTGAATGCCCGGGATTTTAACGGCGCGGCAACGATGCTTGATTCTTCTGTAATTCGGTCTCAAACGTCAGTGTACGACTACGCGTTATCAATGCGCGGAAACGCACTCGAACAGCTCGGAAAGGACGCCGAAGCACGAGCAATTTACCAGGAGCTAATCCAGGATTATCCCACATCACTTCGCGCGCGCGACGCTGCTCTTCGCGCTGCAGCGTTGCTGATGAAGAGTGGTGAAGCCTCGGCCGTTCCCCTTGTTCTCAAAGATCTGACGCAGGCTGATGACGCCACTGCTTTGTTAACTGCAGCCAAAGCGTACGAACAGAGTGGGGACCCTACGAAAGCTCTGGCAAGCTATCGACGTGTTTACTTTTTCGCGCCTGCTTCATCCGAAAGCACGGAAGCCGCTTCTTCAATCACTCGTTTGGGTTCGACCGCCTCACCAGCTTCAGCCGAAGAAGCGATTACTCGTGCAAATCGCTTGTTCGATAGTAAGAAATATGCTGACGCGGTTTCATCATACGGCGAGTCGTTCGCGAAGTTTCCTATGACCGCAACCACCGAAAACCAACTTCGTCGGGGAATCGCGGCTTACAACGTACGCAAAACTCCCGAAGCGGTTGCTGCTCTAACAACTGTTCCGACAGCGGCCGGCGAGACTCGCGCAGAAGCCCTGTTCTATCTGGCACAGACTTATGCACGAGCTCGACAGTGGGAACAGGCCAGAGCGACTGTCGAGGAGTTGCGCAAAAATTTTTCAACGAGTGGCTTTACGCCGAGAGCACTCGTGGCTGTTGGTCAGATTGCAGATGACGCAAAGAACAATACTGACGCATCGTACTTCTTTCGCGCGGCAGTGAATTCATATCCCGGTGCTTACGAAGTCGCACAGGCGCAGTTTAATCTCGCGTGGGAGCAGCACGACGCAAAGAATTTCCCTGAGTCGTCGCGTTTACTCACTGAACATCTCGCCTTATATGCGGACAAGAACACGGACAATCGCGGACGGGCCGGTTACTGGGCGGCTCGCGATTCTGAACGCGCTGGGAAGCTCGCGGAAGCTCGCGCGCTTTACGAAGCGATGCAGGCCCGCTACGACGCGAATTGGTATGGTTACTTAGCAAAGCAGCGTCTGGATGTTTTGACGCGTACAACACAACCTAAGACGTTCGCGCCCGATTCGATGGTCGGACGCGCGATCGCGAATCTTCAGACTGTGACGGTAGCTGAGGAAACCGCTGGACCGGAACAAGAGAACAGAATCTTCAAAGCGGATGAGCTTTCAAATATCGGTTTGGATGAGTGGGCACTCAAAGAACTGGCAGCGGCGGGAGAAACCGCGCCCAATAGTCCGAAGGTCAATCTCGCAATCGCGCGTATCTATCGATCTAACGACGACAATGTTCGAGCGTTGAATACGTTGAAAAACAGTTTCCCTGATTACTCGCAGATGAAGCCGGAGGAGATGACACGTGAAGAGTGGGATGTCTTCTACCCACTCAATTATTGGGACATCATCGTGCAGGAATCACGCGCGCGAAACCTCAATCCCTACCAGGTAGCTGGTTTGATTCGTCAGGAAACGATCTTCACGACCCGCTCGAAGTCCTCGGCAAACGCGTATGGGTTGATGCAGGTGTTGGTTCCCACTGGACGACTAACCGCGCGAAAGTATGGCATGACTCAGGAGATCACTGCTGAGTCGTTGTATAACCCGCGACTGAACATTCAACTTGGCACGGCGTACCTACGCGACCAGATCGATAAGTTTGGCAGGATCGAATATGTGGCCGCGGCTTACAACGCTGGGCCACTGCGAGCAGCTGCGTGGTCAACGTCATTGCCCTCAGAGATCGATGAATGGGCGGAAGCCGTTCCCTTCAAAGAAACTCGTGGATACGTCCAGGGAGTTGTGCGGAATCGACTTCAGTACGAGCGACTCTATGATGAACGTGGAAACTTCAGGCCAGAAGTTGGGACGAGAGCTGTGACCGCACCTCCGAGTGCAACGCCAGCACCGACGAATCCAACTGTGCGAAAGCGTCGTGTTAGCGACGAGCATTTTGAAGAATAAGGTTATTTAAGATTTAAGATTCGTGTTAATTCGTGTGATGCGCGTGGATCGCTTTTTTCGGCCGACTATCAGACTATCCACGCGCATCACACGAATTAACACGAATCTTTAAATCCAAAATCTTTAACCTGAACTTCCGGGGGACGCTGTGAAAATTCTTTTCCTGACAGCAGTTCTGTTTTTTAATTCCTCCCCCTCGAATCAAACACAAAAGACAACTGCGCGGACATCAGCACCCGTCCTCACGATCACTTCGGAGCCGAACGCGATCGTCTGGATCGATGAGATACGTCGCGGAAGCACGGACGCTTCGGGCAGTTTAGTTATAACGAAGCTAACTCCCGGTCGTCACACATTGCGCGTTCGTGGTGCCGGCTTCAAAGAAACGACTTTACCGCTCATTCCCGGTCGTCGCTCTGTGGCCGTAAAACTCGTCACTACCACTGACAAAGCGGAGTTGACGTTTCAACAGGCCGAAACTGCGCGAGAGCAGGCAAAGGACGAAGCTGACAGAGAGAAAGCAGCTGACCTCTATCGCGACGCAATCAAACTTCGGGCCGCATATCCCGCCGCACAGGTTGGACTCGCGCGAGTGCTGATGGATCTGAATCAATTTCGAAAAGCGCACGAGGCAATCGATTCGGCGCGGCGAGCGCGTCCGAGTTATCCGGAAGCATCGGCTATCGAGGGTCGTATCTATCGAGAAGAGGCGTTCGAAGATGAAGCCATTCGTTCATTCCGTCGTTCGATACGCGAAGGGAATGGATTTCAACCAGAGGCACACGTTGGGCTAGCCAGAGTGTTGGAAGACAAAGGTCAGTTTGCGGAAGCCGTGCTTGAGTTTCGCAAGGCGATAGATCAACTCTCTGACAGTGAGCCAGTGATCTACCAGATGCTTGGCGCTGCATATGAGAAACTCGAGAAGCCGAAAGAAGCAGTCGGTGCTTACGAGAAGTATTTGGAGCTGGCGCCAAATGGAAGTTACGCCGCAGCGATTCGATCGATCCTCGATCAGTTGAAACGCGAAGCTGCTGGGGAACAGATTATTCCGTGAGATTGAGCCACAGATGTTCGGGGCAGTAGCCCGACTGTCAAGGAGGGCTAAGACGCGCATGCCAACAGACTCGACATGAGCCCTCCTTGACAGTCGGGCTACTGCCCCGAACATCTGTGACTTACTTCAAACCACTCGACACAGAGCTGCGCCCCATGTGAATCCGGCAGCAAATGCAGGCATCAATATAAACTCGCCTTGTTTCAGATCTCCCGATCGCCGTAGCGTATCCAACGCAATCCCCATCGATGCTGACGACGTGTTTCCGGTGTGCTCAATTACTGAAACGACCTTGCTCACATCCTGCAAACGCAGTCCGCGAGCTAGTTGCGTCAGTAAGTTCGCGTTTGCCTGGTGCGGAACTATCCAGCTGACGTCGTCGATGCTGAGCGAGTTTCGATCCAACACCACCTGGCAAGCTGACAACATTCTTCTCGACGCTTGCAGTATCACAGACTGACCATTCATTCGCGGTTCGAAATCTTGTGGCTCGCTGTTGGCTCTGAATTCCGAACCCGGCGCTCTAATGCCGAGATCATCGACGTACTTGCCATCTGTAGCGAGGTGTACGTCGACGATCTCAAGCGCCCCCGCTTCCCGTTGGCTCGAAACTACGAGTGCGGCCGCTCCGTCTCCAAATAACATCGAGGTTGTTCCGGCGGCCGGTGAGAGTTTAAGGAATGCTGACTGCACCTCAGCCAAACAGAGGGCGACCCTCCTGGCCAAACCTGACGTCACTAAAGCTTTTGCTATTTGCAATCCGTAGAGCGTGTTGCAACATGCTTCACGAATATCCAAACACGGAACTTCACGCAAATTCAGAGCTGCTTGCACAGCGGGTGCAGAACCAGGAATAAAACGATCAGAAGTCATCGTTCCAAAAATCAGGTAATCGACGTCTTCGACAGAGACACGAGTGTTCTTCAGCGCAGCTTGGCCAAGTGCGCTGGTGATTTCGCCTGGCGATGCCCAATGCCGTTGTCGTATTCCTGACGACTTGAAGATCTGTTCGGGGGTTAAGCCGATCTTGTCAGCCAACTCTTCGTTACTCACGACTCTCGCCGGCAAGTAACTACCTGTTGCAGTAATGAATGGGTTCATGACTCGAGCCGTCGCGAAGAAACGTATCGATCGATATCCTCGATCGTGCGAAAGTTTGCTGGAATCACTTCGGCATCCGGAACACGAATCCCGCAATGTTCTTCCAGCACCGTGACAAAATCGACCAGCGCGAAACTATCGAGAGCTCCGCTCTTGAAAAGATCCAGATCCATATCGACCTGCGGCACGCCCATACTCGCGGCGTTGTTGTTGAGAAATTCGATTACTGGTTGTGGTAATGACATATTTTTCTTCCTCAGTACTTGGTGTTCGGACGCTTGGTGCTTTGTACTTTGTCCTTTGTGCTTTGTAGGACTGACCACGAATCAGAACGGGAGCGAAGCGACCGATTGACC
>Ga0114129_10017815_pt1 | contig 10113 bp, 7 predicted proteins | sample RhiMetdeltSRZDD1_FD_80071 | JGI IMG/M metagenome (GOLD analysis project Ga0114129, IMG submission 80071) | Populus rhizosphere microbial communities from Tennessee, USA - Rhizosphere MetaG P. deltoides SRZDD1 (version 2) (version 2) | ecosystem: Host-associated > Plants > Roots > Rhizosphere >...
TGGCTCACCTCCTCCTCAGCGGTCCTGTCGAACGGCGTGCGACGCGACGGCGCGTTGCAAATTGGCGGCGCTGCGCCACCCTCTCAGACACGACAGCGTCGAGCATGTAGAGCGCCAGGGTGCCCACAACCGTCGTCGCTATTAGTTTATATGACATAGTGGGCATCAAAGGAACAGCCGGCGGGTTTCCCAGCAGCCTGTGCCAAAAAACATAAATTACCGAATCGAGCACGGCGCCTGCCGCCAGCACCGGAATCCTGAGCAAAGGGTTCTCAAGGTTTATCTTGGTGGCGGCAAAATAGATGACATACGCTGTCAACGTCTTGGAAAATCCTCCCGCACCGATCAGACCTCCGCTCGCAGCGTCGATAATCAACCCGGCGAGCGTGCCCACCAGCAACGCCTGCCAGGCGTCACGCTGCAATGCGATGTAAACAACAACTACGAGGGGAAAGTCGACATAGGAGAGTGGCTGCCAAACTTCGCGCAGCGAAAGCTGTAGCAGAATAGAGAGTAATAATACTACGGCAATCTTAACCTGCGACATAGGGACATTGCCGATTGCACATCAGCAATACTTATCTCCTTGGTCTCTCTGCATTCTGCGGGGTCTGTTCGGGTACGGAGCGTGGCGGGGGGTGATAGAGAAGTACGGCCACTTCCTCCAGGTGGTCCAGTTGAGCGCCGGGTTGAATAAGAATCTGATGTGCCTGCGTGGCGGTTCCGTTCTTCACGTCGACAACTCGACCCACGTTTAGACCCGGCGGATAGATTCCGTCCTGACCAGTCGTCATCACTGAATCGCCGACTTCGACTTTCTCGAGCCCTGAAACATAACGCATCTCGATCAGCGCGACGCCGAGGTCAGCGCGGCCTTTCACGGAACCCAACGCGCCTGATTGTCCGAGTTGTCCTACAACCGCGCCTGCGCCGGCTTTCTCGTCAGTGATCAGCATCACCTGCGACGCCCACGGGCTAACGGTAATGACCCGACCCACGATTCCGCCGCCTGTCACCACCGGCATGTTGGGCTCGACTCCGGACGAACTGCCACGATTGATCGTGATCGTGTTGAACCAAACCGAAGGATCGCGGGCGATCACACGAGCTGGAACTGAACGGATGTCGAGGGTTTCGTTCAAGTTCAAAAGCGCCTTTAAACGCTCGTTCTCAGTTGTTGCCTGACGCGCGGTGTTCAACTCCTGCTCGACCTGCGTCAAACGCTCCTTCAATTGTTCATTTTGTTGGGCAGTGCTGCGGAAGTTCCAAATCTGCTGGAAAAAGCCTGTTGTCGCGCCGCTGGCTTTTGAGGATGCGCTCTGGATTGGTGAGGCGAACGCTTGCGTCCAGATGCGGAGCATTTTGTGTTTGCCGTCCGCGTCGCGAGCGTCGACGGCCATGATGACGAGGTTTGTGACAAGCAATGCCACGAGCCAGATGGGAGCCCGTTGTCGAATCTCTTTTTGTGTGCGAACCGAAGCCACGTCTAAATCTTAAATCTAACGTTTAGAGTTCAAGCTTTAGCTTGTATGTCCCGAACGGGGCAGCCTAAAGGCTGAACTCTGAACTTTACTACATTCCGCTCGTCATCGTATTTTCCCACTTCACGCGCTTGAGAAGATCGAAGTCGGAGAGCATTTTCCCCGTTCCCAAGACAACGGATGCGAGTGGGTCGTCAGCCAGCGAAACCGGCAATCCGGTCTCAATTGAAAGTCGTTTGTCGAGATTCTTCAACAGCGCACCGCCGCCCGTCAGTACGATACCGCGTTCAACGATATCGGCTGAGAGTTCGGGAGGCGTTCGTTCGAGCGCGACACGCACAGCGTTGATGATCGTCGAGATCGAGTCGGCCAGCGCTTCGCGTACTTCTTCGTCAGTGATCGTGATCGTCTTCGGAATTCCCTCGATGAGGTTGCGACCGCGAACCTCGTATGACAGTGGCTCGTCGAGCGGGTAAGCAGAGCCGAGCTCGATCTTAATCGCCTCGGCAGTTCGTTCACCGATTAACAAGTTGTACTTCCTCTTGATGTACTGGATGATCGCCTCATCCATCTCGTTGCCGGCGACGCGCACCGCGCGCGAGTAAACGATGCCGCTCAAGCTGATGACGGCGATGTCGGTTGTGCCACCGCCAATATCGACGACCATGTTCCCGTGTGGCTCCGTGATCGGCAACCCCGCACCGATCGCCGCGGCCATCGCTTCTTCGACCAGATACACTTCCGACGCCTTCGCGCGATAGGCAGAGTCTTCGACCGCACGTCTCTCGACCTGAGTTATCTCCGAAGGGATTCCGATAACCACGCGTGGGCTGACCCAGGTTTTGCCGTTATGGGCCTTGCGTATGAAGTGTTGAAGCATCTTTTCGGTAACTTCGAAATTGGCAATTACGCCGTCTTTCATCGGGCGAATCGCCACAATATTACCCGGAGTTCGGCCCAGCATGTCTTTGGCGTCGCGTCCGACTGCTTCAACCTGGTTGGTGACTTTATTAATAGCAACAATAGAAGGTTCCGATACGACGATGCCGCGCCCCTTCGCGTAGACCAAAGTGTTCGCCGTCCCGAGATCAATAGCGAGGTCGCTTGAAAACAGACTGAAGATAGATTTGAACGCCATCTAGACTTATTCACTTCCCGTGGATGTAGAATGGAACTTCGGGTGGGATCGGCGGTTAAAAACGCCCAAACACGTCCGAAATCCTAAGATACACCTTGAACGTACGAACCGTAAACCGGAATCTTTGCACTGGTTGTGCCACAGGCTAGGAAGGTTTCGACGAATCGTTCTCCGTGTAGTCTAGCTGGACATTCGGGAGCACACGCTTTGACGGTTCTCTGGTCGGCAGGTCGGCGGCGAAACGCACACAATTCTTGTTAGCTGCCTTTGCCTCATACATCGCCGTGTCAGCGCACGCGATTAGTTGCTGTGGCGAAGAAGCATGCTTCGGAAATGCGGCCACGCCGAAACTCGCCGTCAGAGACAGTTGCAGGCGTCGTCCCCCCGTGAAATTGTGACGTGTAATCTTGTGGCGGATACGTTCGGCGACCTGGCCCGCGAGCTCCGTTCCCGTGTCAGGTAACACGATTACGAACTCGTCGCCGCCATAACGGGCGACCGCGTCTGTATCGCGGATCGAGGAAAGGATGACTGCGGCCATCTCCATCAGTACGTGAGAGCCCACGAGGTGACCGTGTTCGTCGTTGATCTGTTTGAAGTCGTCGAGGTCCAGAAACAGCGCCGCCACGCTCGATCCGTAACGGCGGGCGCGCCTGATTTCGTTCAGCAGGAACTGGCGCAGGTAGCGCGCGTTGTGAAGTTTTGTAAGGTCGTCGGTTTGCGAGAGTCGCTCAGCCTCCGCGATGCGAACGGCATTCGCCAGAGCTGAAGCGATTGGCAGTGAGAGCGAGTCGAGCAAAGCGACGTCGGCTTTCTTGAACGCGTGCCTGCCGGCGCCCTCTCGAACACCTTCGAGAACTCCGAGGATTCGCTCGCCGCAGATTAGCGGCACGGCGACCACGAATTTTCCTCGTTCTTTTCGCTTAACGATTCCCATCCCGGCCGCTGCTCGCTTCGCGGCTTTTGTTTCACAACCGAGCGGGAGATCCGGTTCGGTGCTGGTCCATTCGTCATTGACTTGAGAATCTTCCTGGCCCGCCTTTCTGACTGCGACTGGTTCGAGAGTTCCGTCTTCAAAACCTTTCGTCTCGCTGAAAAGGTAGATGGTCCAACGATCGGCTTTGATCAGATCTTGCAAACCAGTGAGCGCAGTGTTTGCCGCACCACTCTGATCGCCGCTGAAGTGCAGGGAAGAAACGAGTTCATAAGCCGCTCTCAAGTGGCTGATCTTGATTTTTTTCGGAAGAGAAGACGGTTCGACATCAGGGGGCGGCTGAAACGCCTCCGGCAAACGCAGCTCACCCGTACCGTCGTGCGCTTCGATCTCGCGGAGCATTGCCGGCAGTTGAGCCGACTTATCGGCCACTGCGAGGAAGCCCAGCCGTTTGAGCGTCGGTCCGTCGAGACTGCGAAGGTTATGGCTTTGATAACCGTTTGTTTGACGGCGGCACGCAACCAGCGGCGCGCCCGGCCAAAACGCTTTCGCATGATCGATCGCCGTGTGCAACTCGACCATGTCAGCGCCTGGTACAACTTCATACAAGACAGCCAGCGGAGGCGGACCCTCCACGTCGCCCAGGCCTTCGCGTTTCCGTCGTTGCGCCAGCGCCTTCTCGACTTCAACTTCACGCAAACCCTCGATCAGGGTTTTCACACCTGCGGCACGCAGCGCCTCGATTAACTCGTAGGCCGGTGCTTCATGTGCATCCGTCAGTAGAATTACGTGACTCGACATACTTAGGTCCTGCCGCGCCCCGCGCGTGAAGAAAGTAAAACCTTGTATTGACTGCTGTTGCCTTGTGAATCCTGCCCTTCAACCGTTAACTCGCGAGTGGCTGCGGATGCCGTAACCTGAATTTGAAAAGCTCCGTCAGGTGCGGCAATTGTTTCGCGACCGGCGACACGAATCGTCGTGCCCGGATCGGCCTTGCCGCGAATCAAGTAAATGTTGCCGCCGAGAAGTTCAGCGCTGAGGTTTGAAACAGCGACCTGCGAACCCGTGCCGCGATTGACGACGATGAACTTCAACGGATCGCTCCAATCGCTCACCTGACCGCTTGCGGCAGTCGCTCTGACGCGCCAGAAGTAGACACCGGGACGAAGATCGCTCGCACCGAATTCGTTGGCGACGAGCTGATCTCTCTCGATAACTTTTCCATCGGCGACGAAGAAAGGTGAAGTCGCAACCTCGACGCGATAGTAGGAAGGCGTGCCCGACTGCGGGCGCTGCCATTTCAGAGCTACATTTGCCGCTCCATTCGAGCCGACAAAAACCTTCTCGAGGTCGTGTGGCTTAGCGGGTTGCGGCACGTCCAACAGCTTCTGCGCCGGCGAGAGGCGTCCGGAGTTGTTTACCGAAACGTACTCGCCGCCACGTATAGAGGCCTTGTCACCCTGCTGGTTGGTGGTTTCGATCGCACCAGTGGCGACGCGAATTTCTTCAGTACCTTCAGCATTAACTCCGAAACTGGCATTCGTCTTTTCGCCCACGTTGTTTTTCGTCTTGGGCGTTTCGACGACGTTTGTAGTTCCTTCTGCCTGCTGGTCGGTTCGGACTGACAACTGACCACTGTCGACGCGGACGTGAACGTTTGTCCTCTTTCCATCGTCGGCGCGGGCGTTGTCGCGGATGACGATTGTGCTGTTGGGTTTGACGAGGAGAGTCGAGCCATCGGCGAGGCCGATTCTGGCACGGCCGCTGGCCTGGGTTTGTACAGTGTCGCCGGGGTAAAGCTGGGTCTCACCGCTCGCAGCGACAATTTCCCGTGTGGCGGCCCGAATTACCCGGACGTCTCCCTCGAAGGAGACAAACCGGGCGCCGGCAGGGTGTTTCATTTCGCCGACGTTTCGGAGGGGGTTTCCGTACTTCCACACGTAGAAGGCGGAGCCTGCGGCGAGGGAGCACAGTGCAAAAATGGCGATTACCAGATAGACGAAACGCTTCTGAATAATCCACCAATCATAGGCAAAACGACTGGTTTTATTCGCAACCATTGACTAAATCGAGAAGGGAAGTCGGACCTAACAGAGTGGTCCGCGCGTTGAATTGGTGAGTCCTTACGGCGAATTCCGGGCAGCAACACTACCGACTCGGAATTTAACATACGTGGTCGGGACGGTTCAAGCACGTTTAAACTCAATCCGTGTTTATCTGTGTCCTCTGTAGGTTAAGTCGTTGAATGAGTTGACTTAAGGCTCGCGGGAATCTTCCGGTGGTGAGACGAAATCGGGCGGCAGATCGACGGCGATCTTGTTCTCCGGCTTGCCGGGAATCAGCAGCGACAACCCCACAGACCCGAGCAGGATAACTGCCACGAAGATCAGCGAAAACTCGGTCTCGAGCTTGATATGGACGATTCCCAGCAGCATCTTGACCCCGATGAAGGTGAGAACAATGGCCAGCCCGATGCGAAGGTAGCGAAACTTGTCCACGACGCCTGCCAGCAGGAAGTACATCGAACGCAGACCGAGAATCGCGAAGACGTTTGAGGTGTAGACGATGAACGTATCCGTGGTGATCGCAAAAATCGCCGGTATCGAGTCGACGGCAAAGACCAAGTCAGTGAACTCGACCACAACTAAGACGAGCAACAGCAGCGTCCCGGTTCGTTTACCGTCGAGGCGCGTAAAGAACTTATCGTCCTCGTAATGTCGCGTGATCGGAAGAAACCGGGTCACCGCGCGGACGATGAAAGTCTGGTCCGGCTGCATGTCGCTGTCTTCATGGCGAAACATTTTGATTCCCGTGTAAACGAGAAATGCGCCGAAGATGTAGATGATCCAGTGAAAACGATTGATCAGCGCCGCGCCCACGAAGATCATGGTCAAGCGCATTATCAAGGCGCCAAGCACGCCCCAGAAGAGCACGCGATGTTGAAACTTGGCCGGGACCTTGAAATACGAAAAGATCAGAAGGAAGACGAAGAGGTTATCGACCGAGAGCGATAGTTCGATGAGGTAACCGGTCAGAAACTCGAACCCGCGATCGTGGCCTTGATAACGAAAGACGAGTCCGCAAAAGCTCAGTGCGAGCGCCACCCAGACGCCGCTCCAGATCCACGCTTCTCTGTATTTGATTGTGTGAGCTTTACGGTTAAAGAGGCCGAGATCCAAGCTCAGCATGGTGATGATGAATACACTGAATCCCACCCACAACCAAGTTGAGCCGCTCAATCCTTCCATGAAGAAAAGTAAAATAGCATTAGGCTGGCGCCGCTGCAAACGCCTCTCTGAGTTGCGTAGTGTCTTAATTTCCCCTCTGCGTATCTCTGCGATCCTCTGCGCCTCTGCGGTAGAAAGAGGCCGAAAAGTATAAACCGCAGAGGCGCAGAGGATCGCAGAGATACGCAGAGAGGACACCACTCTGTAGTTGCAGCCATTCGCGCCTCTCCCTTACAATCCGCAGTTTCTGAAAGGTAATAAACAATGCTCAAACAACTAGGACGACTCGAACGAACCCGTAACATCGTCATTCTGTTCTTTGCCATCCTGATGGCTGTCAGCTTGGTGATTTTCTATGCTCCAGGCCGCTCAGCCACCAGCATCGACCCCATTCGAAACACGGAAGTGGTTGCGAAGGTCGGCTCGGCCAGCATCACTGTGGCTGACGTCGCGCGGGTTAAAGAGAGCTATGCCCAGATGTTTGGCGATCGCGTGAACCTCGCGCAGTTGGGCGGCAGCAAGCGTCTGCTTGACGGTTTAATTAGCAAGCACGTGATGTCTCAGGAAGCAGAGCGTCTGGGCTTTGCCGCCAGCGACGCCGAACTCGCCGAGAAGATTCGCAAACAGTTTTCGGACGCTTCGGGCAAGTTTGTCGGCTTCGATCGATACAAAGAGACAGTGTCCGCGCGTTATGGCGACATCGAGAAGTTTGAAAACGAGATGCGCGCCGAGATCGCGCAGGAAAAACTGCGCGCGTTTGTAACTGCGAGCGTAAACGTTTCCGATTCTCAAGTGGAGGAAGAATACAAACGGCGCAATTCAGATTTCGACGTTGCCTACGCAGCCCTGACGGAAGACAAAATCGCGGAGAAGATTCAGCCGAGTGATGAAGAGTTGCGCAGTTATTTCGAGAGCCACAAGAACGATTATCGTTTCAACGAGCCGCAGAAAAAGGTGCGATACATTTATATCGACACTGAGAAAGTAGGCGCCAAGCTTCAGATTCCCGACGCGGATCTGAAAGCAGAGTTCGACAGCCTTAAGCCCGAATTTAAAGTAGCCGGTGTGAAAGTACAGCAGATCGTTTTGAAAGTGGCCCGGCCTGAATTAGACAAGCAGGTTGAGGACAAGGGCAAAGAGCTGATCGCGAAAATATACGGCGCGAGTGGTGGACCAACAGAGCAAATGTTTGCGGAGTTCGCGAAGGGAAACTCTGAAGATCCGGCGACGGCGAAAAACGGCGGTTGGCTCGCGACGCCTTTCAAAAAGAACCCGAACAAGCCTCACGGTCTCTACGAGCGAACCATCGACATGAAGCCAGGACAGGTCTCCGACATTCCCATCAAGTATGCCGGAAACTATTACATCCTGCGTCGTGGTGACGAAGTGCCGAAGACCTTCGAGGAAGCGAAGCCTGAGTTGCTGGTTTCGCTGCGCAATCGTCGTGGTTACGGCGCTGCGTTTCAGGTCGCGCAGAAAGCGCACACGCGTTTGCAGGAAACCAAGGATCTGCAGAAAGTCGCGCAGGAGCTTGCGGCAGAAGCCAATATGAAACCGGCTGAAATGGTTAGGGAAACACCGTTTGTGAAGCCGGAAGACGATGTACCCGAGATCGGCAGCAACCAGCAATTCGAGCAGGCATTGGCGCCGCTCAATAATCCGAATGATGTCGGTGAAGTGACGGGCATCAAGGGTGGTTTTGCGGTTCCGATGCTGGTCGAGAAGAAGGACCCACGTATTCCTGAGTTCGACGAGGTCAAGACAAAGATCGCTACTGCAATCAAAGACCAGCGCGCGAAGGAACAGTTTGAGCAAAAAGCCAAAGACCTGATAGCGAGTCTCAGTGGACCAGATGCCATCAAGGCTGCCGGCGAGAAAGAGGGATATGACGCGGGTCTTGAAGAGGGTTTCAAGCTCGGCTCAGCGCTCGGAAAAGCAGGCACGAGCCCCGCGCTTGACGAGTTGATCTACAGCTTGAAGCCGGGCGAGTTTAGCAAAACGCCGATCAAGGTCGACGACAAATGGGTAGTCGTCGGAGTGGTGAAGAAGACTGACGCCGATATGAAGGGGTTCGCCGGACAGCAAGATTCGTTGAAGCAATCGCTGCTGAGCGAACGGCAGAATCAGGTGTTTGAAGACTACATCTCCGCAGTGCAGCAACGGATGCGACGCGACGGCAAGATCAAGATCTACAACGACGTGTTGGCCCAACTCGATAAGGGTGAACCGGCTGCCGAACCGAACTTGCCGGGAGGCTTCAACTTCCCAACTAAATAGGTACACAGATTACACAGATCGATCTGTGTAATCTGCGGTTTTTTCAATCTGTGGTTCAGTTTCCGAGCAGTGGTCCAATCTCAGCCTGGGCCACTGAAGTGCGGATCTGCAACTCGTTCGCGTCGGTAACAATCTGCAAGTTCGACAAAGCACTCTTCGCCAGAACTCCTTTCGCTCCGGTCAAGCGACCTACCAGCAACGCACCGAATTGCTTCAAACCTTCAAGCGTGTCGCCGAGGCTTTTAGCAGCCGTGGCATTGACCGCTCGCGCACCAAGGAACAACTGCAAATCTCGCTCAGTCGTACCCACTGAACCGTACACCTGGCGAAGCGTCTTCAAATCAGCGGCGATCGGGGCGTTGCCGATGTCGAGATTCCCAACCAACTGTTCCGACATGTTCGCGCCGAATCCGATGATCGCGTTGGGATCGCGGCTGGCGAGTGTGATCAGTTCCGGGTTCGCCCGCTTCCTGGAACGAGCCGCATCGAGTACTCCGCGAACCGCAGCGAGATTTCCGAGTGCTAACGTGTTGTCGTCGAGCGGCGCGGCGGCGAGTTCTGTGATCTTGAAATCAAATACGCCAAGCACGCGTATGGTTTCATCAAGCGTGAAAACGTAGATGGTTTTGTCTCGATACTTTTCTTCGCGATATTTTCCATTCGACGCGACCCGACCTGCGGCGACCATCGCGGCCGAGCTGAAAGCCCCATTCGCCAAGGCCACTGTTTCGAGTTTGGTTGTGCCCTCTGACGGAAAGGTAAAACGAATGCCCAGCGCGATCTGCTGAAACATTCGCGCATCCAGACCGGTGCGATTCTTGAAGCTCTCGATACTGGCGTTGACCTCGCTGAGCCTCCCCGGACTGTTCGCGAGTATTCGCGGCATCGCCTCGTTCAAAAGTTGTTTCAACTTTATCTGGGCCACTGCGTCCGATTCGGGCAGTGAAGCCATCAGACCCGGAGTTGCCGGTGCGGCGTTTCGGCTACGCGTTTGCGCATTTGCCTCGACCAGCAACCCGCTCGAAATCGCGAGGAGAATAAGTGCAAGGTTCAGAA